>OGCI01000168.1_pt1 | contig 84082 bp, 74 predicted proteins | sample 1570021 | NCBI WGS metagenome assembly OGCI01 (sample SAMN06264664, study PRJEB24512) | hot springs metagenome | isolation source: Hot spring water | place: South Africa: Tshipise | collected 2015-06-21
GCCACGTCGAGGCCCTACCCGCGGCTGGCGGACGGTGGGACGATGTCGTTCTCTCCGCCGCGGCGGTTCGCGCCGGAGAGGATGCCCGGCGGCTGCTGCGCGGCCTGGCCGAAGACCTCCGGCAGCACGGCCGTCCCTCGCGCGACGGGCTGGCCACCGCGCTGCGCTGATCCATGCCGGCGAAACGTTCCCGTTTCCTCACCGGATGACGCGATGCACCAGCGGCGGCGCAGGGATGACCGTGTCGCTGAACGTGTAGGCCGCGGCCAGCCGGGCCAGCGCCGCCGTACACGTCGCCACATCCCGGGCGTGGACCCAGAGCAACGGCTCCCCGGCCTCGACCCGGGCACCTGCCTTGCCGCGCGTCTCAAGCACTACGCCGACGGCCGGATCAATCGGGTCGCCCTTGCGGCTGCGGCCGCCGCCCAGCTCGACGACGGTGTAGCCGACCTCGCGCGCGTCCAGCCGCGCCACATAGCCTGATCGGGGCGCCGGCAGCGGCCGCATAATCGGCGCGCGCGGCAGCCTGTCGGGGTCGTCCACGCAGGCCACATCGCCGCCCTGCGCGGCGACCCACTGGCGGAACTTGGCCCATGCCATCCCGTTGTCGAGGGTGGCGGCCGCTTGCGCTCGCGCCCGGCGTGCCCCCTCCTCGGCGTCGTCAGCGCGATGACTGCCGGCAATCAGAAGCATCTCGCCGGCCACATCCACGCAGTGCTGGCGGAAATCGGCCGGGCCGCTGCCGCGCAGCGTGGCGATCGCCTCGGCCACCTCCAGCGCATTGCCCACGGCCAGACCCAATGGCTGGCTCATGTCGCCGAGCAGCGCGGTGATCTTCCGGCCCAGTCGCTGGCCGAGCTGTGCCATCAGCTCGGCCAGCATCACCGCGTCGGGCAGATTCTCCACGAACGCGCCCCGGCCGACTTTCACGTCCAGCACGATCGCATCTGCACCCGCCGCGATCTTTTTCGACATAATCGAGCTGGCGATGAGCGGAAGCGAGGGTACCGTGCCAGTGACATCGCGCAGCGCGTATAACTTGCCGTCGGCAGGCGCCAGCTCATGCGTCTGCCCGGCCACAACGACGCCTATGTCGCGCAGCTGCGCCTTGAATTCGGCGATGCTGAGGTCGGTTCGGAAGCCGGGGATGGATTCCAGTTTGTCCAGGGTGCCGCCTGAGAAGGAGAGGCCGCGGCCAGACATTTTGCCGACCGGCACGCCCAGGCTGGCCACCATCGGCGCGACGACGAGGGTGGTCTTGTCGCCTACGCCGCCGGATGAGTGCTTGTCCACGATGAACGGTGCCACATCGTGCAGATCGAGCATGGCGCCGGAGCGGGCCATTGCCTCGGTCAGATCGGCGGTTTCCTGTGGCGTCATGCCGCGGAAGAAGATCGCCATGCAGAGGGCCGCTGCCTGGTAATCCGGCACGTCGCCGCTGACATAGCCCTGTACGAAGAACTCGATCTCCGCGCGAGAGAGCGCGTTGCCGTCTCGCTTCTTGGTGATGATATCCACGATGCGCATGCGAACCTCGGTATACGATGAGCTCCTACGATGGCCGCAACATTTCGGCGCACGCGTAGACCGCGCCGACCAGGAAGCTGCCCGCGTTCACCCAAAAGCCCCAGCCCAGCGGCAGCGTCTGGCGGTAGAGCGCCTCGATGCCGGGATGAACCTGCAGAAAGCCCCACGTCGGCACAAGCGCCGCCGCCAGGTCGAGCAGGGCGATCAGCGCCAGGATGAGCCGTGCGGGCAGATAACGGGTGAGCAGCACGCCCGGCACAAGCAGCCAGCAGACCAGAATGGCGATGACCTGCACCCGAAACTCCGGCAGCTGGAGCACAGCTGGACTCCACGCCGGCGGCAACATGGCCGCCGCGCAGGGAATGCTCGCCAGAGCCAGCAGCGTGCGCAGCCACACCGGCAATGCCCCGCGGCGGCCGGCGATCAACGCAGCGCTGACGCTGGCCGCGCAGAGGGGCAGATAGAAGAGCTCGCGGCGAAACACTACCCGGCCCGCCATCACGTCGGGCAAAAACTTGACATATTCTGCCAGATCGAGACCGATGACCGTCAGGCCGGCCGCTTTGTGCGGGACCCATGGCCCGTAGTAGCCGATCAGGCCGATGATGGCGGCCAGGATCAGCAGGAGCCAGCGTCGCCTGGCGCGGCGTGCTTGCCGGTGTGCCTGGAGATAGGAAGAGTTCATGGAAAACCTCACGCAACTGCCGCCCGGTAGGCTTCCAACGCCGCACGCGCCGAATTGTGCCAGGTGAAACGTCGGGCCTGAGCATACCCGCGCGCGATCATGGCGTGACGCAATGTGCTGTCCTCGATGACCTCAGCCATCGCCTGAGCCAACATGTCCGTGTCCTCAGCGCGGATCAGCCGCGCCGCGTCGCCGGCCACTTCTGGCAAGCTGGAATTGTCGCTCGTGACGACGGGCGTGCCACAGGCCATCGCTTCGAGCACAGGGATGCCGAAGCCTTCGTAGCGAGACGGATAGGCAAAGAGATCGGCCAACGTGTAAAGCGCCGGCAGGTCGGCGTCGGCCACGAAGCCGAGAAAGCGCACACTATCGGCCAGTTGATCGCGTTCGACCTGTCGGTAAATCTCCTCGTAGAGCCAGCCCGGCCGGCCGGCGATCACCAGGGCGTGGGGCAGCGCGCGGGCACGGCGCAGCCGGCCATAGGCGCGGATCAGCCCGGCGAAATTCTTGCGCGGCTCAAGCGTCCCCACGCTCAGGATGAACCGCTCTGGCAGCCCGTAGCGTTGTCGCACCGCCGCGAGACGCACTGCGTCGGTCTCGCGGCGAAAATGCGGCTCGACACCCGGCGTCACGACGTTGATCTTTGTGGCCGGCACATCGAGCAGCGCAATCAGGTCGCGGCGGGTGTTTTCGGAGTCGGCGAGGACACGGGTGGCGCGTGCTACCGCCGCAGGAGTCGCGCGCTCGAGGAAGGCGCGCAGTCCGGGATCAGCGCAGTCTGGGACGCGCAGGAACGAGAGATCGTGAATCGTGACGATGCCTCGCGCGCGACGCAGGGGCGGCAGCGTGAAATCGGGCGCATGATAGAGGTCGCACGCTCCGGTCAGCAGGTCGGCCGCCAGCGGCAGATGCAGGCGATGCCAGGCGATGGTCAGCCAGCGCGCCGGGAGGGGGCTTCGCTGCCAGGTGAAGTTCGCCGGCCAGCGCGCTGACGCCGGAGTAGGTGCGGCGCAGAACAGGACATAACGATTGATCGTGTCCATCTCGGCCAGCGCTGCGACCAGCCCGCGCGTGTAGCGGCCGATGCCGGCGCCCTGCGTCACGGCAGGGGTATAATCAATCGCGATTCTCAAACCGGCGCCTCCCTCCGGCGCTCACTGGATGCCGCGATAGGTCCACGCCCGATTTACAAAATAGTTCCAGAATAGCACAATGCCGATGGCGATCACCTTGGCGGCCAGGTATGCCGGCGGATCAGGCAACATCAGGGCAAAGATCGGATGCAAGCCGAGCACGACAACCTCGTTGATGCCCAGGCCGATGACGTTGACGATGGCGAACTGAACCATCTGGCTGCCGATGGGACGCTGGCGGCTCTCCGGAAAGGTCCACAGCCGGTTCCAGGTGAAGTTGCTCAGCACAGCCACAGTGAAGCCGAGCCCGATGGCGACCTCCAGAGGCAGGCGCAATATCTCTCGGCAGAACGTGAGCACCGACAGGTCAACGAGCATGCCGAAGGCGCCCACGGTGGCGAATTTCAGAAAGCGCGTGAATTCTTTGGGCCGTTGTGCCAGCCCCAGCCGGTTGATGATCGGCAGTCGGGCAAACCACTCCAACAGGGGCGGCAGCTCCGAGCTGGCAGTGATGCCGGAATCGGTCAAGACCATAACTCCGCAGAATGGATGCATGTGCCTCATGGCAGATGCTTGCGTTTTTACAGCCCTCGCCAGGTCCACAGGCGATTGACGCTGAAATTCCAGAAGAGCCCCACGCCGCTGGCGGTTGCCTTGGCCAGATTCCAGGCAAAGGTCGCCGGCAACAGGTATCGCCAGACGAGCGCGTGGCTGCTCAGGAAGACGATTTCATTGATCGCGTACCCGATCAGACTGACCGTGAAGAACTGTGCCAGTTGCCGGCTAACTAATCGTTGCCGGCTCTCTGGGACAGTCCACAGCCGGTTGAATGTAAAAGTGTTCAGCACAGCGATCGAAAATGAACATGTGTTGGCAAGCCAGGCCGGAAAATGGGCCACGAACATGAGAAAGTTGAGCACACTGAAGTCAACGATAAAACCCCACGTCCCCACCACAGAGAATTTCAGAAAACGGTCGAGCTCGCGTCGTCCCCGGGGGGTGCGCAGCCCGTGCAAACAAGCGGTCAAAAAAGTCAACAGGTTACCTCACGACGATCGGTGTTGGCAACACATGCCAGAAGCAGCGCGAGCTGGAGCTGCATGTGTTGCACGAATAGATTATCGAAAATGCTGTGCGCGGTCAGATAGATCAAGCTGCCGAGCACGCCGATGGCCAGCGCCTGCATCGTCGGGTGGCCGGTGGCATTTCGTCTCGCCCGCTGCCAGCACAGACGCCAGGCGCCTGCCCAGAACAGCACAAAGGCGCCCAGCCCCGCGATCCCCGTCTCTGCCAGGAAGTTGATAAAGACATTATGGGCATGGCCAAGCGGCTCATACCAGTGGGGCGGCGCATAATCCGGATATGCCGCCGCATAATTGCCGATTCCCACGCCGAGCCATGGATGATCTGCAAACATTGCCAGCCCGACCTGCCAGTGCGCCAGACGCTCCAACACTGCGAAATTCTCATCCGTGATCTCGGTGCGCGTCGGATCAGGGCCGATCAGGTAATCGCCGAGATCGTGCAGGCGTCCGGCGATCGGGCCGGGCAACGGACCGCCCAGCCCGATGTAGGCCGCGCCGATGCCGACCAGCACCAGTATCACCGCGGCCGTGCGGCGGCCGCGCAGGCCGATGACCGCCGTCCAGGCCGCGACCAACGCCATCCAGCCGCCGCGTGACCAGCTCATGCCGATGCCGGCTGCCAGCGAGAGCGCCACGGCGCCGTAGCCCAATCCCGCCTTCAGATCGCGCGGGCGTCGGCCCTCGCCCCAGCGCCAGAACGCGGCGACCGCCAGGCTGGCGGCCACGGGCGCCAGGTAGCCCAGATAGCCCGCATAGGGATTGGGCTGACGAAACGTCCCGTGGGCGCGCAAATAGCCGCCCGCCAGGGCAAAGGCCGGCGGGCCGACTTGTCCCCAGAACTGATACGCGCCCAGCGCGGCCTGTATCATGCCGGCGGCCAGCAGAGCCCCGATGACCCAGCCGATCTGTAGACGCGTCCTCAGCAGCTGCGTTGCCACCCCGTAGAGCAGGGCGAATTCCACCCATTTGAGCCATTCGGCCGCGCCTTCGCTCCAGGAACGGGCCTGCGTCAGACTGAGCGCCAGCATCCACACCAGCACGGCCAGAGCTACCGCAAGCGGCGGCCGGCGAAATCGGATCTCTCGCGTGGCGATTTGACCGGCGGCCCAGCCGGCGATCACGGCCAACACGAGCAGGTCCACGCCGTTCACCCCTGGCGCGGGAATGGGAATCGTGTTGCCGAAGGGGATCAGCAGCGCGATGGCCGCCAGCCCCGCGGTCGGGCGCACGGCAATGACGGTTGCCAGGCCCGCCGTCCCGAGCAGCGCCGTGGCCCATTGCAGCGGCATGAAGCTGATGACGGCGGCGACAAGGGCCAGACTTGCCAGCTCTCGCGCGACGATAGGGAATCGCCGGCGCCGATCGCCGCGAAAGATCATCAGCGTTCCCGGGGCCATGGCCGTGTATCCCTTTCGACTTCCCGCCATTCGATCGTTTCGCCCATTTGCCGCGCTTAAGTCATCATACGGCAAAGCCTGTTCCTTGTCAATTAAGACGCCTGTGGTATACTATCGTTCATTATCAGCGGGCCGGCGCGCGTCGCGGCCGCGCTGGATCGTGTGGCGAGAGGAGTAGAGGATGCCAAAGCGTGTACAGATGCCGAAATCGGTCGGCGCGACCGTCGCCCGGCCGCGGCCGGCGGCCCGCAAGCAGGCCGGCTCGCCGGTCGTTCTTTGGGCGGTGATTGGGGCTGTGGTGTTGATCTTGGTCGCTGTGATTTTGTTGCAGATGCAAGCCATGAACCGGCCTGTCCAGACCAGCGGTGTGATCAGTGCGGGGATGGGATGGGGGCCTGAGGACGCGCCGGTGAAAATCATCGAGTATTCCGACTTCGGCTGCACATATTGCCGGCTTTTTGCGTTGACCGCCGGCAAGTTGCTGCGCCAGGAGTACGAGGCGACCGGGAAAGTGCGCTTCGAGTACCGGAGCTTCATTATCGAGGGTGCAAGCACCCGTGAGGCGGCCAATGCAGCCTACTGTGCGGCCGATCAGGGGCGCTTCTGGGATTACGCCGAAGTGCTCTTCAATCGTTCTGGCACAGGTCCGGTTCAGACTGTGTTCAGCCGGGCTGCCCTCAAGGACTACGGCACGCAGATCGGTCTCGATATGGGCAAGTTCGGCCGTTGCGTGGAAAGCGGCCAGTTCATCCCAGAGGTGCAGAACCAGCACGCCGAGGCCGCGCGGTTGGGCGTTCAGGCGACCCCGACCTTCTTTATCAACGGCAGCAAGGTCGAGGGCGCGGTGCCCTATGAGGAGTTCAAGGCGATGATAGAGGCCGTGCTGCGCTCGGCAGGCTCATAGGCCGGCGCGGACATAGGATGACGCCTGGGTGGACATTGGCGGCGACATTTGTCGCCGCCAATATTTTGTGTGTTTTTGATGATTACTTCGTGTAGTCAATACACTACAATAACAACCCCCAAAAAACAACAAAAACACCCAAAAAACTATGCGAAAAACAGCGCGAAGGACTGCGCTTCATCGGCCTGCCAGATGCCCTTTCGGACATCCGGCAGGCTTCTATCCCGGCGCGGTTTCAACAGTTTTTATTGGAAATATTTGCCGATCAACAAATCAAGTCGCGCCCGCAGGGCAGGGGGGATCACAGCGGAATTGGTGATGATCGCATCGCGCAGGGCATCGGCATATGGAGTAGGGGGCGCGTCGCGCAGGGCACGAACCGCGTTGACGACGGCGTTCCTGGCGACGTCCGCATTGGCGAGCAACTGTCGCACGACCATTTCCACCGTAACCGGTGATTCCGTCTCGTGCCACACATCGTAATCGGTCACATGGGCCATGGTCGCATAGCTCATGCCGGCTTCCCGAGCCAGAAAGACCTCGGGAACGGCGGTCATGCCCACGATCGCAAAGCCCATCTGCTGAAAGAACCGGCTTTCGGCTTTGGTGCTGAAACGCGGCCCCTCGATCGTGACAAAAACGCCCCCGCGGTGCACCGTGTGGCCGGTCTGCTCCACGCTCTGCGCCACAAGTTCGCTCAAATACGCGCAGAATGGCTCGGCGACCGAGACGTGCACGACCAGGCCATCCGTGCCCACCGTCGGATCATCAAAGAAACTCAGTGGGCGCAGCCGTGTGCGGTCGAAAACCTGATCGGGCACTACGATGTCGCCGGGTTTGTAGGCCGGCTGCAGGCTGCCGCACGCGCTGATCGAGATCAGATACTCGACACCGAGCATCTTGAAGCCGTAGATGTTCGCCCGGCTGTTGAGCTGCGTGGGGCTGATCCGGTGGCCGCGGCCGTGACGCGGCAAAAAAGCGACCGGCTGCCCGCCGATCCGCCCGACGATGTAGGCGTCAGACGGCGCACCGAACGGCGTCTCGAGCCGCACCTCCTGCACGTCGGTGAGCTGGCTCATATCGTAGATGCCGCTGCCTCCGATGACTCCGATGCGGATTTTATCCATGTCTCCGTTTCTCCCTCACGTGTATGGGGTCTTTGGGATTACCAGGCGACGCCAGGACATGTGTTGACCCCGGCGTGAACGCCCAGCCTTTTGATCATGCGCACGCGATCCCATCGTTCGCCGAGAATGTCATCGTGAATGGCCCAGGAACGGCCTCGCACCGTGTCGGCGAGCTCGGGTTGACGGAAAGGAGAAGAGCCATCCAGCCGCGCGCGCAACGGCCCTCCGATCGCAAAGCCAGCGTGGATCTCCTCCATGTACGCCTGCCCGAGCAGATAGCCGAAGCCGGCGCGCTCGAAAAGCACAGCCGTGTGGTAGTATAACGGCTGCACGATGTAGCTCGTGTGGCCCAGACACAACATGAAAGTTTCCATGTGCTCGACGGCGCGATTGAAGTCGCCGAGGCCACGACGTATCTGACCCGGGGCCAGTCCGTGCGCCAAAGCGGCTGCCTCGGCGGCCAGATGACGACGGGCAGTGCCGCGCCATGTTGGCGTGCCGTCAGGCATGACATCGGTATCAAAACGGGGCGCGAACGGATCTTGCAGCGTCAGCCACAGCGCCTCAAGCTGGTTATGTTGTGTGTCGCACAGCTCGATCTCCATGAACGCATCTCGCGCATCGCCTGCATGTCGCACTTCCAGGCGCATGCTGCGGGCTGCGGGATCGAAGATCGTCTGCATCACGCTGCGGCCCTGCGAGTCGGTCAGAGTGATCGGGGCTATGCCGAACCGGACGAGATAATTGACGGGCAACAACACGCGAAAGAGAAGGCTCTGGCGCTGCGGATCCCAGTCCATCACCTCGCGCAGCGTGATGGGGCGGGTGCTTTCCCGGCCCCAGGCCGAGCCATCGCGCCGCTCAGCGACGCCGGCGTTCGACGACGCCAGCGTCGCATGATCGCCGGCGCAGACGGCGGCTTTGATGCTGAAACTCCCCGAAAGATCGGCGATCGTGCCCATCGTCAGATTGATCCGTGTTACTGAAAGCCGAAGTCCGGCTCGACGCCCGCCTCATCGAGGACTTGGCCGACGGCCTCGACGAGATGCGGATGAGCCGGCCCGTTGCTGGCCAACAGGCCAAAACGACGCACCACATCGGGCTGATTGTAGCGCAGGGGCCGATCCCAGCAATCGGTCATCCGGCCACCGGCTTCGCGCAGGATGATCTCCGGTGCGCAGGTATCCCATTCGCGAGTGCCCGGATTGGGATGCACGTAGCAGTCGGCCTGGCGTCTGACGATCAGGCCGATCTTCAGGCCCACGCTGCCGACGCTGCGCACCTTTTGGATGCCCGCGCGCGTGATGATGGCGTCAACCAGGGGCGCGCGATGCGAACGGCTGACCACCATGCGCAGCCGTTTCGGGGTGGCTTCTTTGGACACGCGCAGCGGAAACCGCTCGCCGAACTCTTCGATGAAGCCACCCGATCCCAGCGCGGCTGCGTAGAGAACGTCGTCAATGGGCTGATAAACGACGCCGACTATTGGCTCGTGATCCAGTGCCAGGCCGATCATGATGCAAAATTCGCCGTTGCGGGCGATGAACTCCAGCGTGCCGTCCAGCGGATCAATGATCCAAACGCGACGTTTGCTCAGTCGGGCAGGGTCGTCTTTGGATTCTTCGGCCAGGATGCCATCAGCAGGGTAGGCCTGGCCGAGCTGTTTGACCAGGTAGGCATTGACGGCGCGGTCAGCCTCGGTCACCGGTTCGGTCGGGTCTTTCCACCGGATATTCGGCGATACCTGGTAGAATGTCTTGACGATTTGGCCGGCCTCGCGCGCCAGGCGCGTGGCCAGGGCCAGCTCCTCTGTGAAGGAGCCGATTGTGGGAAAAGGCAATCCGCCGATACTCGTGCTCAAATCGTCTCTCTGTGGCATGAATTGGCTCATCCGGCCGGCACATGTGCCGGCCGGATGAGCGGTTCTGCGGGCGGCAAGATCATAACATGGGGATGCGGATTTCGTCAATGCGGCCGCGACCGGTGCTGTTGCTCTCGCCGGCAAGCAAAAGGGCTGCCCGCTCGAGCAGCCCTTTTGCGTTCGCTGGTGGAGATGCCGGGAGTCGAACCCGGGTCCGAAACAAACGACCGTATGCCTCTACAAGCTTAGTTGCTGATTCGCATTTCACCGGGCGGTCCGACAGCAACCACCGTCCTCTAGTCCGGCTAGCCGATGATCTTAGGCCCGCCTATCGGCATCCGCGGGCTGCACCTTACGGTTTATGACGATGCGTTGCGACGCCGCCGGGCCCCGTCGCAGGCACCGTGGTCACCCTGCGGCGACCAGTTTGTTCGCTGCCTCTCTGTTACGCAGCCAGCGCGAGCGCGTTGGCGCGAGCAGACGGGAAGACGAACGCATTGGTGCTCTTGGCACTTGTCTTTTTGCTCTGGATTAACGAGGTAAGAGCGCCTCGGCTTGCAGCCTACGACCCATTTGCCCCGTCGAGACCAGTCATCCCCAGGGCGATTTTACTATACCACAATTTTACGCATTGCGCAAGTCGCAATTTGCGCCATCGCGTTATTCGCGCTCCCACTCTTTGATCGCCCGTCGCAGATCGCGATTGGCATCGCGCTCGGCGATCGCATCTTTCTTGTCGTAGAGTCGTTTCCCGCGCACCAGGGCGATCTCGACTTTGGCGCGGCCGTTCTTGAGATACATGCGCAGCGGCACAATGGTCCAGCCTCGCTCCGCAACCTTGCCCTGGAGCTTGCGGATTTCCTGCCGGTGCAAAAGCAGTTTGCGCTCGCGTCGCGGCTCGTGATTCTCTCGATTGCCGAAGTCATAGGGCGAGATGTGGACGTTGACGAGCCACGCTTCGCCGTTGCGCAGCTGCACGAAGCCGTCGCGCAGATTCACGCGCGCCGCGCGTACCGATTTGATCTCGGTCCCGGTCAGCACGATGCCCGCTTCGTAAGTATCCTCCAGGAAATAGTCGTGATATGCCTTGCGGTTGGTGGCAACCTGTTTGACTTCCTCTCCTTCGCTCTGTCTGGCCACAAAACCTCCCCTCTCTATCTGACGCCTTTCTCCAGCAGATACTGGATGGCGCGCTCCAGCTGTGGATCGCGTTTCGCCTCCACATCCTCTTTGGTCATTGGCACCTCGATATCCGGCACCAGCCCGATCTTGTGAATCTCGCGATCCTTCGGGGTGAACCAGCGAGCAATCGTGACCCGCAACTGCGAGCTATCGCTGAGCGTGTTGGGCAGCTGCACCGAGCCTTTGCCGAACGTCTTTTCGCCGATCAGGATGCCGGTGCCGGCGTCTTGAATTGCGCCGGCGACGATCTCCGACGCGCTGGCACTGCCGCCATCCACCAACACGACCAGTGGCGTATTCCCAAGCAGGTAGCGCCCTTGCCGTTCGTATGTCTTCTGACTGCCGTCTTTCATGCGTTCGATCAGAATCGGGCCTTCCGGCACGAAATAGCTGCCGATGCGCACCGCAGCATCCAGCAAGCCGCCCGGATTGCCCCGCAGGTCCAGGATCAGGCCGACCGGCTTCTGCGCCAACGCGTTATTGATTGCCTCGGACAGCCGGGCCGGCGCAATGCTGCTGAATTCGCTCAGCGCCACGTACTGGATCTTGCCCTCTGCCAGGACGTCGGTCTTGATTACGGGGATCTCGATGCGATCTCGGATGACCGTGACATCGAACGGCGCCTCCTGGCCGCGGCGGATGGTCAACACGACCTTCGTGTTGCGTGGGCCGCGGATCAGGGTGATGGCCTCCAACAGGCTGAGCTTTGTGATGTCTTTGCCGTCCACGGCGATGATGACATCACCTACCTGGAGGCCAGACTTCTCGGCCGGCTGGCTGGGGAAGAGGTAGCGCAAGCGCACTCCGCCGCCCTCCGCCAGTTCCACCTGGGCGCCGATCCCCTCGAAGCTGCCTTGCATGTCGGAATTGAACAGGGCTGCAGCCTTCGGGTCAACGAAAGCGGTGTGTTGGTCGCCCAGGCGCTCGACGACGCCGCGAATGGCGTTGTAGGTGACCTCTTTGCCCTGCGGCAGGTCGCCGTAGAACTGCTTTCTCAGCAACGTCCAGACCTCGCGGAGCAGGGCCTCGTCGAACGGATCATCTTCGGTCAAGCTGTCGTCAACTGCCGCGCGCGGGGCCTGGGTTGGCGTCGGTGTGGGCGGCGGCGTCGGTCGCGGCGTCGCAGTGGCAGGCGGTAGGGTAGGGGAGGGCGCCGGAGCAGCCGCCACGCTGTCGTCAGGCGCTTCTCGGGCGACGACCGAGATCGCGGCAACGGTGCGCGCGCTGGCCATGCCTGCGCTGAAGCCCGCGCCGAAGGCGGTCACGACCAGAATCAGGGCAAATGTCACGCTTAGAAAAATTTTCACGAGAGTCGCTGAATTGTTGTCTTTCATTTTTCCTTCCCCACCATCCTGAAAACCGCTTGCGAAATCAATCTGGTCTGCAGCTCATCGTTCTCCGCGCAACCATGCCTGCGCGCGCGCCAGCTGCGGATCGCGGCCGGCTTCGCGGTCGGCCGCCGAAATGTTGACCTGGAGATCGGGCGTCAACCCGACCCTGTCTATCTGGTGACGCGCCGGGGTGAGCCAGCGCGCCACGGTGACGTGCAGCGAGGAGCCATCGGGCAGCTCATGCACCTCCTGCACAGAGCCTTTGCCGTAGCTTTTTTCGCCGATCAGGATGGCCCGTTGCGCATCGCGCAGTGCGCCGGCCACGATCTCCGAAGCGCTTGCCGTGCCCGCATCTATCAAGATCACCAATGTCCACTTTTGGGCCGGACTGTTGAGCTTCTTGACAGGATAGTAGCGCTCTTCGCCCCCACGTTTGGCCTCGTAAAGCACGATGCCGTCGGCAAGGAAGCGGCTGGTGATGTCCACGGCCGCGTCCACGAGGCCGCCGCCGTTGCCGCGCAGATCGAGCACCAACCGATCTACATCCTGGTCGGCCAGCTCGGCCAGAGCAGACTCCAGCTCTTGATTCGTGCGTTCACCGAAGACGCTTATTTTGACATAACCGATGTGATCCTGTGGACTCAATACCCGCCAGTCCACGCTCGGCATCTCGATGCGCTCGCGCATGATCGCGACATCAAATGGAGTCGCCCCGCCGGAACGCTTGAGTGTCAACACGACTCGCGTGCCCACATCGCCGCGCACCAAGGCGACCACATCCTGGACGTTCATCTGCGGGGTGATCGGCTTGCCGTCCACGGCCAGCAAAATATCGCCGTCTTTGATGCCTGCCCTCGCGGCCGGCCGGTCTCGCATGACCGTGAGCACCAGGTCCCCGGCTTCGTTGCGGCCCATCGTGGCGCCGATGCCGCCGAAATGGCCGCGAATCTCATCGCGCTCGATGCGCCGCGAGGTCGGCTCCAGGAAGACGGTGTGAGGGTCTTTGTACGAGCCGACCAGGCCGCGAATGGCACTATACAGTTGCGCCTGCGCGTCCGGGATCTCGCCCATGAAGCGGTCACGCAGCAAATCGCGCACGCGCCACAACAGGCCGAAATCCGCCGGCGTATCCATGCGGGCATCAGCCTGGGCGTGCCGGTCGCCCAGCAGATAACCGCCAGAAAACGCGGCGCCGACGAGCAGGGCAACCACGACCAACAAAGCGATGGGTTTGAACGAAACCACCAGTCGGCGCTCATTCACAAGATTGACATAATCAAAAATCGTACCATGCATGTCCATTCATGAGAGGCCCTCGTGCGACCCGCTCCGGACACCTCTGGGCAAAACAGGCGGCAGCAGACGCTCTAAACTATATTATAACCAGGCATCCGCCGAATACCGTAATAACCGTCACGATACAGCAAAGCACACGGGATGCAGCGCGCCGGAGCGAGCTGAAATAGCCCGACTTATGTCGAGCGATGCAGGTCAATCCGGCCCATATTCGACATAACATATATAGTGTGAACATGATCAGATGGCGAAAACATGACATAATAATCAGGTCAGCCTCCGCCCCGCTGCGCGCGCGACGGCCACACATAGGGCCGCAGGCGAGACGCCAGACGCGCAGGCGCCTTGCCCCAGACGCGCGTGCCCTCTGGCCCGTGTTCCTCACGTTCCACAACGCCGCGCTGATGCCACAGGCCCAGCAGGTCGCCGCGCTGGTACGGCAACAGCACGGTGAGTTCGATCATTTCCTCGCTGAGCACTTCTTCAATGCGGCTCATCAGCGCTGGCAGACCCTCCCCGGTCAAAGCCGAGATCGGCACGCTGTTCGGTAGATCGGCCAGGGCCACATTTCCGCCCCCCAGGGCGGGCAGACGGTCAATCTTGTTGAGCGCGGTGATGATGGGCTGGCTCGTGGCCTCGAGTTCCTCGAGCACCTGCAGCACCGTGGCGACCTGCTCCTGGACATTTTTGTGTGTTATGTCAACTACATGCAGGATCAAATCGGCCTCGGAGATCTCTTCCAGCGTCGCGCGAAATGCCGCGACCAGGGCAGTCGGTAACTTCTGGATGAAGCCAACCGTGTCGGTGACGAGCACTTCCCTGCCCCCCGGCAAGGCGATCCGCCGCGTGGTCGGGTCGAGGGTGGCGAAAAGCTGATCGGCGACGTACACCTCGGCCCCGCTGAGCGCGTTCAACAGCGTGGATTTGCCCGCGTTGGTGTAGCCGACGAGCGCCATGACGGGAATTCCCTCTTCGAAACGACGCCGCCGGTAATTCGCTCGATGCGTGCGCACCTCCTCCAATTCTTGTTTCAGGTGCGTGATGCGTCGGCCGATCTCACGGCGATCCACTTCGAGCTGGGTTTCGCCAGGGCCACGCAGGCCCACGCCGGCCGCACCACCACGGCCGGCCGCGCCGCCCGCCTGACGCGCCAGGTGCGTCCACGCGCGCGTGAGCCGGGGCAACCGATACTCGTATTGCGCCAGCTCAACCTGCAGCGCGCCCTCACGGGTGTGCGCGTGCTGCGCGAAGATGTCCAGGATGAGCGCCGTGCGGTCGAGCACCTTTACGTTGTCGTTGCCGATGGCGCGCTCCAGCTCCCGCTGCTGAGCCGGCGACAGTTCTTCGTCGAAGATGACCAGCTGGGCACCGGTGTCGGCGCGCAGCGCAACCAGTTCCGCAACCTTCCCGGTCCCGATCAAGGTGGCCGGATTGGGCCGCTCCAGGCGCTGTTCGAGCACGCCCACCACCTGGACACCGGCCGTCTCGGCCAATCGCTCCAGCTCGGCCAGCGAATCGGCGAGGCTCCAAGGCGATGGCCTGCCTTTGATTTCGACACCGACCAGAAGCGCCTTCTCCGGCGGCGGTGCTACATCATGTAAACGAAGCGCGATCCGAACCTCCTTATCTATTGTACTCCCTGCGTTTCCAAAAACGTCTTGATCACCCGGCCGACCCGCTCCAGCGAAAGCGGCGCCAACTTATCCGGCGTGTCGTGGGTGGTATGCCAGTAAGGATAGTCAAAATCTATGATAACTGCGGCAGGAATGCCCCGCTGCAGGAACGGCGTGTGATCGTCGATGATCGCCCACTTGTAGATCGGGAGGAAGAACGGCCCATAGCCGAGCCTGGCCGCGATCTCCCATAGCTGGGCCTGGAGCGCCGATGACGAATTATACTCCTTGTAGATTTGTTGATCGGCGTCGCCGATCATGTCCACGATGATCACTGCTTTGGGCAGGACAGTGAGATTCTGGGCCATGTAGCGAGAGCCGGCGATGAACTCCCAACCATCCAGCCCGCCGTTGTCTTCCGCGTCGAAGAAGACCAGCCATACTTCGTTCTTCAGCTTGCGCTTGTCCAATGAGCGCGCCAGCTCCAACAGGACGGCGACCCCACTGGCGCCGTCGTTGGCGCCGAGCACGGGCTCATTGCGTTGCTGCGGATCCGGGTCATTGTCGGCGCGGCGCCGTGTGTCGTAGTGTGCGCCGACGATGATAACCGGCCCGGCCCCCGCCCGACCGATGATGTTGCGCCCCTGCACGCCCTGATAGATGAACGGCTGCTCCTCGACCTGCCAGCCGGTTGCCTTCAGCCTTTCGCTGATGTAGTCGCCCGTCTTGCGATTGGCTTCCGATCCGGTCGGCCGCGGCCCCAGATCGGTCTGCATCAGCACATGCCGATACGCGGCCAGGCCGTCGAACTGCCCCACGAGCGGGGTGGGCGTCGGCGGCGGCTTCGGCAGAAAGCCATAGGCCACATTGCCGAACCAGGCCACGATGCCCAGCAGGCCGACGACCATGACAGCTTCCAGCCAGCGCGCTCTCAGCCACTCGCCCCAACGCGATAATCTTTGTCTCATCAACTCAATCCTGGTCTTCTCTGCGGTTGCGGAACTCCAGCCGCAACGGTGTACCGGTGAACGGGTAGGCGCGCCGGATTTGATTCTCCAGGTATCTGGCATAGGAGAAATGCACCAGTTCACGGTCGTTGACGAACAGGACAAAGGTGGGCGGCGCGATCTCCGCCTGTGTCCCGTAGAAAAACTTGAGCTGCTTGCCCCGCCGATTCGGCGCTGGATGGTTTTGCACGGCATCGCGGATCAGCCGGTTGAGTTCTGCCGTGGGGATGCGCAGCTTGCGCTGTTCGGCAATCATCAGCGCCAGCGGCAAGATCTTGTTCACCCGCTGCCGGGTCAGCGCAGAGACGGTGAGCACGGGCACGTAATCCAGGAAGCGCAGTTCGGTACGAACGGCCTGGGCAAAGGCTTCGGCCGTGCCGGTCTGCTTGTCCTCGACCGCGTCCCATTTGTTCACGAGGATGGCGACGCTCTTGAAGGCTTCCAGGATGTAGCCGGCGACGTGCGCATCCTGTGCGGTGATGCCGGCCGTGGCGTCGAGCACGAGCAGCGCCACGTCGGCGCGCTCGATGGCGTTGATGGCGCGCAGGACGCTGTACTTCTCTACCCCGCTCTCCACGCGGCCGCGGCGCCGGATGCCCGCCGTGTCAATCAGGATGATCTCGTGGCCCTCCCACTGCAGCGGCGTGTCGAGCGCGTCGCGCGTGGTGCCCGGAATAGGGCTGACGATCGCCCGCTCCTGTTGCAGCAACGCGTTGAGGAGCGACGACTTGCCCACGTTGGGCCGGCCGACGATCGCGATGCGCACGGCTTCGCTCTCCTCTTCTTCCGAGGCGGGCGGGAAGCCGGCGACCACGGCGTCCAGCAGGTCGCCTGTGCCGGTGCCGTGCAGGCTCGAGATCGGGTATGCCTCGCCCAGCCCCAGCTCGTAGAACTCCAGGGCGGCTTGACGCCGCGCCGGGTTGTCCGATTTATTGACGGCCAGGATCACCGGCCGGCCAGAGCGACGCAGGACATCGGCCACATCCTGGTCGGCTGCAGTGACGCCATCGCGCGCATCCACGAGGAAGACGACCACATCGGCCTCCTCGATGGCGATCTCGGCCTGAGCGCGGATTTCCGCCACATAATCTTGCGACGAGACGCTCAGCGTCGTGGGCCGGTCTCCCTTCTGGGGCGCTTTCGTGGTGGCCGCGATATCCAGGCCGCCCGTGTCCACTACGATGAAGGCGCGGCCGGCCCACTCGGCCTCGCCGTACAGCCGATCGCGCGTCGTGCCGGGCTCATCCTGGACGATGGCGCGACGCTCGCCGATCAGCCGGTTGAACAGGGTAGATTTGCCCACGTTGGGTCGCCCCACCAGGGCAACAATCGGTTTACGCATCTTTCGTCCTCAAGGCGTTCTGCGTCGGGGGGATGAATCATCCCCCGCGATCGGCGTCTTCGACGGTGTCACCGTGGGGGTGGCTGTGGCCGGCGCGCCGATGGTCACCTCGACCGTCTGCGGCGTCAACCCCTCGACGCGTACCCCTTCCGGCGTCGGTACCTGCGGCTCCACGACATGGGTGCCGGGGCCGAGGCCGGTCAGATCGAGGATCACCGGCGCCGCGTCGGGCTTCAGCTCTTCCAGTTTTGGCATCGGCCCGGTCAGGAAGACATTGACGTAGTCAATGCCCAGGGTATAAGTGAGGCCGGGCGCCAGACCCTGGATTACCGGCCGACGGCGCACCGTCTGCGCGCCGGAGATGGGCCGGATGGTGACCAGCACGTTGACGCTCTGCGTGCCCAGCGCCGAGACGTTTTCCGGCAGTCGCAGAGGCACGCGCTCAGCCACATCGGCCCTGGCGTTGTTGATGTCCACCGGCACGGTGATGTAGCCGCTGATGCCGCTCATCACGGCCGGATCGCCGAACAGGGTCACCAGCTTCGGCTCCGCCGCGACGCCGCTGATGGCGTAGCCAGAAGCAGGCTGCCCGTACGGCTCCACGAGAACGGCGGCCTCGCGATAGCCGGGCAACTGCGCGATTGGCACCGAGATTTCCGCCTCGGCTGGCGACAGCGTTATGAGGCCGACCGGCTCGCCGGCCCGGTTGCGCGGTGTCAGGCGCAGCGTACGTTCCACATTTGATCGCGCGCCGCGCAGGTAGATGTCCACCGCGGCAACGTCCACCTGCTCCACCTGCGAGGTGGAGCCGAAGGCAGTGACATGAGTCGGCGACACGACAGGCGTCAGCCAATCGTAGCCGAAGGCAGGCGAGTCCATGATGTTAACTTGAACCGGCACCAATTTCTCGCGGCGTGCCTCGATGCGCACCCGCACCCGTTCGGGATTAACGGTGAGCACCTGGACGTCGGGGCCGGGCGGCTTCACCTGGACGCGCACATCATATTCGCCTGCCGACAGGCCCGACAAATCCAGCCAGGCCGTGAAATCGCGCGCGGTCAGGTCGCGCCAGCGGCTCTTTGGCGCGCGAATTTCAATGCGCACCTGGTTGATGAGCTCGCCGAAAATGCTGATGTTTTCGGGCAAGCCGACGCGATTGACGATGATCGGCTCGGCGAACCAGTCGCGCGGGTTTTCCTCGCGCAGGGCGACGATCCAGACAGCTATCGCCAGCAACAGCGAAAGCACAGCCGAGCCAAAATAAGAGAGCCAACGCCTCATGACCACCCCTCGCCCTCGAACAGCCGCCGTGGCCGATAGAAATTTTCCAGCACCCGGCGCAGCCGCTGGCCGTCGAGACGCCGGACCAGCCGGCCGTTGCGGGCCACCGAGATGATCCCGGTCTCTTCGGAGACGACGATGGCCAAAGCATCGTTTTGTTCGGTGATGCCGGCCGCCGCGCGATGCCGCGTGCCCAGCGAGTTATCGGCCAGGACACGCGCGGTCAGCGGCAACACGCAACCCGCCGCAACGATCTGATCTCCCCGCAAGATCACCGCGCCGTCGTGGAGCGATGTGCCCGGAAAGAAAAGGGTCGTCAACAAACGCGCCGAGACTTTGGCGTCCAGGCGTTCCCCCGATTCCATGTATTCCTCCAGGCCGGTGGTCCCTTCGATGACGATCAGGGCGCCGGTTCGCTCGCGCGCCAGCATTTCGACAGCCGCCACGAGCTCGAAGATCACCCGCTGCACGATGTTCTCGCGGCTGGCGCGGCCGATCAGGGTGCCCGTGCGTCCCAGGCGTTCGAGGGCGCGGCGCAGTTCCGGCTGAAAGATCACCGGAATCGCTACCAGGATCATCGGCAACGAGTTGCGCACTAGCCAGTTGAAGGCAGTCAGCCGGCTGGCTGCCAAAGTGGCAATCAGCACGACGAACAGAATGCCGCGCAGCAACGACACCGCCTGAGTGCCCTGGAACATGCGCAGGATGCCGTAGAAGATCAGGGCCACCAGCAGGATGTCTAACAGGCTCAGCAGGCTCGGTGTCGGGATCGTGCCCACCAGCGCGCCGATGTTGGCTTGCCACAATTCCACCAGCCAGTCAATCATGGATGCTACCTCAAAGTCAGGGTCACAGCGGACACCAGCATGGCCGCCAACCACCAGGGGCCGCTGCGCGCGAGGCTCTGCTCCAGATCGGTGCCGGCCGCCCGGTCACGCCAGATCAGCCAGCTCGGCAATAAGAGAAGCGGAGCCACGACGATCAGGGCGATCAGATTGTGCAGGCCGATCAAGGCCAGGATCACAGTGGCCTGGCCCAGCCACAGGCCGGCCATACGCCGACCCGACGACAGGTGCGCGCGCCGCGCACCCCAGCCCAGGACAGTGAAAGCCAGACCGAGCACGAGGGCCGCAGGGATCTCGAGCGGCAGCCGCCATGCCGTCGGTTCGGGCAGCGTGAGCGTCCAGCCGAGCAGCCAAGGCAGGCCGACGTTGAGCAGCGCATCGCAGGCGGCCGGCTGCTTGCCCGTTTGCGCCAGGAACCAGCCCCACAGCGTCACCGTCCAGGCGAGGAGGGTGAGCACCAGCGCTGGCGGTCCCAAGAGAAGTCCCAAAAATGCCGCCAGTGCCGCTGAGGCGAGCAATTCGCGCCAGCTTGCATCCGCGATCACGTGTCGGAGGAACCGCAATGTGCGGCCCGCCGGCCCGGTGGGCTGATAGTATGGCAACCGGACGGTCTGGACGATCGCGTCAGGCCCGGCGGCGGGTGACGCGCGCGCGGTCATTCGCCCCAGTGCGCCCCAAGCAGGATCGGCCAGAATCACCGCGCCGATCAGACGCAACAAAGATGCATCGGCGCTCAGCGGCGCCGCGCTCGCCAGAACGGCCGCCAGCACCGCCCAGGCCGGACCGATCCGCCACAGATCGGGCCCAACCCAGATCCGTAAGCCGATCACGGGCCCTACGTCTGCCCCGAAGCGTACGCGCCGGGCCCATCCGGCATCAGACATGACGCCTCCCAAAGGCAAATGGTTGCATGATCAAGGCTATTGTAACAAGCGGAAGGCCGCTGGTCAAATGACAAAAAGCGCACGCGCCAGGCGCCTTCATGGACGCCTGGCGCGTGCGCATGATCCGGCGAGGCGGCTCAGGATGACGACGCGTCCAGATCGGTCGCCGGGGCCTCGGGGCCGGCTGTGCTCGCGCCGGTTGTGCTCACTGGTGGCAAGGTCATCGCATCGCCTCGCTCGGGTCGGACCGTCGGCTGATCGTCTCGCTCGGGCGGAATCGCCGGCCGACGCGATATCCCCTCCGGCGGCTGCGTCCCGAACCGGGTCAGCACGACTGCGCCCAGGCCGACGCAACCCAACGCCAGCCCAAACAACGAGCCGATACACCAGGGAAGCCGCGCCAGAACGGTGATGATGGCCACACCCAGCGCAATCTCGCCGAGGGCGTTCGCGTTGTGGACACGCAGGGCTTGCAACAGGCGCTGCCCCAGCCACAGGCCGACGGCCAGCCAGCCGACCACCCCGGCGACCAGCAGGGCCAGCCAGACCAGAAGGCCGCTGCAACAGGCGATCAAGAACAGCAAGCCCAGCAGGAAGCCGACGACCAGGGTCAGCAGCCCCATGCTGAAGCTCATGAAAGGAGCCGAGGCGGCCTGGTCGGCAATGCGGCCCATGGCCTGCGGCGCTGCAGAGACAGCGATCGCGCCGAGCAGCGCCAGGCCCACCACCCAGGCCAGCGTGACCAGCTGCCACACCACGATGGCGCCCAACACGTCCCAGATGTCGTTCGACTGGCCCACTCGCGGCCGGAGAAATTCCGGCGGCGCGAAATTGCCGCCGATGCGCGGCAGCCATGTGAAGGGCGCCGACAGGCCGCCGATCACTTCGCCCGTGACCACAGCGCCCGGCGCTCGGTGAATGGCGCCGCCGAACACGGCGAGGTCGCCATTGATCACGGCGCTCTCGTGCAGCGTCGCCGATCCGCCGAACAACACCACGTCACCGGTGACCGTGCCGTCCACGCCGAGATTGCCGCCGAACACCGCGATATCCCCGCGCACAGCGCTGCCCTGTTGCAGTTCCACTGATCCGCCCAGGACCGCCAGGTTGCCGGCCAGCGTTTCCTCCGACTTCAGCGTGAAGGATTGGCCGATGATCAGGCGATCGCCGGTGATATCCTGGGCTAAAGCTGTCGGTGCGGCCACGATCAAGATGAGCAACGCCAGCAGGCCGATGCCTGCAGCTCGACATTTCATCAGACACCTCCCGATATGCGATCAGCATGGCGGTCCATTGCCCGTATTCGTCCGGCAGCATCGAGATGGGCCACCCGCCATATCCATAGCCCGATCAGCGCGGCGGTCAGCCCAAGACAGCCGGCCACAGTCGCCTGCAGCGACAACCCGGCGCTGTCCAGGACGATCTCCAGACCGCGCAGGGGCCACACGAGGGCACCGAGCAGCTGGGCGATTGCGGCGAGCGCCATGCTGGCCTGCACGGGATACATGATCCCCCACCACGCGCACGCGATCAGCGTCAGCAGCCCTGTGCAAGCGATGGCTCCCCACGCGACGAGCAGTCCCAGCCAGCCGCCCCAAGACCGACGCCGACTATCGTGCGCGGCGAGCCGCGCCATGACGCGCGCGGCGAGATCCGGCGGAGGCGCCAGCATGGGCGCCGCGCGGAAGCGCACATCCAGAGCCTGCCAGCGCGCCCAGGTGGCCGCGCACGCCGGGCAAATCTCCAGATGGGTCTTCAGGGCGCGCAACTGCTCGACATCCGCCTCATGATCCAGCGCCAGCGACATCAACTCGGTGAAATATGTATGCATAGGCCTATCCTGCACTCAATACTGTGGCCAAAGCAGATGCGCCGGACGGGATGCGTTCAGCAATTTGCAGCCTGGCCCGATGCAGCCGGGATTTCACGGCCTGCACCGTGATGCCCATGATCTCGCCGATCTCCGCGTAGGAAAAGCCGTACCAGTAATGCAGGATCAGCGGCACGCGATAGCCCGGCGCCAGGCGCTGCACAGCCTCCTGCACTTCCAAACGCGCCTCACCGTGCAAAACGGTTTCCTCTGGCCCGGGCCGGAGACTGGGCAGTGTGGCGGCGACCGGGTCGTCGTCCAGTGAGAGCCAGGCCAGGCGTCGGCGGCGCAGGCGATCTACGCAGTAGTGCGAGGCGATGGACAGTACCCACGAGATCGGTTTGCGGGAGGGATCATAGGTGGCCAGCCTCGTGTAGATGCGCACGAATGTCTCCTGTGTGGCATCTTCGGCCTCGGCCGCATCGCCGAGCATCCGGTAAGCCAGATTGTAGACCGGCCGCTGATACGCCTCGACCAGGCGGCAAAAAGCCGCGCGATCGCCGCGCTGGGCCAGCTCCCACCAGAGCTTCTCTTGCGCATCTATGTTCATGCGTTCCACCGTGTTCTCGCTCTCCATTTGTTCCTACGCAATCGGAGGGTAAAGGTTTCATCTTTGGACAGAGATTGGGCCGGCAGCGCCCAACTAGTGTATAATGCGACCGTCATGCGACATCGGGCTTTAACCCCACAGTCTCAAGGAGCCTCATCGTGAACACGCGTGCCTACATCGCCATCGAAGGTCCGATCGGGGTCGGCAAGACGACCTTGGCGCGCATTCTGGGCGAGACACTGCCGGCCGAAGTGCTGCTCGAAGTCTTCGAGAAGAATCCTTTTCTGAGCGATTTCTATGCCGACCGCGCGCGTTATGCGTTTCAAACGCAGATCTTCTTCCTGTTAAGTCGTTACCGACAACAGCATGGCGTCATCGCCGAGACGCTGCGTCACAGCAGCCTGGTGAGCGACTATTTGTTCGCCAAAGACTGGCTCTTCGCTCACCTCAACCTGCAGGGCGATGAGTTGCAGATGTACGAGCGGGTGCACGCCATCCTCGGCGAGCAGATCCCGACGCCGGACCTGGTCGTCTATCTGCGGGCATCTACCGACATCCTGATGGAGCGCATCGCCTTCCGGGATCGGCCCTATGAACGGCAGATGTCACGCGCCTACATTGCGGCGCTGAGTGAAGCATACGACCGCTTTTTTGCCGCGTTTACGGCTGCGCCCGTGCTGACGCTGGATACAGACGACGTGGACATCGTCCGCGATAGCCTGGCACGCGCGGAAGTCGTTGCGCGGGTGAAAGCTGCGTTGCGCGCCAACGGCCACCAAATGGTCCTGCCAGAAATTGACCTGCTGGCGACCGGTTATGAAGGGTCGGCCGGCCGACGCCTGGCCGACCTGCAACGCGGCCTGCGCTCCACATCCGCAGCCCGTTCGCCCAGCCAGATCTACCGCGCCTACCTGCGTCTGATCGCCCAGCTCGGCGAGCTGGGCCGCCTGCTGGACGACCTGTGGGCGCGCCAGGAGGCGCTTTTGCCGGTAGTCGGCAATCGCCTGGAGTCGTACGAGCGCTCGGTGGAAGAAGCCGCCGAACGTCTGCAAGAAACGCTCTCGGCGACCCTGGCGGCCCTGCTGCAGGTCGCCAACGACAGCGGCGTTGATTTGGAGAGCTGCTATCTCCGCAGCAGCGCCGCCCGAACGGCCAGGATGCCGGAGGAACCGAGATGACCAAACGCTTCATCGCCATCGCGGGCAACATCGGCGCGGGCAAATCGAGCCTGACCACGCTGCTCAGCCGGCGGCTGGGCTGGGAGCCTTTCTACGAGGCGGTTTCGGACAACCCCTACCTGGCCGACTTCTATGCTGACATGTCCCGCTACGCGTTTCACTCGCAGATATTCTTCCTATCGCGGCGTCTGCGTCATCATCGCCGCCTGCTCGATTTCCCCGGATCGGTCATCCAGGACCGCAGTGTCTATGAGGACGCGGAGATCTTTGCCCGCGCGCTCTACAATCAGGGCCATATTGTACCACGAGATTATCAGACGTACCGCGAGCTGTATGAGGTCCTGGTGTGTTTCCTCCCGCCGCCGGATCTGGTGGTCTACCTGCGCGCCTCGGTACCCACCCTGCTGCAACGCATCGCCTTGCGCGGCCGCAGCTTCGAGCAGAACATCGCTCCCGGCTATTTGACCGAATTGAACGCGCTGTACGAGGCCTGGATGCAAAGTTTTTCACTGTGCCCGGTCTTGACGGTTCCGGCCGACCGGCTGGATTTCGTTCACGAGACGGCCCATTTGGACCTGATCGTGTCCAAGATCGAGGAAAAGCTCAGCGGGAAAGAAGAGGTAATTTTTTCTTGATGTGCAGTTTGCGGATGTCGGGCTTCAGTGCTATGATTGCTGGCGAGGGAGAGGGGGCCAGCAAGACGATGACAACACCGTGGTCAGTCGGTGAGGAGGTGCCGGTCGCGCCGGCAGAAAGCGCTGAACCGACCAGTGCCATGCTGGGCGATGTGCTGCATGTGGTTTGGAGCCACAACCGGATGCTCCATCATGCCTGGCGCGACGCAGAGGGATGGAGCCAGCCGACACCGGTTGCTTATGGTGAGCAGCCGGCACTGGCTGCGGCAGGCGAGCGCCTGCATTGTCTTTTCTCGGCGCAATTCATGCGCAATTACGAAATCTATCATGTGGCCTGGGACGGCGTCCGCTGGAGCCTGCCGGTCAACGTTTCGTCCACCTACGGCGTCTCACGGCATCCGGTTCTGGCAGCCGGCAGCGATGGCGTGTTGCATGCGGCTTGGGCCGACACGACGCCCGGCTATTCCACGATCTACTACGGCACGCGCGGGGCAACATTTTGGGCCAATCGGCCCGTGCCGAGCGGTCGGGGCATCATGCCCGCCATTGCTGTGGCGCCCGACGGCGCGGTTTACATCGCCTGGTCCGATCGGCGCAGCGATACCGGCGCTTACGATGTCTATTGTGCCCTCTACCGCGACAACATCTGGTATCCACCCGAATCGGTTTCGGACAGCGCCACCGCCGACTCACTTTATCCCCAGCTGGCAATAGATGCGCGCGGGGTCTGTCATATCATCTGGAGCGAAGACAACGGCGAGACTTGCCGCATCTATCACGCAGACCGCAGGCCACAGGGATGGGCGAAGCCGACAGATGTCTCGCAGGCAGACGCTGATCTCGGCCTGGCGCGGCTGGCGATCAACCCGTTTGGCTTCGTGCATGTCTTCTGGTCGGACGGCGCCACCATCCATCATCGCATCAAACCGCAGGCGTTCGATGCGGCCTGGCGCAGCTCCGAGCTTGTCACCCCGAATTTTGCCGAGCCCTCTGCCCTCTCCCCTGCCCTGAGCGCGTCACGTCGAGCGCATGTCGTCTGGTGCGGCCGCGACGCAGCCGGCAGCTGCCGCCTGTTTCACGTCGAGCGCACACCATTTCCCAGCCCCAGCGTCTTTTTGCCGATTGTTTTTAGGTAAGCCGTTTTTTTGATTCGCGTAGTGTGGTGTTGTTTTTGGGATGTTGTTTGTGGAGTTTTTGGGTGTAGTATATTGGCTACACGAAATATTGCAATGTAAATCGCCAAAATAAACGACGCATAAAAAGGCTCGAGGCGCCCGTTGGGGGCGCCTCGAGCCTTAAAACACACGAAACGGACACGCGGCGTCGCGTGTCATCCCGACATCAAGCCGCGCGGCGCCGGCTCACAGCGTAGGCTGCGCCGGCCAACAACATGGCCAGACCTGTGGCCAGGACGCCGCCGGCGATGGCTGCAGTGCGCGGCTCCATGCCCGGCATCACAACCTTGCCATCACCATAGCTTTGGAACAAACGGCCCCACTTCGTCTCAAGCGCGGCCGCCACGCGCGGCCGGCCGACGAACGGATACCAGTACACGTTGTGATAGAAATTGGACGCGAAATAGCTCCACGGCACCAGCGGCGAACGCAGGAGCAGGTTTTCAAACGGCTTGAGCGCGCCGTGGTAGATCAGTTTTTGGCCGCGGCTGGCAAAGGTGTCCTCCTGCACAAACCCCCAGTCCTCGGCCGAGATGTCGTAACCTACCACCTCGATCTGCTTCGGATCGCCGATCCCCAGCCCCAGCTCATGCGCCAGACGGATGAACTTCAAATCCATAGGGTTGAAGCCCTGCAGCTTGGCCGAGATGGCGTCAATGGCCACCTGGTCGGCCGAGGCCAGGATGATGTCCTTCTCGTGCCAGCGCATGGCGCGCGGGCCTGGCCCATCGCCGGCAAAAGTGCCATCCATGACCGCGAACAGCCCGCTGTGGATCTCCTGCTGAATGGCCAACAGGTCCGCGACGGTCTCATGGATCACGCCATGCGTCCAGTGGCGTTTCTCGTTCAGCAGGCCGCCGAACGCGTTCTTCATGGCGCCGGTGATTACGGTGAAGACGTGTGTCTTGACTGTCGGCAGCTGGATGATGTTCTTGTCGAAGAAATACTCGGGCAGCAAGATGCCTTCCGGGAAGATCTTGTCCAGGACGAGCATGGGGGCCTTCGGGGTGTAGCGCACCCAGCGCACCTCCGGCTCGTAGAGGTGCACATTGCGCAGCCCGTATGCGTCCACGACATCTTTGTGCTTGTTGTTTTTCTCGCCCACGTAGGCGTCCACGACAACGGTCTTGTTGTGGGCCGCGGAGAGGTCGGTGTACCCGTCTGCCAGCAGCTTTTTGATCACGCCCTCGATCTGCCAGGGTGTGCTGGAGCAGGCCGGGTACCAGGTTTGCCAGGAGATGTTGATCTTCAGGATCGTCTCACGCCCGCGCGGCAGCGCCTGCTGGTAGCCGGCCATATCCATCAGGCGGCCGATATCTTCCAACACCGTCTCCGGCGTGGTTTTCAAGACGGCGACCTTCCCCTTCCCTGGAAAATCATGCGGTATCATGGTGGTTTCTCCTTGATCAAAATGCAAGTTGCCCGCCGGAGAATGTCCGGCGGGCAACTTGGGTCGGCTGGCAGCAGTCCCAGGCCCGCCGACTGCTCTTATTCGTCTTCGGCTTCCGTGCGTTCGCGCCTGGCCTGCGCGATGATCGGCTCGGCGATGTGCGACGGCACAGGCTCATAGTGCGACAGGGTCATGCTGTAGAAGCCGCGGCCCTGAGTCATCGAGCGCAGGTCAATCGAGTAGCGCTGCATCTCGGCCAGCGGCACCTGTGCGGTGATGATCCCTTTGCCCTTCACCTGCTCCATGCCCTGCACCCGACCGCGCCGCGTGTTCAGGTCGCTCATGATATCGCCCATGTACTCCTCGGGCACGGTGATCTTCACGCTCATCACCGGCTCCAGGAGCACCGGCCCCGCCTGCATGAAGGTTTTCTTGAAGACCTCGCGACCGGCGATCTGGAAGGCGATGTCTTTGGAATCCACCGGGTGCATCTTGCCATCGTACACCTCGCAGCGGACATCCACGACCGGATAGCCTGCCAGCGGCCCCTGGTTCAGCACCTGCTTGATGCCTTTCTCGATGGAGGGGAAGAAGCTGCTGGCGATGGCGCCGCCGAACACGCGCGACGTATCGAACTCGAAACCGGTGCCGGCTGGCAGCGGCTTGATCTCCATGTGCACTTCGCCGAACTGGCCGGCTCCGCCGGTCTGCTTCTTGTGGCGATAGAAGTCGGCCGCGCTGCGCGTGATGGACTCGTGATAGGGCACCTTCGGCACGGACGTCAACACGCTCAGGCCGAACTTGCTCTCCATCCGTCGGATGGCCAGGTCAATGTGTACCTCGCCCATGCCGGAAAGGATCATCTCGCCGGTGCCCTGCTCGAAGCGCACCGTCAGGGTGGGATCCTCCTCGGTGATGCGCTGGAACGTCGGGCCCATCTTGGCCGAATCGGCCTTGGTCTTCGGCGACACGGCGACCGAGAAGAGCGGCTCAGGATAGACCGGCCGCGGCAAGACGAGCTGATTGCCCTTTTCGGTCAGGGTGTCATTGGTCGCGGTGGCCGAGAGCTTGGTCACGCCGCCGATGTCACCCGCCACCAGACATGGCACAGGAAGCTGCTCTTTGCCGCGCGGGCTGAAGAGCTGGCTGATGCGCTCCTCGACGCCGCTCGGAAGGCTCCAGACGCGGCTGTCACTGTTCAGTGTGCCGGAGACGACACGGAAGTAGGACACCTTGCCGACGTAGGGATCGGCGACCGTCTTGAAGACCAGCACCGACAGCGGGCCGGTGGCATCGGCCGCCAGCGTCACCTCCTCGCCGTTTGGCCGCTGCGCCACGTAGGGGCGCGCTGCAACCGGGCTGGGCATGAAACCGATCAAGGCGTCGAGCAGAGGCCGCACCGCCACGTTGCTCAGCGCAGAGCCGCAGAAGACCGGGATCACGCTGCCCGCGACTATGCCAGCCTTCAGCCCGTCCATGATCTCCTCGGCCGACAGCTCCTCGCCGTCCAGATACTTCATGATCAGCTCGTCGTCTCCTTCGGCTGCCGCCTCGACGAGCTGGGTGCGCGCTTCGGCAACCGCATCGGCCATGCTCTCCGGAACAGGGGCCGGGGTTGCGGCCTCACCGAGATACGCCTTCATGGCGACCAGGTCTACCACGCCGCGAAAATCGCCGCCTTCGCCGATCGGCAGCTGCGCCGGCACGATCGTGCCACCGAACATACTACGGACGTTGCTCAGGACGCGCTGGAAATTGGCGTTCTCGCGATCCATCTTGTTCACAAAGACCGCCCGCGGCAGACTGCGATCATCCAGATAGCCCCAACCCAGCTCCGTGCCCACTTCGACGCCGGCCACCGAGTCTACCACCACCAGCGCTGCATCCGCAACCGTGATCGCGCCCTTTACTTCGCCCACGAAATCTATGAAGCCGGGCGTATCCAGTAGATTTACTTTGCAGCCTTGCCATTCGCAAGGAATGACCGATGTCGCCACAGAGATCTTACGCCGGATGGCCTCTTCATCCCAATCCGACACGGTGGTGCCGTCTTCGACGCGCCCCCGTCGGCTGGTGGCGCCGGTATCGAACAGCAATGCCTCGGCGAGGGTGGTCTTCCCTGCGCTGCTGTGCCCGATCAGCGCCACATTTCGCAATTGTTCAGTCGTGTAACTTGCCATGACTCCTCCTCGGCCAGATATCCGGCCTGATCAAGAAGACTTCCGAAGCCGTCGCGGACTTCGGAAGTCGAAACTTGTCTCTCGTCAACCTGATCATTGTACGCAGAAGTGCCCCCTCTGTCAAAGAAAACGCCAGCCCATCTGCGGCGGAGCCAGACTTGTGCAGGCCAGCCAGGTATTTTATAATGCCGTTGCGCCGATTTCCAGAAAAACCACAGGGTCTCAGCCGATCATTCGACGCGCAAGAAAAGCCGAACAGGTATGGCCACAAGCGAACCTCTGGCGACTCACCTTCTTCTGGTTCGACACGGACAGTCGCTCTACAATCGCGCAGAGACAGACATGGCGCCCGACAGCGGCCTGACCGAGCTGGGCTGGCAGCAGGCCCATCTCGTCGCCGATTGGTTGAGCCGCAGCTTCACAGTTGACGCGCTGGTCAGCAGTGCGCTCGTGTGCGCGCGCCAGACCGCCGAGGTGATCGGCCAGCAGCTCGGCCTGGCGGTCGAAATCATGTCCGGCTTCGATGAGACCCATCTGCCCTATTGGAACGAGTTCCCGACCACCCCCGATGATCCGCTGGCGTGGTGGGATCAGCCCTGGCGCCCCGATCCGGAACACGCGCCGCTCTACACGCGATTCCGCCAGGAGCTACGCCAGGCCATGGCCGAGCTATTGTGTCGGCATTTGGGACAGACGGTGGTCGTTGTCTCACACGGCGGCACCATCGGCACGATCGTGCGCAGTCTGCTCGGCGGGCATCAAACGCCGATCTTCACGGAAAACGGTGGCGTCACCCATTTGGTCTGGCAAGAAGGGCGCTGGCGATTGGTGAGCCACAACGAGCGGGCGCACCTGGGAGACCCGGCCTTGCCCGCGCAGCTGCCGTGGGCCGAGGCCGAACCGGCCCGGACGATTGTGGAGCACTTTCAGCGCGTTGCCGCCTCGTCGGCGCTTGCCCAAACAATGCCCGACGAGGAGCAGGAACGCGCGCTCATTGCCTTTGTCGCGCCCCAGGCGACCGACCGCGTGCTCGACGTCGGCGCGGGCGCGGGCGCCGCTGCCCTGGCCCTGGCCGCGCACACAACGCATGTCACAGCGGTGGACATCGCGCCGGCCATGCTGGAGCGCGCCGAGAGCGCCCGGTCGCTCCGGGGCATCACCAACGTGGACATCCGCTGGGCCGATGCAACCTCTCTCCCCTACCCGCCCGCCAGCTTCGACCTCATCCTCTGCCGCAATCTCTGCTGCTACATCGCCGATCTCGCTCAGCTTTTCGCCGAGCTGCGCCGCGTCATCCGACCGACCGGCCGGCTGGTGATCGAGGGAATCGTTGCCAGCGAAGACCCCGTGAAGCGCGCCACCCATCAGGCGCTTGCCATACAGCACGATCCGGCAATCGTTCGGCTCTACAGCGAGTCAGAGATCGAACACCCCCTGCGCGAAGCCGGCTTTCGGATCGAACGCGCCGAGGTGCACGACGCGCCAACGACGCTAGAGGAATGGCTGGCACTGTCACTGTTGGCAGAGGCCGAACGGGCCGGGCTGCGGGAGATGGTGCGGGCGAGCATCGAAGAGGACGCGGCCGGGCTGTGCATACAGCGCAACCGGGACGGCATCATCGCCTTCACGTTCCGTCGTCTTCAGCTCCTGGCGCGCCTCAATGTCGCAGCCGGCCATTCTCAGATCGCATCCGAGGAGGCGTCCTAACGCGCGCGGAAGGCCCCGGGCCGATATCCGCGCTGCCGTTCAGGGCGAGGAGATGCCCAGCAGCGAGCGCAGCCATTCGAGCAGCCCGCCATCGCTGTCGGCCTGAGGCGTAGCCGTCGGCGGCGCCACACGGAGCAAAATCGGCGGCGAAGTCGGGCCTGCGGTGGCAACACGCCGCAGGCCCGGGGTCGGCGTCGCGGTGGAGCGCGGCCGGGTCGGCAAGACAGACGGGGTTTCGGCCGGCGCGAGCAGTTGACTGCCGGGCCGGCCTACGGACATCTCTTCCGGCGTGGGCGATGGCGAAGCGATCGGCGTCTGGCCGGCCGATTCCATCGCGGCAGGGGTCGGCGTCGTGATCACCGGCGTGAGCGGCGTGGGGAGGAAGCGCGCCACCGCACCACGATCGGCGGCCGCTGTTTGATCGGAAGCCGGCGCAGTTCTCATCGCCAGCGGGCCGGGCAGACGCGTTGGCCAGGGCGTGGGACGCCACGGCGTCGGCGACACCGGCGGAGTCGGCGTAGGCGTGCTGAGCACGACGCTGTCGGCCGGCACGACGAAGCGAGTCGGCGCGGCCAGAAGCAGCTCGGCCGGCGAGGAGACGAGATCGGCGGGATCGGCCAGCACGGTCACGCCCTCCAGCGGCCGGTCCATGCCCCAGAGCTGGCCAAGCTCATAACTCACATCTACGGCCCACCCGCGCGCGACCAGCATCGGGATGTCCTCGCGGCGGGCGCAATCTATCACCAGGAACGGGCCGACCGGCTCGCCGCCAGGCGGCTGCAGCCACACCCGCCGACCGATGTCGCCGGCGCGCAGCAGAGCAACCGTGCCCACGCACGCGTCGCAGCGCAACATCTGGCCGTGAGCGGCCCGCACGTCCAGCACATGCTCCATCATCCCGGCCGCGTAGAAGGTCGCCAGGCCGGTGTGCGGCAGCGGCGTCTGCTCCCAATAGCCAGGCACGAGAGCCTCAGCCTGCGGAGACGCCGCTAGGCCGGTCATCCCCAACACGACGATCAAGATAAGGCGCACGGCGATTTGAATCCTTGTCCCAATCTACTCGCGCTTCTGGACAATCTGTGCTATACTCAGCTCGGATTATACTCGATCCGGTGATCTACGCAAAGGATGTGCGGCGTCATGCGCCTCGGATTCGTCGTCAAACCGCTGGCCCGGCCCGATCTGAAAAGCCATGACAACCGGCGCTGGCAGAACAATCCCCATCTGAGCGTGAGCCTGGCCTATCTGCGCGATGTCTTCACGCACCTGATCGAGGCCAGGATCGCCATGTACCGCATCTCATCGGAGCTGGCGCCCTACGCCACGCATCCGGACATGCCGCAGTTTCACCGTCAGGTTGAAGAATGCGCTGCCGAGCTGGCGCAGGCAGGCGCGCTGGCCCGTTCCGCCGATCTGCGCCTTTCGTTTCATCCGGCCCAACACGTTGTCCTGAATGCGCCCGGTGCTGAGCTGGCAGCCCGCAGCGCCGCCGACCTGATCGTGCAGGCCGCGATCCTCGATGCGATGGGACTGGGGCCCGAGGCGGTTGTCGTGACCCATCTGGGCGGCGTCTACGGCGATCGGATGGCGGCGCGCGAGCGTTTCGTGCGCAACTACGAGGCGCTGCCCGCGGTCGCCCGTCGCCGGCTGGTGCTGGAGAACGACGACACCCGCTTCAGCGTCGCCGATACCCTCTGGGTCCACGCGCGCACAGGCATCCGCCTGGTCTTCGACAACCTGCACCACCGCCTGAACGACCCGAGCGGCATCCCGCCCCGAGATGCGCTCGCGGCCTGCCTGGCCACCTGGCCGGCCGACGTGCGGCCCAAAATCCATTTCAGCAGCCCACGCACCGAATGGTTGGTGGCAGGCGGCGACGGCAATCAGCCGGCCGAGGTGCGCCAGACGCGCTGGAGCTATCACTCCGATTATGTCAATCCATTTGAGTTTATTGATTTCCTGCGGATGGCCGAGGGACTGCGGCCGTTCGACGTGATGCTGGAGGTGCGCGCGAAAGACCTGGCCCTGCAGCAGTTGCGGGAAGACCTGGCGCGTTTTGCGCCCGACCTGGCCCGCCGGCTGGAGCCAACACCGAAAGCCGCACCGGAGCGGACCGATTGAGGCAGGCCGTCCTTCTGGTCGAAAGCCAAGTTGCAGAAAACGGAAACACAGTTCACCGGAAAAGGAGCATTCACATTATGAGCACTCCCCTTGTTCGCGTTGCTGTGATCGGCTGCGGCGGCATGGCACGCGCCCATTTCCGCAACATGTTGAAGCAGACCGACACGACGCAGGTCGTCGTCATGTGCGAGCCGTCGGAGACACAATATGCGACCTCGGCGGCGATGTTCGAGGCGGCCGGGCTGCCGATTCCGCCCAACCAGCCCGATCTGGACCGGTTGCTGCGCGACTATGCCGGTCAGCTCGACACGGCCTTCATCATCACGCCGCATGCCTATCATCATGACCAGACGAAGGCCTGCCTGGAGGCCGGGTTGGATGTGCTGCTGGAAAAGCCGATGGTGATGAACGCGGCCGAGGCGCGCAGCCTGATCGAGACGCGCGACCGCACCGGCCGGCTGCTCGTCGTGGCATTTCCGGGCAGCCTTTCGCCACAGATCCGCACGGCCGTGCGCCTGCTGCGCTCCGGCGAGCTCGGCCGGCTGTGGAGCATCAGCGCGACCGTCTGGCAGAGCTGGGGGCCGGGCACGGTCGGCACATGGCGTCAGCAGCCAGAGCTGGCCGGCGGCGGCTTCCTGTTCGACACGGGCGCCCACATGCTCAACACCTGCGCCGACCTGGCCGGCGAGGACTTCGTCGAAGTGGCCGCCTGGCTCGATCACAACGGCCGACCGGTGGACACCCTCGGTTTCGTGATGGGCAGGCTGGCATCCGGCGCATACGTCACCATGCACGGCTGCGGCGAGGCCATCCGCTCCTGCGCGTCGGATGTGCGCGTTTTCTGCGAAAACGCCATCCTGCACACGGATATCTGGGGCAAATGGCTGCGCATCCAGCGCCAGGGCCGCAAACAACTCCGCAAAGTGCCCGTCCCGGCCTCGCTTGGTGTCTGGGAGCAGTTCCTGGCCGTGCGCGACGGCAAGATGCCCAATCCCTGCCCGCCCGAAGTCGGCCTGCGCATGGTTCGGCTATGGGATGCAATCAAGGCGTCGGCGGAACAAGGCGGCAAGCCGGTGAAAGCCTAGAATTTCAAACTTTGAGACCCAGGAGATTCAGCCATGCAACAACCTCTTCCGACTGCAGGCGACACGCGCTGGTTCGTCCATGATCGCTTCGGCCTGTTCATCCATTGGGGCACTTACACGCTGGCCGCGCGCCACGAGTGGGTGAAGCAGCGCGAACGGATTCGCGACGAGGAGTATCAGAAGTATTTCGATCATTTCGACCCGGACCTCTACGACCCGACCATCTGGGCGCGCGAGGCCAGGAATGCCGGCATGAAGTACTTCGTCGTCACCACCAAGCATCACGAGGGTTTCTGCCTGTGGGATTCGGCGCTGACCGATTACAAGGCAACCAACACGCCCTACGGCAAGGATGTGCTGCGGCCGATGGTGGATGCATTTCGCAACGAGGGCTTCAAAGTCGGCTTCTACCACTCGCTGATTGACTGGCATCATCCCGAGTTCCCCGTTGATCCCATCCACCCGATGCGCGATGACCTGGAGTATCGGGAGAGGCACAAAGATCGCGACATCCGCAAGTACGCCGAATACCTGCACGGTCAGACGCGCGAGCTGCTGACCCAGTTCGGCAAGGTCCACATCATGTGGTTCGATTTCTCTTATGCCAACCGCCAGTATCCCTGGGGCCGCGGCAAGGGCCGCGACGACTGGCAGTCGGAGAAGCTGGTGCAGATGGTGCGCGAGCTTCAGCCGGGCATCATCCTCAACGACCGGCTCGACCTGCCGGAGTCGGCCGATGTGCGGACGCCGGAAGAGTATCAGCCGCGCGGCTGGATGACGGTGGACGGCAAGCCGGTCGTGTGGGAGGCCTGCCAGACCTTCAACCGGAGCTGGGGCTACTACCGGGACAACATGGACTGGCGCGAGCCGGACGAGCTGATCCGCACGCTGATTGACACGGTGTCGAAGGGTGGGAACCTGCTGCTCAACGTCGGGCCAAACGGCCGCGGCGAGTTCGACGAGCGCTCGATCGAGCGGCTGCGGGCCATCGGCGCGTGGATGCGACTGCACAGCCGCTCGATCTACGGCTGCACAGCCTTCGACCTCACGCCGCCGCCCGACACACGCTTCACCTACAACCCGGCGAAGAAGCGGCTCTACCTGCACCTCTTCGCCTGGCCCTACAAACACGTGCATCTCGATGGGCTCGCGAGCCGGGTGGAATATGCTCAGCTCCTCAACGATGCGTCCGAGGTCAAGATGTTCACCGTGGACCCGCACCAGCAGGCGCAGAACACGACCATGGGCGGCGGTCGAAGCGACACGCTGATCCTGGAGCTGCCCATCGCGAAGCCGAGGGTCGCCGTGCCGGTGGTGGAGCTGTTCTTGAAGGATTGAGCGAGAGCGCCCAAAGGCGTTTCCGGAGGTGTCCGGTTTCAGATCCGCACCGATGCGGCAACGACCGCTGGGTTCAGCTCGACGCGACGTCTATCGCCCGGTGAGAGTGTTTGACGGTCAGGCGCCTTTCAGAGGTGCCTGGCATGTGATCGAGGCCAAAGATGGCCGTCCAGACACCCTCGATCGAACCGTATCAAGCAGCGGACCGGCCTGCTATTCGCCAGATTCTCGAGGCCATCGGCTGGGACGAACACTATATCGTCTCTTTCGAGCAGGCCGCCGAGCACTTCGCGCAGCGTGCGGACGCGGCCGTCTACCTGGCGCGGCTGGACGAGACCCATGTCGGCTTTCTCTTCGTCCAGTTCTATGCCTGGAATCGGCTGTGCCAGATTCACGGGCTGGCTGTACATCCTGCCTTCCAGCGCCGTGGAGTCGCTTCCGCGCTCGTGGCGCAAGCCGAAGCCTACGCGCGTGCATGTGGGGCTCGAGGCATCTACGTGGACACCCCGGTCACGAACGCTGGCGGACGGCGATTCTATGAGGCTGTCGGCTATCAGCTGGGATATATCATGCCGCGCTACTACAACGATGCACTGGACGGCGTGACCTATCAGAAGTTCTTCTAAACAGCGCCCTGATGCACACAAGCCGTTCGGATACGACATATAAGACCCCTCGGGGGCCTGAGACTGAGGAATTGCCGTTATGACCCAACAACCATCCTACCTCAACCCATCCCTCCCTCTCGACGCGCGCGCCGACGATCTCGTCAGCCGCCTGACGCTGGAGGAGAAGATCGGTCAGATGCTCTATGACGCGCCCGCCATCGAGCGGCTGGGCATCCCGGAGTACAACTGGTGGAACGAATGCCTGCACGGCGTGGGCCGCGCAGGCATTGCCACCGTCTTCCCGCAGGCCATCGGCCTGGCCGCCACCTGGAACGATGATCTGGTGCGCCGCGTGGGCACTGCCATCTCCGACGAAGCGCGCGCCAAATACAACGATTGGCAGCATCGCGGCATCCGCCAGATCTACACCGGCCTGACTTTCTGGACGCCCAACATCAACATCTTTCGTGATCCGCGCTGGGGCCGCGGACAGGAGACCTACGGCGAGGACCCCTACCTGACGGCGCGCATGGGCGTGGCGCTCGTGCGTGGGCTGCAAGGAGATGACCCGCGTTATCTGAAAGTCGCCGCCTGCGCCAAGCACTACGCCGTCCACAGTGGCCCGGAGCCCGACCGCCACGGCTTCAACGCGGTCGTGGACGCGCGCGACCTGCGCGAGACCTACCTGCCCGCGTTCGAGGCGCTGGTGCGCGAAGCCAGGGTCGAAGCCGTGATGGGCGCATACAACCGCACCAATGGCGAGGCGTGTTGCGCCAGCCCCACCCTGCTGGAAAAGATCCTGCGGCAGGAGTGGGGCTTCGACGGCCACGTCGTCTCCGACTGCGGTGCGGTTGACGACATCTGGCGCCATCACGGCCTGGCGGCCAATCGCGAGGAAGCGGCCGCGCTGGCCGTCAAAGCCGGCTGCGAGCTCAACTGCGGCGAGACTTACGCCTCGCTGCTGATCGCCCATCACAAGGGGCTCATTGACGAGGCAACCCTCAATCGGGCCGTGTGGCGGCTCTTCCGCACGCGGCTCCGCCTGGGCATGTTCGACTCGCCGGAACGCGTCCCCTACTCGGCCATCCCCTACGAGGTCGTGAACTGCCCGGCCCATCGCGAGTTGGCGCTCCAGGCCGCGCGGGAATCCATCGTGCTGCTCAAAAACGATGGCCTGCTGCCCCTGTCGAAGGAAATCGGCAGCATCGCCGTCATCGGCCCCAACGCCGACGACCTGATGGTGCTGCTGGGCAACTACAACGGCACCCCCGCCCAAGCAGTCACGCCGCTGGAGGGCATCCGCCGGGCGGTCTCCTCCAAGACGGCGGTCTATACGGCCAAAGGCTGTCCGATCGCCGACCGTGTGCCCAACCTGAGCATCGTGCCGTCGGCCTGTCTGCGGCCGGCCAACGCCGACGGCCTCCAGCACGGCCTGACCGGCGAGTATTACCCGACCGCTCGCATCGAGGGCAGCCCTGCGTTCACCCGGCTCGATCCGACCGTGGACTTCATCTGGAAAAACACCACGCCGCTGGCCGGCGAGCGCGGCGACCACTTCGCCGTGCGCTGGTCGGGCTTCCTCGTGCCACCCACGAGCGGAACCTATCGCCTGGGCGTGAACGGCCACAGCGGCTACAAGCTCTATCTCGACGGCGCGCTGCTGGTGGAATATCATGGGATGCACCACGCCCTGCGCCGGACGCAGGAAGTCGAACTGGAGGCCGGCCGGCTGTATCGCATCCAGCTCGATTATGTCAATGATGGCATTGATCCCTGGGCGCAGCTCGTATGGGCCGTGCCGGGCGTGGACGAGGCCGCCGCAGCGCTGGAGGTTGCGGCGAAGGCCGATGTCGTGGTCATGTGCCTGGGCCTGACACCGTATGTCGAGGGCGAGGAGATGCCGGTACAGGTGGAGGGCTTCCTCGGCGGCGACCGTACCGACATCGCCCTGCCGGCCGCACAGCAACGGCTGCTGGAACGCGTCCACGGCCTGGGCAAGCCGATCGTGCTCGTGTTGCTCGGCGGCAGCGCCATCGCCGTGCCCTGGGCCGACGAACATGTGCCGGCGATCCTGCAGGCGTGGTATCCGGGCGAGGCGGGCGGCACGGCCCTGGCCGAAGTGCTGTTCGGCGACTACAACCCAGCCGGCCGGCTGCCGGTCACGGTCTATCGCTCGGTCGCCGACCTGCCGCCATTCACCGATTACGCCATGGCGAATCGTACCTATCGTTACTTCCGAGGCAAACCGCTCTACCCGTTCGGCCACGGGCTGAGCTACACGACCTTCGCATACGGCAATCTGCAACTAAGCAAGGCCACGATCTCCGCCGACGAACCGCTCACCGTCCAGGCCGATGTGACCAACACCGGCCAACGCGCCGGCGACGAGGTCGTCCAGCTCTATCTGAGCTATCCTGCCACCTCCCCGCGCAACCCGATCCGCCAGCTGCGCGGCTTCCGGCGCATCAGCCTGGCACCGGGCGAGACGAAGACGGTGCGCTTCACCCTGACGCCGCAGGATTTGGCGCTGGTGAACGACGCCGGCCAGCGGGTGGTGGAACCGGGTGAGTATCGCGTGAACATCGGCGGCCGCCAGCCATCCGGGGCTGACTCCCCAACCGATCTCGCGACAGGCACATTCCGCGTGAATTCTTAAGACACCCACGTGCCAGGCACGCTGCAAGATGCCTGGCACGTCTGGTAGAGATACAATCAATGCAAATCGAGATCATTCCGCAAGCGTCGCTGGCCCAGGCGTTGTATGACGACATCGTCGCGCTCTGCACGCGCGCCTACGAGGAGGAGTTCGGCGAGATCCTGGCCCAGTTTGCCGATTCAACCCATGTCGTCGCCTATCTCAACGGCGAACTGGTCAGCCATGCCCTCTGGATTCCGCGCACGCTGATTTACAATGGGACACCGCTGCGCAGCGCGTATGTCGAGGCGGTGGCGACCGAACCGCGCTATCAGGGACGCGGCTATGCTTCGGCCGTCCTCCGGGCGCTGGCAGGGGCGATCACGGACTATGACATCGCCGCGCTGTCGCCGTCCGATCCGGCCTTCTATGCGCGCCTGGGCTGGGAACGCTGGCGAGGACCGCTGGCCGTGCTGACCGACAAGGGCGTTGTGCCGACGCCGGACGAGGATGTGATGATCCTGCGCCTGCCCAAGACGCCGCCGCTCGACCTCCACGGCACGCTGGTGGCACCGTGGCGGCCCGGCGAAATCTGGTAGCCGATGGATGCCCGCGACAAAGCACATGGAGTTTTCCATGACCATCAACTGGCACGAACACGTCTTCTTCGGCATCCACTACGACCTGCACGCGAACGCGTCCGACACCGAGCTGGGCCGCGAGCTGACGGCCGAGCACCTGCGGGAGCGACTGCTGCGCGTGCGCCCCGATTGGATCCAGGCCGACTGCAAGGGACATCCAGGCTACACGAGCTGGCCCACCGCGGTCGGCTCAACCTCGCCGGGCGTGGTGAACGATGCGCTGCGCATCCACCGCGACGTGTCGCGAGCGCTGGGCATCAAGCTGGGGATGCATTACTCCGGCGTCTGGGATTCGCGCGCCATCGAGCTGCATCCTGATTGGGCGCGGCGCGATCAGGCCGGCCAGCCCGACCCCAACATGACCTGCCGGTTGAGCGGCTATGATGCGGAGCTGATGATCCCGCAGATGTTGGAGGTCGTGGAGAAGTACGATGTGGACGGCTTCTGGGTGGACGGCGAGAACTGGGCTTCGAAGCCGTGTTGGTGCGATCGCTGCCGGGCAGAGTTCACGCGACGAACAGGGATTGAGGAGATTCCGCAGACCGCCGGCGACGCACATTGGGACGCGTGGCTGGCGTTTCACCGCGATCTGTTCGTGGAACACGTGACACGCTACGCCGACGCGATCCACGCCCGCAAGCCGACCTGCCTGGTGTGCAGCAACTGGATGTACACTGTCCGCCAGCCCGACCCGATCGTCGCGCCGGTGGACTATCTGAGCGGCGACTACGATTGGGCGTGGGGCGCGAACCGGGCGGCCGTCGAGGGCCGCGTGCTCGACGGCCGTGGCAAATCGTGGGACCTGATGGCGTGGGGCTTCACCAAAACCGGCGCAATGGGCACCAACCCGCCGTGGGTGATGAAAACGGCCACGCATCTCTGCCAGGAATTGGCGGAGGTGATCGCACTCGGCGGCGCAGTGATGGTCTACAACACGCCGCAGCGCACCGGCTGGCTGACCGGCTGGCATCAGGACCTGCTGGCTGAGGTCGCAGAGTGGTGTCGGGCGCGCCAGGAGGTCTGCTTTGGCATGCGCAGCGCGTCGCAGGCAGCCATCCTCCACCTTGCCGACCACTATTATTCGTGCAACCAGCCGCTCTTCAACTACGGCGAGGCAGTGCAGCCGGTAGAGGGCGCGTTGCACGCGCTGCTGGAGACGGGCCGCTCGACCGATATCCTGACCGAAGACGCCGCCCTGAGCCGGCTGGGCCACTACGCGCTCGTCGTCGTCCCCGAACAGACGCGGCTCTCCTCTGCCATCATCGCCGCGCTCGAGGCGTTCGCCCAGGCTGGCGGCCACGTGCTGATGAGCGGCAGCCACCTGGCCCACGAATGTCCGGCGCTCGTGGCTGCGACGCCCGCCGGCGCACCGATCACCGGCGAGACAACCTGCCTGCCGGTACCTCTCCCCCACCCCCTCTCCTCGCAGGAGAGAGAGGCCACCGGGGTGAGGGCAGTGCCCGTCAGCGGGCCGTGGCAGCCGGTGCAGCCGCTGGCCGGCACCGAGATCCTGGCCCGTCGTCTGGCGCAGCAGGAGCCGGAGAAAGACGCGACCGACCAGACGATTGTCACGCGCCGATCTGTGGGCAGGGGTTCGGTGACCGCGATCCATGGCCCGATCTTCCGCGACTACTTCCTGGACCACTATCCGCTGCTGCGCCGGTTCATCGGCGGGCTGATCGAGGGCCTGGACATCCTCTGGGAAGTGACGGTCGAAGCGCCGCCCTGGTTGGAACTGATTGCCCGCCGCAAAGACGGCAAACTCGTCGTCAACCTGATTAACCGCGGCGCAGGCGAGGCGCTCTCGCCGAACCGCGTGATCGTGGAAGAGCTGCCGCCGGTCACGGATGTCGTGCTGCGCATCCGACGCACTCACGCGCCCGAATCGGTGGTAGTCGTGCCGGACAACACCACACCGTGGTGGGCCTGCGAAGGCGGAACATTGACGATCAAGATTCCGCGCGTGGCGATACACAGCGCGGTCGTCGTCGTGTAACACGCGAAGTTCCCTGCGAATTGAACCGGGCACAGATAATTCACACACCAGCACAGCTTGATGAGTTTTATCATACCGGTCGGGCGGCAGGCGTGCTACGGTATGTTGCGTCGTTCCATTTCACGTCAGGAGCAGATCTCATGTCGAGACCGATTGCACTGCAACTGTATTCCCTCCGCGAAGCCGCGGCCAAAAACTTCGAAGCGGTCGTCCGCCAGGTAGCTGCGATGGGCTACGACGGCGCGGAGCCGGCGGGCTTCCCCGGCACCACCGCGCAGGCCGCAGGCAAGCTGTTCAAGGAGTTGGGGCTGCAGGTCCCGGCCGCGCACATCTTCCCGCCGCCGACCGGCGCCAAATCCGCCGAGGTCGCCGACACATTGGCGGCCATCGGCTGCCGACGTATCGTCACCGGCTTCGGCCGCGATAACTTCAAGACGCTCGACGAGACCAGGCGCAGTTGCGACATCTTCAACCAGGCTTATGCCGAGGCAAAGGCGCGTGGCCTGCGCCTGGCGATCCACAACCACTGGTGGGAATATCAGCTGGTCGAGGGGCAATACCCGTACCAAATCATGCTGAAGGAGCTCGATCCGGGCATCGAGCTGGAGATTGACACCTACTGGGTGAAGACCGGGGGCGTGGATCCGGTCGCAGCGATCCGGGAAGCCGGCCCACGCGCCACCCTGCTGCATATCAAGGACGGCCCGGCGACCACGACCGAGCCCATGGTAGCGGTCGGCGACGGGGTGATGGATTTCCCGGCCATCCTGCAGGCCGCCGATCATACCGAATGGCTGATCGTAGAGCTCGATCGCTGCGCGACCGACATGGCCGAAGCCGTGGCCAAGAGCCTCAGGTATCTGCGTCAGATCGCGTGAGCGAGGGGACAACCGAAACCCAACGCGGCCTTTATCAAATCTTTACAGCCATCTGCTATCTTCCGATCAGACAGGCGGGCGGCCTGAAAGATATCTACAGAGATCGGAGGTATGCAGAAGGCATGAAGAAGAAGTGGTTTGCGGTTGTGGGCGCTTTGGCGCTCTTCGTACTGGTAGGCGCGGTGGTGGCGGGCACGGTATCCGCCCAGGCCCCGACGCCAACGCCGGCGCCGAACACTTTTCTGGGCAAATTGGGCCGCGGTTTGGGCTTCTGGGGCGGCCCGAACAGTGAGTTCGATGCCATCGCCAAGGCGCTGAATCTGACGCCGACGCAACTGTTCGAGCAACTGCACAGCGGCAAGACGCTGGAGGAGATCGCGCAGGCGCAGGGTGTAGATCTAACTAAAGTTCAGGAAGCGGTCAACGCCAGCCGGCTTCAGGCCATGAAGGATAGAATCGCGCAGGCTGTGAAGGATGGAAAGATGACCCAGGAGCAGGCCGACTGGCTCCTGCAAGGACTGGAGAAGGGCTACATGCCGGGCGGTCGCGGTGGTCGGTTCGGTGGGTTCATGGATCATGGTGGGATGCGTGGTTTTGGCGGCAAGGGTTTCCCGAAGACGCCGAGCACCCCGACGCCGGGCACTTCCTCGTGATGCCGGCACGCTGAGAGCGCCGGCTCGAATTCGATTCAGGGCGCTCGTCTGATAAGGAGGGGGAACAAGAGCTATGCTTTTGTTCCCCCTCTTGCGCTTCCCGTCAACTGCTCATGGGGCTGGACAGGAGGAGTAGCACAGCGGAGATGAATCGCACCATCCTGGTTGTGGATGACGACCACAAAATCGTAGATCTGGTGGCACTTTATCTCAAGCGAGACGGATACAATGTCCTGACCGCCTACGACGGCCAGGAGGCTTTGGACACGGCACGGCGCAAGCGGCCTGACCTCATCGTGCTCGACCTGCTCCTACCCGAACTGGACGGCGCGGACGTGTGCCGGCTTTTGCGCGCCGAATCGAACGTGCCGATCATCATGTTGACCGCGCGCAGCACCGACGATGACAAGCTCCGCGGGCTTGATCTGGGCGCCGACGACTATGTGACCAAGCCGTTCAATCCGCGCGAGCTGATGGCGCGCATCCGCGCCGTCTTACGTCGCGCGCATCCTCAGGAGGAGCCGACCGGCGACATGCATTTCGGCGACCTCACCATCAGCCTGCTGCGACACGAAGTGCTCCTCCGCGGCCAGTCCGTCTCGCTTACGCCGACCGAATTCCGCCTGCTCGAAACGCTGGCGCGCGAGCCCGGCCGGGCCTTTTCGCGCGCCGAACTGTTGGATCGCGTCTTCGGCTATGACTACGTCGGCGTGGAACGCACGATTGACGTCCATGTGATGAACCTGCGGCGCAAGATCGAAGCGGAGCCAGGCCGGCCGCGCTACATCGGCACCGTGCCCGGCCTCGGCTATCGCTTCGAGGCGCGCGCCGATCGGGAGGCCTGATGGGACATAGCTTGCGCGTTCGCCTGCTCGGCGCGATCCTGCTGGCAGTGCTGATCGCGGTCGGCGTCACGGGGCTGGTCGCCAGCCAGCGGACCGCCGGCGAATTTCAGCGCTATGTTGCCGACCGCGGGGACATGCGCTATCGGCGCTTTGCCATGTTCCTCGGCCGGGCCTACGAACACGCGCAGCGCTGGGAAGATGTCCAGGCCGAGGTCGAGCGCGTGGCACAGATGAGCGGCCAACGCGTCGTCATTGCCAGGGCGGACGGGCAAATCGTCAACGACTCCGAGCGCGCCCTGATCGGCCGCGCTGTCGGTGCGAGCTGGCAACCGGCTGCGATTCTGACCGCGCGCGGCAACCCTGTCGGCTATCTCTACATAGACCCGAACACGGAACCGTCGGCTGCTGATGCGGCCTTTGTCACGGCCATCAATCGCTCGGTCATCCTCGGCGCGCTGGTGGCCAGCGCGGCCGCGGTGCTGGCTACACTGGCGCTCTCCGATCGCATCGTGCGGCCGATCGCACACGTCACCCAGGCCGCGGAACGCATGGCCAAAGGCGACCTCACGGTGCGCGTGCCGGTCGAATCCGCGGACGAGGTCGGCCATCTGGCCAGGGCGTTCAACGCCATGGCCGACAGCCTGGCCCAACAGGAACAATTGCGCCGCAACATGGTCGGCGATGTCGCGCACGAGCTGCGCACCCCGTTGACCAACCTACGCGGCTACCTGGAGGCCGCGCGCGATGGACTGCTACCCACCGATGCCGCGCTGGTGAACAATTTGTACGAGGAAACGATGCTGCTCAGCCGACTGGTCGCCGATCTTCAGGAGCTGGCGCAAGCAGAGGCCGGCCAGTTGACCCTGGTGCGCCAGCCGACTGCGCTTCCTGTGCTCATCGGCCAGGCTGTAGCCGCTTTTCAGCCCCAAGCCGAAGCCAAGGGCCTGACCCTGCGCCAGGATGTGCCTGCCGACCTGCCGCCGGTGGACGTAGATCCGGAGCGAATAGGCCAGGTGTTGCGCAATCTGCTGAGCAACGCCATCGCCCACACTCTGGCAGGCGGCGACATCACCATCAGCGCGGCGCCAGCCGGCCGCTTTGTGGCCATCACGGTGCGCGATACCGGCACCGGCATCGGCCCGGCCGACCTCCCGCACGTCTTCGACCGCTTCTATCGCGCCGACAAGTCGCGCGCGCGGCAGACTGGCGGCGCCGGATTAGGCCTCGCCATCGCCAAATACCTGGTCGAGGCACATGGCGGCACGATCTCGGTCGAGAGCGCGCCGGGTCAGGGCGCTGCATTCACCTTCACAGTGCCGCCGGCGACCGAGACCTATCCTCCGGCCCGATATTGACCGAAACGCAGAAATCGGGCACAATACGTTCCGTTGGGCTATTTTACCCCAAGGAACGGTCATGGAAATACTGCTCACTGTCCTCACATTTGTGCCATTGATCTTCATCCTGTGGCTGGCGAATCTCGCCGAGCGGTCTGCGACGGCGGCTCGTGCTGCGCGGCCAGCCATCAGTGCGGCCTGGGAAGAGATTACGGCGCCGCACGAGCCATCCCGGCTGCCTGCAATACTGGCCTACCTGCTGCTCGTGATCTTTTACGGGATGCTGATCTCGTTCGGGATACTCATCCAGGCCATCGGCCTGCTTGCCGGCGGGCCCATGGCCCCCTCTCTCGGCGAGGCCTACACGCAGATGGGCATCGCCCCGGAAGCGTTCGGCCGCATGGGACTGGGGCTGTGGTTGCCGTCGCTCTTCGGCATTCTCTTCCTGCTGCCGTTCGTGCGCGGCCTGGCCAGCCGCTTGCTCCCCGAATTCCGGCGGGAGAGTCCGGTCCATGCGGTCGCCCTGTCCTACACGGCCCTGATCATCGCCAATCTGCTCTTCACGGTCGGGATGGGGCTGGGCAACATCGCGAACCTCATGCAGCAGTCTGCCCCGCTCGATCTCACCCCGACGCTGTGGGCGCAGGAGATCTGCATGGCGCTCATGGCCCTGATCGGCGTCGGCTGGTTGACGCGACGGAGCCTGGCCGAGGGGCTGCGCCGGCTGGGCATCGTGCCGCTGAAGTGGAACCAGATTTTGGCCGGTGTCGGCATCGGCGCGACGCTAGGGGTGGCCGTCGTGGTGCTCGAAATGCTGCTGGCCAGGATCGGCATCGTGACGGATGCCGATGTAGAGCGGCTGAGCGAGCAGCTGCTCGGCCCGCTGGTGAAAACGCCGTTCGGCATCCTCACACTCGGCCTGGCGGCCGCACTGGGCGAGGAACCTCTCTTTCGCGGCGCGCTGCAACCCCGCTTCGGCGTGCTCGTCACGACGGTGCTTTTCGCGCTGCTGCACAGCACCTACGGCCTCTCGTTGGCCACCGCCATCGTCTTCGGGGTCGGGCTGGTGCTGGCGCTGGTGCGCCTGCGCGCGAACACCTCGACCTGCATGTTGGTACACGCGACCTACAACATCACGCTGGGCGTGATCGCGGCCTCTGGCTTGTTGCGCTGACGTAAAAAGGACTCGTTTCCATCAAATCATGCCACCAGGAGGCAAATGTGCTTTATCCGATTCAAAACCGTGTGCGCAACCGATTGGACATCTCCGGCATCTGGGACTTCAAGCCCGACCCCGACGGCATCGGCGAGGCCAACGGCTGGGCGCTGGGCCTGACGAACGCCCGGCCGATCGCGGTGCCGGGCAGCTGGAACGAACAATACGAAGACCTGTTCGGCTATCTGGGCCTGGCCTGGTACGTCAAAAGAATTTATGTGCCGGCCGGCTGGCGTGGCGAGCGCGTATTTCTGCGCGTCGGCTCGGCGTGCTACCTGGGGACGGTGTACGTCAACGGCGTCAAAGTCGGCACACACGAGGGCGGCCATCTGCCCTTCGCGTTCGAGATCACCGACCATATCCGCTGGGACGAAGAGAACATCGTGGCAATCAGCGTCGAGAATGAGCTGCGGCCCGACCGCGTGCCTTCCGGCAACATGCCCCGCCGCGAGCGCGGCATGTTCATGGGGACGCCGGCGACGACGTTCGACTTCTACCCGTTCGCCGGGCTGCATCGGCCGGTCGTCCTCTACACCGTTCCCCAGACGCACATCGAGGACATTACGGTCATCACCGAGGTCAACGGCGCCGGTCCACGGGCCACAGCCGATGGGGTGGTGAAAGTGCAGGTGAAACTGAACGCTGCAGCCGACGGGCCGGGCCGCGTGCAGTTGAAAGGCGATGCAACCAGCATCACAGCCGATCTCGCCTTCGTGAAGGGGGTGGCCGAGGCAGCGCTGCATGTGCCCGATGCCCGGCTGTGGTCCGACAAAGCCCCGTACCTCTACGATCTGACCGTGACGACGGCGGCCGATCAATACAGCCTGAAGGTCGGCATCCGCACCATTGCGGTGGCCGACGGCCAGATCCTGCTCAACGGCCGACCGGTGAAGCTCAACGGTTTCGGCCGGCACGAGGATTTCATCGCCAGCGGCAAGGGGCTGAACCTGCCGCTGCTGATCAAGGATTACCAGCTGATGCGCTGGACGGGCGCCAACAGCTATCGCACCTCACATTATCCCTACAGCGAGGAGGAGATGCAGCTCGCCGATCGCGAGGGTTTTCTCATCATTGACGAGATCCCGGCCGTCAGCCTGCAGTTGGCCGACGAGGCCAACAACCCGGCGCGGCTGCGCCTCTGCCTGCAGCAGATCGAGGAGCTCATCGCGCGCGACAAGAACCACCCGGCCGTCGTGATGTGGAGCGTCGCCAACGAACCGATGCCCGCCGGCTTCGGTGTGGGCGAGCTCGGCTCACATGCCGATGACGAGAAGAACCGGGCCGGCAAAGCCTTCCTGGATGCCCTGCTGGACAAAGCCCATGCGCTCGATCCGACCCGGCCGGCGACGATCGTCATGATCATGGGCAGCCCGCTGTCGTGGCTGGAGCAGTGCGACGTGATCTGCGTGAACCGCTACTGGGGTTGGTACACGCTGGGCGGCCAGCTCGACCTGGCGCGGCAGAGGCTCATCGCCGAACTCGATCAGATGTGGGCCCAGTTCCACAAGCCGATCATCATGACCGAATTTGGCGCCGACACGATTCCGGGCTATCATGGGCACCCAGGCCTCATGTGGACGGAGGAATACCAGGCCGACTACGTCCGCTGTCATCTGGAGGTGGCTGCGACGCGCGATTACGTGGCCGGCATGCAGGTGTGGAACTTTGCGGACTTCGCCGCAGTGCCGAGCATCATGCGCGTCGGCGGCCTCAATCACAAAGGCGTCTTCACGCGCACTCGTACGCCGAAAATGGCGGCACATGTGCTACGCGAGTTCTGGACGAAGACGAGCAAATAGGAGAAAAGGAGCAAGCTATGCGTTATGGTCTGAATCTTAAACCAGAAGGAGCGCTGGATCTGGTCGCGCTGGGCGCGCTGGTTCACCGCCTTGATCCGGGGATCGTGCCTTTCCGGAAGGCCACCCATTGCGACATCCACGTGAGCGGCGGCGAGTTCAACGTGGCCGCGAACCTGGCCGACTGCTTCGGCCTGCGCACGGGCATCGTGACGGCCATGGTGGACTACCCGATCGGCGACCTGATCGCCGAGCGCGTGCGCGCCATGGGCGTGAAGCCGTTCTACAAGCGTTTCGAGCATAACGGCGTGAACGGCCCCAACATGGCAACAGTCTACAGCGACCGGGGCTATGGCGTGCGCGCGCCGGTGGTGTTCTACAACCGTTCCAACGAGGCCGCTGCCCGGCTCAAGCCAGGCGATTTCGACTGGGATGCCATCTTCGCAGGCGGTGTGCGCTGGTTCCACAGCGGCGGTATCTTCGCTGCTCTCTCCGAGACCACCGGCGAGCTGATCATCGAGGGCATGCAGGCAGCCAAGGCAGCCGGCGCAGTCACGTCGTTCGACCTGAATTATCGGGCCAAGCTCTGGAACATCTGGGGCGGCCAGGCGATCGCGCAGTCGGTCCTGAAGCGCATCGTCGCCCACGTGGATGTCCTCGTGGGCAACGAAGAGGATTTGCAGCTGGGGCTTGGCCTGCGCGGGCCCGATGTCCACGCCAAATCGAAGCTCGATCCGTCCGCTTTCTTTGGCATGATGGAAGGGGTCAAGACCATGTATCCGCAGGTGAAGATCGTGGCCACAACCCTGCGCGAGGTGCATTCCACCAACCGCCACAGCTGGGCTGCAGTGGCCTGGATCAACGGCCAGACCTACATCTCGCCCACCTGCGAACTGGACGTCTATGATCGGGTCGGCGGCGGCGACGGCTACGCAGCCGGCTTCTTCTACGGCCTGCTGACCGGCGAGTCGGAGCAGGAGGCGGTCAACCTGGGCTGGGCCCACGGCGCGCTGCTGACCACCTTCCCCGGCGACACGACCATGGCCACACTGGAACAGGTGCGCGCATTCGCAAAAGGCGGCTCGGCGCGCATCCAGCGGTAGCCCGCCGCCAGACGTGCCAGGCACCCTCCCAGGTGCCTGGCACGTGATGTTCCACCGCCAGACGTGCCAGGCACCCTCCCAGGTGCCTGGCACGTGATGTTTCACTCTGCCAGCGCCTCCTGTACGCTCTCGGTGAAAATATCCATCATCAGGTCCAGCTCGGCCTCGCTGATCACGAGCGGCGGCGCAAAGGCGATCCAATCCGGATCGAAACGCAGGATGAGGCCCTTCGCCAGCGCGCGGCGGCCCACCCGCAAGCCGAGCTTCGCATCGGCCGGGAATCGCTCCTTCGTGCGCGTGTCTCGCACGAACTCGACGCCGATCAGCAGGCCCCGGCCCCGAATTTCGCCCACGACGCCGAGCTCCTGCACCGCTTCCAGCCGATGAAGAAGCTGTCCGCCCAGCTCGCGCGCCCGGCGGGGCAGGTCGCGCTCGATGATCTCGGCAATGCTGGCCAGGCCGGCCGCGCATGAAAGCGGATTGCCGCCATACGTGTGTCCGTCGGCGAACTCGACCTGATCCTCCTCCTCGCCCCAGAACGCAGCGGCCACATGATCCCGGCAGGCGAGCGCAGCCAGCGGCGCATAGCCGCTCGTGATCCCCTTCCCCATGCAGAGGATGTCAGGCAGCGTGTCGAATGTCTGCGCGGCGAACATCTGACCGGTGCGGCCGAAGCCGGTGATGATCTCGTCGAAAATCAGGAGCACGTTGTAGCGGTCGCAGATACGGCGCAGCAGCGGCAGATACTCCGGCGGCGGCGTGACGATGCCGCCCGTGTTGCCGATCGGTTCCAGGATCAGACCGGCGACCGTCTCCGGGCCTTCGAGCTGGATGGTGTCTTCGACGATCGTGGCGCAACGAATGCCGCAGCCCGGATAGCTCAGGCCGAACGGGCAGCGGTAGCAGGTGGGCGGCCACACATGGACGAAGCCCTGCAGGGTCGGCTCGAACATCCATTTCCGCCGCACCGTGCCGGTGGCACTCAGCGCGCCGAAGGTCGCGCCGTGATAGCCCCAATAGCGCGAGATGATCTTGTACTTCTGGGGATGCCCGGTCTGGCGATGATATTGACGGGCCATCTTCATGGCGGCCTCGGTGGCCTCAGAGCCGCTGCTCATCAGCTTGACCGTGTTCAAGTCGCCGGGCAGGATCTCGGCCAGCTTCTCGACGAGTTGGAGCGCGGGCAGGTTCGTGGCATGCAGCGGCGGCGTGAAGGCCACCTGATCCAGCTGATCGCGCATCGCCTCGATCACGCGGCGATTGTTGTGGCCAACGGTCACGACGAAGATGCCGGACAGGCCGTCCAGATAGCGCTTGCCATGCACATCCTCGTACCACACCCCATCGGCGCGCGCGATGACCAGAGGATCGGCGACGAACGTCTTCATCTGGCGCAGATCCAACATGATGCGAGGCAGGGCTCCTGCGCCGGGAAAAGCGAACGGCGCGGATGACGTGAATGGTTTCATGAGCGTTTCCCCCACTGCAAAGCTAGATGCGGCAGTCAAAAAGAGCGCATCACGACGCCGCGTTGACGAATCGCTGTCGCTATGATATGTTTCCCCTGTCGGTCTGTCAAACCTCACGAACGGAGCGCGCCGCATGGACAAACTGATCGCCGCACTGCTGAGCCAGCTCGACGCCGAGGAGATCGCCCGCCGGGCCTGTGAACTGCTCGCCATCCCCAGCCCGACGGGCGATTCGGCTGCCGTTACCGACTATTACGCCGATCGCCTGACCGAGCTGGGCCTGGAGGTGCACCGGGATGAGGAATTCGCGGGCTCGCCGAGCGTTATTGCTTATGTCAATGGCGCGCATCCCGGCCCCACCCTCGAGCTCGCCGGCCACCTCGACGTGATCCCGGTGGCCCAGGAACCGCCCTATCGCGCCGGTGATCTGCTCTACGGACGCGGCGCGTGCGACATGAAGGGGCCGATGGCGGCCGTGCTGGAGGTGACGCGGCTGCTCGCCGGCGTGCGCCAGCATATGCACGGCCGGCTGATGGTGTGTGCCTATGGGCTGCACGAGGCGCCGCTGGGCCGCGGGCAAAGCCTGTTGCGCCTCATCGCGCGCGGGAACATCGGCGATGCAGTGATCTGTGTCGAGGGGCCAGACGACGCGCTGGCGATCACCGGCCGCGGCATGTGCACCTACGAGATCAGCATTGCCGGGCCGGGCGATCCCGTGCACGAATTGCAGGCAACGGCCGACACGCCCCATCCCCTGCTGATCGGTCTGGACGTGGCGGCCATGCTGCGGGACTGGGCCACCGAGCTCCGCGCCGGCCCGACACTGCCATATGTTGGCACCGAGTCCCTCTTCATCGGCCAGTTCGAGAGCGGCGATTTCTACAATCGCGTCCCCGGCCATTGTCGGATCGTGGGCACGCGACGCTACGCGCCGGGCCGACGCTTCGACGAGGTGCTGGCCGAATTCGAGCAGCGGCTGGAAGCCATCCGGCGCACCACCGCTACACCCATCCGCCTGACGCTGACCAAAACCAGAGACGGCTTCCGCACTGCCGAGGACGATCGACTCGTGCAGGCGCTACAAGCGGCATATCAAGAAACGGTCGGCGCGGCGTTGCCGCTGGCGGCGTTTGCTGCGGTCGGCGATGCCTCGTTGTTTGCCAATGAAGGCGGCCGGCCGGCGGTCTACTTCGGCTGTGGGCTGGAACGCGCCCACGCCACGCCCGAATACGTCAGCCTGGCCCGGCTGGCGCGCCAGGCGCGCGTGCTGACCGCGGCCGCAGCGCGCTACCTGGGCATCACAGCCTGAAGCCCATCCGGCCACGAGTCACGATCTCGCAGAGCCGCCGAGCCGGCGAGGCAGAACGTCCCGGCGCCGCCGGCATTTCTCCGACACCTTTCGACGTCGCGCGTTTTCACAGGAGGAAGCGATGAGCCCTATCCGCATGGCGCGCCTGGAATCGGCCAGCCGCGCCGCGCTGGCATTCCAGGAAGCCTTCAATCGCCACGACATCGTTGCCATGACGCAGTTGATGCACAATGACTGCGTGTTCGAAACCTTCGCGCCGGCGCCGGATGGCAGCATCTGCACCGGGCGAGCCGCCATTGCCGCATACTGGCAGGACTTCTTTCGCCGCTCACCGCAAGCCCGCCTCACTGCGGAAGAGGTCTTCGGCTTTGGCGACCGTTGCCTCATGCGCTGGCGGTGTGACTGGCTGGATGGCGACGGAACGGCGAGACATCTGCGCGGCATAGATGTGATCCGGATGAGAGATGATCTGATCGGCGAGGTGCTGTCTTATGTCAAAGGATAGCCCCGCGCGCTGAACATCACGCGGCCAAGTTGACAGTCCGGCCGTCTGTGCTATACTTCACGCGCTGAAAAACACCTTCGGGGCAGAGTGCGTTCTGACCAGAACAATTCTCGACCGGCGGTATGGCCCACGCAGGATCGGGCCGAGCCCGCGAGCAGCGCTAAGAGCAGCGCCGCAGACCCGGTGTCAGGCCGGGGCCGACGGTACAGTCCGGATGGGAGAAGGTGGCGCAGATAGACCGCTTTGGGCCTTCACAGGCTCAGACGCGGGCATGTGCACGCGATAGCCCCAGGGTGTGTGGTCTGCCCTGGGGCTTTTTTATTGTGAAGAACGAGATCGTCGTCATGAATGTACAGGTACAAAAGTTGTGGCGGTCGCCGACACACGCGATGAGCCGACGGCTGATACGGATCGAGATCGCGTTGATCCCGTTGGCGCTGGTCGTGTTTCTCTCGGCCTGGGAGCTGTTGGTGCGCTGGCAGGGCTACCCGGCGTTCATCCTGCCCAGTCCGGCCCTGGTCTGGCAGCGCTTCCTGGCGTTGCTGGCCGACGGCCGTCTGCTGATGCACACAACTGCGACGGTGACGGAGGTGTTGGGCGGCCTGGCGCTCGGCCTGACCGTGGCGCTGGTGGCCGGCTATGGCCTGGCCAAATCCCCGCTGCTCGAACGCATCCTCTCGCCGTACATCGTCGCCTCGCAGGCCGTCCCGATCGTGGCGCTGGCGCCGCTCCTGGTGATCTGGTTCGGCTTCGGCAGCCTGTCAAAAATCCTGGTTTGCGCGCTGACCGTCTTCTTCCCGGCACTGGTGACGACCATGGTGGGCATCCGCTCGGTAGATCCAGACCTGCGCGCGCTCATGCGGTCGCTGCAGGCCACGCGCTGGCAGACCTTCGCGCTGCTCGAGGCGCCGAGCGCCCTACCCGTGATGTTCGGCGGGCTGAAGGTGGCCGTCACGTTGGCCGTGATCGGCGCCGTGGTCGGCGAGTTCGTGGGCGCCGATCGCGGGCTCGGGTTCCTGATCAACCTGGCGCGCGGCATCCTGGATACGCCGATGCTTTTCGTGGCGCTTTTCACTCTGGTCGCGATCGCCCTGGCGCTCTACACGGCAGTGGTCCTGCTCGAATACGTGTTGCTCAAATGGCAGCGCCAACGCTGAGCGACAGGGCGCGCTGTATCATACGAGATCAAATGCCCCGTCCCACAGGGAGGCTTCGCGCTGAACGGGGCTATTCTGGAAAGGAGTGACCCGACGATGAAACGCACGCTCGCTCTCATGGCATTGATGGCCCTCGTGCTGGCGGCCTGTATCGCCGCGCCGGCTGCCGGCCCGGACACCGCGCCGACCGCAGCCAAAGTCGCGGCCGAGCCGGTCAAACTCACGCTGGCGATGGGCTATATCCCCAGCGTGCAGTTCGCGCCCTTCTACGTGGCGCAGGAAAAGGGCTATTTTCGGGATGCCGGCCTGGAGGTCACCTTCCGCTACGGGTTCGAGTCCGACCTGCTGAAGCTGGTAGGCACCAACGAGCTGCCGTTCATGATCGGCAGCGGCGAGGAGGTGATCCTGGGCCGCAGTCAGGGCCTTCCGGTACGTTATGTCATGCGTTGGTATCGCAAATTCCCCGTCGTGATCTTCGCCAAAGCCGAAAAAGGCATCCGCAGCCCGGCCGATCTGATCGGCAAAAAAGTCGGCATCCCCGGCCTGTTTGGCGCCAGCTATGTGGGCTGGGAAGCAGTAGTTTTCGCCAGCGGGCTGGATGCCAGCAAAGTGACCCTTCAGAGCATCGGCTTCACGCAGGCGACGGCCGTCAATCAAGACCAGGTAGATGCCGCCCTGGACTATGTGGTCAACGGCCCGGTGCAGCTGCGGCTAGCCGGCCAGGAGGTGACCGTCCTGGCGGTGTCGGACTACATTGACCTGCCCTCTAACGGCATCATCACCAACGACCAGGTGATACGCACCCGGCCAGAGCTGGTTCGGGCACTGGTGCAGGCCGTCCTGCGCGGCCTGTCCGACACATTGGAGCAGCCCGACGCGGCGTTCCAGGCCAGCCTGCGGGCGGTGCCGGAGGCCGGCGGCGCCAACGAGCAGGTGAGCCGGGCCATCTTCGACGAGTCGCTCAAATTATGGCGGAGCGACCCGGGGATGTTAGGCCTCTCGGATCCGGTCACATGGGAGAAGGCCGCCGCCTTCATGAAGCAGATGGGGCTGATCCAGACGGCTGTCGCGCCGGCCGATCTGTTCACGAACGAGTTCGTGCGGTAGTCGCGATGACTGCGTTTCTCGAAGCTATAAACCTGCGCAAGACGTTCCTCGATCCGACGCGCTCGACCCTGCTGGCGCTCGATGGCTTGTCGCTCTTGGTGGCCGAGGGAGAGTTCCTGGCCATCGTCGGCCCGTCGGGCTGCGGCAAAAGCACCCTGCTCCGCCTGCTGGCCGGCCTGGAACGCCCCATCTCCGGCCAGGTGCGTCTGCGCGGCCAGCCGCTCACCGCGCCGCGTCGCGAGATCGGCTTCGTCTTCCAGCGCGCCAACCTGATGCCCTGGCGCACCGTCCTGGACAACATCGCCCTGCCGCTGATCGTGAGCCGCAGCGGCCAGACGCGCCAGGCGCAGGCAAAGGCGCGCGAGTGGGTGACGCTGGTGGGGCTGGAGGGCTTTGCCCATGCCTACCCGGCCCAGCTCTCCGGCGGCATGCAGCAGCGCGTGGCGCTGGCGCGCGCCCTGATCCACGAGCCCACCCTGCTGCTGCTCGATGAGCCGTTCGGCGCGCTCGACGCACTGACGCGCGAGCGAATGAACAGCGAGCTGTTGAACATCTGGGATCGCCGGCGGGTGACGGTGGTGATGGTGACGCACAGCATCAGCGAGGCGCTCTTCCTGGCCGATCGCGTGCTGGTGATGGCCCCGCGGCCCGGCCGGGTGCGCGCGGAGTTCGCGGTGCCCCTGGCCCGGCCGCGCGACCGCGCCCTCATCACCGAGCCGGAGTTCGTGCAGCTGGTGCGCGCGGTGCGGGCCGAAATCAGCGACGTGTGAAGCGGGCGAGGCCAAAACGCCCACGCGTCGGGCATCTTGCAGCGAGCGCGAGACATCTGGCCGCGCGCTTCACAGCAGGTCGGCCAGTGTCTCGATCAGCCGTGCGATCTGCTCAGGCGTGTGCGTGGCGAAGATGGCAATGCGCAGCGCGCCGCCCGGCGGGGTGCTGCTGTAGCTGGTCACATGGGCCACGCAGATATCGCGCGCGAACAGCTCATCGCGCAGTCGCGCCAGGTCGAGGCCGGGCCGCGCGGTCAGGCAGAGGATCGGCACGGGCAGATCGGGCAGCGCCCAGCCCAGACGGCGCAATCCGGCCCGCGCCTGCGCGATGTTGGCGCGCAGCCGGCTGCGCAATTCCGTGTCTCCGGCCATGAAACGGAGCGCCCAGGCCGCGGCACCGGCTGCCGGTAGCGGCGAGGGGCTGGTGGCCACCAATGCCTTCGCCTGCCGATTGAGCCGGGCGATCAGCGCCGCGTCGCCGGCGATCACCCCGCCATGGCTGCCGAGTGCTTTGCTCAGCGTGTGCGCCGCGTAGCAACGCACACCGGCATCGGTCGTCAATCCCCAAAACTCCAGCGTGCCCCGCCCCCGCTCGCCCAAAACGCCGGTCGCGTGCGCGTCGTCCAGGCAGAGCAGCGCGGCGTCATAGCCGGCCAGCACATCGCGGTAGGCCGACGCCGGCGCGATCTCACCGGAGATGGGGAAGACGCCATCGCTGAGCACGAGTGGCCGCTCTCCGGGCCGGAGATGACGACGCAGCTGACCGGCCAGATCATCGGCGTCCAGGTGGCGGAAGGGATGCACCGGCATGGCCGTCGTGCGCGCGCCGTCCCAGACGCTGTAGTGGCTGGACTCGTCCACGAAGATGCGATCGTAGTTCCCGCGCAGGCCCTGTGCCAGGACAGCATTGCCCAAGTAGGCCGTCACATAGTAGAGTGCGGCCTCGCTCTCCCAATAGGTCGCGGCCGTGGCCTCGACCTCCCGGTAGAGCGGATGCTCGCCGTAGCCGCCGCGCGAGGTTGCCGTTCCCAGGCCATAGCGCTGCAGCGCCGCAACGGCGGCATCGAGCAGGCCAGGGTGGCTCTGCAATCCCAGATAGCTGCACCCGGCAAAGTAGTCGCGCCATCGCCCGCCGATCAACGTACGCGCGCCGACCGGGCTTTCCATCGCATAATCCATCATTGTGCCTGATCCGATCAAACCGCCGATCCCACAAACGTGCGCGCGGCGATGAAACTATCTCGCAGATGCGCCGTCGTCTGGACATCGTCCTCGTATACGCCGTTGCGGGAACGGGACGAATGCAAGATGTGCCAGTCGCCCAGGCTGATGCCCACATGGGTGATCCTGGGCTGCCCATTCCGCTCGCCGAAGAAAAGCAGGTCGCCGGGCTGAAAAGGCGGCTCGACCGGCCGGCCGGCCGCGTACTGCATATCCGCATCGCGAGGCAGGGTCAGGCCGGCCAGACGATGCACGAGCTGAGCAAAGCCCGAGCAGTCAATGCCCAGCGCGGTGCAACCTCCCCACAGGTAAGGCGTGCCGATGAAGCGCGGGGCATCGGCGACGATTTGGCGACGCTGCGCGGCCGCGCCGACCGGCAGGGTGTTCAACGGCCGCAGGTCACGGGCAGCCGCCCAGCCCGTCTGCCCGCCGACGAGCGTCACGCGGCACCAGCCGCCCTCGGCTGCGTCCACGACAACCGCGGTCGGCGCCGGCACGCGCGTCACGAGCGCCGCATCGTCCGCGGGCCCCGCACGCAGAAAGCTCACCGCTGCGGCGACGAGGTGTGTGGCCTCGAATCTTGCCGCATCGGCCAGGTAGGGCCGATAGGCCCAGCCCAGGTAGCCGTCATCCTGGCGCACGAAGCACCACCGTTCCTCTTCCTGCAGGATTTCCAGCCGCTGGCCGTTCAGCAGCTGGCTGAGTTGCTCGGCCAGGAAGGAAGGTTCGGCATAGAGGCCGGTCAGATTGGTCGCCACGCTCATGTGCTTCGGCTCGGGCCGGCGCAGGATGGTCACCGCGTCGGCAGTAAAAGCCAGGCCGGGGAAACGATCGGCCAGGTGGTCGAGCACGGCGGCCAGGGTCGCCGCGTCGAGCACTGCGCCCGTCAGCGCACAACGGCCCCAGTCGAGGGCAGTTGCACCCAGCCGACACACCCGCACGCGGCGGTCTGCGTAGCTGCGGCCGATCTCGGCCAATGCGCTGCGAATATCATCCAGCATCAGAAAATGCTCCTCTTATCGGATCATCCCAGGACTTCAGCGTAAACGCGCGCCATGTTGCGCCAGCAGACCTTCTCCACCTGCGTCGGGGTGAGCCCGGCCGCCGACAGCAGCTCGGCGATAGCGGGATAGCTCTCCGCGCCGGTGAGACCCGCCGGCATGGTCAGGATGCCGTCCAGGTCGCCGCCCAGGCCGATGCAATCTTCACCGCCCACCGCGATGGCATGGAGGACATGCCGCGCGATCCAGGTGGCCGGTGGCAACGGCAAATTGCGTAGTTTCTGGCGGGTCTCCTCGTAGATGCGCTTCTTCTCGGCCGGATCAGACGCCTGGCCGGCGGCAGCATAGGCCGGTTTGGCGATGGCATCCCACAGCGCCAGATAATCCGGCGCCAGGAAATCGGCCGACAGGTTGATGCCCATCACCCCGCCCCGATCTGCCAGCGCCCGAATCTGGGCATCGGTCAGGTTGCGCGGGCTGGGGCACAACGCGCGGCAATTGGAATGGCTGGCAACGAAAGGCCGCCTGGTGATCTGGCAGATCTGGTCGAAAGCGGCGTCCGAGGCGTGCGACACGTCTACCATCACGCGCAGCGCCTCGGCCAGTTCGACCAGCCTGATCCCCTCGGCTGTCAGCGGGCCGCCATCGCCCATGCTGGTGCCCGCGAATTCATTGTCGCTCCAGGCGGGGATCAGGTTGCGCACGCCCAGCCGGTGAAAATGGCGCAGGTTCTCGGCCTGGCCCTCCAACGGATCGGCGCCTTCGAGGCCGAGCAGAGCGCAGAGCCGGCCATCGGCCGCGCCGGCATCCTGCACATCCTGGCCCGTGAGGCCCAGCCACATCCGGCCGGCCGCCGCCTCGATCCAGCCTCTGATCACGGCGATGATCTCTTCGGCGAAGGACTGCAGGCTGCGATCGGGATAGCGGCTGCGCGGAGCGAAGACGGCGAACACTTGCACGCGATGTCCGGCCGCCAGCAGGCGTGGCAGGTCTGTATGGCTGCGACCGCGGCCGGCCACAAAATCGAACTCGCCATCGAACGCCCGCATGACAGTGTCGCAGTGGACGTCGAAAAACTTCGGTTTGAGAACAGAAGGATTCATCATCATGGGAAGACGCACCAGGTCTTTTATGTCAAAATGAGCGCGTTCAGGCGCCGTCGCTGCGCGGCAGCGCGCCGATGCCCGGTCGGGCCGGCACGTGGACGCGGCCGGCGCCCTCATACTGCACGCCGACAAACGGATCGTCGGCGATCAGCAGCGGCGCGTCCAGGTCGAGCCAGTCGGCCAGGCCGGCAAGATGCGCCATGGCGGTCACGCCGAGGGAGGTCTCGATCATGCAGCCGAGCAGCACGCGAAGGCCGAGCTGCCGCGCCCGGCGAAGCATAGCCACGCCCGGCCCCAGTCCGCCGACCTTTTGGAGCTTGAGGTTGATGCCGGCCACACCGGCCGCGGCCAACGCCTCTACATCGGCCGGCGTCTGCACCGATTCATCGGCGATCACCGGCAGATGGGTGCGGGCCTGGACCCGGCCCATGCCTACGATGTCGTGTCGGCCGACCGGCTGCTCGATCATTTCCAGGTCGTAGCGTTCGAGCTGCGCGATGCGCGCTACGGCCTCCTCGGCCGACCAGCCGGCATTGGCATCCACGCGCAGAACGGCGTCGGGGCGGGCCGCGCGCACGGCGGCCAGGCGGGCCGCGTCATCGTCGGAGCCGAGCTTGATCTTGAGGATCGGGAAACGGGCTGCTTCGCGGGCCAGCCGCGCCATCTCCTCCGGCTCGGCGATGGCGATGGTGAAAGAGGTGGACAGAGGGGCCGGCGGCGGCAAACTCAGCAATGCGTGGAGCGGCACCCCGGCCGCACGGGCCAGGCGGTCGTGCAGGGCCAGGTCGAGGGCGCAACGAGCCGGCGCCGGGCCTTCTTCGCCAACCCAGGCGGCGATCCCCTCCACGGTCTCGGGAAACGGCTCCAACCGCCGGGCAGCCGCTTCCCAAACCGCGATCATGGCCGTGTCGGGCACGCCGTAGTAGGGCGGGATGGCGGCCTCGCCCCAGCCGGAATCGTCGGCCAGGCGCACCCAAAAGGAAGTTCTCGTCTCGCTGACGCCGTAGGAGAGGCGAAAAGGATTGCGCAGATGCAGTGTGTGACGTTGCCAGCACAGGCGCGGCAGAGTTTCGGACATAACGCTCCGTTCGGATGTCAAGATAGCGGCGAGGTCAGGGTCGCCGAACGCCCTTCAAGGATACCACAGGGAGGCGCCTCCGACAAAAGAAGCCTGCGCCATTGGGAAAGATCGGGCAACCTGGTGTAAAATTAGGCCCGATCCCGACAGAAAGGAAACGTCCGACCATGAGAAACGATTTCTACGGCTTGCCGATCCGCACTTTGGACAACGGCGCGATCCGTCTGGACTACCTGGCCGAGGCCGGCCCGCGCATTGTCCGTCTGTTCGCAGCCGGTTCAGATGAGAATCTGTTCGCCGAGCTGCCCGACCTGCAAATCGAGACGCCGCATGGCCCCTACTTCATCCGCGGCGGCCATCGCCTGTGGCATTCGCCCGAGGCATTTCCGCGCTCCTACCTGCCCGACAATGCCGGCCTGAGCATCACCGAGCTGGCCGATGGAGTACGGCTCACCCAACCCATCGAGGAACCGACGGGCATCCGCAAGTCGCTGGAGATCCGCCTGACGCCGGATCAACCCATCGTCACCATCACGCACGAGCTGAAAAACGAGTGCATCTGGCCGGTCGAGCTGGCGCCATGGGCCATCACGCAGATGCGATTGGGAGGCGTCGCGATCCTGCCGCAGCAGACAACTGCGCTCGACGCCACGGGGCTATTGCCGAACAGACATCTCGTGCTGTGGCCTTACACGCGCTGGAGCGATCCACGCCTGCAGCTCGGCGACGACCTGGTCCTGGTGCGCGGCCAGGCGTTGTTGCCGCCCTGTAAGATCGGTTACCTCAACCGGCATGGCTGGTCGGCCTATCTGAACGGCAGTACGCTTTTCGTCAAACGCTTTGCGCCGGCCGCTGACCTAGCGCATCCCGACTACGATTGCAACGCCGAGGTCTACGTGTGCGACCGCTTCATCGAGGTGGAGAGCATCGGCCCGCTCAGCCTGTTGTCGCCGGGCGCGTCTGCCTTCCACATCGAGACATGGGAGGTGCACACCGGCCTTCTGGAGACCGATACGCCCGAGGGCCTGCGCGCGGCGCTGCGCAGCCTCAAGCTGATCGAGTGAGATGCCGATGGCCGACGATGCTGTACTGATCGAGTTTGAGACGCGCTTGACGGCTGCCGAACGGGCCGCCCTGGCCGAACTGGACAGCCCGGCCGCCATTCAGGCCTACCTGGACGCCACGCCCTACAGCGTGGATGAACGCGATCGTTGCCCGCTCAGCGTGATGCGCGACCGGGTAGCGCACTGTCAGGACGGCGCGCTGTTTGCGGCCATGGCGCTGCGCCGCCTGGGCTATCCGCCCCTGATCGTAGATCTGCTGCCGGAACCCGGCCTGGATGACGACCATATGCTGGCGGTCTACAGGCAAGATGGGTATTTCGGCGCGGTGGCGAAATCCAACTTCGTGGGGCTACGCTATCGGGAGCCGGTGTATCGCACCCTGCGAGAGCTGGTGATGTCGTACTTCGAGGTCTACTTCAACGTGGACGGCGTGAAAACGCTGCGCGGCTACACGGTGCCGCTGAATCTAGCCCGGTTCGATCAGCATGGCTGGATGTGGGACGATAAGGGACTGCGGCCAATCGAGGCGGCGCTCACCAGAGCGCGGCGTTTCGCAATCGCCGATCCGGCCATCATGGTCAAACTCAGCCGCGTGGATGAGCTCACCTATCGGGCCGGGCTGCTGGTCGCCAACCCGGCCGGGCTGTTCAAGCCCGACCAGGCGAAGGAAACGTAAAGACGGATTCGCTTTTTGCGGGTGAAAATTGCCACGTGCCAGGCATCCCCGGCCCGACCGGCGGAACCGGGCGGGCTTGCAGAGTGCCTGGCACGTGAGCACGGCTATTTTCAGGACAACACACCTTATTCTTCGATCTCGTCCTCGTCTGGATCATCCGCGTCGTCCGCATCGGCTTCATCCGCAGGATGGCCGACATTCGGCAGCCGCGGCGACCACCTTTCCACTGCATGGCGCTGCACGATCAGCGGTTCCTCTGCGCCGACGTCGAGCGCCAGTGCGCCCAGATCCCACCACATCACGGTGCCCGTGACGACCTGACCGTTCCACAGGTGGAGCGTAAGCGGCTCCTGGCGGAGGGACATGGCCATCAGCGTTCGGCTGAGGGCCTTGCGCGGCCAGTCGAACCGCCAGCGCAGCTCTGCGAACGGCACGCCATAGAAATCGGCCAACATGCGAATGACGTCATCGTCCCCCATGGCCCGATAGCGCTGCTCCAGCTGGCGGTAAAGGCCCTTCGGCAGCTCGGTCGCTGCTTCGATCTCCCAGGGCGTGATGCCCTGTCGTTTGGCGCGCAGCAAGCGCAGGTAATCACCCAGGCTCATGGCGTCGGCTCCTGGCGGCGTGGCCGGCGAGTGTAGCAGACGATCGCCAGCTTGTTCACCGTGACCTCGGCGCCATCGGGCGTCTCCACGGTGATGCTGTACGGACTGAAACCGACGACGACACCGTCCACGGTTGAGCCGTCGAACAGCGTGAAATGGAGCAGATCGCGATGCTCCTGGGCGGCCGTCAGATAGCGGGCCTCGAACTCATCCACGGCCTCCGGCAGGTAGGCGCGGTGGCGGGCCGGCATGGGCGTCGCCTGTACCCGGGCCTGCAGATCTTTGAGCAGCGTGCTGAAGGCACTGCGGTCCAGCGAGGAGAGCGGTTTGCCGAGTTCGGCTTCAAGCTCGGCTGTGGTCTTCTTGATGCGCTTGAGCAGGTTGTCGAGGTGCGCCAGCTGGCTCGGCCGCGGTGGCACGGGCGGCCGGGGGACCGGTTTGGGCCGCGCCGACTTTTCGCGCGGCCGCGGCGCCGGCGGCTTGGGAATCGTCACGGGCGCCGGCGGCGTCTCGCGGACGGGCTGGCGTTCGAGCGGTGCAGCGCCCGGCCGCGGATCTGACTGCAATTTAATGGTGCTCTCTTCTACGTAAAGGGCGCGGGCAAGCCGGCTGAGATGGCGAGGGTCAATGCTACGCTGGCCCGACTCGTATTCCATAATCAGGCCGATCGGCAGGCCGGCGCGATTCGCCAGCGCCGCAACGCTGATCCGCTTCTGCTCGCGCAACGCCCATAAATTTTCTGCCACAGTAACAACCTCCTGGTAGTCGCCACACTCAAAGTGAGCCTATCACTAAAGTATGAGGGAAGCCGCCAAATGTCGGTGTGAGCGATTACGTTTCCCGTCTCAGACGTTCGCCTCCGGCAATTGAGGCAGATCGGCGAGGCTTTCCAGGCCCAGATATTGCAGGAAACGCGCTGTCGTGCCGTACAAAAAGGGGCGGCCGGGCTGCTCCAGGCGGCCCACCGGCTCGATCAGCTCGCGCGCCAGGAGCGTACGCAAGACGCCATCGCAGTTGACGCCGCGCACCGCCTCCAAATCGGCTCGCGTCAGCGGTTGCTTGTATGCGATGACCGAGAGCGTCTCCAACGCGGCCGGCGATAGCTTGCTGGCGGCATCAACGCCCAAAAAGCGCTCGACATACGACGCCGCCTCAGGCGCGCTGACCAGTTGCACGCGATCGCCTTTGCGCTGAAGGCGAATGCCCCGCCGCCCGGCCCGATACATGTCGGCCAGGTCGGCCAGCGCGATCTCTACCGCCTCCTGGCTCGTTTCCAACAGCTGCGCCAGGCGGCCCACGGCCACCGGTTCGGCCGCCACAAACAGGATGCTCTCAATCAATGTCGGCAGCGTCGCCGCTTCGACAGGTGTATCACGCCTGGTTGCGGGCGACGAGACATCTTGTGATTCGACAGGGAGTGCAGAGATCGGTTCGGATTCTGGCACAAGCTGCTCCTCACAGCCGATATAATGCCATGCGGCGCTGATTATACCGCATTTCGGCCGGAATCGTGCATATGGCCGCGGCGCGGCGCGCAAGTCGCTGCCCAGACCAGCGCCAGCAACACCAGCGTAGCCAGGCTGATCGCCCGACCCCAGCGCCAGCTCGCCGGATCATAGGCGAAGACGATCTGATGAAGGCCCGGCGGCAGGGCCACTGCGCGAAACATCAGATTGGCGCGCAAAATCGGCGCGGCAATGCCGTCCACGGCAGCCGTCCAGCCGGGATACCAGGCGTCTGCCAGAACCAGAAACGCTGCCTGGCTCACATGGGCCTCCAGCACGATCCGCTCGGCCTCGTAGGAGACCACGCGCACGGCTTCATCGGGCAACGCCGCGGCCGGCGGCTGCGCCGGAACATCGGCGGCCAGCAGCACAGTCTGGCGTGGATCGAAACGCGCAGCGGCCAGCAGGCTCGCCGCCTCGTCCTGATCTCGCACCGGCACGACGCCGTGGACCAGCCAGGCGCGGCCGGGCGCTCCGGTCCGCTCGTAGATCTTCACATCGCCGGAATGAATGCGCCGCAGGTCGCCGCGCGGCGAGAGGGTGATGGACTGATGCGCGCCGGTGCGGTCATCGTAGAGGCTCAGCCCGCGCAGCGTCAAGCCGGCGTCGGCGGGCGCTGCGACGGCGATGGCAGTCGGCGTCAGCGCAGTGCCAAACGCCAGCATCACCGGTTGCGTCACGGCGCTGGTCGGCTGCAGCGCCAGGCGCAACGCCACCGTCTGGCCGTGCAGATCCGTCACCCGCACGTCTGCGCCGACGGGCGCGTCGGCCGCAGCGACGATGCCGAGCGCCGTCGCCGCGAACGGCGGATAGGTCGTCAGATCGAGGGTCAGCCGCTCGGCCGACGCGAGCGTGACCGTCTGCTCCAGGTCGTAATACACATCATCGGCCCACAGATCGCGCTGCTTGTCGGTGATGACAAAGCGAACGCCCGTGAGGTCGAGCAGGCGGTCTGGAGGAAGGCTGCGCAACTGCTCGCGCAGCCGGCCGTCGGGCAGCCGTGTCTCCGACGGCACAAACAGCGCCTGCAGCCGGCCATAGTCCGCCGTGGGCAGGATGCCACCGTCATACCCGTCCACAGCAGGCAGGCGCAACGCAATGGACAGATTCGGCGCGATGACTTCGGTCCATTTGGCCGCACGCACGAAGCGCTCCACTGCCTCCGCGGGCAGCCTGTCCGCCTGAAGCGCGCGCAGTTCGGCCAAGTCGCCGGGATCATAGCGAATGTCGGACATGCTCAGGAAGCGATCGCGGCCGGCAGGCGGCTGAGCGGCCATCGCGGCGAGCAGCGCTGCGGGCGCGTTGCGCAGGCTGACCGCCGCGGGCGCGGTGGCCAATGCGAACGGCAGCGCCCGGCCGGCCAGCCATAATTCTCCCAGCGCCAGGCCGATCAGGCCGATCCGCGCGAGGCGCGGCCACCGTGGCACAGCCGCACGCAGACCGCACACGCCCAGCGCGACCATCATCCAGCCGATCAGCACGCCGATCCACGGCAGCTGCTGGAGGGCCGTGAACGCGACGAGGGCCAACAGGACAACGATGCGCCAGGGCCGCAACACTATTCGGAACAGCGCCCGAAGCGCGTTGCCCGGCTGCGGGATAGCCATCACGCGGCGATCTTGCCCGCCATTGGGCCGCAGCCACGCGTCCAACCCGATCCCGGCCAGCCCGGCGGCCGCCACAGCGAAAAGCGCCAGCCAGCGCGCCGGCGCTCGAAACAGGTCGAAGCCGGGCACAAAACGCCACAGAAGATAGTACAGCGGGTTGTAGGCGCCCAATGCCAGGAAAACGCCGACTGCGGCCAGGATCACCAGGCCGTGCCGCGCCCCTCCACTGCCGGCATGGCGAGAGCGCCACAGGGTCGCTGCGCCTACAGCAGCCAGGATCAAGCCGGATACGCCCACATAGCCGGTAAATTCGGTATAACCCTCGCTGCCGAACGCCTCGGCCAGGCCGCCGGCGTAGGGCGGCAGAAAGGTCTGCGCCAGCAGCCGCGGCCGCAACGAGAAGCTCACCGCCAGCCGGTAGGTCAGGCCGCCGGTACGCAGGCCAAGGCTGTTCAGCTCGAAAGCTGGCAGCAACTGGCCCGCCGCCAGTCCCAGCGCCGGCAGAACGGCCACCAGCGGGGCCAGGCCGATCAGCCAGCTCACCAGACGAGACCGGCCCCAGGGCCACGACCCGGCCAGCGCGTAGATGCCGAGGCCGGTCAGGTTGATGAACGCCGTCTGGGTGTGACCGGCAAGGAGCTGCAAGGCAATGAGTATGCTGAGGCCGATCGTCCAACGGATGCGGCCACGCCAGTCGGCGGCTCGCCGTGCCTCGTCCAGGCACCACAGCAGCCCGGGCAACCAGGCCAGCCCGTTGAGCTGGTTGATGTTTTCGATCTTGCCGAGCGCAAAGCCGCCCAGCGCGAAGAGCAGCCCTGCCAGCCAGGCGGCCGACCGGCTGAGTCCCAGCGATCGCCAGCCGAAGACGAACATCAGCCCGCCCGCCAGCCAGAGATGCAGCAGCGCCGACCAGATCAGCGCGCGCTCGGCGGCCAGGCCATTCAGCAGCCAGTGCAACGGGTAGAGGACGGCGGCCTGCGGGTTGGCCAGAAAGGGAGCACCGAGAAACAAATAGGGGTTCCACAAAGGCAACCGGCCGGCGCTCAGCTCGGCGCTCCGATGCGCCCAGTAGGGCAGAAAATAGGTAAATGCGTCTACCCCGGCCAAGATCCGGTTGGTCAGGCCGAGCGGCCAGCAAACGCCAAGAATTGCTACGGCCAGACCGAGCCAGGCCAGGAGATCATGCCACGAGAAGCCCTGAGGGCGGAGGCCGCCGCTCGTCTCATCCTCAGCCACGATGCACCACCTCGGGCACGATCCGGTACACGGTGAAGGCCCGGCTGCCATCGCTGCGATAAACGCGCATCGCCTCGATCAGCCCCAGGCCGCGGCTGGCAAGCGCCAATCGCACGTCACCGGCAGCGACATCACGCCAACCCGGCAACACGAGCCACTGTGTGCGCGCGGGCGTTTCCTGCTGCGTCCGGCCGGCATCGTCGGCCAGCTTCCAGGCTGCGCCCCACCAGCGCCGCTCCTGAGGCGCGTCAAAGAGATAGAAGTCGTAGTGCCAGCCGAGCCAGCGATGATAGATGATGGCGTCTGGCTCCTGGCTGCGCAAAAAAGCCGCGATGCGATCCAGCCCGGCGTAGGCGCCGTGATCGCTGCCCACCGGCAACCGGGCGGTCACGCCCAGCCAGGCGGCCCAGCTCAGCAGCAGCACCAAACCGATACCGACCGCCCGACGTGCCGGCTTCAGGCGCGGCGTCAGCCGTCCATGATGCCACAGGTCGACCCCGCGTGCGGCCAGCAGACAGAGCAGCGGCAGGATCGGCAGCAAATAACGATCCCACGGCTGAAACGTCGCCAGGAAGTGCAGCGCCAGATAGCCGAGCAGAAAGGCCGCCATCACGCGGATCGTCACGCGGCGTCGGTCGTGGAACGCGGCGGCCAACGCCAGGCCGAGCATGACCACAGTGAGGCCGGCCGCGCCGAACAGATATCCGAAGATGCGCCCCCAATCCGCGGCGCGGTCGGGCCAGGTGGACAGAGGCGCCAGCCCCAGGCCGCCGTAGGTCGTCAGGCTGCGGTCCCAGAAACTCGGCCGATTGCTCCAGCGCAGGCTATCCCACCAGGTGAGCGGTGCAAAGACGAGAGCAAAGCCGAGCAATGCCGGCCCCAGGCGACCCAGGATCGGGAGCAGGACACGTGCAGGCCGCTGCGCCGACGCGACGGCCTCGCCGACCAGCAACGCGATGACCAACGCGGCGACGAGTACGCCCTGTTGTTTGGACGCAACCGCCAGGCCCACCGCGATCCCGGCCACAAAGTCGCGGCGACTGACCGCAGCCCAGGCCGCCGCGGTCAGCCACAGGGTCAGCCAGGGATCTGTGAAGATGGTCGGCGCGAAGAGGATGGCGAACGGCGACAGCGCCAGAAGCACGCTAGCCAGGAACGCTGTGCGCGCATCGTACAGGCGGCGGCTGAGGCCATACACGCAGACGATGGTCGCCAGCGAAGCGATCATCCCCGGCAAGCGCAGCGCCCATTCCGAGACGCCAAACAGCCGCAGCGAGACTGCGGCCAGATAGATCACCAGGGGAGGTTTGTCCACCCAGGCAGTGAGCAGAAACGGATCGCGGCCACTGGCAATCAACTGCGCCCAATAGCCGTAGAGCGCCTCATCGTGATGAAGCGGATGATTGCTCGCCAGAAGCCAGCCGCGCAACAACGTCGCGACAACAATCACCAGTGGCAATGTTGCTGCGCCGCGGCGCAGCGATATTGCCGCGCGCCATTGGCCGGCGCCGGCCGCGTGCAACATGCCCCAGGGCTGCAGGCCCGCTCTTTCAACCCGGTTCACTCGATGAAACGATACTTCAGAAGCGTCCACATGACGGTCAAGCCATCACGCCAGCTGATCTTCTTGCCCTCGGTGTACTCTCGGCCCGTGTAGGAGATTGGCACCTCGTAGATGCGATAGCCGCGCTTCAGGATTTTAGCGGTGATCTCCGGATCGAAGCCCCAGCCGTGCGATCGGAGGCGCAATTGCTGGGCGATTTCGCGCGTGAAGACTTTGTAGCACGTCTCCATGTCGCTGAGGATGGAGTCGAAGAGGATATTGGTGAAGAGGGTGAGCAGTTTGTTCCCCAGCATGTGCGAGAAGAACATCGCCTTGCGTGGCCCGCCCAGGAAGCGACTGCCATACACAACCTGGCTGCGTCCTTCCAGGATCGGCTGAACCAAAGCCGGATAGTCGCGCGGGTCATACTCCAGATCGGCATCCTGGACGATCATGATGTCGCCGGTGGCCTTCTCGATGGCGGTACGCACAGCCGCGCCCTTGCCCATGTTGCGTTCATGATAGTAGACGTAGACGCCGGACAGTTGGGCAAGGGCCGGCAGGAGATCGCGCGTGCCGTCCACCGAACCGTCGTCCACAATGATCACTTCCCTGTCCAGGACCACTTCGACGCTACCGTCCGGCAGCACGGGCAACCCGAACTTGCCGTCCAGCACGCGTACGCGCAGATCAACGGCGCAGACGCGGCGCACGATTTCCTGGATGGTCGTGACTTCATTGTAGCATGGGATCAGAACAGAAAGTTTCACCGGCAACCCCAAGGAACTCAATTCCGTACGTGCCAGGCACCCTGGAAGGTGCCTGGCACGTGGACGCTCAATCCCGTACGTGCCAAGCGCCTTCCAGGATGCCTGGCACGTGGACGCTCAATCCCACACATGCACAGGCCGCGGACTTCACGACTGGCCGACCTGGTGCGCCAGGATGATCGCCTCTGCGACATCCTTCATCGGCTTGCGGTTATCCATGCTCATCTTCTGGATTTTGCGGAACGCTTCAGCCTCAGACAGGCCCTGCTTGTCCATCAAGATGCCCTTGGCCCGATCCACCAGCTTGCGCGTCTCCAGCGCCTGTTGCAGATCATCCACCTGCTTCTGAACCGTCTGAAACTCGCGGAACCGCGCCAGGGCCACCTCGATGGCAGGGGCCAGCTCTTCTTCCCGATACGGCTTCACCAAATATGCGACCACGCCGGCGTCTCGGGCGCGCTCCACCAGATCGCGCTGGCTGTACGCGCTCAGCAGCACGGTCGGCGCGATGCGCTCTTCGGTCAAGATCTTGGCGGCCTCGATCCCGTCCATGTCGGGCATCTTGATATCCATCACCACCACGTCGGGCCGCAGCTCGCGCGCCTGATTCACCGCGCTCCGTCCATCAGGCACTTCGCCTACTACCAGGTAGCCCAGGTTGGTGAGCATCTCGCGCAGATCCATGCGGATCAAAGCCTCATCATCTGCGATAATCACTCGCGTCCGTTCCATCGTGTTTCTCCTGATCAATGATAGCGTCTGTTAACTCTTTGCCCGGTCCGAGCCCAAGGCGACTTTCGGAAAATCAACGGTGGCCGCCACGCCGTCTTCGCGATTCTCGAGCCGCAACACGCCATGCAGGTCATCCTGCACGAGCGAACGCACGATCTGCAAGCCCAGGCTGGAGGTCATCGCCAGATCAAAGCCATCCGGCAAGCGGTCGCCATCATCCCACACCTCGAAGCGCACGCGCTCTCCGCCATCCACGAGGAGCACCCGGATCTCGCCGGCTTTGTGCGCGCCGAAGCCGTGCTCCAGGGCATTGTGGATGAGCTCGTTGATCACCAGCGCTGCCGATGTGGCTTGCTGGCTGGGCAGATAGATCGCCGGCCCATCCACGGCAAAACGGATGCGCTGGCCGGGCTCCATCATCACCTGGCGATTCTGAGCGACGATCCGCTGGCAGACATCCCGCAAATTGATCGCCTGCACTTCATCCAGCGACAGAAACTCGTGAATCACGGCGACGCTGAGGATGCGGGAAATGGCTTCGTTCAACGCCCGCAACGTCTCCTCGTTCTTGGTCCGCCGGGCGTGCATCCGCAAGACGGCCGCAATCGCCTGCAAATTGTTTTTGACGCGATGATGCACCTCTTGCACCATCGTCGTCTTCAGCTTCAGCTCCTGCTTCTTGCGCCGCTCATCGGTGGCGTCATGCACCATGATCAGCACGCCAGCGATCTCGCCGCTGCGACGCCTCCGGGCGAGGAATCCCTGGAGCCAGCCGCTCATGGTAGGCGGCGGCCAGACCGGCAGCACCTTGCGCACCCAGAAGTGTGTGGATTCTTCGGCCACCTCCTCCATGGGCCGACGGGCCTCCAGCGCAGCCAGCACCAGGGCATCATCGCCGGTGTGCAGATAGGAGAGAGGCTTGCCGCGCAAGTCGTCAAGGTAGCCGAGGCGGCGATACAGGTTATTGGCAATGCCGCTGATGTAGGTGATGCGACGCTGCCCATCTACCAGCATCACGCCGTCCATCTCCCCGAAAGGCGAGAGCCCCTCGGCTGAAGCCAGCTCGCCCCGCATGCACATGCCTCTGAGCCATTCGATGGCACGTTGGAACGAGGCGTGACGATGGCGATGGCGTTCGAGCTGGATCAGCGTCGTCTCGACGCTAAAGAGTGCCAACAGTTGACCATTGCTGCCGCGAATCGGATACACGTCCTGCATCACCGGCGCGCCGCTCGGCAGCAGCTCATGCTGAGTGCGCACACGGCGGCCTCGACGCAACACCTCCAGGGGCACGCTGGCCTGCAGCCCGGTCAATTGTTGACCGACCAGACTGCTGTCATAGAGCGATGCGATGGAATGCGGCTGGGCCTGCGCCGCCACGACCACCGACCGCGCGCCGGTCGGACGCAGCAAGAGGATATCGGCGCGGCTGAGGTCGGCGGTAATTGCCATGCCGCGCTCGATGTTTTGCAGAAGCGCCAGATCGGGCCCTGCAAGGCCCTCGTAAATCGCCGCCAGTTCGCTCATTGCGTCCCCATGCCAGACCGTCCTGAGGATCTGCTCCGGGATCAAACCGCAAGCCGAGGCACATGGCGGCCGGCGCTCGCGTCACCAGCGCAATCGCCGACATCGAGACACCGCCCTCCTGCCCCTCATCGTGCCGGACCAGGCAGCCACAGAACGATCATGTCACAAACAAGGAGGGGTGGGTAACCTACCCCACCCCTCCTCCAAGACAGTCGGGGCGAGAGGATTTGAACCTCCGACCACTTGAACCCCATTCAAGTGCGCTACCTGGCTGCGCTACGCCCCGATCACATCGCTCAGTATACTCAAAAGGCGCAGATTGTGCAAATCGCCCGACTTCGCTATCGCACCGCGCCGGTGGCACCGTCCAGGTTGCGCTTTGATCGCAACCGTGATATAAGCCTGATGAAAATCTTTCGCCCATGCGCGTTCTGTCGAAATAGAGACCATGCTGCCTGTCGAAATCGCCTTTCCGAACGTTGCGCTGATCGAGCAGCGCATCGAAGCCCCGCGGCTGGACAATGTGGCCGATGCCATCCGCGACGAGATGGCGCGGCTGGCCATCGCCAGATCGGTGCGGCCCGGCATGTCGGTAGCGATCACCGCCGGCAGTCGGGGAATCGCCAACATCTCCCTGATCCTGGCCACGATCGTCACCGAGCTGAAGCAGCTGGGCGCCAACCCGTTCCTGGTGCCCAGCATGGGCAGCCACGGCGGCGCCACGGCCGCCGGCCAGATCGAAGTGCTCCACAGCCTGGGTATCACCGAGGAGACGGTCGGTTGCCCCATCCGGGCCTCGATGGAAACCGTATGCATCGGCGCCACGCCTGAGGGAATCCCCGTGTTTCAAGATCGGCTGGCGTTCACCGCAGACGGCATCGTTGTGGTGAATCGGATCAAAGCGCACACCGATTTCACCGGTCCCGTAGAGAGTGGCCTGATGAAAATGCTGACGATCGGTCTGGGCAAACACCAAGGCGCGCTCGCCGCGCATCGCCATGCTATTCGCTACACCTATCGGGTCGTGATCGCGGCGATGGCGCGCGAGATAATCCGCCGCGCGCCGCTCCTCTTCGGCCTGGGGATCGTCGAGAACGCGCGCGACGAGACCGCGATCGTGCGAGCCATCTGGCCGGACGATTTCGAGGCAGCCGAACGCCAGCTCCTCGAACAGGCAAAAGCGATGATGGCCCGGCTGCCGTTCGCCCAGCTCGACGCGCTGCTCGTGGATCGCATGGGCAAGGAGATCAGCGGCACGGGCATGGACAGCAATGTGCTCGGCCGACGCATCGTCTTCGGCGAAGAGGAGCCTGCCGGCCCGCGCATCACCCGCATCGCGGTCTGTGACCTGACCGAGGCCAGCCACGGCAACGCGGTCGGCATCGGCCTGGCCGACTTCACGACACAGCGACTCGTGGACAAAATTGACCGGCGGCAAATGTACATCAACGGTCTGACCTCTGGCTCGCCGGAGCGCGCGCGACTGCCGATGATCGCAACTAACGATCGCGAGGCGACAGAGTGGACACTGCTCACCTGTGGCGCAGTGAACACCCAGGATGCCAGGCTCGTGCGCATCCAGGACACGCTGCACCTGGAACGCTTTTATGCCTCCGCAGCGCTGCTACCCGACATCCAGGCCAATCCACGGCTGCGCGTCATCGGCGAATGGGCGCCACTGGCATTCGACGCCGAGGGCCGCCTGGCGCCGGCCTTCCATTGAATCTAGGCGGTGTGCAAGCGGACCGGCCAGCACAGTTTGAGCAGGGTCGCCCGACCGTCACAGCGGATGAGACATGCACATGAAGGATGGCGTTTTGGCGGAATTTACAACCCCAGAGTTCAGAAACCTGGTTGCGCAATGCATTCATTGCGGCTTGTGTCTGCAGGCCTGCCCCACCTACGACGTTTTCGGCACGGAGATGGATTCTCCGCGCGGCCGCATCGCGCTGATGCGTGCGGCCTCCGACGGCCGATTGAACGGCAATGAGCTGCACCAGGTCTTCGCCAGACACATCAACTTGTGCCTGGCGTGCCTGGCTTGTCAGACCGCTTGCCCGTCCGGCGTCCAATATGCCAGGCTCATCGAAATCACCAAAATCGCGCTGGAGCGCCGGCGCCGGCAAGGTCTGATCGAGCGAGTCGTGCGCTGGATCGGCCTGCGCCAGGCCATGCCCCACGTGGACCAGCTGAAGGCGCTGGCCCGGCTGCTGTGGCTCTACCAGGCGAGCGGCCTGCAACACCTCGTGCGCAGGTTGAACATCCTGCCCGCGGGCCCGCTCCGGGCCGCCGAAGCCATCCTGCCGCCGATCTTGCCCAGGAAACGGGATTACAGCCGACCGGCGCCGGCGTTCGGCAAGCGCCGGGGCAAAGTGGCGTTCTTCTACGGTTGCATCCAGGAAGCCTTCCTGGGAGCTGTCAACGAGGCGACGATACGCGTGTTGCAGCGCAACGGGTTCGAGGTACATTTTCCGGCCGGCCAGACCTGTTGCGGTGCCGCGCAGCTTCACATCGGCGAGGAGGCCCTGGCGCGCGATCTGGCACGGCGCAACATCGAGGCATTCCTGGCCGACGATTTCGATGCCATCATCGTCAACGCAGGCGGCTGCGGCGCCACCCTCAAAGACGAATACGTGGGCCTGTTCCGCGATGATCCCGACTATGCGGCCCAGGCGCGCGCGTTCAGCGCAAAGGTCAAAGACATCAGCGAGTTCCTGGCCGAGAATCTGCGCGAACAGCCCCGCGGGATCGTCAGCTTGCGCGCTACCTATGCCGACTCGTGTCATCTGCGTCATGCGCAGAAGATCGTGAGGCAGCCGCGATCCCTGCTGCGGCTCATCCCGGGGCTGGATCTGGTCGAGTTGCGCCAGCCCGATCGCTGCTGCGGCAGCGCAGGCGTCTACAACATCGTCCACTGGGAGACCGCCGACCAGGTGCTGGCAACTAAAATGGCCGACATCGCGGCCACCGGCGCCGAGGTGATCGTGATCACCAACACCGGCTGTCACATGCAGCTCAACGCCGGGGTACAGAAAGCCGGCTTGAACGCCCGCGTGATGCATTTGGTGGAACTACTGGAGCTGTCCTATCAGAGAGGCGAGCTGTAGGGACGGGCCCGCACACGCATGGAGCGATCATGCTATCCGAAGAGAAACTACGCGACCTGAAAAAACGGTTGGGATCGGCTCAGGTGCTGAGCCATCCGGTCGAGCTGCTGACCTACGAGACCGATGCCAGCATGGAACGCGGTCGGCCCGATGCGGTCGTCTTTCCGCGCGCCACCGCCGACGTGGTGCAAATCGTCCGCTGGGCGAACGAAGCGGGCGTGGCGCTCATCGCGCGCGGCGCGGGAACGGGTCTTTCCGGCGGCGCAGTGGCCGAACACGGCGGCGTGATCGTCGCCTTCTCGCGCATGAACCGGCTGCTGGAATTCGACGAGGCCGGCCGCAGCATCGTCGCCGAGCCGGGCCTGGTCAACCTGACGCTGGACGAATTTGCCCGCAGTCGAGGGCTCTATTTCCCGCCCGACCCGGCGAGCGGTCGCAGCGCGACGTTGGGCGGCAACATCGCCGAGAACGCCGGCGGCCCACACTGCTTCAAATACGGCGTCACCACCAACTACATCACCGGCCTGGAGGTCGTCCTCGCCGATGGCCAGGTCGTGCACCTGGGCGGTCGCGCCCTGGACTATCCCGAATATGATCTGGTCGGGCTGCTGACGGGCAGCGAGGGCACACTGGGCCTGATCACGGCGGTCGAGGCCCGGCTTCTGCGCAACACGCCGGCCATCAAGACGATGATGGCCTCCTTCGACTCCGTGGAAGCGGCCGGCCGGGCCGTCTCGGCCGTGATCGCGCACGGTCTGACGCCGGCGACCATGGAGATGATGGATCAGAAGATCATGCGCATCATCGAGGATTTCGCGCATGCCGGGCTGCCCGTCGAGGCCGGGGCCGCGCTGATCATCGAGGCCGACGGCTATGCCGAGAGTGTCACGCCACAGATCGAAGAGATTGCCGCGATCCTGCGCCAACACGCGGCGCGCGATCTGCGCATCGCCGGCTCGGCCGAGGAGCGAGATCTTATCTGGTATGGCCGCAAGAGCGCGGCCGGTGCCATGGCCCGCCTGGCGCCGGCCTACTACCTGGTGGATGGCACGACGCCCCGCAGCCGTCTGGCCGAGACGCTGGCGGCTGTGAACCGCCTGTGTGAGGCCGAGGGTCTGCGCGTCGGCTACGTTTTTCACGCCGGCGACGGCAACCTCCACCCGTTCATCCTCATCCCCGACCCCACCGATCAGGCGCTGCTGGGCCGGGTCTGGCGCGTTGGCGAGGCATTCATGCGGCTCTGCGTCGAGCAGGGCGGCAGCATTACCGGCGAACACGGCGTAGGCAGCGAGAAACGCCAGTACATGCCGCTGATGTACAACCCGGACGAGCTGGCCGTGATGGTCGAGATCAAGCAGCTGTTCGATCCCCATGATCGGTTGAATCCGGGGAAGATTTTTCCGGGGAATCAGCAGATCGGCAAATCGGCAAGCGGGCAAGCAGGCAAGGCGGCAGGTAGGCCAACAGAAGGCGCAGGAGTGGCAGGGCCGGCGGAGAATATGGTTTACGCGGTGCGGGATGCCGCCGACGCGGCGGACTTCATCCGCAGTTGCGCCGCCAGCCGCCAGCCGTTGCGCGTGCGTGGGGGCGGCACGAAATCAGCAGCTTTGCCCGCGCTGCCGGTGACCCTTTCCACTGCTCGACTGGCCGGCATTGAAGCCTGCGCGCCGGAAGATCTCTACGTGACGGTCGGTGCGGGTACGCCCCTGGCCGAGTTGCAGGCCGAGTTGGCGCGCGATGGGATGTGGACCCCCCTGGTCTCGCCATGGCCGGCCGCCACGATCGGTGGCATCGTGGCGGCCAATCTTAACGCGCCGCTGCGCATGCGCTACGGCGGCATACGCGACCTGGTGCTGGCCGCCACTGTCGTGCTGCCCGATGGCCGGATCATTCGGGCAGGCCGACCGGTGGTGAAAAACGTGGCCGGCTACGATCTGCCCAAACTTTTCGTGGGCTCGCACGGCACGCTCGGCCTGATCACCGCTGTGTCGCTCAAGCTGGTGCCACGGCCCCGGGCGCGGCGCAGCTTCATCGTGCCGGTCGAGACGCTGGACGAGGGACTGAACTGGGCCAGGCAACTGTTGCGCGTGTGTCTGGTCTCCTCGGCACTGCTGCTGTGCCGGGGCTGCGACCTGGCCGCCGTGTCAACGCCCTACGCGCTGATCTACACCGCCGAAGGAATGCCCGAGGACGTGGCTGCCGAGCTGGCACAGGCGCAGCAAATATTGCGCGCAGCCGGCGCCGGCGATTCGCTGCGGGTTGACGGACTGGCAGGCAGCGACGTGTGGGCAAGCTGGCTGGCTGCCGCGACCGCCGAGACCGTCGTGCGGGCCGGCGTGGCGCCGAAGATGTTGCCGCAGCTGGCGACCGCACTAGCGCCGGCGTTGGGCGATGCTTCGTTCGTGGCCGATCTTGCCAACGGCCAGCTCTTCACGCGCGGCGCAGCCGTCGAGGCCGTGCGCGGCCCGGCGCGCGACCTGGCCGGCTACGCGGTCGTGCTCGCCGGCACGGCAGCCGATCGCTGGGGCTATGTTCCTGGTGGCCTGGGGCTGATGCGGGGCCTGAAGGCGCTGTGGGATGCCGACGGCTTCTTCAACCCCGCCGCGTTCATCGTGTAGGGAGGCGACGTCGAAAATATGCCGTCCGCTCCAAAACGTTGGGAAATCGCTCCGATCGTGCCGCGGCGACAGCGCGAGCGACTCTCGCACATTCACCCGCTGCTCACGCAGATTCTCTACAATCGCGGCATCACCGACCCGGCCGAGGCCGATGCGTTCCTGAACGGCCGCGCGCTGTTTCATGACCCATACCGGATGCGCGATATGCTTCCGGCCGTCGAGCGCATCCGCAGCGCGATCCGCCAGGACGAGCCGATCGTGGTTTATGGCGACTTCGACGCGGACGGCGTCACGGCGACGGTGCTGCTAACGCAAACGTTGTCTGCACTCGGTGCTCGCGTGCAGCCCTACATTCCCCATCGCGTAGACGAAGGCTATGGCCTGAACTGCGACGCGCTCGACAAGATAGCCGGCTGGGGAGTGCGGCTGGTGATCACCGTGGACTGCGGCATCCGCTCGCCGGTCGAGGTGGCTCATGGCAACGCGCTCGGCCTCGACCTGATCGTCACCGACCACCATTCGATCTTCTGGGACGAGGAGACGGAAAGGCTGCCGCCGGCGCTGGCGGTCATCAACTCCAAACGCGCAGGCGATCCCTATCCGTTCAAAGATCTGGCCGGCGTTGGGATTGCCTTCAAGCTGGCTCAGGCGCTGCTGCTGGCTGAAAGAGAGGCCCCGCTCGCCCGGGGGCCAGGAATACCGGATGAGCGCAGCCTGCTCGATCTGGTCGCGTTGGGCACAGTGGCCGATCTGGCGCCGCTGGTCGGCGAGAACCGTTTTCTGGTGCAACGGGGCCTGGTCGAGTTGCGCCGACCGCAGCGGCCCGGCATTCAGGCCATGCTGGAGGAGGCGCGGCTGGCGCCGGCGAATGTGGACGCGACTGCAATCGGCTTCATCTTGGGGCCGCGGCTCAACGCGGCCGGCCGTCTGGCCACAGCTGAGATCAGCTACCGGTTGCTCACTGCCCCTGATGCGTTGGCGGCACGGCCGCTGGCCGAGGAGTTGGGCCGCCTCAACGCGGAACGCCAGCGCCTGACTGCCGAATCCGTGGCTATTGCCAAAGCGCAAATCGAAGCGGAGGGCCCCGATCGGCGCCTGTTTCTGATCGCCAGCCCCGATTTCAGGCCGGGCATCGTCGGCCTGATTGCGGGCCGACTGACCGAGGAGTACTATCGGCCGACGCTGGTCGCGCAGGTCGGCGCAGAGGAGACTCACGGATCGGCGCGCAGCATTCCGGAGTTCAACATCACTGCTGCGCTGGATGAATGTCGGGACCTGCTCATACGTTACGGCGGGCATGCGGCCGCGGCGGGCTTCACCGTGGCGAACGAAAACCTGGCCGCGTTGCAGATGCGGTTGGAACAGATCGCCGTGCGCGAGCTGGCCGACCGCGACCTCGCCCCTGTCCTGGTTGTGGATGCCGTGGTCGGGCTGGGCGAGATTGACTGGACAACGCCGGAATTTCTGGCGCAACTGGAGCCGTGCGGCTACGGCAACCCGCAGCCGGTGCTGGCCAGCCTGGGGCTAGAGGTCGTGGCACAACGCGCGGTGGGTCAGGACGGCCAGCACTTGAAGCTGACGCTGCGTGACCCGAGCGAGACCGGCCCGGCCGCGGCGCGCGTGCTGGATGCCATCGCCTTTCGGCAGGGGGCATGGCATGGCCAATTGCCGCGTCGGATTGACCTGGCCTACACGGTCGAGGTCAATGAATACAACGGGGAAAAACGGTTGCAGCTGAACGTGAAAGATATTCGGGCCACGTCAGGCGGGCAACGTGAAGCATCAAGCGTGAAACGTTAAGCGCGAAAAACGGGAGTGGAAGAATCTATGACGGCACGAAGAGGGCTTTCGTGGGGGCGGTTGGGGTTGGCCGTGCGTGTCGGCCTGATCTGCGCCGGGTTGGGCATGGCGCTGGCGATCGTGGGCATCGTGCGCGGCACGGTACCGCTCAATCCGCTGTCCATATTCCTGACGCTGCTGATCTCCGGCGGCAGTTGGGGGGTGGTGAGCTGGGCGGTCACTACGGCGGTGGTGGATGTGGAGCAGGATCTGGCGGAGGAAACGGATGCGTGAGCGGCCAGACCTGCGCGCCATGCGCGGTTTCATTTTCGACATGGATGGCGTGATTTATCGCGGACAGGAGGTCGTGCCGGGCGCGGCCGAGTTCATCGCCAACCTGCGCCGCGCTGCGATCCCGTTCATCTATCTGACAAACAACTCCAGCACGCCGCCGGACAAAGTAGCGGCCAGGCTGACCGCCATGGGCATTCCGACCACGGCCGCCGAAGTCCTGACCTCGGCCGATGTCACCGCGATGGAGGTGAGCCAGGCGGTGAGCGGCCGCCGCGCACTGGTCATCGGCGAGGAGGGAATCCGGCAGGCGCTGACCGCGGCCGGGTTCAGCCTGGTCGAAGACCATCGCCAGGCAGATGTGGTGGTCGTAGGAATTGACCGGCAGGCGACGTACGCCCGGCTGCGTGAGGCGGCGCTGGCAATCCGCCGCGGCGCCGCCTTCTATGCCACCAACACCGACCGCACCCTGCCGACCGAGATCGGCCTGGTGCCGGGTGCGGGTGCGCTCGTCGGCTTTCTGGAGATCGCCACCGATGTGCGAGCCACAGCCTTTGGCAAGCCGTCGCCCGGCATTTTCCACCACGCGTTGCGTCGGCTGGGCACGCCGGCCGACCTGACCGTGGCAGTCGGCGATCGCTCTGAGACCGATGTTTTGGGCGGGCAGCGCGCCGGGGTGCGCACCATCGCCGTGCTGACAGGCGCCGGCACGCCTGAAGAGTTTGCGGCCATGCAGCCTCCGCCCGACTGGGTCTTCCCCAGCCTGGCCGAGGTGAATGCCGCGTATTTCGGGCAACCGTAGGACGCGGGCCTCCGTGCCCGCCCGTAGAGGGTGACCACAGAGAGATCGCCCCCTACGGGAGCCAGGCGATGCCTGCCAGCAGGCGGTCGCGGACAGGATCGGGGATGCGTTTGACGCAGCCGGCGCGATCTACCGAGATGTGCTTCGTCGAACCGGTCACAAGCAATGCGTCGTCGCCGGCGCGACGGATCTCATAGCTGAAGGTCATGCCGCGGCTCTGAAATTCATCGAGGCGGACGCGCACGACGACTTCTTCGTCGTAGCGTGCGGGCCGATGATAGCGCGCGTGCACTTCGGCCACGGCCAGCGATAGGCCTTCCGCCTCTAGCTGCGCGTAGGGATAGCCAATGGCCCGTGTGAAAGCGCTGCGGCCTTCTTCGAACCATGTGATGTAGGCTGCGTGGTGCACCACGCCCATCTGGTCGGTTTCGCAGAAACGGACACGGAAACGTGTTTCGACGACGGGAAGATTGTGAGTATTCATGGGAACAGGTCAGGATTTGCGTCAGGATTTGCGATTGATCATAGAGACAGGTGAACACGAAATGTATTGGCCACATGATAATCCCGCGGCGCGATCTCGTCAAAAACCCCACCTGGAGGCAGGGTCGTCATGAACATCGTTTTCCTATCTCCGCATTTTCCGCCCAACTACTACAACTTTTGCGTGGCGTTGCGACGAGCGGGCGCGAATGTGTTGGGCATCGCTGATGAACCGTATGACTCGCTGCGCCATGAGTTGCGCGCGGTGCTCACCGAATATTTCCGCGTGGAAGAGATGACCTACGATCAACTGCTGCGCGGGGTGGCGTTTCTGATCTATCGTCACGGCAAGATTGACCGACTGGAATCACACAACGAGCATTGGTTAGAGACGGATGCACGCCTGCGCAGCGACTTCAACATCCCGGGAATCAGGGCTGAGCAGATCCTCGACATGAAATCGAAATCGCGCATGAAGGCGCACTACATGGCGGCCGGAGTGCCGGTGGCACGCGGCCGGCTGATCCGCACGCCGGACGAAGCCCACGCGCTGATCCAAGAGGTCGGGTATCCGATCGTCGCCAAGCCCGACATCGGTGTAGGAGCGGTCAGCACTTATCGAATCGAAAACGATGACCAGCTGACGCATTTCTTCGCGACCAAACCAGCAGTAGATTACATTGCCGAGGAATTCATCCGGGGCGCGATCGTTTCATTCGACGGTCTGGCCGGCCCCGATGGGACGCCTGTGTACTGTACGGCACATGTCTTCTCGCAAGGCATCATGGAGACGGTCAACGAGGCGCGCGATATTTTCTATTATTCGCTGCGCGAAATGCCTGCCGATCTCGAGGAGTTGGGCCTCCGCACGTTGCGCGAATTCGGCATCCGGGAACGTTTCTTTCATCTGGAGTTTTTCCGCACCGAGGACGGCCGGCTGGTAGCGCTGGAAGTCAATGCGCGGCCGCCCGGCGGGCTGACCATGGACATGTTCAACTGGGCGATTGATGCCGATCTCTATCAGGCCTGGGCAAACATGATGGTGGGAAGACCTCCTGGCGGGCCGTGGCCGCGTAAATATCATGTTGGCTATGCAGGTCGTCGTCGCGGCCGCGCCTATCGCTACGGTTTCGAGGAAATCCGTCGCGCGTTCGGCCGCCTGCTCATCCATCACGAACAGATCAATTCGATCTTTCGCACTGCCATCGGCGATGAGGGTTATGTCTTCCGCTCGGCCGATCCAGATGAGCTTCAGGCTGCGCTGTGTTTCGCGCTGGAATCCCAATGAGAAACCGAGGTTGCGCCTTGATTGATGCCATTCGCAAAGTCCAGCAATTTCACGAGGCCTTCGGTGTTCCGATAGCCGACCGACCTACGGCTGCTCTCTCAGCCGAACTGGTCGCGCTGCGCGTCCGGCTCATGGAGGAGGAACTGGCCGAATATAAAGCGGCGGCCGAGGCGGGCGACCTCGTCGCGATCGCGGACGCGCTCACCGATCTGGCCTATGTGCTCTTCGGCACCTACATCTCGCACGGCCTGCAGGATGCGGCCGAGGCGCTCTTCGCCGAAGTGCATCGCAGCAATATGAGCAAGCTGGATGAGAATGGCCAGCCGATCTACCGAGAGGACGGCAAGGTGCTGAAGTCAGAACGGTTCACCGAGCCGGAGCTGGCCGCGATCCTGGCTCGCTATGCATGAGAAGGGCGCAGGCAGTCATGGGGGATGACTGGCCTTCTGTGGGCGGCGTCTACGTTTTGCTGCTGGAGCTTTATGAAGCACAATCGCTATGCATCGGCAGCCTGGGCCAGGTGACGCTTGCGGCAGGTTGTTATGCCTATGTGGGCAGCGCACACGGGCCAGGCGGGTTGCGCCAACGGCTGGCCCGTCACCTGCGCAAGGAAAAGCAAATACATTGGCATATTGACTATTTGATCGCCTGCGCGACGGTGAGTGGTATCTACTGGCAAGCCACCTCCGAACGCCTCGAATGTCGCTGGGTCCAGGCACTCCAACGGCTGCCTGGCGCGACCGTTCCCTGTCTCGGTTTCGGCAGCAGTGATTGCCGTAACGGCTGCCGCAGCCATCTGATCCGACTGCCGGAATCCGTCAGCGAGAGCGGGTTGCAGCAGGTTTTGCGCGAACCTTTGTGAAAACAAAGAGGACGCTGAAGCCGAGACGGGTCTCTGTCAACATTTGTGCTCCGGCGGCCACGAACAGTGCGCGGAGATCACTGGGTGGCCAGAAGCGGCTGCCCATAAACAGGAGCCGCTCCATCAGGGCGATCATCTGGACGGGCAGCCGGGCGATGTCTGGCTCTTCGATGATCAGGCGGCCACCGGGCTTAAGCACTCGCACCAGTTCATGGGCGGCGCGGGGTTGTGCCAATGCCGGGGACGGCTGCACGAAGTGGTGAAAGGCATCCACTACCAGGATGCGGTCTGCGCTGTCATCAGCAAACGGCAGGTGAGTTGCGCTGCTCAACACGGCGGGCAAGCCTTTGGCGCGCACTTGGCGTACCATACCAACGGCAGTATCACATACCACCACGCGCGCGCCCAGGCTGCTCTGGGCCCAGGTGTTGCGGCCCGTGCCGCCGCCCACGTCTAATATGGTCTGACCAGCCGCGGCTTCTAGCAGCTGCGGCAACGGATCATCGGCAGGCCGACCGATCAGCCGGTCGTACCAGCGGGCGATGAGGTCGAAATGGTCGAAGGCGAGCTTCATGGCCGCGTCATCGTCAGCAAGCGTTTGCCCGGAATCTGGCGGAAGTTGGCGCCCTGGCTGACTGCGACCAGCACGGCCGGGATGTCGGTCACGATGGTGCCGGAGATTGCGTCTACTCCGTAGTCGAAAAGCAGCGGCGTGAGGGGCGTGGTCGCGCCGAGGACGAGGACGTAGGCGTCGTGCCGACAGAGCGCAGCCAGGCCTTCGAAGGTGCCGTTGACTAACGACATGCCGGTGATGGCGACAACGTCGGCTTGTGGCAAGATCTCCGGGGCGTGCGCTGCCGGCAGGTCGCCGGCGAGCGGGTTGAGCTCCAGCACCCAGCATGTCGCGGCGATATCCCGCACTCTGGGCACGAAGGGGAAGTGCCCGATGATCGCCACACGGCGTCCTCTGCCCCGCTCCAGGATGAGCTCCTCGGCGTTGCGCTCGACACACGCAGCTGCGTCTACCGTGAGCAGGGCATTAAGAGCAGCAAAGCCGATGCTCCGCTCTGTAGGGCTCTCAGCGGTAATCCAAGAAGCCAGCTCGCGGCCGGGCATGCCGATCAGGTGACCGGCGTTGCGCACGGCCGGTCGGCCGTGTTCCAGGTCGTGCACGATCTGGGTGGAGGCCAGTCCAGCGCGAGGGCCGTGCTGGGTTTTGACGACCACAGCGGTCCAATGGGTGCCGACGCGCACGTCGGTGACAGGGCCGTCCAGAGACGAAGCGGCCAGGAGACGGACGGTGAGAGGGTTCGGCACGGAGGCGCCCGACACGGACGGCACGGAGGCCACGGAGGCGGTCGCGGCGTTCAACGGCTGATTGTGACGGGAGCTACTGCCTGACACGGACGGCACGGAGGCGCCCGACA
>OGCI01000170.1_pt1 | contig 83576 bp, 64 predicted proteins | sample 1570021 | NCBI WGS metagenome assembly OGCI01 (sample SAMN06264664, study PRJEB24512) | hot springs metagenome | isolation source: Hot spring water | place: South Africa: Tshipise | collected 2015-06-21
TGGCTACCGTTCCCGCCACGTCACTCCTCGCAGCCACTCGCGACCCGGTTACCTGCGCTGCCGTCACACCGCGCGGCCACCTGGGATCTGACGCCTTTCCCGTCGTCGTCACCCCTCGCGGCGACCAACGTCCCGTTGTCTTCACCACTGCTGCAATTACCCGGAACACCGCTCGCCAGCTATCTTCCCTCCTGCTAACAGACAGCACCCGATTATCGTGATCTGCCACATTGTGAAACGCAGGAATCGGCTAACTATGCATGCAATATGCAATCCTGGCAAAGCTGAGCACCCTTTCGTGGCGCGCGGCGAGCAGGAGCGCGAAAAACGCGCCTGACTGCCCTGAACAGTAACGATGTTCGGTATGTATCGAGAAGTGGTATGGAACAGTGCGCCCAGGCTGATGTCATCGTTGCGGCGGGAAACATGCGCTGAGCGATAATCAGCACTCCCAACAGGACTATATGATCAGGCCTGGACAATGCGATTGCTCAGCGCAATGGATAGTGCAGCGTGTAGACACCAGCCGCGTGTTTTTTGCAGCGCGTCGAACTCATATGCTAAAAGCAATAATTCGATGACCGTCAATTATCTACCAGGACGCAGTAGCCCGGCGCTTCCTCTGGCGCTTAAAGCCGACAATCTCCGCGCCGTGGCGATGCTCTGGGCATTGTCATCTGACAACAAGCACACAATGTTCTTGTTACGCTGCGCTCCTACTCCTCGAATATACCGTCATCATCACCAATATCGGCGCTCGGCGCAATCACTGCCGGGTTCGTGAGCGCCTGGGCTTTGATCAGGCGTTCAATCTCATCGGTCAGCGCCGGATTATTCTTGAGAAATTCACGCACATTCTCGCGTCCCTGACCGAGTCGATCTTCACCGAGGTAGAACCAGGCTCCACTCTTGCGAATGATCCCCAGCTCGGTACCGATGTCGATGATGTTTCCTTCGCGCGAGATACCCTCATTGGCCAGAATATCAAATTCGGCCTGGCGGAACGGTGGCGCGACTTTGTTTTTAATCACTTTGACCCGTACCCGCGAGCCGATCGCCTCTTGACCCTGCTTGAGCGTCTCGATCCGCCGGATATCAAGTCGCACCGAAGCGTAAAACTTCAGCGCCTGCCCACCGGTTGTGGTTTCGGGTGAACCAAACATCACACCGATCTTCATGCGCAACTGATTGATGAAGATGACAACTGTACGACTCTTGCTAATCGCGCCGGACAATTTCCGCAGGGCCTGGCTCATCAACCGGGCCTGCATGCCGGGCATCGAGTCGCCCATATCACCTTCGATCTCAGCGCGGGGCACTAATGCTGCCACCGAGTCGATCACAATCACGTCAATGGCGTTTGAACGCACCAGCATTTCACAGATCTCAAGTGCCTGTTCGCCGGTATCAGGCTGTGATACTAGCAGCTCGTTGGTGTTGACGCCACAACGCGCAGCGTAAATCGGATCGAAGGCATGCTCAGCGTCGATAAAAGCGCAGACACCACCCATCTTCTGCGCTTCAGCAATAATATGCTGGGCCAGAGTCGTTTTGCCACTACTTTCGGGGCCAAAAATCTCGATCACGCGCCCACGCGGTACGCCACCAATGCCCAGCGCGATGTCAAGGGCAATCGAACCGGTGGGAATCGCTTCAATAGCCAGCCGATTCCCCACCTCGCCCATCTTCATGATGGAACCTTTGCCGAACTTGCGATCGATCTGAGCCATCGCCGCCGCGAGCGCTTTCTCTTTCTCCGGGGTGATTGCCATCGCGGGCGCTCCTCCATTATTCGTGCTCACTCGTATGCTCCTCTTGCTACTCTACTCGATGGGGAGGGCGCTGTCAACGCCGTTGCCTGCCCCGTACATATGTACTATAATAGCACAAGTGTGCGACTGAAGCAAGAGGGGTATGGCGCAATTTTTTTCCTCCCTATTAGTATACAGTTCTCGCCGCTGCAATGATGTGACAGAATTGACCAAACCGCGGAAATTGTCTCAGTGCCTGGCACAGGTTGCCATGATTTCAGCCCGGTTACCGCACCATTCACCGGCAACGCTCCTGAAAGCAGATACCACCAGGAGATGGATCATGAACGATTGTTCACGGTTGACAGCCATACCAACTGAGCCGATGAATGCACATTTGCGCATTCGAGTGGCAGATCAATCTAGCTGTCTGTTTGTCACAACTTGTAAGGAAACTAAAATCATTGACAGTTTTACTCAATATTATCGCGTCGGGCAAGGTTCAAAATGGCCGGTATTGCCATGAAATAGTTTTCTAAGCATGGTATAGTTGTAGTAGTCTGCGCATTAACCTGGTGAGGTGAAAATGAAACCACAACGCATTCCTCCCGGCCCCGGCCAGGAATCGGTCTGGGATTATCCACGCCCCCCAAGACTGGAACCAACTTCGCGCCGAATTCGGGTGATCTTTGCAGGCGTAACTCTGGTTGATAGCGTTCGCGCATTTCGCGTGCTGGAAACCAGCCATCCACCGGTTTACTACGTACCACCTGACGATGTGCGTATGGAATGGCTGCGTCCCAATCTGGCCCGCTCGTTCTGCGAATTTAAGGGTGTAGCCAGCTACTATGATATAGTCGTCGGCAATCGTTCGGCGCTTCAGGCAGCCTGGTCGTACACTGACCCGCCTCCAGCCTTTGCTCCCATCCGCAATTATCTCGCCTTTTATGCCAGCCCTATGGATGCATGTTATGTTGACGATGAACTGGTCACACCACAACCGGGCGGATTTTACGGAGGCTGGATTACCAGCGATATTGTGGGACCGTTTAAAGGGGGGCCGGGCACCTGGGGCTGGTAAGGCATGGTTTGCTATGCATAGACGCATACCCGAAACCATTCTGTTGTTGTCGCCCGCATGACCAAATTTAGACCCGGAACACGGTTTCGATGGATGTCGCGCAATGCCCTGTGTTGTGATGGGGATTGCCCGTAGAAAGGATGTTTCGATGAGTCAAGAAGATGATCGGCTGAAAACACTACAGATAGCCCGATCTGAGGTCTTGACCGGACAGATGAGCCGGCGCGCTTTTTTGCGCCTGGGGCTGGCGCTAGGTCTATCTGCCGGCACAACTGCCCTGGTCGCGTGCGGCAGTGGCGGACAAACGACCCAACCTGCTGCGGCACCGACCGGCATCAGCGCCGGTACTCCCAGCGGACGACTGCGCGTAGCAAGCGAAATTCCAGTGCAGCTTGATCCGGCTTTTGCTTCTTCTGATGCCGAGATTCTGATCCTCAACCACGTATACGATTATCTGGTCGATGTCGATGCCGGCAATAATATCATCCCACGCCTGGCCCGCGAATGGACAGTGAGTGACGACGGCCTGACGTACCGCCTGACACTGGCTGATGGGGTGACATTCCACGATGGTAGCCCGTTGACTGCCAGCGATGTGGTGTGGACATTTAATCGGCTGCGAGACGCGACGCTGCAATTGCCAACCGCCGATCTTTACGCCAATATCGTCGAGATTACCGCTGATGGCGATACTGCCGTCGTCTTTACCCTCGCCGAACCCAACCCGTTCTTCCTGTACGATGTATCCGACAATCACGCACTCATTCTGCGCGCCGGCACAACTGACCCGGCCACTACCTTCAACGGCACCGGCCCGTTCAGAGTGGTGGAATATCGCACCGAGAACCGGATCGATCTGGCCGCTAATCCCACCTATTTTCAAACCGGGAAACCGGCGGTAGCCAATCTCGAAATCATCTTCTTCGCCGATCAGGCGGCAGCCGTTGACGCGCTGCGCGGCGGTCAGGTTGATCTAGTATTACGCATGTCAACGCCGCTCTTCCAGACATTGCAGCAAACACCCGGCTTTGTTGCCGTCCAAACTCCCACCAATGGCTTCGATCTGGTGCGTCTCCGCTCTGATCGCGAACCCGGCAACAAGCCGGAAGTGATCCGCGCGCTGAAACTTGCCACCGACCGCGAAGCAATCTTTCGACAAGTCAAAGCGGGGTTGGGCGCGGTTGGACGTGACAGCCCCATCGGCCCACTCTTCAGCGCCTACTACTCTGAAGAGACACCGCTGCCACCCCGCGATCCAGCCGCTGCGCGTGAACTGCTTAGCGCCGCGGGCTATCCCGATGGTCTCAAACTTGATCTCCATGTCCCTAATTCGGGTGACCGACCTGATCTGGCAGTTGTGTTGAAAGAGCAGTGGGCTGAAGCCGGAATCGACGTGAATGTCATCGTCGAGCCAGAAAGCGTCTACTATGGCGATAACGGCTGGCTCGAAGTTAATCTGGGAATTACCGGCTGGGGTTCGCGCCCGGTGCCACAATTCTATCTCGATGTGATGCTGGTGAGCGGCGCAGTGTGGAACGAGAGTCACTTTAGCGACGCGGAGTTTGATGCGCTGGCCGCCACCGCGCGCACAACGCTCGACGAAGCTGAACGGACGCGCGCCTATCGCGAAATTCAGCGCATTTTGATCGAACGCGGCCCGATTATCATTCCCTACTTTTTCGCCCAGCTTAGCGCTCACCGTGAGGGGATAAGTGACTATGTGGCGAAGGCTTTTCCTGGTCGCACCGATCTGTCTGTGATTGCAGTGTAATCATTAAGAAATGGTGAATTTGCGGAGAATTGGTCGCGCCTTCTTTGCCGACCCGGCGACGGCAACCGGCACAATCATTGTGATGATATTTTTCGGATTGGCGCTATTTGGCCCGTCGATCGCGCCGTACAGTCCAACTGCTCAAAACGTAGAGCTGATCCGTCAACCGCCGTCGTTTGGTCATCCTCTCGGCACTGATCGGTTGGGGCGTGATTTGCTAAGTCGGATCATCTACGGCGCGCGCGATATTCTGATCCTGGCGGGCAGTGGCACGGCGCTAGCGGTCATCTGCGGCACGCTGATTGGCGTTAGTGTAAGCTACCTGGGAGGATGGCTCGAAGAGCTGGTATTTCGCCTGTTTGACGGGCTGTTAGCCTTGCCCGCACTGCTGCTGGCCCTGCTGTTGCTGGGAGTAGTTGGACCATCACGCACGAGCGTACTGCTGGTGATCGTGGTGGTCTACACTCCCATCGTTGCTCGCGTTGCGCGGAGCGCGGTGTTGTCGCTCAAATCACGTGGCTTCATCGAAGCTGCCCGCATGCGAGGCGAACGGTTAAGTTACATCCTCTGGCGCGAACTCTTGCCGCTGGTAATGCCCACGCTCGCCGTCGAAGCTGCGCTGCGCTTTTCCTACGCAATTTTCCTGGTCGCATCGCTTGGCTTTCTCGGCGTTGGCGTGCAACCACCCAGCCCCGACTGGGGGCTAATGGTGCTGGAAGCGCGCAATGAGTATGCGCTGGCACCCTGGTCACTGTATGCGCCGGCAGCAGCGATTGCCCTGCTGGTAATTGGGGTCAATCTGATGGCGGAAGGAGTGCGTCAGACGCTAAATGAGTGATAGGTCTGGCGCATCAACCCATCGGTGACCGTCAACGTGTATGCTGCGCAAACCGGGTGATGAGATCTGGCAATATTTGTAATTGCAATGAGTGGTCTGGAAGTACAACAGCTTACAATTGAATATCGTGTTGCCAACCAGACTTTACCGGTAGTGCGTGACATTAACCTGAGCGTCGGCGCTGGCGAAACGCTTGGTATCGTTGGCGAGAGCGGCAGCGGCAAGAGTACGCTGGGGCTGGCGATCTTGCGCGCGTTGCCGGCAAACGGAAGAATCAAAGCCGGGCAGGTACTGCTCGATGGGATTGATCTGACACGGGTGCAAGGCCCGGCGTTGCGCGCCTTGTGGTCGCGCTCGTTGCGACTGGTACCGCAAAATCCGCTGGCGGCCCTCAATCCAACTTTGCGAATCGGTGACCAGTTGACTGAAGCGATTGGCGGTCGCCGCCAGGACGCCATCGCCCAGGCTGCTGCATTGCTGGCGCGCGCGCAAATTGCCGATCCAATGCGAGTGCTGCGCAGTTATCCCCACGAACTCAGCGGTGGCATGCAGCAACGAGTTATGATTGCCATGACGTTTCACGGGGCGCCGCGCCTGCTGGTACTCGATGAGCCAACGACCAGTCTCGATGTGACCACAGAAGCCGCTGTTGTCGATCTCCTCGCTGATCTGATCGCCGAACGCCGACCAGCCGCTCTGTTCATTTCGCACAACCTTGGCCTGGTTGCGCGCATCGCTACCCGCGCGGCTGTGCTCTACGCCGGCGAACTGGTTGAAATCGCGCCCACAACATTCCTCTTCCAACACCCACGCCATCCCTATACCCAGGGATTACTGGCCAGTTTGCCTCATCCCGGTCTACGCTACAACCAGAATCCCCTGCAACCAATTGCAGGCACGTTGCCCGACCCCGGCGCGTTGCCGGCTGGTTGCATCTTCGCGCCGCGCTGTCCGCTGGCCGATGAACAATGCCGACGCGAACGACCACCTTTATTACCGGCGACTCCTGACCACCTGGTGCGTTGTCACCACTGGACGATGGTCGAACCTTACGCACCCTCGCCGGCCACGCCGACAATCAACGCGCTGACGAACGGCCAACCGCTTTTGGCAGCCCATCGTTTGACGAAGACCATCACACCTCGCCGCACATTCGCTGATCTGGTTCGCGGGAAGCGACCTGCGCCGATGATTGCACTGGCGGGGGTCGATCTGACCGTATGCCGCAACCGCACCCTGGGGGTGGTCGGCGAAAGCGGCAGCGGCAAGACCACTCTCGCCCGCTGCATCATCGGGCTAACGCCACCGTCAAGCGGCGCTATTGAATTGATCGATATTCCACTGGCGCCATCGATTCAGCAACGACCGCCTGAACAGCTTCGACGCTTGCAGATGGTGTTGCAAAATCCGCAAGAGGCGCTCAATCCGGCACTAACAGTTGGTGAAGCGCTGCGCCGCCCGCTTATCCGCCTCGGCGGTCTTGACCGGCGGACAGCAGATCAGCGGATACCCGACTTGTTACGCCTGGTCAGCCTGCCACCAGAATATGCCAATCGTCGCCCCCATCAGCTTAGTGGCGGCGAGAAACAGCGGGTGGCAATTGCGCGCGCACTGGCGGCAACGCCCGATCTGCTCGTGCTCGACGAGGCCGTTTCGGCGCTCGATGTCTCGGTGCAGGCGGCGGTCTTGAATGTGCTGGCCGCGATCAAGGAACGAACCGGGATTGCGTATGTGTTCATTACCCACGATCTGGCGGTAGTCAGTTATCTGGCTGATGACGTGGTTGTGATGTACCAGGGCCAGATCGTTGAGCAGGGACCGGTCGCGGCAGTGCTATCGCCACCGTTGCATCCCTATACTGAAGTACTGCTGTCAGCAAGCCAGCCGGATGGAATTCGGGCGCGCGAAGCTGACACCGCTGTTCCACCACCTGTTTCGGGATGCCCGTTTCAGCCACGCTGCCCACGCGCAATCGGTGAATTGTGTCGCACCACCCCGCCACCGTGGCGCGATGCTGGCGGTGGACATCTGATTCGCTGCCACATCCCGTTACCAGATTTACGCGCTGCGCAAATGACGGATTGACTGTCGTGATGAGGAGAAAGAGTTGCATGTTGGGAAGTAGCAAGCCGGCACCATGAGCCAGATTATCTCAGATAATCTTGAGATAGCTGAGCGAGCATCTGCCGGCAAAAGCTTGCCAGCATCAGATGAAAGGTTCCTCCTTGCCAGACAACAATTGAGCGGAAATATCCATGATCCTTCGTTATCTGTTGCGCCGTGTAGTCTTGCTCGGTGTCACGGTGTTAATCAGCTCTATCATCATCTTCGTCATCTGTCGGCTGCTACCCGGTGACGTGGCCCGCGTCTTGCTGGGCCGCGAAGCCAGTGAAGCAGCACTGACAGCTCTGCGCGCCGAACTCGGACTCGACCGGCCATTACCGATCCAGTATCTCGACTGGCTACGCGGCTTTGTCAGCGGCGACTGGGGAGTTTCGTACAGCACTCGCCAGCTCATCCGACCACTCGTATTTGAACGCTTACACAACTCACTCCTACTGGCCGGAGCAACCCTGCTTCTGGCAATCCCTCTCGGTATCGGGCTAGGGGTATGGGCCGGAAGACGCGCCGGCAAGCTCGACGATACGGCGATCAGTATAAGCACACTCGCCGTCACCGGTCTGCCTGAATTTGTCACCGGCTTGCTGTTGATCGATCTCTTCGCCTTCCGCATGCGCATGTTACCTGCCAATTCATCACTGCGACCTGACGCCAACCTGCTGGAAATCATCCCACAGTTGATCCTGCCGGCAATGACTGCAACTCTGGTGCTACTGGCATATATTGCCCGACTGACGCGCGCCGGTGTGATCCATGAGCTTAATCAAGATTATGTGCGCACAGCGATGCTTAAGGGGCTGGCGCCCTTTACCTTGCTCCAACGGCACGTGTTACGCAATGCGCTGCTGCCGGTGATTACGGTCATCGCTATCAGTCTGGGCTGGCTGATCAGTGGATTGATAGTGGTTGAAAATGTGTACAACTACCCGGGTATCGGTCGGCTATTGACCTTTGCCATCGATCGACGCGACCTGATCCTGCTACAGGCAGTGGCGATGATCACGGTTGTCATCTTTGCAGTTGCCAACCTTCTGGCCGATCTGCTCTATGCCCTACTCGATCCACGTATCAGGTTGGGTGATGAAACGCGGTAATCAAACTGGATCGCGCCAGACATGAAAAAGCGCGCCGCCTATAGCGACGCGCTAATCAAACTGGATCGCGCCAGACATGAAAAAGCGCGCCGCCTATAGCGACGCGCTAATCACGAAACCAGGTATCCCTGGCTATCATACCTGAAACTGGTCGATCATCGTTAACACTTGTTGGCGATATTGGGTCCAGGCTCGCCGACCGAGCAGGCCCTCTATCACATGCTCCAGGCACGACCGACTGCTAAACGCAGCTTCTACGCCATCTGATGGACGGATAATGTAACCATGCCAGTTTTGCTTGCGGTCAAAGATAATATGCAAGGTTTGATTGCCAACAAAAAGACGGTATTCCACTGGATTATCACTTTCCCGTTGATATGACATCGCTGCCGACCCTTTGAGCAGTCGGTGAGCGTGATCAAGACAGAATAGCATTGTGATACCCTCCCGCTAAACACAAAATACACCTGAAATGCTGGCTTCAGGTGTCGATCGGGGCGCTGGAGCCAGCCCAACGCAGCTCTACAGTACCACTATCAACTGCGGTACTTTACCTCCCCTAGATGGATCGGGGGGTGGAATGAGGTTGGATCGACAGGATCAAGTCGCCGGATGAGAGCGCTGGAACCGCGCCGAAAACCCTTCCCGCCAGAGGCGCGGGTGGATCGACCACCGCAGGTCGCCGGATGCGCGTATCACCCTGGCAACGTACCCGGCAACAACCAGTTGGATCAGCCGGGACAGGTTGCCATATGAGAGCGCTGGAACCGTGCCGAAAACCCTTCCCGCCAGAGGCGCGGATGGATCGACCACCGCAGGTTGCCGGATGAGCGTATCGATCAGGCAACGTACCTGACAACAACCAGTTGGATCAGCCGGGACAGACTGCCGGATGAGAGCGTGGTATAATGCGCCGCGACAGAGAGGAGAGGCAGCTTGAAATACCAACTGACACTCCACCCGGTTGCCGGCGCATGGCACAGCGAACAGATAACTCTCACCATTCACGGTGAGCAGATCATTGACGTTGAATACCGGCCATCACTGGGCGACGGAACCTATGCGCGCCAATTGACCAGAGGCGAGATCGAGAGCGCCACGCGCGCAGCGGCTCAGGCCTGCCCTTACTGTCGCATCGCTCACACGCTGGCCTTGAGTCTGGCCATCGAGCATTTGGCCGAGATTACCGCGCCGTTGCGGGCGCAAGCGATACGAGTTGTGCTGGCCGAACTCGAACGCGCCGCATCGCATATCAATACCCTGGCGGCGATTGCCACCGCATTAGGGCTAAGCGATGCAGCGCGGCTAAGCCGGCTGGAAACTCGTATCCGATCGATCCTGCTCACAATTCTCGGTCGCTACGATGCAGGATTGATTTGCCCTGGCGGATTGGTCGAAGCGCCGACAGATGCCGCACTAAGAGAAGCCGACCGCGAGATTAACGAGCTGCTACCAGCAATGATCAGTGTTGCCGGGCAAGTGATTCCACGGCGCTCGCTGCTGGCCCGGATGGTTGACATAGGAGTGCTCAACACGGCTGCTGCCAAACAGTTTGGTCTGGCCGGACCACTTGCGCGGGCCAGTGGCATATCAACCGATCTGCGCACCGATTTGCCGTACAGCGGATATACCATCATCACGCCAACGCCAGTGGTAGAAGAAGGTGGTGATGTACACGCCCGGGCAGTGGTGATGCTGTTAGAAGCGATTGAGTCATTGCGACTGGCAGCGCGCTGGTTGCATAATCTACCGGTAGGCGTCGCGCGCGAAGACTTTCAGTTACGAGCCGGCGAAGCGACCGCCACCGTTGAAGCTCCCCGTGGGCCGCTGCGGTATACTGTGCGTAGCGACGGCCAACGGCTCAGCGAGGCGCAGATCGGCATTGCCCCTCAACTCGATCGGTTGCTGGCGCGCTCGCTGTTGCAACGGTCTGCGGTTGATGACGCCTTGCTCATTGCTATTTCGACCGATCCATGCACGGCATGCTGGCAAGCAGCCACTTATCTTATAGGCCGCGCCTGAGTTCTTGCGCCTGATCCGGTTGGCTGTCAAGCCCTGACACGACGGTCAGCCTTTGCTCATACAATCAAAGAGGTTTCATGGGCCTGTACATTGGTCTGATCAGCCTCATTGTGAGCGCAGGAGCGTGTTTCGCGCTCACCCACATCGGCCTCACGCGCCGACTCGGTTTATTGGCCGCGCTGGCTGCCACTGTTGCAACCACCGGCGTCATTTTTGACCCAATAATACCAGCGGTTACCGAACCGATTACCACCATCGGCGCTGTACCGATCTGGTGGCCGATGTCACCCGATCTGAGCGAACGAGCTCCGGTGATAATGTTACTGTTTGGCGGTGCAATCGGGTTGCTGGCGCTAGCGCTGGCAGCGCCGCCTGATGCCGAAGGCTTCGGCGCCTTGTTTGGCTGGTTATTGCTTGCATTGACAGCCGCGTGCATCAGTCTGACCATTCCACCGCTCAGCTTTCTGACTCCATTGAGCTGGGCATTGGCGATACTGGCCACGCATGGAGCGCTCATCAGTAGCGGTGCGATCCCGGCGCCAGCCCAACTTCCACCCCACCTTGTTGCCGGCGCAATAGCAGTCGCTGCCGTGTGCGGAATTATCGCGATGATGGCGCTGCTTCCCCCTGAAACGCTGCCAGAGCCAGCCCTGCTCGCGCTTGCTGTGATCGGCGCACTTGCTATCGCCGGAGCGCCACCATTCGCCGGAACACGGTTTGGCACTGCCAATGCGCCAGCCTTGATCAGTACCCTCACCGTCGGCCTCGTCTTACCGACTATTGGTCTGGGATTTATTGTGCGGCTACTGGCTCAATTGCCGCCATTACCGCCATTGCCCGGTCACGTACTGGCCGCCATCGGAGCGCTCGGCTCGCTCGGCGCAGCTATCGGCGCGCTGCGATCCACCTCAGGACGAGAATTAGTGCTCTGGCAAGGCGCATTTCAGGCAGGTGTGATTGTGTGCGCTGCTGCGATCAGCGATCCACTGGCCAGTCTGGCTGCGCCAGCCCTCTTGCCGGCATTACAACTTCACGCGCTAGCCGGAGGTCTGATTATCGCTACTATCGAACAGCGACAGGGTAGTGATGCACTGGATGGTTCACCAGCGCGCCGCGCCTTACCGTTCACCGGAATCCTCTGGATCTTCACAACTGCAACCGCAATCGGTTTACCGATTGTCTGGAGCTTCTGGGGCTGGCGCTGGTTAATCGAGGCGCTGACTACCCGTCTGCCCTGGATCATCGCCCCTTTAATCGCGGCTGCCGTGATCAATATGGCCGCCGGTTTACCCCTTCTCATCCGTTGCTGGTATGGCAAACCCGGAAAACATGAATTATGGCCGGAAAACATTCTTGCCGTCCTGATCCTGGCTCCGCTGACGCTAGCCGGTCTGATCCCCTGGCTGGCATGGCCGCTCTGGTTGAGCTGGTCACCATTCGCGCCACCGGTATTGCCTGCCGACCCCATTGCATGGCCATTGGTTGGATTGGTACTTAGCATCGGTTTAGGGGGCTGGTTCCTGGCGCGACAGGCCAGCTTGCCCTACGCTTCCACCGAAACTGACCATGCCGTCATACCGACCTGGTACGGCCTGGGTGAAATTCTCCACGGCCTGACTGAATTCGCCACCGGGCGCGTGACGCTTAACGCCCTTGGTCGCGGCCTCGATCGAACGGCAAGTATGCTCCATATTGCGATGATCATCTTTGAACAACGTTACTACCTGTTTGGGGTTATCATCGCTTTACTGATCATACTGGTCTTGATGGCACAATAGCGCATTGTGAGGCAAAGGATAACGCACCATGGTTGTCGATATCTGGATCATTCTGCTCGGACTCGCGGCAGGTGGCATCTTATTACTGCGGGACTGGCGCCTCACCGTTGGGCTGTTGATGCTCAAGTATGTCGTCCTGGCCGGATTACTGAATGAGCAACCCTTTGTGCAACCAGACCTGGGTCAGATGGGGCTGAGTTCACTTGCGCTCATTAAATTGATCACCGGTATTTGCACAACGCTAATCCTGGCAGTGACAGCGCTGACCTTTTCGCGTGAATATGGACTTGAAGACCTTGACGAGTTCGGACAGGCTGAGCTGCGTCGGGCGCTTCGCGCCGCAGCGCGCCAACGATCCACAGAGACGTTTCAACTCATCGACTATATCCTGCCGTTTGGGTCGGGGGTCGCAGCGCTGGTAGCCAGTATCGTATTGCCGATCATCTATCCAATTGCGCCCAATCCGGCGCTCGATTTTGCCTGGTACTGGCTGGCCCTGAGCGGAATTCTGAGCATTGCGACAGCCAGCGACATCTTGAAAATCGGCCTGGGCATGCTGCTCTGTATCAGCGGGATCGACCTGCTTTACACCGCCGTGATCAGCGACCCGGCGGCAAGCGGCCTGAAAATCATGCCACTCTTACTCCTTAGCGTCGTGCAAATTTTACTGGCACTCGCCATTGCCTACCTGGCCGGACTTGTCTACGGACGCTTGAAAACACTGGCTATTAATGAACTCTATCGTGGATAACCATGCTCTACCTGTTACTAATCTTTTTTCCAATTAGCATGGCCTTTAGCGCTTTTCTGCTACGCCGATTGCCACGTATCGCCATCGGTCTTGGCATTGGCGCACTCATTGTTGAGCTACTCCTGGCAGTGCAGGTGCGGGTCGATGATCCGGTGCGAGTGTTGGGCGTGACCTTTTTACTCAGCCCGTTGAATCAGATCTTCTTGTTTCTCTTTTTGGGGGTGGGAATTACAACTCTGATAGCGGCTCTGGTTTTACCGCACGGTGAACATTTCAGCGCCATCGGCTTACTCACCACCGGGCAGACGATGGCCATTCTGCTGATGCAAGACTCGTTTGTGACGGCTCTCGTCCTGGTGACCATCGGTCTCACCACGGTGCTGGCGATTGTTGATCTTCCTTTCGGGGCCGGCGTGCTGGTCAGTCGCCAAACGCTCGTCACCGCACTGAAGTATCTGGTTTTGATGGTCATCGCCGGCATTTTGCTCTACATTGCCTATGTGTTAACCGACATCTTTCGTCCGGGTGAATTACCGGGGCGCATCTCGCCAGCGCGCTTCATTCTCGCCCTGCTGGCAGCCGGCTTCGCTTTGCGGATGGCTTTAACGCCATTCCACTCCTGGCTGGTTGACCTGGTATCTTACGCCGGATCACTGGCGGCAATCCTGATCATCGCCCTGCCCACACCGGCCAGTCTGCTGGTCTTTCTGCTTACGCTGCAAAGTTTTCCGACGCTGATATTCGAAGGTGGGCAAGCGCTGGTTGTGCTCCGGATCGGCGCCGCCATCAGCGCAGTGCTGGCCAGCGCCCTGGCGCTGACTGCCGGTTCACTCCACCAGCGTATCGCTTACCTGATTGCAACCAATTGCGGTATCATATTTTACAGTTTTGTATCGTTATCATTAGCAGGATTGAGTAGTGCGATTCTCGGGGTGATCAACCTTGCCCTGGCCGTCACTACCGTCTTAATCAGCCTGGCTCTCCTTGGATATCCTGATGGCCGCTTGCTAGCAACATCACGGAGCGATCTCTTCTGGCACCGGCCAATGGCCGGGGCAGGGTTGCTGGGTGGTGGTCTGGCGTTAATCGGATGGCTGCCATCGCCAGGTGGAACGAGCTATCTGCTGGCCTTACAGACAGCGGCAGCTATGCACTGGCTGGAACTGCTGGCATTGTTGATCGCAATGGCGCTGGCGGCGCTAACATTAGCACAACTGGCGGTACAATATTTGATTGGATCAGGTGAAGTGCCTGCTGATGAAGAACCACCGTTGCTTGGCGAGACGATCCTCGACCGCCCACCACCACCCCGATACGTCGGCGAGCCGGCGGGGGTAGCGGGATTGATCGCGCTCTTGTTGATTACGATGCTGATCATTGGCGCCTTTCCCAATCTGTTACTGCCGACGATTGAAGCGGCTGTGCGCAGTTTAGCCACATTAAGCACCGTGTAGACTGAGAAAGGGCACCAACACATTTATGCTGTTAGCCGGATTGCTGGCACTCGTCATCTATCCAGGTGGATTATTGGCGCTCGGACTGGGGCTAGGCTATCGGTTGCTTGCTACCCGACAATTGCCAGAGCATGGTAGTTTGATTCTGACCAGGGAATGGATCGGCTGGATAGCCCTGGCTACGCTGGCCCTCATCGCCGGCGGTCTTACCGGATTGCCCTGGCCGTGGCATCCATCGCCGTTCGCGTTTGGCTGGGCTGGAGCCTGGGTGCTACTGGAACTGGCAGCATGGCTACTGTTCTGGCCAATGTTGACCGCCGGCACACCACACCTTGTCCGGGCAGCAGTGCGCGAAGCCCAAATTGGCATGTTGGGGCGTGCCATGTTGTGGGGCGTGGCCGCAATCGGCTTTAGCGGCGCCGATGCGCTCAATGTCTGGTCACTTGGAGGGCATCTGCTCTTGTTATTAGCCGGCCTGGTCATTCTACCGGCAGCGATCAACTGGGGCCCATTTGGACCAGAGCCTTCGCTCAGCCCACGCGGAATCCTGGAAGGGCTACCTGCGCGTTCGGCTACAACTCTGACCTTTGCCCGCGATACACTGGCTGCGGCGCTGATTTCCGTGGTCTGGCTGGCCGGCCTCCCAACCACCCTGCTGCCGCCATTCATCGCGCTGTTGATTATTTTCGGTGGTAGCGCGATTACTATCACAAGTTTGAGCTGGTTACACGGTCGGCTACCTCGCCTAAGTGTACCGGCAGCGATCCGCGCGATCATTGTGTGGGGAGGAATTCCAGCCGTGCTGGCGATGACAATGCTGAGTCAGACGCAAGGCACTTGAGCGCTATGCCGAACATAGGTTGCCGGGATGGTTTGCAACAGCGTTAATCCGCAGTGGAGAGCAACGCCATGACCGATATCATCGTCGTCGAAGGTCTTTCCAAAAGTTATGGTCATGTTTCGGTGTTACGCGGCGTTAACCTGCGTGTTTCCACCGGCGAAGTCTATGGACTGTTAGGACCAAACGGAGCCGGTAAGTCCACGCTCCTGCATCTGCTGCTCGGTTTTTTGTATCCCGATAGCGGTCGGATTCGCATTTTCGGCAGCGCCGATCTCGAAGCTCAACGTCGCATGATCGGCTACGTCCCGGAACGGCAGCGCTACCACAACCATTGTACGCCACGTGAGTACCTGACCTTCCTCGGTCGCTGCGATGGTATGGAAATAGCACACTTACGCCAGCGCATCGACGAATTACTTGAACTCACCGGCCTCAGCACGGTTGCCAATCGCTATCTCCGCACTTTCTCGAAAGGGATGTTGCAGCGATTCGGTATCGCGCAGGCGCTGCTGAATGACCCCGATCTCTTGCTGATCGATGAACCGACCAGCGGTCTCGATCTCGATGGCCAGCAAGAATTGCTCACTCTGCTCAACAATGTGCGTCAGCGCGGCCATACCGTCTTGATCTGCACCCATCGGCTAGCCGAGGTCGAATATCTCTGCGATCGCGTTGGCATCCTGGCTCATGGCAACATTGCGCTCGAAGTCAATGTCGCCGACGTGCAGCAAAAGATTGGCGGTATGATCGTGCAAACCGGCCCGCTCGATCTACCGCTGCGCCAACGGCTTGAAATGATCGGGAGCGAGGTGCAATGCGAAGAACAGGCAGTTATCATCAGCCCGCACAATCCCGAATCACAAGCCAGAGTCTTACAAACCTTGCTCGAGGCTAATGTGACAATTCGGGCACTCGAACCACAGGTGAGCAGACTGGCCCAAATCTACACGCGAACGGTGCGGGGCGAACCGGTAGACAACTTGCTGGTAGAAAACCCGCCATTGCCACGGGTCGTGCTCCGTGAAACTACTCCTCCACTACCGACTGACGAGATTGATCCGTTATTGAAACGACTGTTGCGACAAAACCGCAATCGTTCGCCCGACCAGAAGGATAGCAAGCAATGATACGGCAGATGACACAAGCTGTCTTGGTGGCCGGCTTTACCCTGCTAGAGTATCTGCGTTCAGGCCGAATCTTCCTCGAACTGATAGCAACCATAGCCTGTTACGTCATACTACTGCGGCCTACCAGCGCGGCAATGAACGCCAGCTATCTCTTTGCAGTGCTGGGCATATTTGGACCGGGAATGGCAGTTATCACCACCGGATTTATTGTCGGTTTGGGCGATCGACCGCAGAATTATATCGTGCTGACCCACAATGTCAGTCGCGATGCCTTTCTGCTCGGCTTGTTCTTTGCCGCCGTGATCGTTACTCTGGCCATGTATGGCATCCTCTGCGCGCTGGTGGCACTCTTCAACCGGGCAACCGATCTTACCCTCTTCGGCTGGACACTCGCTACCCTGCCCCTCATCCTGAACACCGGCCTGGTGGCAGCGATTGCCCTGTTGCTCTCGCCGCCTGTCTTAAGCGCGGGCTGGAGGCTCTTCGTGCTGGCACTGATCGCGTTAGCCTTATCGAGCAATGTAATCAGCGGACCGGTCATCGCTCAGATCAGTGAAATCAACCCCTTACTGGTTGACCTGCTGCGCGCCATACAAACCATTTTGAGTGGCCCGTTGGTGCCAGTTTTTTACGGTTACCAGTTGAGTGTCAGCCGCGCTTTCGATAGCGCACCAGCCTGGGCCAACCTGCTCGCCCAATGCCTGCTACTCCTCTCATTTCTGGGTTTGGCCCGCTACGGTTTCCATCGGCGCGATCTCATCTTCAGCGTCTAGCGCGTCGCGGAATCGGTCACCGGCACAAAGGCAATTGCATCGGCCCAAATACCGCGTTGCCGATCTCCGGCTACAGTGCCGGTAGCCACCAGCGGTCGCGCTGCCGGATCGAACGTGTAGATACCCAAATCGGCCCACCAGTTACGTTCTGCTTCCAGATCGATGGTGATCACCGTTTCACCACCCTGGTGGCGGATCAGAAACCGCGCTTCGCGTGAGTCATCGTAGCCGTTGAGCGCAAAAGGGACATAAGCCAGCACTCGATACTGCCCCACTGCCGGCAGTTCAGGTTGCCAAACGGCGACGCGGGGAGCAGCAAAATCGCTCAAGCGCCATGGTCGCAGCGCGCTGGCGGCCAGGAATGACGGCGCAAACCGCGCCCCGCCACCATAGCCGCTCGCAATCGATTGCCAGTCTCCCGTTGCGCGAAATTGCGGATCGTCATCATCAACTACTATCACCCCGGCTGGTGGCGGGGCGCAGGGTGAAGGCATATCGCGCCACAACCAGACGCTAATCTGACCAACCGGATTGGCAGCCCACGGATCGGGATCGCTACCACACCAGCCATATGGATCAACATCGCGGCCTAAATACTGCACCTGCAAATGAAGATGCGCTCCCCGCGCGCACCCCGTATCACCGGCAATGCCAAGGACATCGCCGCGCGAAACCTCATCACCGGTCGTCACACTTACCCGGGCCAGATGCCAATAGAGGGTACGGTACCCATTTCCGTGATCGATAATGACGGCTCCAGCAGGTGTTGCGCAGCCATCATCGGAATAGCCGGCAAAGACAACCAGACCCGGCGCGGCAGCCAGCACCCGTTCAGGTGGCCCCATTGCATAATCCCAGCCAGTATGACCATCATAGGCAAAAGCTCGATCGGTTTCACTGCGCCCCCAAAAGGTATGGAGTGATCCATTCGCGCGCAAAAAGGGGGCATCGTGATCAAAGAACGAGGTCACAGGCACATTGCGTTCTGCCGGTCGTGTCAGGAACGGCTCAGCCGGCGGTGGCCAATCGAGCGGAGCAAGCCGGGGATCGAGCGCAAACAACCGTTGATAGGTAGGCGCAACTGCCCCAAGCAGCGACTCGAGTCGGGCTGGCGCGGTTGTAGGCGCTAATGCCCGGCTCAACACGTAGCGACTGAGATCGGTGGGAGCCGCCATCTGACTGCCATCGGCGAAAATCAAAGGCGGCAATGCCTCAGGGCCGAGCAGGGCATAGTCACGCAACGCGGCGCGCACTTCGCGGGTCAGCCAGCGCAATTGAGCAAACAAACCGCGCCGGCTACCGTTATCACCGCGAAACCCGGCAGCCCACGCCAGTTGCTCATTGCTGGGGCTTTCTGCGCTGAGCAAGCCGCTTTGCAACTCCATCAAGCTCAACAACAGGCGGGGACTGACACTGTAGAGGCTGCTGAGCGACACCAGTACCTCGACAAACGAATGGCTGCGCCGACCGATGTTTATGCGCGTAGTTGCCAGCGGACTATTGCGCGCAGCTAAAAAAGCTTGTATCTCTGGAGTGCTGAAGTTATGATCGTAGCTCAGTCGCTGCGGATCGAAGATCGGATGAATTGCTGGCTCAGGCGTCGCTGTTGGAACAACAGTAACTGTTGCGATTGGGGTTGCAGTTGGGACAGGCGTCATCGTCGCAGTGGCCGTAACCACTAGTTGAGGCAATGGCGCTGATGTCACAGCCACCATCGGCGTCGGAGTTACCGACGGCGGGGAAGGCGCTGCGCAGGCACTCAGGCAGATAAACAACATCAACAGCAAACGACGCATAGCGCCAGCAGGATAGCCGAAGAAGGCCATCCGGTCAAGTTGAATAAGGCATAGCAGCACACGACTCACCTGACGGTTGCAGGCACGCCGCGCCAGCACAACAATGAGGTGTCGGGCGAGCCGCGCCATCTGCGCTCATCGCAATCGGCAGGATGCTAACATATCACCGGCCTGCCTTCTCCACACCTCATAGAGAGCTGTCACAACCCGCAAACCATATCCACACTGCCACAATTCCGATCAGCCGATAGCGCGGCAAGCGAGTCAGCTCTCGCAACGAAAACTGCCACTTCAATTCCGCCTGCAACCTATTGACGACAGCCCCCATCAGATGTATAATGCGCACTCGGTTGAGCCAATCGACCGTGTCATTCGCGCCCCCCGTTACGTTTGGGTTACGGGTTTCGCGTTTCGGGAAGGCACCCGACACACGTAACACGCAACACCGAACGCCGAGCGGAAATCGTCGTCGCGGCAACAACAGTTGCCCTGTGTGGGAGACGGCGTCGGGTGGGCTAGTGTGAGGCAGTATGGACGGCGCATACAACATACGCGCGATTCAGCGCTTCCCAAACTGCACACATGTACGCCGTGCGCGCGCAGGTTTGACCTGCTAACCGCGCGCGAGTGACGCTGCGCGTTCTCGCTCCCCCGGCCACTGCATCAGGTGCAGGGCCTTTTTTAATCCCCTTGCGCTGAATCGCTACGCATCCATGGCGCGCTCACGGCCACCATTACCGGCCAGCGCAGCCATTGCACGCCTGTAATCGGCCCGCTCGCGGTGGGGTGGGTCTTATCTTGCCTTGCTTTGCCTTGTCTTTCGCCTTGCGGGTTGTGGTTTCCCGCCTTGTACTAGGGAGGAATGTGGTACAGTTGAAGACGCTAACCTTTGCCGACCTGATTGCACAGCAGACCGGCTTTGCCGGTGAGGGCCGCCTGACCGATTTCGTCAGCCGTTACGACGGCGAGCTCTATTTCGGCGATCGTCTCAACTTAAACCGGCTGGCCCGCCAATACGGCGCGCCACTCGAAGTAGTCTACACACCGCAAATTACTACTCAGGTACAACGGATGCGCAACTGGGCCGAGCAGGCTCGCGCTATGACCGAATATCCGGCAGCCTTCCACTACGCATACGCCACCAAAGCCAACTTTGCCGCCGAGGCAGTGCAGACAGCGCTGGCTGCCGGCGCCCACTATGAAACATCGGCAACAGCCGATCTGATTATTGCCCATGGCCTCTGGCGGCAAGGGATCCTGCCATCGGATCGCCTGATCTGCTGCAACGGCTCAAAAGAGGCAGCTTACCGCGAAGCGATCCGCAATCTCCGTCTCGACGGTTGTGAAACGGTCATTCCGGTACTCGATGACCTGTCAGAACTGAACGATCTTCTGGCGACACCGGCGCCGCTCCAGTTTGGTGTGCGCGAGCGAGCCGCCGGCAATCGCGACGGTCGCCATCCCGGCAACGATCGCTTTGGCTTGACAATGACCGAAATCGAGCAGGCCGTCGAACGAATTGCCGACAGCCATCATTCGCTCGTGCTCTACCATGCAATGGTCGGCAGCCAGATCGAGGATGCAAACCACTTTCTCGCCACGCTCCGCGCGTCGATCGAACATTACTGCCGGCTCCGTCAGCGCGTGCCAACGCTACGCTACTTCAACTTTGGCGGCGGTATGCCTACCGCGGGCTACCAGTTGAGCTTCCATTTTGATTACCAGGGATTTCTCAGTCGATTGATGGCAACCATCCGCGACATTTGCGCCGAATACAATGTGCCGGCGCCTGAATTGATCGGTGAATTTGGCCGCTATACGGTTGCCACGCATAGCGCATACCTGGTTGAGGTTGGATCGGTCAAAGCCGGCCAGCCCGGTCAACCTGACTGGTACCTGGTGAACGGATCGCTGATGGTCATGCTGCCTGACACCCTCTTCGTCAGCGGCCAGGAGTTTGTCATCCTGCCACTGACTGACTGGGATCGACCGCTACGCCCGGTTCGGCTGGCCGGTCGCCGCACATGCGACAGTGACGACATCTACCCGCGCCCTGAACAAGAGCCACTGTGGCTTCCGGAGACCGAAGGCGGTCTTATTCTGGCAATCTTCGGGATTGGCGCATATCAGCAGATGATTGCCGGTCGCGGTGGGGCGCATCACTGCCTGACTCCGGAAGCGGCGCGCTTCATCATCGAAGAGCAGCAAGGGCGGCTCAATTCACGGTTCGTGCCACAGCAGGATCAAGCAACGATCATGCGCCTGCTCGGTTATCGACCACAACCCACCGCGCTGCCGCTGCCATTCCGTCAACCAATGCGCTCTACCGTCTTGTCGGCTCGTCGTCGGCCACGCGCGCGCATTGCCGGTATCGCATAAGCGTAACGCTATCACCAATTATCAGGATAATGGCAGAGGCGACCAGTTTGGTCGCCTCTGCTCTCATCGATCTACGCAACTCCGGCACAGGTGGCTGATAACAAACCAGACGAACGTGCCGCCAGACTCAGGAAACACGTTTTTAATCTTCTATCTATAGCCAAATCAAAGCAGCAAGTGGTACAATGAATATACTGTAATCTGCAGGCCGTCGCGGTGTGCTCAACAGAATAACAAACAGGGAGTGCTCCATGAATATTTTGGTCGTTGATGATGACATTCCTAGCGCCAAGCTTACCTCATACCTGCTTGAAGAGGCCGGCTATCGTGTCTTTCGCGCCCACGACGCCACCAGCATCTTACAGATGATCGAACAGCACAACCCCGACCTGATTTTGCTGGACATCATGATGCCCAAGATCGACGGCTTTGATGTCTGTCGGCAGATCCGACGCAACTCAGATGTGCCCATCATTTTCCTTTCAGCGCGATCGCAACTGCAAGATCGGGTCATGGGGCTACAAATTGGTGGTGACGATTATCTGGTCAAACCCTTCGAGCCATCAGAACTGCTGGCCCGGGTCGAGGCGGTATTGCGACGGCGCAATGCTGATATGCTCAATACCTCAACCCGCTTGAGTCAGGGCAACATTACCCTCGATCCAGTTGAGCACAAAGTCCTCTTTACCGATGGGCGAGTTGTTGAGCTGACTCCACTAGAATTCCGCCTGCTCTACTACCTGATGAAAAACGCTGGCCGAATTTTGAACGTGACCCAAATTCTGAGCAAGGTCTGGGGTTACGACTACGAGGGCGAAAGCAATCTGGTCGCGGTCTACATTCGGCGTTTACGCACCAAAGTCGAAGAGGATCCCGATCATCCTCGTCATGTCATTACGGTACGCAACCTTGGGTATAAATTCGAGCCGTAGAAGAAGTGCCAGCCATTGTTATGCGCCCTAACTCCGAGCGACTGCAAACTATTATTCGTCGCCTGTTACCGTTACCGGCGCTAGGACTCGTCTGGACTCTCACCCAACTCAAGCCAGAGCCTCTCATCTGGGGGGGGCTACTTGTCTACGCTTCGGTAAACATCGGCCTGCTCTTCTTCCTGCGCCGGTTTCCAAACAAAGGCCATCAGCTCTTGACTGGCGCAGGGTTGAGCGACCTGGTTGCTATCGTCTGGTGTCTCATCGTCGCCGATTTGAGTCCCGCCATCATCGCTATTCAAGGTATCAGCGCCCTGCGCGCCTGGCGCTACCGCTTCATTTCGCACTGGTTGGCGCTCATACCGGCGCTAAGCGGATTTATCCCTGTGCTTGATCAGGCGCCGTTATTCCCCACAACTGCATCATTCCAGGTTGGCCAGTTGGTCGAACTTGGCGGTCTCTCCCTCAGCATTGTTGTGATCATAACTCTCATTATGCTCGGCGATCGGCGTAATCAGGCAGCGCGGGAATGGCGCGCGCGCTATGACAACGTTCGCCGTGAGCAGAAAGAACAGGTTGCCAGTCTCGAAGCTTCAAACAATGACCTGCGTGATCGCCTGCGTCGCATGGAAGCGCTGGGCGAAAGTCTGCGCGCCATCAACAGTTCACTAAGCCTTGATGATGTCTTGCGCCAGATCCTTGACTCGCTGACCAACATGCTGGGGGTGCAACGAATTGACAACGCTGCGCTTACACTCATTCACGGCACGGAACTTGAGCATCGACTGTTGCGCGACAACCCAAACGCTTCTGAGTGGGCAACAACGCTCGGCCACGCGGTGATGAACAGCGGTCGCGCGATCCTCCTGGACAATTATGAGATTGGACAACGACCAGAATGGAATACACTGGCGCGCGCTCACATTAGCGCTGCGCTCAGTGTTCCGTTATTCGATCCCGACCAGGAAGGAGCCGCGCGAGGCGCATTGAGCGTAGTAAGCCGCCAGAAAGAGGTATTCTCACCCGCGGAAGAGCGCTACCTGACCTCGTTTAGCATCCAGGCGATGATTGCCATCCGCAATGCTGAGCTGCACGTACAATTACAGCGGCAACAGGCAATGCTCAGCGCTGTGCTCAACGATATGGCTGATGGCCTGATTATTTACGACGAACAGGGTTTACCATATCTCGATAACGCAAGCGCGCGCCAGGCGCTCGCGCGCAGCGCAGCTCATAATGGCACGCTGGCGACAAAACTGGCCGAGATAGCCGCCAGCCTCTATCAGGAGGCGCATACGATCAGCCGTGAAGTAGCTGACAATGATGGTGAACATGCACGGTACTACCGAATTCACGGCTCGCTGGTCAATGCCCCGTTAGACACGCGACTGGCGGTGCTCGTATTGCACGATATTACCGACCAAATAGCGCAAGAACAGCAACGGCGCGAATTTATCGCGAAAGTTGCGCATGAATTGAACAATCCGATCCATACATTGATAGGTTTCCTGGAAATCGTATTCAACGAAAAATTAGGTCCACTCAACGACCAGCAAATCGAGTTTTTACGTGAGGCTAGCCATAGCGCTCGTAAACTGAACAGACGGATCAAGGAATTGATCGACTTTAACCGCTCTGAAAGCGGCCAGCTCCGACTCAATCTGACCAGAGCTAATGTGATCGACGTTATCATCTCGACCTGTAGCCAGCAGCGGCATCAGGTCAAAGAGCGCGAAATCGGATTGGAATACAATCTTCCTCCAGAGTTGCCCGATATTTTCATCGATGAAGAACGTATCGGCCAGGTGCTGACAAACCTGATCGAAAATGCCGCGAAAGCCACGCCACCCGGCGGCAGGATTACCGTTAGTGCTGAATTGCGCGAACAAAGTATCTATGTTCATGTGACCGATACCGGTAGCGGAATTCCGCCTGAACAGATCGAGAGAGTGTTTAAACCGTTCTACCGCTTAGACAATGGTCGGCCATCCTCTCGATCACATCCCGGTTTGGGGCTTGGTCTGGCTATCTGCAAGCAATTCGTCGAAGCCCACAACGGTACGATCTGGATCGAGTACAGTGAACCTGGAAAAGGAACGCGCTTTTCGTTCTCGTTGCCGCTCCAACCTGAAACCAAATCTATGACCCAAGACACAACAGTGTAATATCATTGATTGATGTTGCTGACAAACTCTTCACGTTCATCATAGCGGGAATATGCTACACTTCAGAATACAGCACTCTTGCCATCCGCAACCAGGCGTTATCGACAACTGAATGATCCGATTATAGTTGGGGAAACTGTGAAGATTGCGATTATTACCCTACCCGGCAAACATGATCGCCATCTGCCACCACTGACGATGGCCTATGTTGCGGCGCTCCTTGAACAACGTCGCGCAATTGTGCGCATTTATGATTGTGCCCTTGATCCGCAGGGGAATTGGGAAGATATTCATCGCCGCTTGCAGACGTTCCAACCGCAGCGCGTGATTATTGCCGGTGAAACCAGTAACGAGATCGAGCAGGCGGTTATCCAGATTCATCAGACTCACCCCGAAATCTTGCCGATCTTGACCCGTCGCAGCGGCAGCGAAGCTTTCTCGGTTGCAACCAGTGTATTGGCCTGGTTTGACAACGCCTTTCATCTGCCGGCGCCATCTCACGAAGAGTTACCCTACCCTTCTCGCCACCTGTTAACGCTCGAGCAGTACGAACTACGCGCGCCGGGTGGTGAAATCCAGACCCCGGTAGTGGCGGGATGGCGGTGGCAGGGTCGGTGGTTGATGCGCCAGCCTCGCTTGATCGGGCAAGAGATTCGCGCGTTGACTGAAGAGGTAGGGATCCGTCATATCCTGTTTTACGAACCAGAACTCACTCACGATGAGGCCTGGTTCGATGAGTTGCTCTACTACCTGATCGGCGCAAACCTGAATGTGAAATGGCAAGCCGGCGTTGCGATTGATCGCCTGCACAGTGAACGGATTCCGCGACTGGCACAAGCCGGTTGTGAAGCCATATCCTTTACCCTATCAGCGATCAGCGTGTTTGAATCGGCCAGCAGCCGCGAGCGAGCGCGCAAAATAATTGCCAGCGCGCGCGAACACGGCATCTATACGCGGGCCACGGTTGCGCTTGAACCGCCCTACGAATCGATTAACCGTCTGGTTGATGTCGCCGCCACCCTCGGCCTCGATGATGTTTCTTTCACCCTTATGCAGACCCTGCGCGTTGGCGACAACGAACAACAGATTCAAAACCACGCGCGCCAGCGCTACCAGGAAGGGCGCGCGCGTCAGCGCCTGATCGAACGATTTGGCCCGGCGTTAGGTGGTTTACTCTGGCAATTACGCGCCGAGCATCTGGCTGAAGACGAATAGCGCTATCCTGCCCAATCGAGACCAATATCGAGCGCCTGCACCGAATGGGTAAGCGCCCCCACCGAGATGTAATCAACGCCGGTTTCAGCAATGGCGCGCACTGTTTGCAGATTCACGCCGCCGCTCGCTTCAGTTTTGGCCCTCCCGGCTACCGCCTGCACCGCCGCTCGCAATTGATCGAGCGGCATATTGTCAAGCAAAATCAGGTCAGCCCCTGCTTCCGCCGCACTGATGGCGGCTGCAACACTCTCAACTTCCACTTCCAATCGCACCATTGGGCCAAGCTGCGCGCGCGCGCGCGCAATTGCTGCCGGCAGGTCGATCCCTTCTGCTGCCAGAATGGCCAGATGGTTGTCTTTGAGCATGACTCCATCGTACAACCCAAACCGGTGATTGCGACCACCACCCATGCGCACGGCATACTTTTCTAACGCGCGCAGACCGGGCGTTGTTTTGCGCGTATCGAGGATCTGCGCCCGCGTGCCGGCAACGGCAGCCACATATTGCGCGGTCATTGTGGCAATCCCACTGAGCCGTTGCAACAGATTGAGCGCCACGCGCTCACCGGTGAGGATGTGGCGAGCAGAACCGCTCACCGTGGCGATGATAGCGCCGGCAGCCACGGCGGCGCCATCCTGAACGTGAAAGACGACCTGAAGCGCAGGATCGAGGTGGTGGAAGACGGCTTCCAGCACCGGCAAGCCGGCAATCACACCGGCGGCGCGAGTCACAACATGGGCAGTAGCCCGGGCCGTCACCGGAATAACGGCCAGAGTCGTCAAATCGCCGCTACCGATGTCTTCGGCGAGTGCATGAGCGACGACCGTATCGATGAGGTGGCGGGGAAGATCCATCACATGACTCCTCAAACTTAATCTGCGGCGAGCGTCACTGCCAGCGCAATCGTCGGCGTAAAGAAGGGAGCGGCATTGCGGCGCAGGATGATGTGTTTTTGCCATTCATCACTGGGCTGCGGGTAATCTTGCCGGAAATGTCCGCCGCGACTCTCAGTGCGGATCAGGGCCGACGCCACAATCAAGCGGGCAGTAAGGGCAGCATTGACAGCGGTGAGCGCCTTCGGATCGCCAGGATCGGCGCTGACCGGCCAGTGCGCAAGCGTCTCCAGCGCGACATACAGGCCATCGCCGTGGCGCAACGGTCCGGCAGCCTGCATAACGGTAGCCAGCGCCGCGCGCCAGTTGACCGGTGGCGGCGCCGAGACCGGCGCGACCGGCAACGGATCGGGTTCCGGCACAGCGCACCCGCACCCGGCTGTCGCGGCTTCGCCAGCCCGTCGCCCAAAGACGAGACACTCGAGCAGCGAATTGCTCGCCAGCCGGTTAGCGCCATGAACGCCAGTACAGGCAACCTCACCGGCAGCAAAGAGACCGGGAAGACTGGTTGCGCCGTTTAGATCGGTGCGCACTCCCCCCATGAGATAATGCGCTGCCGGCGCCACCGGGATCGATTGGTAAACCGGGTCAAGACCATCAGCGCGCAGACGGGCACAGATGGTTGGGAAATGGCGCTCGATGAGATCGGGCGGAAGGTGAGACAGGTACAGCAAGACGTGATCGCAACCTTCAGCCTGCATTGCAGCTACGATGCCACGGGTAACAATATCGCGGGGCGCCAGCTCGGCGCGCGGATCGTAGTCTGGCATGAAACGGCGACCGGCAGGTGTGTAAAGCAAGCCCCCTTCACCACGAGCTGCTTCGGTGATGAGAAAGCCTTGCCCGTCACGAGTGCGGTAGACTGTGGGATGAAACTGAACAAACTCCATGTCGGCAACTTCGGCGCCAGCGCGGTACGCCATCGCGATCCCTTCACCCAACGCTACCGGCTGATTGCTGGTCAAACCGTACAACGCACCAGCGCCACCACTTGCCAGCACTGTCGCTGCGGCCAGTACCCGCAACCAGGAGCCATCGGCCAGGCGCGCCAGAGCGCCCACCACCCGCTCGCCGGCAGTCAGCAATTCAACCGCCTGCGCCTGCTCACGGATGGTAATCAGCGGCGTCTTGCGCACCCGCTCGATCAAGACCCGCGTCACTGCCCAACCGGTGGCATCGCCAACATGAACGATGCGCCGGCGCGAATGGCCGCCTTCCAGACCCAGCGCAAACCGATCAGACTCGCGTTCGAAGGGCACGCCGAGTTCAACCAGATCCCGCATCAAAGCCGGCGCTTCGTGGGCGAGCGTAGCAACCGCTGCCGGATCGCACAGGCCGGCGCCAGCGACGAGAGTATCGGCAATGTGCGCCCCCGGTGAGTCGGCAGGATCAAGCGCGGCGGCGATACCGCCTTGCGCCCACGCAGAATTGCTTTCGGGCAATGAACCACGCGCCAGCATCAGCACGCGCGCGCCGCGCGCTGCCGCCGCTAATGCCGCCGTTAAACCGGCCACACCAGCGCCGATCACGAGCACATCAGTGCGTCGAACACGAGCCGGTGGAATAGATTGCAAAATGCTCCGCAAAGCAGGAAGCGACTCCATAATATAATCTCCGGCAAGCGAGATGGTACACGGTACGCCATGAAGTGGGCAATTTACAAGGCCAGCATCCGCTCAATCGCCACCCGCGCCCGTTCGGCAATCTCGGTGGGAACGGTGACCGGTTCGCGCAAATCGCGCAAGCTATTGCGTACCTTCTCAAGCGTGATCATCTTCATGTAGCGGCAACTGATCGACTCATCGATTGGCACAAACTGCTTGTCAGGATTGGCCTTGCGCATGCGGTGAAGAACGCCGATCTCGGTCGCGACGACAAAACGGCTCGCGGATGAGCGATTGACATGCGAAATCATGCCCTCGGTCGAGAGAATATACGTGTCACGGCTATCAATCGCGCCGCGGGCCACATAATCCATTGCGCTACTCACACACCCACATTCCGGGTGAATCAGAAACTCGGCATCAGGCATAGCTGCCCGTTTCTGTTCGATCATCGCCGGACGAATGGCAGCGTGAACGTGGCATTCACCGGCCCAAATCTTGAGAGACCGCCCCGTCTTCTGGCGCAAATAGCTACCGAGAAACATATCGGGCAAAAACAGAATCGTCTGGTCAGCCGGAATAGCGTTGATCACCCGCTCGGCATTGCCCGACGTGCAGCAATAATCGCTCTCGGCTTTGACAGCGGCGCTGGTATTCACGTAGCTCACCACCACTGCGCCGGGATTGGCTGCTTTCCATGCCCGCAATTGTTCGACGGTTATCGAGTCGGCCAGCGAGCATCCGGCATTGGAATCAGGGATCAGCACTATGCGCTGGGGGTTGAGGATCGCCGCCGTTTCGGCCATAAAGTAGACGCCGCAGACCACGATCACATCGGCTTCAGCGCGCGCCGCGGCCTGGGCCATCCCTAACGAATCGCCGACATAATCGGCAATCTCCTGGATTTCGCCGTATTCGTAGTTGTGGGCCAGAATGATGGCATTGCGCTGACGACGTAATTCGTTAATCTCAGCAATCAGATCGGCAGCCGTTGCGCCGGTAGATTCGGAGAGTTGGGCGACCATAGTTGTTCCTCGAAATTAGTGTTAATATTACACTTTTAACAATTGCGATGAGTATACACCGCCGACAAGATATTGTCAAGAGGTCACTAAAAAATTTTTTATCATATCCCTACCATTTTCCCCCTTCTCTTTTCGGCACTTTGGTTGCACAATGATGGCATATCAGTGAGAAGAGACCATCAACCATCTTGACCATCACCAATCGCTGGCCAGGCAATCAACCGTTTAGATTTTGTTACATCGGCGAGCCGCCGGTCACTCTTATCTCGTTGGATTTATCGACAAGCGAATAGAAAACCAGGATGGCGTAACGTCGTTTTACGCATACAGATAATCACCTTTTGCCCTGGCGATGAAGTTGTGACGTAACCGCGAAACAATCTTCAGCGACAATACGTTTACAGATGTAGATGCATATAAACCTCTCATCGCCAGGAATACCGCATGGAAACAGTTATGGTTAGTCCGTTGATCGAATGGCGCGATCTGCGAGAGCATCTTACCGATCTTCAGGTTGCCGAAATTGCTTCCACTGGTAATCTGGCCGCCGCAACGCGCGCCGAAATTGCTCGTCGCCTGCGCGAACAAATTGTCGCCTATGCTGCTTATATTCCGGCCCGGATTGTCCAACACCAGCTTGCGCATCCCCAGCCTGGCCGCACGACCGGCGCTTTCTGGGAAGGAACTCTCCTGTTTGCCGATCTCTCCGGCTTCACCAATTTATCGGAACGGTTATCCGTACTGGGACGGCAGGGTGCCGAGGAAGTCTCTGCGCTCGTCAATCGCTTGTTCGCTGCGCTGCTCCAAGAGGTGCAAATGCGGAGCGGTATGCTGCTCAAGTTTGGCGGCGATGCGCTTACCGTCTTCTTCGACTCGGCAACACTCGGCGATCAACACGCTTTAGCAGCCTGCGCAGCAGCACTGGCGATGCAGCGCCGCATGGAAGAATTTGCCCACCTGGAAACTCGCGCCGGCACATTCACGTTACGCCTGCGGGTTGGCGTGCATGCCGGTCGGGTATTCGCCGCTGAAGTCGGCGATACCAGTCATATCGAGCTGGTTGTCACCGGGCCGGAAGTCAACCGGGTCGCACTGGCGCAAGAGATTGCTGCGCCGGGTGAAGTGGTCATCACCGAACACACTCGACGACTGCTGGGAGGGCATCGAGTTGAGCCACGCCACGCGGGATTCTCGCGCCTGCTCGAGCTGGATTTTACGGCTACTGACATCACGGCGCCGCAGTCACTGTCGCTCGCCGACTCCGACGACCTGGCCACACTGAACCATCTGGCTCGCCAGCTTGCCGCACTTAAACCTTATCTCGTTCATCGACTGCCGCGACGCTTTCTCGATCCGGGCGCTGGCGAGCTGGGCGAATTCCGTCCGGTGACAGTACTCTTTGCCAATGTCTACGATTTTTCGGGCTATCTAACGATGTTACCAGATGCGCCTGAGCTGGCAGCTACGATCTTCAATACCTATTACCAGCGTGCTCAGGCAGTAGTTCATCGCTACGAAGGAATTATCAATAAAGTTGACATGTATACTCACGGCGATAAGCTGATGGCGCTCTTCGGCGCGCCAACTGCGCACGAAGACGACCCTATCCGCGCCGCGCGCTGCGCCCTTGAATTGCGCCAGACACTGCGCGAGGCCAATCGCGCAATCGCCGAACTCATTGAGGAGAACATCCCGCTATTAGAACAAAAGATTGGGATTAATACCGGCACCGTCTTCGCTGGCCGAGTCGGAGGAGCTACCCGTTACGAATACACGGTAATGGGGCCGGCAGTGAATCTGGCTGCGCGCTTGATGGCAGCCGCGCCGACAGGTGCCATCTACCTTTCACCGAGCACGCGAGCGACAGTTGAAGGCCAGTTTGTGCTGGAACCAGGTGAGCCACTCCAGCTCAAGGGGTTTAGCGAGGCCGTTGTGCCGGCCCAAGTCACCCAGATTGCTGCCGTCGCTACTCGTCATGCTGACGAACATCTACTGAACGCCCCTCTCATCGGGCGTGACGCTGAGTTACGGCGGGTGCTGACAACAGCGCAGGCAGCGCTCAAGGGACAGGGCGCCACAATCGCAGTGGTGGGCGAAGCGGGAGCAGGTAAATCGCGTCTGGCCGAGGAGGTGATTCAACAGCTTGTGATCGCCTCAACAGCGCATCACAACGATCCTGAGGAAATACCACCATTTACCATTCTGTTCGGTGATTGTCAGAGCTACGAGCAGCGCACGGCGTATGCGGCTATTCGCGCGCCCTTGTTGAGCGCATTGGGTCTCGATCTGCGCGCTACCCCTGACCAGATCGCCGCCGACACGCTGGCGCGCATTCAGCAACTCGCGCCTGACTTCAGCCGCTTCACGCCATTGCTGGCCGATGCGTTGGGTTTGCCGCTTACCGAAACGCCACTCACCATCGGTCTGTCGCCGCAGCAACGCCATGATCGATTGCAAGAGCTGCTGGTTGAGATCGTGCTGGCAACAGCAGCGCGTGAGCCGGTCTTGCTCGTGCTGGAAGACTGCCATTGGGCCGATTCTCCCTCGTTAGAAGTGCTTGAACGGCTGAGCAAAGCGGCGCGTACCAGGGCGCTGGCATTGATCGTAACTTACCGGCCAGAAATGGTTTCGCCAGCGCCGTGGGACAACCTCCCCGGCACGGCACGGATCGAATTGGGCGAATTGCAAGTGAGCGACAGTCAAGCGCTGCTGGCCGCACTCTTAGGAGGAGAGCCACCACCTGAAATCCTGCCCTTGCTCGAGCGAACACAAGGCAACCCCTTCTTCATCGAAGAGCTGGTACGGGCGCTGGTACGCGATCGGGTGCTGGCGCGCGATGTGGTCAGCGGCAGATGGCAGCTTACCAGGCTAATCGATAAGATCGAGCTGCCGCGCAGCATTGAAGGCCTGCTCATCGCGCGACTCGACCGGCTTGACGAACCGCGCCAGGAACTGGTGCAGGTAGCTTCGGTAATCGGACGCCGCTTCCACCGTCCGGTGGTGGAAGGAGTCTATTCCAACCCAACCACACTCGACGAGAGTATCCAGCGGTTGATTGAAAGTGAATTGATCCAGGCTGACCAGCAAGAGCGGATTCTAGCCTATATCTTTCGTCACGCCCTCTTGCGCGACGTGGCCTATGAAGGCATTCTGTACGCTCGTCGGCGCGCGCTTCATGCGCGGGTGGCTCGCCGGATCGAAGAGATTGCTGCCAATCAGCTCGAAGATCAATACGCTGTTCTGGCCTGGCACTTCCTGCAAGCCGAAGAGTGGCAGCAAGCGTTTCATTACCACGCGCAGGCTGCCGGGCAGGTCCGGCGGCGTTTTGCCAACCATGATGCAGTGGCACTCTACACCACTGCCCTCAACATCGCGCCTCGGCTGACCACTATCCTGCCACCGGCGCAGTTGATCGAGCAGGTAGCCGACATTCACGAAGCGATTGGCGAGCTGCATCTGGTGTTAGGCGAATATGACGCTGCCGAACATCATTTCCGCGAAGCGTTGCAACTCAGTCTGCCGATTGGAAATGAGCCGGTCAGTGAGCGCTGGCTGCGAATGCACCGCATGCTGGCCTCGGTTGAAGAGCGGCGGTCGCGTTATCAAGCCGCTTTTGACCTGCTTACCAGCGGAATGGCGCGCGCTCATCGCGGTCTGCAGGCGGAAACAGCGCGCTGCTATCTGTTGGGGGCCGGGATTGCTTACCGCACCGGCGATTATGCTCACGCAATGGAATGGGCAAAAATCGGGTATGAACTGGCAGTGCAGACTGGTAATCCGATCGATCAGGCACGCGCGTTGAAGATTATCGGAAATATTGCGAACGATCAAGGCGATCGAACTCAGGCGATTGATGCGCTTAATCGGGCGCGCGCGCTTTACGAACAAGCCACCACACTATCTGGGTTGTGTGATGTGCTCAACGATCTTGGGCGGGTCTATACCCAGGCCGGACGCTGGGCCGAAACAATTGCCGTGTTCGAGCAATCGATGGCCATCTCAGAAAACATTGGCGATGTGCTGGCGACGGCGCGCACAGCCAATAATTTAGCTGTCGTGCTGGTTGGGCGCAATCAGCTTGAGCGAGCCGCGGAGCTGTATCAACGCGCCAGCGACCTCTTCGCCCGCCTCGGCTCGCGTCTAGGAGTAGCAGTAACTGGCTACAATCGCGGCGAGGTGTTGCTCAATCAGGGACGGGCCGGCGAAGCGTTAGCGTTGTTTACCATTGCTATCGCCGATATTGAATCAATCAATGCCCGGAGCTTTCTTCCCGAAGTGTTGCGGCTGGCGGCGCTGGCAGCGCTGGCGTTGGGTGACCTCGATCAGGCGCGCAGCAATGCCAATCGCTCGTTGGCCATTGCCGAAGAGTTGGGGCAAGTCGACGACTCGGCGATTGCGAATCGCGTCTTGGGTGAAATCGCCCTGGCCGCCGGCGATCTGGCAGTAGCCGAGGATCTGTTCACTCGCAGCAGCGCAACCCTGGCCCAACTGGATAATCGTTACGAATTAGGCAAAGTTCGCTACCAACAGGCTCGCCTCGCCCTGGCTCGCCACGACAGCGCAGCAGCAGTAACCGCTCGCGCGGAAGCAATTGCCATCTTTACCGAACTCGACGCTCAACGTGATCTGGCCCTTGCTCAGGCATTGCCGGTCTGACTACCACCAAGTTCTCAATCGGAAGGAGCGATCCTATGTACCGGCTTCTGCTCGCACTGACTCTGTTCAGTCTCCTGTTGACACCATTCACGCTTGTGCCACAACCAACACCGGCAACTGCCACCGAGTCAACACCAATCCATCTGACCACCATTACCGAGCTGCCGCCGATCGACGAAATTGAACCAAACAATAGCATTACCCCACCCGAGGTTACTGCCCAGCCGATCGCGCCTGAACGCACCGATAGCTGGCAACAGGTGATCAGCGGTATCATTGCCTCATCGAGCGACATCGACTACTACATGGTTGTGATCGATAGGCCAGGCTCGCTGATCAAACTCGAACTCACCAATCTGGATGCCGATTACGATCTGGTTTTTGGCGGCGGCGTTGATCCGGCCACAGGTGTAGGTGGCACAACCGAGACCTTCGAATTTGACACCGGCGAGCAAGGGTTAGAAGACATTACCCAGATTGGCGGTCAGATCGCCTCTATCGGTGGACAGATCGCCTCTATCGGTGGACAGATCGCCTCCATCGGCGGCCAGATTGCCTCCATCGGCGGCCAGATCGCCTCCATCGGCGGCCAGATCGCCTCCATCGGCGGCCAGATTGCCTCTATCAGCGTCAATCCGGGAACGCGCGACGAACGGATCGAGACCATTGTCTGGCAACCAGGACGCTACTTTGTAGCCGTAGCGCCTTCCAGCGCCGGCCAGATCGGCGCGCGTCCGTACCGGTTGACGATCACGCTCGAGCGCAGCACGCTCCAATCGCTCGGCCCGGCGCCACACGTGGAATTTCTCACCGATGAGCCAGACCCTGAAGTCACTACCCTCTACCTGGTCAATTCAAGCCGGATGGAAGAATTGTATCCAGAAGATCCCAATATCACGACCATCACGGCAACTCTCCAGAGGTGGTATCCGTATCAAACGACACTGGTGTGGGGCAGCTCAGAAACTCCGCTCGTTACCGAAAAAGGCGCGATCATCGATCTCGCCAACCTGGAGGTAATATCGAGAAGTGGCATAACTCCCTTCAATGACTTACTCACCGAATGGTCGCAACCGGATAATCAACGCAATCCACTTTATGCAAACTATATCGCCAGTATCATCGATCACGTGATCGAAGCAGCCATTGCCTCTGACGGGAGTGGCCGTTCCAGCGATGTGCGGATCGGCTATCAGTTGCGGGCCAACAATGACTTTGAAGCCAACAATGAGACCAACCGTGAGACCCCTTACCCCAATGTGCGCAACATTGTCCTGATCGGTAGCGACGAGATCATTCCCTTCTTCCGACTGCCCGATCTGACCACAATTGCTAACGAAGCCGATTATCTTGAATACCTGAAAACGATCGATAGTCGCAGCAATGGCGACAGCATTATTGCGCCTGACAACCCGCTAGGAGCAGCTCTACGCAATCGCATGATCTTGAGCGATAATCCCTACGGCACCGATCGGCCCTACCGTTTCTACGGCTTTCCACTCTTCATTCCAGATCTTGCTGTCGGGCGGATTGTCGAAACTCCGGCAGAGATCGCCGATTTTCTACGTCGGAATGTGCCTTTCGGAGAGCCCAACATTCAACTTGTTGCTGACATTTATTATCAAACTCCTTCGTACTCCATTACCGGCTATGACTTCCTGATCGATGGCGCAAACTTCATCTCAGGCACATTGCGACGGTCAACCGAAACGTCATCGACAGCCGTCGTGAGCCGTACCATCATCAACAATGACTGGGATCGCGACAGTTTTGAACAACAATGGCTCGAACAAGACCTCAACGAAATTTTTACCTCGCCCATCGATGTCTTTAGCACGACCTCGACTCTCGTCAGTTCGCTCAATGCGCACTTCGATCACTGGCAGCTCATTCCGGCTGTCTCGCGCGGCAGTCAACCCAACTTCCCGGCTGATCGCATCCTATCAGTTGAATACTCCTCCAGTTCTCACCAATGCGACGACTACCCGAGTTTATGTCCGGGGTTTTTCTACAATACCATTTACTACTCGGTAGGGTGCCATAGCGGATATAACGTGCCCTTCAATGCGGTGATTCAATCGGCTGAAAATCTTCCGCGCGCCTTTTACGCTGCCGACTTTGCCCAGGCGTTTAATCGACACGCCGGTAACTGGATTGGAAACACCGGCTACGGATACGGCACGCTCGACGGCGTTGACTACAGTGAGCGCTTGGCCGGATTGTTAACCCAGGAATTGACCCGCAATGAGGTTCGTCCTGACAGCGGATCAGAAACCGGCTTTACCTACATCGGACGCAGTATCGGCGAGGCGATGGTCAATGCGAAACAGCGTTATCTACGCGCGTCGATTGGATTGAACGCCTATGACTATAAAGTCTTGTCAATCAAAACACTGTACGGCCTGCCGTGGAAACGTCTGTTTGTCGATAATCCGCTGAGCGCGCCGGTCGAAGATCTCAACGCTGAATTACCGGTCGATGATCGCACTGCGCCTGTGCCGGTTGCCGGCAGTCAGTTGACGCGCACGATTACCTTCACCATCAGCTATGATTCGAACTACCTGCAACTATCTCGCACCGGCCAGACGGTCAACCTGCGCCCGGAAAACTTCACCATTACCGACACCTTCCTGCTGGCCGACACCTTCAACGTCACGCCGACCGTCACCGTCTTTGACCTCAATCTGATCGGTATGCCGGGATTACCCGCTTTCACCTACGACATTACTGCGCTTTCGGGTAGCGACCATGACGAACATAAACCGCTGGTAGTGCGTGATGTGATCTTCCTGGGTGGGCAATACAATACGGTAAATAATTTTGATCCTACTGTGACCCAGATTGTCACCGAGACCTTCACGCCGCTGATTACAAGCACGTTTGAACCTGACTTCAGCGCCGGAATCGGGTTCTGGGTGCCTGATCGCTTCTTTGGGCACAGTAGCATCGGCAGTGGCGCCGACCAGCGCGACACCCTGGTCAGCACAGCGGCTCAGTTCCGCGCCAGCGACGGTGTGACCGGCACGCTCCGCACCTATACCCAGCTTGTGTATCAAGTCATCTACACCGATCCTGACGCAAGCGGGGCCGCAGAGGCATTGGCCGACCAGAATCCACCCGTGATTGAGCAGGTGCGGATCGGTGGGCAAGAGGCCGGATTGCAGACAGTTTCTACGCTGATTGAGGTTCTGGTGAGCGATCCCGATAACCCTGACAATCCCGATGTAACTGTCAGCGCGGTCTATCTGGAGAGTGACAATATTACGTGGTCACCACTCGTCTTTGCGCAGGATTCCCATAACCCGCGGCTCTGGACGGCCAGCGTGCCGCGTAACTGGCCAGATGTGCGGTTGATAATTACTGCTATCGATAGCGCCGGAAATTCGGTGATGTATACGGCAAAAGGGAGTTTTGCTCCTCCCACCTACCAAATACATCTACCAATCATCACAAAAAATCCTGCCGCCAGTAGTTCGGGATCACCTTCAAGCTTCGCTGTCTACTTGCCAACCATTACCAACGACAAGCGGCAGTTGCTGGTGTTAGAGGAGTATTAGGGCTAAAGTAACGAGAGATGTTCACGCGCCCACAAGGCGGCCTGAGTGCGGTCACGCACAGCCAGTTTGGCAAAGATGACGCTCAAATGGTTTTTGACTGTCCCGATACTCAGGGCAAGATATTCACCGATCTCTTGATTGGTGTAACCCTGAGCCAGCAAGCGCAGGATCTCGCGTTCGCGGGGCGTAAGTGAAATGACAGGTTCAGGCGGTGGCGGCGGAGTAGATGCTGCCGTCGCCGCCAACTGGCTCAGTCGAGGTAACAATTGTGCCGTGATTTGGGGATGGATCAGCGCGCCGCCGGTAGCGACCGTCCGGATACCATCAGCCAGCGCGCGATGATCGACATCTTTCAGCAGGTAGCCGCGCGCGCCAGCGGCAATTGACTGCAACACTTTCTCATCATCAGGAACGGTGGTGAGCATGATGACCGCAGGACGCGGCCCGCGCGCAGCTAGCTGGCGGGTTGCTTCCACACCATCCATCACCGGCATGAGGACATCCATCAGCACCACATCAGGATCGAGCGTTGCGACGAACTCGAGCGCCTCGCGACCATTGGCGGCCTGCCCAACCACTTCAATGTCAGGCTTTCGCGCCAGTAACGTGGCGATACCGGTTCGGATCAAAGGTTGGTCATCAACAATCAGCACCCGAATCGCCATAGTTACTCCTTATGTTCAGTCGGCAACACCAGGCGCAAGCGCCAACCGCCATCGGGCAATGGCCCAGCTTCAAAACCACCACCCAACGCCTCTACCCGCTCGCGTAACCCGATCAGGCCAAAGCTGCCACTGCCAAGATCGATCGCTGGCAAAGTGCGATCGGGTTGATCGTCATTGGTGATGGTAACGACCACACAGTCACCTTCGGCCTTCACCTGCGCCACAATGACGCTGGCGCGAGCGTGTTTGCAAGCGTTGGTTAAACCCTCCTGGACAGCGCGGTAAATACAATGCGCTACCGCAGCCGTCAATTGATCAAGACGCCCCTGGATGTCTAGCTCTACTCGTGACCGCGTGCTATGGGCACAATGCATGGCCAGTTGACGCAAATCTGCTACCAGAGTCTCGCTATGCACCGGCAGGTTGGCATCAACAACGGCCAGCAAATTGCGCCAGGCGCTGTGCAACAATTCGCGACTATTCACCAGATGATCGCGCGCGGCAACCGGATCCTCCGCTGCCAGTTCGGCTGCCAGTTGCAATTCGAGATTGATCAAGACCAGTTTGGAACCAAGATCGTCATGCATTTCACGGGCAAGTCGCGCCCGTTCGGCAGCCACCGTTATCGCCTGGATTTCATCGGCCTGTTGTTGCATCTCGGTCTCGAGCAGCTTGACCTGTAATTCCACCTGCTGGCGGCGCTGCATCTGGTAGCGGGCCAGTAACAACGGCGCGCTGACCAACATCGCGGCGAGGATCAGGCTCACTGTTGTAGTAGGATCAATGATTACCGGCTGCCAGAGACCGGTCAATGCCAGCAATAGTGGGAAAAGAGCGGTAAAGAGCAACCACTGCACAAGCGAGAGCCGACTGGCCATTTGCCACGCCACCAGTAAGAAACCCCAGAGCAGGGGCAGCAGATTGGTGACAGCCGCCATCAAAGTGATAGTGAGCGTCTGTGCAGCCAGTCCGAGATGAACGAAGAGGGTACGGCGCGCCTGTTGCGTGCAGGCACTGGCAATGATCAGTAACCCACCGAGCGCCAGTAACCAGAGTAACCCACTCGCCGAGAGCTGATGCGGCTGAAGCATTGCCAGGCCAAGCGAGATGCTCACGAAGAGTGATGGCAAGATCCATGCCAGGACGTGGTTGGGACGTGGTGAGATCAAACTGTCGTCAAGCGCGCCGACTGCCGCCAGTGGCGACGATAGTTTAGGTTGTTGCGGCAGATAGCGCAGCGCCAACACTGTAGAGCGCAACCGTTCGATAGCCGTTGCCGCTGTTGCGCGTGACAATTCGAGCGCCGTTTGCAAACGTCCGAGATTTGATTGAGCCGTTATGAGAGCCGAGTTCATGCTTTGCTCGGCAACAGCCAGAGCCTGTTGTATCTCATGCGTCAACAGATGTAACAACCGCTGGCGTTCTTCTTGCGCCACCCGCTGTTGAATATCGCGTAGCAACGATGAGAAGATTGCGTAGCGTTGCTGCATCTGCTGTAACATGTACTGCATCTGCTCACGGCGATGCAGGTGACGGACGTAGATGAAGACGGCGATGATTGCGCAGGTGGCCGGAAACGCGATCGCCAGGTTACTTTGCAGCCATGCGATCAGATCGTTCGAGAGCTGATAGCGCACCAATGCCCAGATCGCCCAGATACTCACCGCCGTGATTGCCCATATCCATGGCCGGAAGAGAATGATGCCTTGCAAGACGATGATCAGGTAGAGATAGTCGATCAACGGCGCAGCGGTCAAGAGTTGCGCGCCTGCCGCCGCCATCAGTTCGAGGCCCAGCAAGACCAGTTGCCCCCAGACCGTAAGCAGGCGCAAAGGCGTTAACCAGGCCAGCCCCAACAACACACCAAGACAGGCCAGCATGCCAGCCAGACGCGGCCATTCGGCGCGGAGCGTCGCATCACCCAATCCGCTCAAGGCAATAACCAGCGTCACCAGCGAGAGCAACCCCAGCAACGCAAGGGCAGTGCGCTGGTAGCGAAAGGTTATTGCCTGGATGAATGACGACAAGCGATGTTTCATACCTATGAGTGTATCACATCAGGCGAAACAGGTTGATCGCATCGCCAATCGGGCACAACCCACGCAATGACTTGGGAGCGTTTACAGTTTAACGAAACGCAAGCGGCAACTTACTCACCCAACGCCCGCCGCACTGCCGCTGCCACATCGAGGATGCCGGCGCCAGCCACATTGCCATCACCGCAACGGTTGCCATCAGGAGCAGCGTAGGGTCGGGCAGTTTCAAGCAAGATGCGCTCGGTTGTCACAATATCGCCGATCAATGTCGGGTTGGCCGACCAGATCAGGGCCACAGCCCCGGCCACGTGTGGCCCGGCCATCGAGGTGCCATCAGCCCGCGCATAACTCTGGTTGGGAAAGGCTGATAACACATCCGTCCCCGGCGCAACCAGATCGGGTTTCACTCGCTCACTGCCATCGCTCAGCACCGGCCCGACACTGCTAAACACTGCCACGTTACCATCTGCATCGAGAGCGCCGACCGTCAACACCTCATCGTAGATCGCCAATGGCGCATTGAGTGAACTACAGGCCGGCCCATCATTGCCGGCACTGGCAACAACGAAGACACCGGCGGCCCGCAGGGCCTGCACTGCGGGCTGGAGTGAGGTCGGAGTGCATCCCTCAAGATCCTGCGGACAACCCCACGAGTTGTTGAGCACGTGAGCGCCGCGCGTTGGGTTGCCATCGCGGAATGGATCGCCATTGGGAGGGTAGGGCGCAAAGAGAAATTGCATGCAGTCGAGGTAGCGTGGCGCATTGCCGAGATTGCGAGCTAGATTGACACATCCGATCCACTGCGCATCAGGCGCAACACCAACGTTGTTCCCTAGCACCGTTGCCAGGGTATGTGTGCCATGCCCGCCAACATCGTAAGGAGCGGTTGCCCCTGTCCACGGATCGAGCCAGTGGTAGGCGTGGTCGGTTCCGCTGGCAGTGCGACCAGCGTAAGCATCGCTCAGTTCGGGATGATCGGCATCGACCCCTGAATCGGCTTGCCCGACGATGATACCGGCGCCACGCACCCCCATTGCCCACACTTCCGGCGCGCCGATCATGACCAGATTCCAGAGCGGCTCTGTCGGTGGTGATTGATCACCGCTTACCGTTATCGGCGCAACTGGCAATGGCCTTAGATGTGGCACAGGAATCACTGTCGCCACTTCTGGCCGATTCTGCAACCAGAGCCGCAAGGGCAAATCACCCTCAACTTCGAGCGCATTGACCAGGTAATAAGGAGTGTAACGAACGCCGATCTGGTTGAGCGCAGCGCGCAGATCAGCCTGAGTAGTCATGGCGTGATCGGTCAGTCGCTGGTAAACAGCTAGCCGGCGCTGCTGATAGCTGGTCAGGGTAGATAGTTGACTGACATCGGCCTGATCACGCAGGATTACAAACAGGCGGTCACCGGTTGGCACTGCTCTCTCACCGCTGATCAACAGCGCCAATCCGGTTAATGCCGCTAATCCTGCGCCGACTATGTGAAAGCGCTGATTGGCAACCAGCAGCGCCAGCGGCGTTGCCAGGAGCGCCAGCAGCGCCTGCCCGACCGCAGCCAGGAGCGCCAGATGGAACCCTTCGGGAAAACCGCCAAAGAGCAGCAGCAGCACCAGCGCATCGGGATCGGTCAGCGCCAGCGGCACCCCAAAAAAGAACAGACCAAACAGCGCCGAAACCGGCGCCACAGCCGCAACACCGACCTGACGACCTGTGGCGAGCCAGAGCCAGCCCCCGGCTGGCGCGCTGAAGAAGAAGAGCAGAGATGCGCTATTCGGCCCTAGCGCCCGGCTTAAAATGAGCAGCAGCAGACTCAGCGTCGCTCCTTCGGCCAGCCACACCCCGGTTCCAACTTCGGCTCGCTGCCAGCTTAGCAATGGTCGCCATGCCAGCAATTGCCCACCGGCCCAGCCTACCGTCGCGCCGAGCAACAATGTCAGCGCCAGATCGAGCCACGAACCGGGTACACCGATGGCCAGCCAGGGTAAGCTAATGATCAGACCAGTGCTGATCACAACCGGCGACCAGACAGCCCGCGCCGGTCTGCGGATAAGCCACGCAACGATGATCGCGTAGAGCAGGCTCAGGCCGAGTTGGATCAATACGATCACCTGACTCTCCGCCGACGGCAAGAAGATGGTTACTGCAAGCAATGCCGGCAATGGGAGCGCAGCCAGCCAGCGTAACGCAGCATCGCGCGCGGTGCCGTCACTTAGCCATGCCCAGAGCGCGAATGCTACTGCGCCTATGCCAAGGCTGATCCAGACAACAATTGCCTGCCCGGTATCACCTGATCCCAGTAGACTAACGCCAAGTTCCACCAGTCGTAAAAAACCGCCGATGGTTAGCGCAATGATCAGAATGGCGGCCAGTAGACAACCTTTTGCTTTCGAAAACCCGGCGGAAGAAGCTGTTTTATCAAATGATCCCATAGCGATCCGTGTTATACTTTCTCTGTAAAAGCAAAGATGCAATCCATCCCCAAACCTGCGCGCAGGAGGATTATTTCCCATGAACGATCAATCGCTTGCAAGCGTAGCTGATCGTAATGATACCATTGCCGGCGGTAACCCCGATCCTACCAGTGGTGATGACAAACCCGGTCACGAATGTGGTATCTTTGGTATCGTTGCCGCCGACGCTGATGTTGCCCGCCTGACTTTCTTCGGCCTCTATGCCCTCCAGCACCGTGGTCAGGAGAGTGCCGGTATTGCGGTTAGCAATGGACGCAGCATTCGATACTACAAAAATATGGGCCTGGTAGCGCAAGTCTTTGATGAAGAGAAGCTGCGCCCGCTCTCCGGCTATATGGCAATCGGCCATACGCGCTATTCCACAACCGGTTCCTCGAAGCTAGAAAATGCGCAACCGTTTGTCGTTGAGAGCGCACTGGGTCCCCTGGCTGTCGGTCACAATGGTAATCTAACCAATGCCTCAGCCTTGCGCCGCGAATTGTTGCAGCGTGGCGTTGGTCTTACCAGCAGTAGCGACAGCGAGGTGATTACCCAGATGCTGGCCGGCGGCGAGGGACGAACATGGGAAGAGAAGCTGAAGGTCTTCATGGTGCGAGCGCAGGGTGCCTACTGCCTCACGGTACTCACACGCGATGCGCTTTACGCAGTTCGCGATCCGTGGGGTTTGCACCCGCTTTGCCTCGGCCAGCTTGGCGATCAGGGTTGGGTGGTTGCCTCAGAAAGTTGTGCGTTAGGTACAATCGGCGCTCAATTCGCGCGCGAGATCGAGCCAGGAGAGATTCTCAAACTGACTCTCGATGGGCCACAGGTCATCTCACTGCAACCATCGATCCAGCGGGCAGCATGTCTGTTTGAGTATATCTACTTTGCCCGCCCCGATAGCGTTCTGGACGGTAAGGTACTACACGCGATGCGCGTGGCCCAGGGGCGTGAATTGGCCCGTGAAGCTCCCTGCGATGCTGATGTGGTGATTGCTGTACCCGATAGCGCTACTCCAGCGGCAATCGGGTACGCCCAGGAATCGGGGATTCCGTATTCTGAAGGTTTGATCAAGAACCGCTACATTGGACGTACCTTCATTCAACCCGACGACCGGCTACGTCAGCTTGGCATTGCGCTCAAATTCAATGCGCTGACCGATAATCTGGCCGGTAAACGGGTAGTGCTGGTCGATGATAGTATCGTTCGCGGTAACACAAGTGGCCCGATTGTGCGCTTATTGCGCGAGGCCGGCGCGCGCGAAGTGCATGTGCGCGTCTCATCGCCACCGATTCGCCACCCCTGTTTCCTCGGCGTGGATATGGCGACCTACCCTGAGCTGATCGCGCATCGCCTGACGATTGAAGGTATCCGGCAACATCTCGGTGCCGACAGTCTCGCCTATCTCAGCCTTGAAGGATTGATCCGCTCTACCGGTCGCGATCCCGCCACCTTCTGCACCGGCTGTTTTACCGGTCGTTATCCGGTCGAGGTGGAACTGGTTGACAAAGAGGTCTTTGAGTTGCGCTAAATAAAGCGTTACCCACAGCGCGAATGGTCGCCAGCGCGCGATGGCAACAGCAGTTAGAAGCACGCTGCTGTTGCCATTATCTCGTTAACCGTATCTTTTGAGTCGCTGTGCAGTCTGTTGCCTGCTTCAATCATCACCAACAATCCGCTGCCGGTAAGCAGGAGGCTGGCGCAAACGTGTCGCCTGCTCGAAGGAATAGGCCAGCCGGATCAGCATCGGTTCAGACCATGCGCTCCCAATAAAGTTGATGGCAACCGGCAATCCGAATGCCATGCCTGCCGGCACCGTCACTATCGGATACCCGGCGCGGGCAGCGAGCGAGCTGCTTCCACCGGGGTAGTGGTCGCCACCGATCAGGTCGATTGGCCAGGCCAGGCCAGTTGCCGGAGCCACCAGCGCATCGAGCTGCTGTTCGTATAACACCTGATCGATTGCCCGGCGCGCAGCGTCGCGACTGGCTTGCAGCGCCTGCTGATAAATCTCATCGTCGAGACCGCCGACCGCTACCGCTTGCTGGAATAGCTCCTGACCAAAGAAGCGAAGTTCTATGCCGGCATGCTGTTCGTTGAAGGCAATCAATTCGTCAAGCGAGCGTGGCGCGCGAGTGGCAGCCTGCGGATCAGGAATGCGTTCGGCAAGATAACGGTTGAGCGTTGCTTTGAATTCGTAGATCAGCACTGTCAATTCAGCTTCACTGAAAGCCAGCAGCTCATCAGGCAACGAGACAGGATCGACCACATGCGCGCCAGCCTCGCTCATCGCCTGCAACGCAGCCGCAAATGCTTGTTCGACGTGACGACCGAATCTTGCAAAGCGCTCACTGCGGAGCACGCCGATCCGTGCGCCCCGCAAGGCATCAGATTGGAGACAGGTACGATAGTCAGGGCGCACATGCCCGACGGAGGCTGCCGTGGCCGGATCGCGTGGATCGGGGCCGGCAATGATGCCAAGCACGGTGGCAGCGTCGGCCACACAACGAGCGTGCGGCCCGACCGTATCCTGGGTTGAACTGATCGGAATCACGCCGGCGCGACTTGTCAGGCCAACAGTTGGCTTAATCCCAACCACCCCACACAATGCCGACGGACACGAGATCGAGCCGTCGGTTTCAGTGCCGATGGCAACCACGCACATACTTGCTGCCACGGCGATGGCCGATCCCGAACTTGAACCACAGGGACTCCGGGTCAAAACGTGCGGATTGCGCGCCTGTCCGCCGCGCGCGCTCCAGCCGCTAGACGAAGCGGTGCTGCGAAAGTTGGCCCATTCGCTCATATTAGATTTGCCGAGAATGACTGCTCCGGCGGCGCGCAGGCGGATCGCTACGGTTGCTTCGGCAGCCGGACGTGAACCGAGCAACGCCAGCGAACCGGCGGTGGTTGCCGTGTTATCGAGTGTATCGATGTTGTCTTTCAGCAGCACAGGAATACCATGCAGCGGACTGCGTGGCCCCAGTGCATCGCGTTCCGTATCGAGCGCAATTGCCGTTTCCAGCGCCGATGGACTAACCTCAATCACAGCGTTGAGGCAAGGCCCGGCGCGATTGAGCGCTTCGATCCGCTCAAGGCATGCCATTGTCAAGGCTTCCGCAGTGAGGTTGCCACTTTCCATATCCGCTTGCAGCCCGGCAATGGTTGCTTCGTAGGCCATGGCTCCAATATGGCGTGTTGGATCGTGATCGGTCATGCCTTTCCTCCCCGCTAAAATCGACATCTCTGGCTACGCTTTGCCCGATGAGCGTGAGAGGGAGCGATCTCCGTCCCACGCTTGCCCTTCCCCGGCGAGGTAAGGGACACCAGTGACGCAAGGGCGAGGATGGGTCACTAGCGACGCAAGAGAGTGACGCAAGGGCGAGATATGACGTGTGGGTGAGCCGTAAGGGCGAGATATGACGTGTGGGTGAGCCGTAAGGGCGAATAATTATTCGCCCTTACGGCTCCTGGCTCCTGGCTCCTGGCTCCCGGCTCCTGGCTCCTGGCTCCCGGCTCCTGCTGAGCACCTCGCCCTGGCACCGCACCCTGACCCGTCACCCCCGCACCTCATCCTGGCCCGTCACCCTGACCCGTCACCCCCGCACCTCATCCTGGCCCGTCACCCTGACCCGTCACCCCCGCACCTCATCCTGGCACCGCACCCCGACACTCGCCCTGGTACTCGCCCTGGCCCGTCGCCCTGGCACTCACCCTGGCCTGTCACCCTGACCCGTCACCCCCGCACCTCATCCCGGCACCGCACCCCGGCGACGTCCCGGCGCCCTGACGGCGTCCCGGCGCCCTGACGGCGTCCCGGCGCCCTGACGACGTAACGTAAGGGCGAATAATTATTCGCCCTTACGTCGCACCCTTACGTCGCACCCTTACGTCGCCTGCTGAGTACATCATCCCAGCACTCGCCCTGAACCGTCGCCTGAGCCCGTCATCTACTACAACACCTTCACTGGCGATAACAAACCGGGTCGCTCGCAGTTAGCCGCCTCAATTGCCTCAGCCGAACCCAATACCGCCACCTGCCCGTAGTCTCGCAGAGCAGCAGCGGCTTCAGCAAAGGCCTCGAAATCGGCAGCCGTTGTTGCCAGCACCTGATCACGGATTTGCTGGCGATACTCATCGCTCACGCTAGTCAAATAACGAACCAGCGCTGTATACCCTTTCGCGTCAGGCAACTGGTACGCATCCATATCGCCGATGGTACCGATAATCGCTCGCTCGATAGTCGTTGAATCGAGCGCTGCCTGCTGCAGAAACTCCGCCATCTCGTCGTAGACATCGAGGGTGCGCAACAGGTTGGGATCGCGATACGACGTAGCGATAAACAGACCGGTGCTTCGGTCGTAGTTACCGCCGGCGCCATATGCTCCACCCTGAATCCGAATCCGGTCGAGCAGATAATCAATCGTGAGGTGACGCAAGACCACCATGGCCGAACCACCGGGTCGAATGCCATGAGCGTGCAGATTCACTCCTTTGGCAACATAGTTGACTTGCGCCGGAATAATGAGACCTTCCCCGCCATCAACATTGCGTGTCGGCCAGGACACTGGCGTGTAGTCGGCTTCAGGCAATTCGGCAAGGAAGGAGGTCAACACCGGTAGTACCGTCTGCTGATTGTCTGCATCGAGGGTCAGGTTCGCCACCAATCCGCGCCGGTTGATCAACGCCGCGCGCGTGGCTTCAAGATCGGACAGCACGCCCGGCCAATCGTGTTGAATCCGCTGTTCCAGCTCGCGCAGGAAGAAGAGGGAGGAAATGCCACCCATCTGCTCTTCCGCCCATTCGGCAGGCGAGAAGCGGGCAGCCAAACGCCGCCGGGCATACGCATTGCCTGCCGGCACCAGCGACGACTCCTTGTTGGCTCTGGCCCGCAACACAATCTGCCGGAACCGCTCGTAGTCATCAAGATTCACCGTAAGCAGAATTTCGCTCAACAGCCGCAGCAATCCGTTGACCTGGGCCAGCGTACTCTTCCCGCGCACCACCAGGCGACCTACCGGCGTTGCAGTGGTAACATCAGTCGCCGTCATTGTTGCGGCGTAGATTCCGCCCGTTTCGCGCCCGATCCGTTGCAACAGACGGACAAAATCCGAGGTTGCCGTCCCCATTTCGGTTAGCGCGCGCGCAAACAGCGGAGCATAGGGCAACAGATGAGCCGGCAACGCGCGCAAATCGAAGGCCAGATCGAGATAGACGATACCGTTGGTGAAGAGATTGTGGCGCAAGAGCGTCACCCCGCCGCGCTCGTCAACCTCGGTGGGGATACGCTTAACCTGCCGGTCGAGATCGGCCAGGCGCAGCGTCGGAATCGTGGCAAGTGCTTCGGGCGGATCAGGAGTCTGTTGCCACTCGGCCAGCGCCTGCGTTTCAGCGACCAGCGCCGCGCGCTTCTCGGCATCGAGGGTTGCCGCAAAAGCATCGATCCGGGCCTGTTCGGCAGCGGCCAGAAGGGCCGCATGGTCGGGATCGGGGCGCAGCATTACGCGAGTGCGGTGCGGATTATCCAGGAAGAGTTCGCGGATCATCCGTTCAAAGATGCGCTCACCGCTATCAACCGCAGCCCGCACTGCCGCCAGCGGCGCTTCAAACCGGAGCGGCGCAATCGGATCATCGTCGTAGAGCCAGGTGCTCAATGCGCGCAGCATCAACACCAACCCACGCGGAAAGCTACCGGTATTGTTTTCGCGCAGGCTAAACTCAAAGGTATTGAAGGCAGCCGCAATTGTTTCGGGATCGATCCCCTGTTCGGCGAGTTCGGTCAACACGCGCAGGATCAATTCCTCAACCTGGCTAGCGCTGGCGGGATCAATGCCCTTCATCCCGACCGAGAAAGTCTGCTGAAGCAGATCGCTCTCATAGCCACCGACGACCTCTTCACCTAAACCTGAATCGATTAACGCTTTGCGCAGCGGCGCTGCCGCATTCCCCAACAGAATGTAACTCAGCAGCTCGCGCGCCATCACCTGGGTTGGATCGCGATTGTCATCGATCAACCAGTTGAGCATCACCATGCCCTTCTGGTTGTTGTCGGCACTCGCGCTGAAGGTATGTTCAAACGCGCGCGGTTCGGCAAAACGCGCCTGTCGTTCGATCTGTGACGGCGGCTCGATCCGCTCAAATTGACTTAGATATTCATCGAGCTTGCGCAACCGCTCCTCTGGTGGATCGTCTCCGTAGAAGAAGATTCGCGCATTCGATGGATGGTAGAGCGTTTGGTGGAATTGCTTGAATGCCTCGTAGGTAAGATCGGGAATAGCCTGTGGATCGCCTCCCGACGAATGGCCATAAGTGGTATCGGGAAAGAGTGACTGTTGCGAATAGCGATAGAGCATGCTATCGGGCGAAGAATATGCCCCTTTCATCTCGTTGTAGACCACACCCTTGATCGAAAGCGGGGCATCGGGATCGGGCAGCTCGAAATGCCAGCCCTCTTGTTTAAGCACTTCAGGCGTGATGCGCGGGAAGAAGACTGCGTCAAGGTAGACATCGACCAGATTGTAGAAATCTTTCAAGTTGGTGCTGGCAACGGGATAGGTCGTCTTGTCGGGATAGGTCATCGCATTGAGGAAGGTATGCACCGATCCCTTGACCAGCGTGAAGAAGGGGTCTTTGACCGGATACTTGCGCGAACCGCACAACACCGAATGTTCGAGAATATGGGCAATGCCGGTGGAATCACGCGGCGGTGTGCGGAAGGTAATGCCGAAGCACTTGTTCTCGTCATCGTTTTCAAGCGAGAGCAGTTCGGCGCCGGTTTTAACATGGCGGTAGAGGCGGGCGCGCGTGTTCAGTTCAGAGATGAACTCATCACGCAGCAGCTCGAATCCGTACATATTCGTCATGACAACCTCGTCTGATACAATAGGCGACAGGGATTAATTGTGCGTTTACAGAGTATTGTACCAGAAGCATTCAGGCAATGGCGAACCGAAGATATAGCTCCGTTTCAATCATCTGCACTGCGCGCGACGAAGCCGATAACATTGCCGCGCTGATCGATTCGATGCTGATGCAGACGCGACCCGCCGATGAGATCGTGATCAACGATTGTCAAAGCAGCGATGAGACACCGGCAATCGTAGCCGCTTATGCTGCCCGTTACCCGCACGTCAAGCTGGTACGCGGCGGACACAATATCTCATCGGGACGAAATAATGCTATCCGGCACGCGCGCGGACCAATCATTGCCAGCACCGATGCCGGTCTTACCCTCGATCCGCACTGGCTGGCGCGCATTATCGCTCCAATTGAAGCGGGTGAGGCCGATTTGGTGGGAGGATTTTTCCACCCTACCCCGCGATCTCTCTTTGGGCTGGTGTTGGGTGAAACAAACTATCGCCGGAGCAATGAGATTGATCCGGCAGCCTTCCTGCCCTTTGGTAAATCAATGGCCTTCCGCAAAGAGGTGTGGGAAACGGTGGGTGGGTTTCCAGAATGGGCCAGTCATTGCGAAGACCTGCTCTTCGATCTGGCGGCGCAGCAAGCCGGCTTTCGCCGTGTTTTTGTGCCCGAGGCTGTCGTCCATTTCGCGCCAAGACCGACATTGCGTGCCTTTATGCACCAGTATTACACTTACGCCCGCGGCGATGGCCGGGCCGGTTTGTGGCCAGAACGACATGCTTTGCGCTATGCCGTCTATCTGGCGCTGAGCGCCCTGACCAGTCTTGCTATCTCGCAGCCACGCTTGCGGCTGCCCATCGGCGTTCTGGTCGGGATCGGAGTTGCCGCCTACACCCGCGGCCCCTACCGCCGACTCTGGCCGCGCCTGCGCGGACGGGCCATATCCGAACGGCTGGCCGCGCTGGCGCTGGTGCCGTTGATTCGACTGGCAGGCGATACCGCCAAAATGGTTGGCTATCCGGTTGGCGTGTGGCGACGGCTACAAAGTCGAACGTGATGGCATAGCCGGGCTATGCCATCGCCAATAGCGCTTCCTATACCTCTCACGTCGCCGGTTTTGGTCGACGCCGGTTGAAGAACTTGAGTATCAGATCAATCGCAACCACAATCATGGTAATAATCCCCAGTTTGGCCAGAGTGCCGACCATCTCAGTAGCGCCGGCCAGCGAAGGGGTTTCGCCAGGATGACCGTCCCGCTCACCAAATGGCGGTCTGCCTTCGGCAGAGAAGATGCCTTCCCGTATTCCACCTCTTGGTCGCTCACGCTCGCGGAAACCTTCAGTGGTAGCGAACTGGTCAGTCGGCAACACATTTTCGGTCCGTAACCAGTTCATTCCCATAACGATCAGCCAGGCAACGCCAAGAATGATGAGAATGCGACCGATAATTTTCATTGGTTCACCTCCTCGAGACGAGCAGGCGTCATCGTCGCCCGGGCCTGCGGTTTACGTCGTGAAAAGATGCGTCGAATCATGCCTGCAATCCAGCTCCAGTGGATGGCGATGTGCAGGCCGAGCACGAGCACGGTCAGATCGGATGCCTGATGGTGCAAGACCTCGAGCGCGCGATCACGTGTCATCGTCAACCCCAGCATCGGCAGTGCCTCGCGCGAAATGAAGATACCGGTGGCGACAGTGACAGTAAAGGCAATAAACAGGATTGCGTTCAGCAGATAATTTAAGCGTGAACGCCACGTGGTTTTGGCAAAGAATCGCTTGCCGACCGTAACAATCCAGTTCCAGTGAAGAAGTAAGTGCGTGATAATCGTCGCTGCCAGCGCCAGACCGAGCCATTCGTGGATCGTTAGTCCACTGAAGCGGGGCGCAGTTGCGACTAAGAAGGCAATGAACATCGCGCCATCAATCAGGAAGTTGCGCCAGTTTTGTTTCATCGGTTGCACTCCAGTTTTCATACCTGCTACCTGGTTTGATGGTATCAGGCAGATTTGAAAGAGTTGTGAAGACGGCGCGCACAATTGGTGAAAGATTCCGCAATCACCGCTGAGTAACCCGGTAACAGAGGTTTCGTCAATACGTATCGCGCTCGTCGGTTGATACGTGTCAGCGCAATGTCATGCGTGACTACACAATGGTGAAGGGCGACCCGATGGGCCGCCCTTCACGCGCTCGACGTATTCGGAATATCAATTGCTCACCTTAACGGGTGCGAATCCGGAATGGCAAATAGAGCGGGCAGAAACCAATCGCGCTCGTGGCGAGAAAAACAACCGCCAGGATCCCGCCAATCCAGGCCAGTACTCCCGACAAGACGTTGGTAACGATCAGCACAGCAATCACGAGCGCCACTACCACGCGCGCGATCCGATCGATATTTCCCATATTCGGTGTCATGACCTTCCTCCTCTGAGCGGTAACGGTTTGCCTGATCTGACTATAGCAGATACAGAGATACCGATCAGTGACAAAGTCACGTTGCCGTCGTTGCTGGCGTATCGCGTTTTATGAAATGTATCACCAATCTGCCAGCATCACGGCAAGGACAGCATCCACTCGCCGACATTTGGCCATATTAAAGTAAAGTATGGATACGTCACGGATGAAAATGCACCTGCGCACAGTCGCACGCCAACATGGAAGACGGAAATGACCGGCTGATCCTCAAAGGATGAGACAGACTACGCCAGAACCGGCGAGCTGGCGAGGCGCTCCTGCCAATCCCAAAGGTTCGCTGCTCGCGTCAATCCACAGACTTCGCCGGCATTTGCCGGTCATACGCCAGGTCACAAATTTCGATAGCCGCTCCTGGTTTCTCTACTGACCGGCGATCATAATCATATCGTTCATCCCAACGCGAGATAACCCCTTGCCGGACAACGCGCCACCTTCTCACGCGCCTTGCGGTTTCACCATCGACCGACCATTCGCGTTCATCCCAACGCGAGATAACCCCTTGCCGGACAACGCGCCACCTTCTCACGCGCCTTGCAGTTTCACCATCGACCGACCATTCGCGTTCATCCCAACGCGAGATAACCCCTTGCCGGACAACGCGCCGCTCACGCCTGCTCAGCCACGCTCGCTGACAACAGGCCACCTTCTCACGCGCCTGTCAGGCTGTGGTATTGTATGACAGCGTTGAAATAGCAACGGAGACGAGATGCGGATTCTCTTTATCACTGGCGAATATCCGCCGCAACCGGGAGGAATCGGCGACTACACGCAACGGCTGGCGCAAGCGCTGACGCATGCCGGGCACGAGGCGCTCATCCTGACCGCCGCGCAGCGCAGATGGCAACTCTGGCGGTCAACCGGCGCCGGTGATGAGGCATTGGTTGCCCCAGGAGGACGCGCCGGCTGGGATGTAACTACCGCTCTCCGGCTAGCGAGACTGATACACCGCATCCAACCCGATTGGTGCCACATTCAATACCAGACCGGCGCCTATGGCATGCAGATCGGCATCAATTTCCTTCCCCTGCTGCTGCGGCGAGCGAGGATTGCCACTGCAATCACCTACCACGATCTGCTGCCACCTTACCTGTTCCCTAAAGCGGGGATAGTGCGCGATTGGGTCACCCTGTTGCCGGCCCGCACAGCCAGCGCAGTCATTGCGACCAATCCTGAAGATGAGATGGTTTTGCGCTCCGCCGGCTTGCAACCGCGCTTCATTCCGATTGGCGCCAATATCGAGCCAATGCTGCCGCCGAACTTTGACCGCGCCACATGGCGCTCGCGCCTCGGCGTTGCCGCTGATGAGGCCTTGATCGGGTATTTTGGCTTGCTTTCGCCGGGGAAGGGAGTCGATGTGCTGCTCGATCTGGTCGCCACTCATCCAGGCTGGCGATTACTGATTATCGGTGGCGCTGCCACTGCGCCAACCGATCGAGCCTACGCCGCGACGGTACAGCAACGGATCGCAACCGCTCTCGGTGATCGGGTGATCATAACCGGCCATATTGCGCCGGATCAGGTCTCTGCCCATCTGAGCGCCTGCGATATTGTGGCGCTGCCTTTCCGCGATGGCGCTTCACTGCGTCGCGGTAGCCTGCTGGCGGCGCTGGCTCATGGCTGTGTCGTCGTCACCACACCACCTACCTCAGCGGCGACTGCGGCATCCCTCGCTGAAGCGGTGCAATTCGCGACAGCTCAACCTGAAGCAATTGCCACTGCCATCGAAACGTTACTCGCCAATCCAACAAGCCGCGCGCGCCTCGGCGCTGCGGCTCGCGCCGTTGCTCACCGGTTTAACTGGACTGCCATTGCTGCTGCCCATCTCGATCTGTACCGCGCGCCGCATCCACGAATCGGATAAAAAGGTGCAAACTACCGGCTTTCTCTCATTGTGCCGCGTGAACCTTATTTATAGCGGCAACTGCCGCCGCAGCCTGCCGCTCTACTTCCCGCTCGCGTGTCGTTCGCTTCAGGTCACTGCTTCCTGCCCTGGAAGAAAGCGCGACCAGATGGAACTGATGAGCGCTCGACCGGGTGTAACAAAAGAAAAACATTCAGCTCTGGCGTGACTGACCAAAGAGACGTTCTTGTACCGCCGCGCGCAGATCGCGCGCAATCTTGATGTCGGTCAACGAGATACCGAGTCCTACTATCGTTTGCGCTACTTCGGGACTGACGCCAATCAAGATCAGACGCGCGCCCAGCAACCGCGCGCTGCGCGCCAGCGCAATCAAGCCATTAGCCCCCTCCTGATCGAGGTATGGTACACCGGTAATATCGACCAGCAACGAACGCGCCCGGCTTTGTTCGAGTGACTCGAGTGCCCGCTGCTGGGCCAGCGCAAGCCGCTGGCTATCGAGCACTCCAATCAGCGGCATGATCAGCATGTCGTCGTGAACGGCCAGAATCGGCACACTCAGGGCCTGAATCTCGCGCCGCTGTCGTTCATTTTCGCTCAAAGCCGCAGATAACGCTCGCTGCCGCTGCTCACTCTCAGCCAGGGCAGCCTGCAACGCCGCTGTGCGTTCAATCACGCGCAGTTCGAGCGCCTGATTGGTCTCACCCAACCGCCGGGCCAACTCTTCGGCTCTGGCCTGCGCCGCAGTTGCCAGTGCGATGGCGTGTTGCACACTTCGGGTACCAATCCCGGCTATCACACCGCATGCCACTGTGAGCAATACGCCAACGACTACCACTTCACCGGGGCCAGGTGAGTCTTGAGCCTGACCGGCCAGCGCCAGCCACTGCCCGATCGAACCGGCGACGCTCGCGAGCACGGACAGAACAACATGGGATACCCGCCCAACTACCGCCGCCGTGACCACCGCGACTACGGCAAAGACCGGTACCAGACCGATTTGACCGGTACCGAAGGGGATCAGGGCAAAACTGCCCACCAGAACGATAATTAAGCCTATTGTTGCCTGATCTACCCGACCTGAGCGAGTCAACACCATGATTGCAATCAGTAGCGCTAACCCGATAAGCGAGGAAATTAATTGCGGTATCGGATCGGGTTGGATCAAAACCAGAGGGATTGATAGCAGCGTCAGAAGGATAAGAACAAGCCCAATCACCATCAAGTTCTGTCCACGCCGCCGCAGTTCAGGATCAGAGAGAGGCACTGTTATAAGGTTACTCCATGACCAAGAATGCATCGCAGTGACCACCATTCTGGATTATTGTGCCTGAAAACACAGATAGTTATCGTTCGTAGACGCATGAATGATCGGGACAATGTCCAAATAAGACAATGTACTACCGGCATTGTAGCGCATTGTCACCATTCATATCATATCTACGCGCGAGCCTTGAGGAATGATTCACCCGGCTAAAAACGGCCTGATCAGCCGCAATACCTCTTCCGGTCGCTGCTCGGGAAACCAGTGCGGGTTGGCGGTGAGATGCACCTGGCAATCTGGTCGCTGTTGCAATGCCAGTTCGAAACCGGCAGTTGACGCGATCCGATCGAGCGGACAACGCATAAAGAGGACGGGAAAGCGAATATCGGTGAATGGAGGTTGTCTTCCATAGCCAATCAGTCGTAGCGGCAACCGCATCAATGTTAATGGCCAATCCCAGTAATGAAAACTATCACAGGCGGCATTGGCAGCGTCTGGCGCGCGGTAGCCACCGAGCATAAGCATGGCTGCGGTCAGATGTCGCGCCGGTGGCAGGTAATAGGGCAGACCAAAGAGCACGCTGTACAGCCACGCCAGCGCCCGCAACCCATGTTCGGCCCAATCGTAGCGAAACGACGATCCTACCGAAAGTGCCACCATCTTCTCGATTGGCACATCGGGTCGCCGTCGCACCAGCGCCCAGGTCAGTGTTGCGCCCCAATCGTGAGCGATAATCACCACCTTGCCGGTCGGACTGGCAGCAATCACCGCGTCGATCAACGCCGCCACTTCGCGCGCCAGCCTTCCCCGACGCAGATCGGCCAGCGATGGCCAGGAAGGATTGGTGCGCCGGTTAGGTAAAGCAATCGCATAAATATTGCGCCCGCGCAGCCAGTCCCGCTTGCGTTCGTCTGGAGTCACATAGGTGTCAAACATGCGTTCCGAGTCGGGGAACCCATGGATCAGCAGTATCGGACTGCGATGGCTGTCGGGATGGTCATGAATCCGGCGTAGCCGACACAAGAGACGACAGGCCGGCGGCTGCCGGAGAGCAGTCCAGAACGTTGGAAATGGTTTGATCGTCATCGTCAATCAGCTCCGGCCACAACCCGGCGAGATGGCTGCCCCCACCAGAGCGCTGCGCTCAACGGGATCAGGCTCAGCACCGCCCCAAACAGGCACAGCAACAGATACCCCAATCCGGACAGGATAAAACCACTACTCAAGCTACCGAACGCTGAACCGAGATTGACAAGGAGATCACTCATACCCTGCGTCGAACCACGCTCAGCCGGAGTGATGGCATCGGCCAGCAGTGATGATCCGGCGATGTAGCAAAAATTCCAGCCCAATCCCACCAGGAACAGCCCTAATGCCAGCCATGGTGTTAGCAGCGAAGCTGGCGCAATCAGCGCCCCGGCAATCAACATTAACGCGCCGAGAATGATAGTGAGTGAGCGCCCCAACCGGTCGGCCACCCGCCCCGTAAACATCGACAATCCGTACATGCCGAACGTGTGTGCGCCGATCACCAATGAGATGCTGTCAAGACCGTGCGCATGGTGGCTCATGTGCAACGAGGTGACGCTCATCACCAGCACCATGACCACTTGTCCCAGCACCATACTGATCAGACCGAGCCGCGCGAGTGACAATTGCAAAATTATTGATAACGACCGCGCTGAAGCAGGTGGCGTAACGATGGTAGTCGATGCTTTGGCTGCCACACGCAACGAGAGCAGACGCGGATCGGGTCGTAAAAATAGAAACAAGGCCGACGCGGCTACCGCAAAGAGCAATGCGCCACCGAACATAGGGCCGGTCAATTCGGGTAATCCACGCGCTGCCGCGAGCTGGCCTAACGGCCCAACCAGTAATGGCCCGCCAACGGCCCCAATCGTGCCGGCAAACACGACGGTGCTGATTGCGCCGGCCCGCCGATCCGGCATCACGGCATCGGCAGCGGCATAGCGGCTCTGATCGGTGATGCCACGCGCTGTGCCAACCAGGAACAGTCCGCACAGAAAGAGGAAAAACGACTGATTGAGCACGGCAATACCGTCGATCAGCATCCCGCCGATGCCCAGGAGCATCCCGATAATCAGGCCGGGGCGCCGGCCAAACTGTTGCATCGCCCGACCCGATGGATAGGCCGACAGCGCTGCCCCGGCCAGCATCAGAGTTGCCGGCAGACCGGCCAGCGCATCGTTGCCACTCAATTGCGCGCCGGCGATGGCGTTAACCGCGATATTGGCGATGAAGGCGGCTGAAGCTAAACTTTGCGCCACGAATAGTGTGCCGATGATACGGCGGGTGACTGCGGCTTGATCAACGGGGCTTGGAAACACGACGCCTGCTCCGTACTGATGGGGTGATACTCAAATCAGACCACGTGGCAGGCCGCGATAACAGCGCATCGATAACGTCGCTATCTGCGTCTGCTACCGATCACATTGCCTGCTCAGATGCCAGTATAACAGATTTTGCTGTGTCAAATATTGCCATAATGAAGCTTGAACTTTTGTTCGCTCCAGTCGCCCTGATCATTGTTTTCACTCAGACGCCTTGCGGCAATATCACCTGCTGTGTGGAATCGGTAACGCCGCCGCGCCAGACCTCCTCTGTCCCACCACCTGATATTGATAGCCGCAACCTTGCTTCGCGCAGAAGCCAACTCAGTGACTTGTTCTATGGTATGATGCAGAATATTCGGCCACCTCTTAATGAAAGCGTTACTAGTATCATTAGATCAAAAAGCTACAGTTGCGCCAACAAAAAGCGAACTCTAAGCAACTGCCTGCAAACCGGTAAAACGATGACATCCAGCCCTGTCGCTACACTCGGCGCCCTGGTTACTATCGGGGATAGGCGAAATCCCATTGAGTAGATTTGTCAACCAACGCGGCAACTTGTCCATCGCCTTTCACATCACTGCTGCCTTTGCCGGTAGCTTCTGCCAATATGCGCATCTTCCGTCAGTTCCAGCTCATGATCGCCCGTATATCATCGACTCGAGCCGGCGCATGGTTCGCGCGCGCATGCGTGCAACCGCTCGATCGCCTTGTGTTACGGGTCAGTGGAGGCCGATTCGGAGTCGTCTCGCTCGTCTATCCAACCCTGGTCTTAATCACAACCGGTGCCCGCAGCGGGAAGCAGCGTCGCGCGCCGCTACTCTTCCTGCCCGATGGGAGTCGAGTCGTGATCGTGGCCTCAAATTTTGGTCGCGCCCAACTTCCTGGCTGGTACTACAATCTCCGCGCGAATCCTGAGGCCAAAGTGAATATCTACGGCCACACTTATACCTGTCGGGCACGCGAGGCGACCGGCATCGAGTATATCGAGTTGTGGGAGCGAGCGGCGCGTTATTACCCTGGCTTTGCCGCATATGCGCGGCGGGCAAAACGAACAGTGCCGATTATCGTGCTTGACATCAATACACCCACATGATCACCAGCGGCGTGAGCAACCCTTCGACCAGCGCCGCCAGTAACACCAGCGGCGCAATCAGCAAGAGCCAGACCTTCACCGCCTGCGCCACTGCCCAGAGCAGATTCTCGCCCACCGTAAACTCGCCTGGAGCGGTCAGCAAGGCCGCTCCCATGCGCAAACCCAACGCGGCACTGATCATGAAGACTGGCAGTTCGATGATGCCGTGCGGCAACAGGTAAGCGACCAGAAAAGCAATCGGACTATCCAGCCCCACCCCACCGCGTTCGATCAAGCGGCCACAGACATAGCCAATCTGGGCAAAGACTGTTGCCGGCACCAGAAATGGAAAGACCCCAAGGCTCACTGGCGCCAGCAGATTCGACAAAATGGACACCCGCAGGTTGTTGAAGAAGACAAACAATGCCAGCAACAGCGAAGGCGCCGGGCCAACTGCAATCAGATCAAGCGCGCGTTCAACTGCTGGAAACACGACGACCCGCGCCTGAATCCACCCGAAACCAAACCCACCAATCGCCGCCAGGAGGCTTACTGCCAGCGGCAGCCGCAACTCGCGCAGCAAAGCCAGCAATTCGTAGCGGTAAAAGCGAACTGGCGAGAAGGGCAATCCAGCATAGGCATAGAGTGGCGTTCCCGCCGGTTGATACTCGTTGAAGAAACGACGGAAAACCTGCCAGAGTCGGCGCAAACCAATCTCCTCGCGGCTGCGCGAAAAGATGGCCGCCCGCCGAAACGTTTGCAAACCGCTGCGGAGAAACGCCAATCCGATCACAAATATCGCCAGCATCGCCAGCCAGATCACATCAAACCGACGCGCGATGAAATACGGCGCTTGCGTCTGCAAGAGCGCAGTGGTTGGCAGCAGAATACCCGACGCCAGCAGCGATGCTTCGCGCACGCTGCCGGCATGGATCGAGAGACTGACAGCGCCGGTCACCAGCGCTAACGCCACCGTTACCGTAAGCAAGCCCATCTGCATCAACAAGTCAGGTGACATACTATCGGTATACAACGCCGGCAGACCAAACGCTACCATCCCATAGAAGAGATATTGCGTCGCCAGCCCGGTCACAAGTGGAATGGTGAGCGTACCGACCAGTTTGCCAAGAAAGAGTTGACGATCCGAAACCGGTAATGCGCAGAGCGACTCAAGCGTATTGCGTTCCCGCTCGCCGACGAATGACTCGAGTGCGGCGACCAGCGCAAAACTGATCGGCACAAAACCAGCCAGCACGCCACCGAATGGAATCAGTGGCGCGATTGCCAGCGGATCGTCAAGGCGGGGCAAGAGCGCATGAATACCGGCGACCAACCCCGTTGGCATCAAAATGGTTAGAAAAACGAGCAGCATCATCGAGCGCCAATCGCGGGTGATCTCGATCATTTCACGTCGGGCAATCACCCAAATCGGGCCGCCGTGAAACCACGTAATCTGCCGCCGAGGACGGAGTCCAAACCAGGGCCGTCGGAGCTGCTCGCGCGCCAGCAACTCTTCGCGACTGAAGGAACGCATACCGGTCTGCACTAGCAGCACAACCAGCGCATTCAAACCTAACCAGACTGCTACCACCAGATCCCAGCGTTCGCCCACGATGAGGAACGCGATCAATTGCACGATCAGCGCCAATGGCACCAAAATCAGGCTAGAGAGCAGACTTGCCGCCCGCACCGTCATCACGTGCGACGAGATGATAACTGCGCCGCTGACCATCACCAGCGCCATAGTCATCACCAGCGCCAGCAACAACATCACACGCAATGGCTGAAACGCGACCAACGCCACATCTACCGCAAAGAGCCAGAGGATCGCGCTAAAGACCAGTTGACTGAGCAGCGTGCCTAGCAACGGTAGTGCCAGCGCCGCCACCAGCTTCGCCAGATACAGCTCACGATCACCCAGCGGCATGGCCAGCAACGTCTCCAGTGTCTGCCGTTCGCGTTCGCCTGCAAACGACTCGAGCGCCAGAATGAGCGAAAAACCGGCGGGCAAGAAACCAACCAGCAGGATAGCAAACGGCACGATCTGAGTGGCAAGTTCAAGCTGTTCGGTAAACCGGATAAAGACCAGCATGGCCGAGGCAACCAGGAGCGGCAACGCCAGCGCCAGCATAATGAGCGGGATCAGCAGGCGCCAATCGGTCAAGGTATCACGCAGCTCGCGCCTGGTAATGACCCACCACGCCGGCAGAGAACGGGCAGTACTGGTCGCCGAAACCGATCGAGAGAGCGAAAATCGTTTCATCATTGTCACCGTGTCGCGGGGAGCGCTTCATCTTCGGCAACGATCCGCAAATACAGGTCTTCCAGCCGACGCGGTCGCTCGGCCAGGCGGTAGACCGCAATCCCGGCAGTTAGCAAACGCTCCAGAATAACTGGATTGAGCAGATGAGGTTCGCCAGTTTGCCAGACCAATCGATCGGCGCCAACAGGTTGCGCAGCAACCAGATCGCGAGTGATCATCAGCGCCCGATCCAGATCGGTTGATCGCGCGAGCGCCAGTTCAAAGGTCGGCTCACCGAGCAACTGCTGACTCAGCTCAGCAAACGTGCCGGCGGCAATGATCTGCCCGCCGCGAATAATCGCAATCCGATCGGCTAGCTCCTCTGCTTCGCTGAGATTATGGGTGGTCAGCAAGATACTGCGCTTTGCGCTGCGCAATTCACCGATTGCGTCGCGCACCGTGCGCGCGCTCTGCGGATCCATCGCCGTCGTCGGCTCATCGAGAAACAGCACCGGTGGATCGTGGATCATGGCGCGGATCAACGCCATTTTCTGGCGCATGCCCTTGGAAAAACTCTCAAGATGGCGATCGCGCACTTCCCACAGGCCAAACTGGCGCAAGAGCATTTCACTGCGCTGACGGCACTGCCTGGCCTCAAGACCGAGCAACGCGCCGAAGAAAGCCAGATACTCAAGCGCTGCCATCCGCCCGTACAAACCGGGATATTCGGTCAGCAGACCGACCATACCGCGCACGCGGGGGGCATCGCGCGCAACATCGTGTCCGCAAATACGCGCTTGCCCACTGCTCGGCGGCAAAATTGCCGCCAGCATACGCACCGTAGTCGTCTTGCCGGCGCCATTTGGCCCTAACAGCGCGACCAGTTCACCAGGCTGCACGATCAGATCGAGGTCACGAACTGCGACAAAATCACCGAATTGCTTGCTGAGATGAATGGCTTCAATCATATCCTGCCTACCTGAATAGCGGCATTGTCGGCGCTCATAGCACCCCTTGGTATTGTAGCCCGACTGTGTAACCATTGGCAGCCTGTGAACCGTACATTCCGCCAAACCGGATCGACCTTTACCTTCCTGCGCCAGCCCAATTCAGGTATACTGCAAGATAGATTTCCACAGAATGGCGGAGTATGATATGGATGAACCTCAACGCAGTAACGGCCCAGATATGGGCAACCATCTGACCTACTGGAGTATTGTCGGTATCACGGCGCTGCTCTGCTTTGCCTGGCTGCTGACCGGCAGTCTGGTGCTGACGCTTATCATCATCGTGCTCGGATTACTCCATCTGGCTCAGTTCTTTCCCGATGCCGAAGTCTTTGTTCGCTCAGATCCGATCCTGCTTGGCCTCCGCCGTTTCTCGCTCGTGCTGGTGTTGATCATCACCGTGATCGCAGTCACCATCCGGTTCATTCGGTTGTGAAATTTAGACATTTTGCACAAATCATGCAGCGTTTTAGTTGTTGAAATCATCCAAATCCTCTGCTATGATGCGAGCAGATAGCCATCATGAGCGACCGATGGCTCCCGTCAGTCTCAATGGAGAGCTGAACGGTAGTTGCAATGCGGCAGCGCGGAGGAAGCGATGGAAGTGCAAGGTATCCTGATCGGCTTGACTGGATGGGCGGCAACGGCAATCATGGCGCTTGGCACACAACGGCTCTCGTCAATCGAGCAACGGGCCGTGATCGTGTGTAGCTGGCTGGTGTGGATGATTCCTGGTTTCGGCACGTTCGTGCGCAGTGGGGCGATCACGATTGATACGGCAGCGCTGTTTATCGGCGTCTCTACCATTCTGCTGGCCGCGCTGCTGCTGATCGGCGCGCGCGGGCGTAAGCGGGCGCGCTGAGCGTGACACAATGATGCACAATCTGGATCGGCATCATGACAACGGTGAGCAGACACCAAAAGGGCACGGCATGACCGTGCCCTTTTGTGATGGCAATTTCTGGTGGAGCGCGGCGTGGTCGCGCCCCAGTCGCTCTACGCATCGTAATACATCATAAACTCATACGGGTGCGGACGCAGCGCAATCCCAACAGCCTCTTTGCGCTTGGTCTCGATATAGGTTTCGAGCAGGTCAGTCGTGAAAACGCCACCCTTCAACAGGAAATGATAATCCTGCTCAAGCGCGTTAAGCGCTTCGTTGAGCGAACCCGGCGTGCCGCGGATGTCCGCCTTCTCTTCCGGTGAGAGTTCATAGATGTCCACATCTAGCGGCGGCGGCGGCTCAATCTTGTTCTGAATACCATCGAGACCGGCCATCATCATGGCAGCGAAGGCCAGGTACGGGTTACACATCGCATCGGGAGCGCGGAATTCGATTCGGCGCGCCTTCGGCGACGAGCTGTACGTTGGAATTCGGATCGCCGCCGAGCGGTTGCGCATCGAGTAGACCAGGTTGATCGGCGCTTCAAAGCCGGGAACCAACCGTCGGTAGCTATTGGTCGTCGGCGCGCAGATTGCCAGCAACGCCGGAGCGTGCTTGAGAATGCCACCGATGTAGTATTGCGCCGTCTTCGAGAGCAGGGCGTATTGCGTTTCGTCGAAGAAGAGCGGTTCCCCATCCTTCCACAGGCTCTGGTGGGTGTGCATGCCCGATCCATTATCGCCAAAGATTGGCTTGGGCATGAAGGTCGCGCTGTAGCCGTGGGCCCGAGCCACATTGCGCACGATGTACTTGTATTTCTGCACCTTGTCGGCCATGTTTACCAGCGAGTCGAACCGCATGTCGATCTCGCACTGGCCGGCAGTCGCAACCTCGTGGTGATGGAGCTCGATCTCGATCCCGATCTCCATCATCTTCAAGATCATCTCTGAACGGATGTCTTGCAAGGTATCGGTCGGCGGCACCGGGAAATAGCCCTCTTTGTGGCGAATGCGATAGCCTTTGTTGCCGCCGGGCACCTCCGCGCCGGTGTTCCAGACCGCTTCAGGGCTGTCGATGTAGTAGAAGCCGTGATTGGCAGCCTGCCCGAACCGCACATCGCTGAAGAGGAAGAACTCGGCTTCCGGTCCGAAGTAGGCCGTATCGGCAATTCCGGTCGTCTTCAGGTATGCCTCAGCCTTCTTGGCAACCGTGCGCGGGTCGCGTGTATAGGGCTGGCGCGTGATCGGGTCGATAATGTCGCAGATCAACACCAGCGTTGGCACCTTGAGCGTCGGATCAACGAAAGCAGTTGACGGATCGGGCAACATTAACATGTCGCTCTCATTGATAGCCTGAAAGCCCTTGATCGACGAGCCGTCAAAGCCCAATCCTTCCCGAATCATGTCCTCGGTCAGTCGTGAAGCCGGCAATGAATAGTGCTGCCATCCACCGAAGAGATCGGTGAAGCGCGTATCAACAATTTGAATTCCTTTGGCTTTGATCAGGTCGATTACGTCTTTTGCATCCATAGCCATGAGATACTGCTCCTTGCATCTACTACGAAGAACGAACGCGGTCCTCCAGAACGAACGTGGTCCTGAAACAGGCAACGACGCCGCGGTATAATGATGACCAGCGGCGTCGTATGCTTCCTGTAAACCTCTCTGGCAGAGAGGCGTGTAATGCGCATGTGAATGTGACCATCCTGACAGATGCCAGAACCGGTTAACATCAATGCGACTTCGCATCAACAAACCGGATTTCCGGGCAGCCAGGCCACCTCAGTGTCGGCCACGATGCCTGCGCAGGCACTGTGCAACATCTGCACCTGAAATTAGTTTAACAATCGGCTGACCGGTTGGCTACGGTGAGAGGGTACAATCCTGACCAGCTTCAGATTGGATGCTTTATCTAAGCGAGGTCTCATCTGTGAGTCATTTTACAAAGCGCCGCGACGAGAGTACAATGGCAAGTCGATCCACGCCGCCACGTCGCGGCTGTTGTCGCAAGAAACCGTGTTGAAAGGAACAAAGCGCTGTGAGCAAGAAAATCCGCGTTGCGATTATTGGTGTTGGCAATTGCGCCTCTTCTCTGGTGCAAGGGGTTCACTACTACCGCAATGCCCGTGATGGCGATGACATCCCCGGACTGATGCACGTCAATCTGGGCGGTTATCACATCGGCGATATCGAGTTTTCGGCTGCGTTTGACATCGCCGATACCAAAGTCGATCGCGATCTGGCTGAGGCGATTTTCGCCGAACCCAATAACACTTATCGCTTTGCCGATGTGCCAAGGCTCGGTGTGCCGGTTTCGCGCGGGATGACTCACGACGGTATCGGCAAGTATCTCAGCACTGTCATTCGCAAATCGAAGCGCGATACCGACGACATTGTGCGCATTTTGCGTGAGACGCAGACCGATGTCGTCGTCAATTTCCTCCCTGTCGGCAGCGAGATGGCAACCAAGTGGTATGTCGAACAGGTGCTCGATGCCGGCTGCGCTTTCATCAACTGTATCCCCGTCTTTATTGCCAGCCAGGAATACTGGCGACGCCGGTTTGAAGAGAAGGGCTTGCCCATTATCGGCGATGATATTAAGAGCCAGGTTGGCGCGACCATCACCCACCGCGTTCTGACAACGCTCTTCAAAGAACGCGGCGTCCGCCTTGATCGTACCTATCAGTTAAATTTCGGTGGCAATACCGACTTCCTCAATATGCTTGAGCGCGAACGCCTCGAGAGCAAGAAGATTAGCAAGACCAATGCCGTCACGTCGCAGTTGGGTTATGAGCTGCCCGCCGAGAATGTTCACGTCGGGCCGAGCGACTATGTGCCGTGGCTCGGTGACCGCAAGTGGTGCTATATCCGTATGGAAGGCACGACTTTCGGCGATGTGCCGCTCAACCTTGAACTGAAACTAGAGGTGTGGGATTCGCCCAACTCGGCGGGTGTGGTGATCGATGCCATTCGCTGCGCCAAACTGGCCCTTGACCGCGGGATCGGCGGCGCATTGTACGGGCCAAGCAGCTATTTCATGAAGACGCCACCGCGCCAGTTTACCGATTACGAGGCGCGCGATCTTACCGAACGCTTCATTCGCGGCGAGATCGGAGCAAAGTGAGACAGCGACGCAAAGATGGGGCAATGTGAAGGAATTGGACGACATGAGCGATCCTCAGGACTTTACGCTGATGCGTTGCCTGACTTCACATCGGCGCCTCTTTGCGTCACCTTTCACTGAACAGGACTGGCATGAAACTGATCGTGCAGATTCCAGCCCTCAACGAGCGTGATACTATCGCCGAGGTCGTTCGCGCCGTGCCGCGCCATATCCCCGGCGTGGATCAGGTTGAGGTGTTGATTATTGATGACGGCTGCACTGACGATACTGTGACCGTGGCATTGGCGGCGGGCGCCGATCACGTGGTGCGCCATACCGCCAATAAAGGGTTAGCTACCGCCTATCAGACCGGCATCGATACGGCGCTGCGCCTGGGCGCCGATATTATTGTCAATACCGACGCCGATAATCAGTATCCCGGCAGCGAGATTCCCAACCTGATTGCGCCGATTCTGGCCGGCAAGGCCGATATTGTGATCGGCGACCGCCAGGTACACCAGATTGAACACTTCTCGCCGCTTAAAAAGGCGCTGCAACACGTCGGCAGCGCGGTCGTGCGCTGGGCCTCCGAAACCAACATCCCCGATACCGTCTCCGGGTTTCGCGCGCTCTCGCGTGAGGCAGCTCTGCGCACATTCGTCACATCAGATTTTTCCTACACGGTCGAGAATCTGATCCAGGCCGGCAAGCGCCGGTTAACGATTGTCGCAGTGCCGATTACGACCAATCCCGTTCAGCGCCCTTCGCGCCTCCATCGCGGGAACTGGAATTTTATCAAGCGGCAGGCAGCAATTATCGCCCGCACCTACACGACTTACGAGCCGCTAAAGGTCTTCAGCTACATTGCCCTCTTCTTCGCAATCCCCGGCTTCATTCTGCTCAGTTGGGCGGCCATCGTGTTTATCGGTCGTCGCCTGAGCCTGCTATCTGCGACGAATGATCAGTCGTTGCTGGTTGGCAGTGTGCTGGTGCTGATGTCGCTCATCATCTTTTTGATCGGGCTGCTGGCCGATCGCGTTGGCGGAGTGCGCCGCTTGCAGGAAGAGATTCTTTACCGAACCCGGGCCAATCTGGTCGAACAAGAGGCATGGCGCCGCAACGTTAGCGCTCGCCTCGACCGAATCGAACGCGCCTTAGGGGTACCTATCAGCGACGAGCAGGAACCTTGAAAGCCGGCAGGCTTTGTAACAATCGTGTGGCCGGTGAAAGGTGAAACCGTCCGGTTGCCAATTGGCAATCTATGGTGTCGTGGATCGGAACACAAGTCCGTATCCCGCACTATTCTGCGCTGTGGATCGCATACAAACTGCGGCAGAGGCACAAACCTGAAGTCGCGCCACATTATTTATAGCCGCCAGACGCAACCCTCACGTGTACGCAGGAGCGCCAGATGGCCCTGTCCTACACACCGTTGATAGATTGGGCACAGAATCGCGGATGCGCTCTCGCCACCTGCCGGAGGCATCGCAAAGGTATGCTACCATGAGCGCATTCCGGAATGTATGCGGAGAAGCCGTATGACGCATAATCTTCGTCAGCAGTGGGCAAACGGTAGCGTGGTCTACAATGCCTGGCTCACCATCCCCAGTCCCTGGAGCGCCGAACTCCTTGCGACCGCAGGTTTCCCCTCTCTCACCATCGACTTACAGCATGGGCTGATTGACGATCCGACTGCGCTTCACATCTTCCACGCGATCGATCAACAGCGGTGTCCGGTGCTGGTCAGGCTGGCCTGGAACGAACCGGCTGCGATCATGCGCGCCCTCGATCGCGGCGCTGCCGGCATTATCGCGCCGCTTATCAATAGCCCTGCCGACGCGCGCGCCCTGGTGGCTGCGTGTCGCTTCCCGCCGGAAGGGATGCGGAGCTATGGCCCGGTGCGGGTTAGCGTGGCCCATGGCGTGGCCGAACCGGCAGCAGTGGCCCGGTTGCCGATTCTGATGCCTATGATTGAAACGGCGAGCGCGCTGGCCCAGGTCGAAGAGATTGCCGCCGTTCCCGGCATCGATGGCCTCTACGTTGGGCCAGCCGATCTTAGTCTGAGCCTTGGGTTGCCGGTACCGGTCGATTTCGCAGCGCCATCCTTCCGCGCTGCGCTCACCCGCATCACGGCGGCCTGCCGACAGCACAACCTGGCTGCCGGTATCTATGCCCGGCCTGAACTGGTCGCAGATTTGGCCACGCTTGGCTTCAACTTCATCACAATTGTCAATGATAGCGATCTGATCCTGAACGGCGCAATTGCCGCCTTACGTGCCGCGCGGTGAGTCGAAATGGATGCTGAAGTCGCTGGCGACCGATACCGGTGATCGGCAATGCGTGTGGGTGGGATATTGCCATCGTCACAGTTATGGTTGCCGCGGTGATGCCACAGATTGCTGCGAATAGCCGATGACTGCCCCTTCAGCATCGGCTACCTCCTTCTCCATCACCAGACTCGGCCATCCCAACCGGGCGCGCCAGCCGGTCAGCCGCCAGATCTCGCGATAACCCAGGCGGCGATACAGTCGCTGCGCGCCGGTATTGCTCGCCAACACCTGTAGACGAGCGCGTGGCAGGCCGTACTGACGGATCGCTGCTTCCAGAGCCATCATCAAAGCGAAACCGGCGCCCTGACCTCGCGCCGCCGGATCGACGACGACACTGTGGATCAAGGCACTCTGCGGGTCAGCGTGGCGATAAACGCCAAACAAGGTACGGGCAACAACGGCAACCAGCTTCAACGTTGGCCCTATTCCGATCTCGCGCAACGCAGCCACCAGCGTGCCGCGCGGCGCGCGCTCAAAGACCGGCGCATCGGCAAATTGCACCATACCGGTACCGATGACGCGCTGTTGCGAATCGCACACTACATAGCGATGAGCCAGCGCCGCCGCTCCATTGGCGCGCAACGTATACGCGATCAAGCGCTCTTGCCCGGAGCGCGCGCCACTCAATGCGCCGGGTACCTCGGCGTGATACAGCTCAACGATCAGTCGGGCCAGGTCGGGTATATCAGACTCGGTTGCAGGTCGAATCGTGAATGCAGCCATGACACCATTCTCTTCGACGACAAGAAGGTATTCAGTGCGACTGGAGTCATTACCGGTTACATTACTCAGGCGCCCACGGCGGCGACTGTCGCTCAAGAAAAGCGCGCAAGCCGGCCTGCCCCTCTGCGCCTGCGCGAGCGGTAGCAATCGCCTCAATTGATAACCGGCGCACTTCGGCGAGTGACTCGGTGCGCACTGCGCGCAGCAACGCCTTGCTGGCCGCAATAGCCTGTGGGCCGCCGCGTAACATATCACTGACAACACGATCGACTGCCGTATCAAGCTGCGCTGCCGGCGCCACCTCATGCACCAGACCGATCGCCAGCGCCTGCGCCGCCTTCATCCGGCGCCCGGTGACAAACAAAGCTCGCGCATGACCAAAACCGATCCGGCCAACCACGAAGCGAGCGATAACCGCCGGTAACAAGCCCAACCGCACTTCTGTCAAGCCGAAGACAGCATCCTCAGCGGCAACGGCGTAGTCGGCGCAACATACGAGTCCCACGCCACCACCCAACGCCGCGCCATGCACGCGCGCCACCACCGCTTGCGGCAAGGTATCGAGCGCAGTAAACATGGCATCAAGCCGGGCAGCGTCGGCCAGATTCTCTTCGCGCGTGAAGGTCAAACTGGCGCGCATCCAGTTGAGATCGGCGCCGGCGCAAAACGATGGCCCTTCTCCCTGCAATACCAGCACACGCACCATCGGATCATCACGCACCTCCTGGCAGACCTCGGTGATGCCGGCGATCACCTCTGGGTTAAACGCATTGTGAACAGCAGGCCGGTGTAAGGTGAGAGTAGCAATGGGGCCGTTGCGCGTCAGGCTAAGCACGGATGACATATCATCCTCCGTCAGACAGATGCATGGGCGCAGACTATTCGAGCGGCAGTTCAACTGTTGCCAGCGTCTCGGCCAGAATATCGAGCGATGTGCGGCCACGGACACTGGCCGCAGGCCGCACCAGCAACCGATGACCGAGCACCGGCGCAGCCAGTTCCTTATAATCGTCGGGCAACACGTAATCGCGACCATCAAGCGCCGCGCGCGCCTGCCCGGCCCGAAATAGCGCCAGTGTCGCCCGCGGACTCATCGATAGCGCCAGGTCGGGGTGAGCGCGAAGCGCCTGAGCCAGCCGCACCAGATACTCACGCAACGATGCCGCAACCCGTACTGTGTAGATAGCTCGCTGTAACTCTGGCAATTGCCTGCCATCAACGACAGCCGTAAGTCGCTCAATCGGATGCTCGGCGGCCAGCACTTCCAGCATTTGCACCTCTTCAGCAGGCGAGGGATAACCGAGCCGCACTCGCGCCAGAAAGCGGTCAAGTTGCGCTTCAGGCAAGGGGAACGTCCCTTCAAACTCCACCGGATTCTGAGTTGCCAATACCAAAAACGGCTGTGGTAACCGGTACGTCTCGCCATCTACCGTTACCTGACCTTCACCCATCGCCTCAAGCAGCGCGCTCTGCGTGCGTGGCGTTGCCCGATTAATTTCATCAATCAACACCACATGGCTGAAGAGGGGGCCTGGCTGGAAGGCGAATTGACCGGTTTGGGGACGGTAGATGCTTACCCCGATCAGATCATTGGGCAACAGATCAGGCGTACACTGCACCCGCCGAAAACTCAGACCAAGCGAAACGGCCAGCGCGCGTGCCAGCATCGTCTTGCCCACGCCGGGCACATCTTCGATCAACACGTGCCCGCCACACAGTAAAGCAATTAACAACAGGTCAATTGCCGCAGTCTTACCGACAATCACCTGTTCGACGTTAGCCCGCACCAGTTCGGCAAACCTGGCTAACGCGCGCAAATCGGTTGCAGGAGATGGAGTCGTCACGTAAGCTCGCAATACCCCGCAGCAGACAAAACAAATAATCTTTTGGTTCAGCTACGGCAGAACTACAACGTTTACTTCAGTATTATAGCCGAGAACCTTCACGATCATGTCTGAGATCGACATCACGTAATCCCGACAATCCCACATTATCCCACACTATCCCACATTATCCCACACTATCCCACAGCGATGCCGGGCATTTTAGAACAAACGTTTTAATTTTGATAATTTCCCAAGATGATGGCAGCTCACGACAACGAAAGTATCGTAAAATAGGCGTGAATTGAGCGCGACCGAATCCGCATCTCTACCAGAAAAGGATACCAGATATGAGCGTTTCAAATGCGCCCACAGCGCTGCTCCTGCTCATTGGCGGTCGGCAAACCCCCAATATTTTAAGCGCGCAATTCCTGCGTCCGCAGATCATTGCGCCTATCGCCTCTCAGCAAGCGCTCCAACCGGGGAGGGAATGGGATAAGGTGAAGCCGATTCTCAAACAGCTTTCATCGCAGCTCCTTTCTCCGCAAGCAGTCAATGCCTTTGACCTGAACGACGTGCAGACTGCATGCACGACTATTATGCAGCAATATCACGACATGCACTGGATATGCAACATCACCTGCGCGACCACCATCATGAGCATCGGCGCCTACGAAGCTGGCAAGGCGTGTCAGGCCAGCATCTGGTACTTCAACACCAATGGGCGTCAAGTTGTAGTCTTGGCCGGACAGGCGCCGCAGGGAAACCCCTACAGGTTATCCGTGGCCGACTATCTCCAGATTTATGGACGGATAGTCAAACCATCGGAGCCGCCAGCTCAATCCTGGATCGATCTGGCCTGGATCCTGGCCGGTACCCCCGATGAAGTGTTGGATTTTCGCGAGTTGCTCCGCCAGGCAAAAACGAATACATCATATACCGCTCCACGCTGGCTACAGCAATTGCCATTGACACCATCAATAGCAGCGTGGTTGCCCAACATCCTGGCTGCCGGTCTGATCGATCAGGTTCAAGCGCACAGCAACGGCTATGACCTGCATCAGTGTCATCCTGATCTCTGGAAATTTTTCGACGGTCTCTGGCTCGAGATAGTGGCCTGGGATGCCGCGCGCCGGGCCGGATGTTTTGACGACTGTTGCTTCGGTGTCGAGATACCTGTCGCCGGGCAAAGCGCCAACAATCAGATCGATCTGGCGCTCACCTTTGCCGCCTCGATGTTGATTGGCGAATGCAAAACTGAAAAGGATCCCTTTAAAACAGCACACCTCGATCAGCTCAGTTCGATCGCCGATATGATCGGTGGATCATTTGTGGGAAAACTCTTCATCACCGCGCGTAGTCGGCAGCAGGTGAACCCTGACACCCTTCGCTCCTTCGAAGATCAGGCCAAAGCGCGCGAGATCGTGGTCGTAACCGGCGAACAACTGACCGAACTTCCTTCCATATTGGAACAAGAAGCCAGAAAACCAACCTACCCGCGCGTGTAACAGCATCGATCCATAATCTTCATACAGGTTGGAACCGTTGAATGACATCTAATGACTGTTTTCAACTATTTTCCTGACGGCATATTGCACGTAAATAAAGCTGTTTTGCTTTGCTGGTAGCGCGTTGTTATAATATCAGCATCGCAACTGCCGATCGATCGCTTGAGGCTTTTATGTTAAATAGACCAGACTATTGTCGGATTATTGCCGAATGTCTGTCCTACCCTGGCCAACCCTCAGACGAACTGCTTAACGTCGTGACTACCATTCTCAATGCCGGGTCTCAACCTTCTGCAGCGAGTCTCTGGGAACTCAACAACCAGATCGGCGCGCACCCACGACGCTTGGCGCTAGTCTACGGCGGAGCAACCAGGATCAAAAGTTACGTCTTCGAAGCGCCCAAACTACCGGAAATTCGCGGCGCAAGCGCATTACTCGACTGGATCGGCGAGCAGGAAGTGCATCGCATCTGGCATAGACATTTCCCATTAAGCAGCACTACCGGTAACCCACCTCATCCCTACGTGATTTATGCTAGCGGCGGGTCATTTCTCGCCTTTACCCCCTGCTGCTGCGCTGATGCGCTGGCTACTGAGGTGGAACGAGTCTATACTGAACATACTCTAACAGCCAACAGCGTTGCCGTAGCGGCATGTTTCGACCTGCTCGAACTGCGTTATGGGCGGCTCTTTCACCCTGATCGTCCCGGTCAGATCTACTGGATCGACGATTTTCTCACAGACTGTCAGGATGCAGACCTTTGGGAAGAGCTTAAACATTACTATTACCCACCTGCCGGACAGCCACCCGATCGGACTGATGAGACAGCGCTACGTCAACGATTTTTTAACCGCAAAACCTTCGGTGAATTGGTTACAATCCTGACTACGATGTATCATCGCCGTCGCGATGAACGTGCCAGCCACGGTGAAACACGCCATTTGCCCCATTACGAACTGATGCCGTGGGATGAGAAGTGCCGCAGTAGCGATGTTCGGCCGGCAGTTATTCGGGTCCAGATCGGCAACGACACCCGCCTCTTAAGCGAAGCCTCTGCGCGCAAGCTAGCTGTCGGCCGCCTGGTAAAGGGAGTAGCGGTGGGAAGCCTGGCAAATGATCTGAAGCCGTGGAATCTACCAGCCGACCTTAAAGATCAGTCGTGGGAGCAGCGCTGGCAGCAGTTTCTTACTCAACACCAGTCTGATTCGCCATATGCCCAGGATCAGAACCGGCATCACGCCATTGCAGCCGGCGACTTAAGTGACATTGGTGCTGCATCCGAGCCGAAACGCTACATCAGTGTGATCTATGCTGACGGAAACAATATTGGCCGGCTGATGGCAACGTTGACAACACCAGAGGTCTATCATCAGGTCTCGCGCGCATTGAGTGAGGTCGCTCAACAAGCAGTATTTACTGCCCTGGCCAATCATCTGAGACCTGTTCAGGTCGCCAGGCAATGGATTCACCCCTTCGAGATCTTGACGATTGGCGGCGACGACCTGTTTATTGTCGTACCGGCTCACAAAGCCTTCGATATTGCCATTGCTATTGCCCAACTCTTCGAGCAAGAATTGACCCAGCGCTTTAAGCAGATAGCTGCTTCAGCTAGCCTGAACCTGCTGGAGTCGCAGTCGATACCGCTGCGCTACAACGGAACAGATCCGGTTGCGGCTGCAGTTCGATCATTCCGGCCTGCTGCCGGTCTTTCGGCAGGGGTATTGATCGCCCAAGAGAACACACCCTTTTTCCTGGTGCGCGACCTGGTGGAAGAACTCTTAAAAAAGGCAAAAAAGCTGGCTACAACAAACGCCAGACAAGGCTTCTTTGGTGGCACGGTCGATTTTATGGTATTAAAATCGGTTCCGATGGTGAGCGACGATATAACCTCCTTCCGCGCTGAGGCATTGCGCGATACCGACGACAGCCCGCAACGTCTAACTGCCCGTCCCTACACCTGGGCCGAGTTTGCCGGATTGCTGGCAACTGTTCGCGAATTGAAGCGCGCGCAAGTACCTCGGTCACAGCTTTATCGGTTACGCAGCATTCTGGACCGCAATCGTGAAGGAGTCTTCGACAGTGCTCTGGAATATCTCTATACTCGCAGCCGGTTACACCGGCTAAGTGATGTGTTGATTAAACACGTTGATTATGCCTGGTGTTACCCATCACCCAACCAGCCTCAACGTATACACGTCCCGCCGTGGTCATCACGAACACCGCTGTCCCGTCAAGTGAAACCACGTTACGAGACAATCTGGGCCGACATGCTGGAAGCTTACGAGTTTGTTGCGGAATGAGGGTACCATGCAGCTTCGGATTGAGCTAACCGTCATCAGTCAGACTGCCATCAGTGTTGGCGCTGGCGGGAGTATTGCTACCATCGCTGATAAGAGTATCGTGCGCGATGGCTGGGGGCGACCGCTGATTCCGGGTTCCCAAGTGAAAGGGAAACTGCGCTGGGCCGCTGAACAACTGTTGCGCGGATTAGGGAAGGATATCCCTGCGCCGTTTGAAGGCGCGCAACGAGAAGAACATGATACGCCGGTGCGGCAATTGTTCGGCAGCCCGATGTCGCGATCGCCTCTCTTCTTCGCCCATCTACCCGGTATCATTGGCGATCTGTCTCAAGCAGAGTCAATCCGTGCCCAACCCACCCAGCATCTGAGTCAGATTCGACCCTCTGTAACAATTAATCGTCACCGACGCACAGCGGCAGAAAGCCTTCTATTGTTCCAGGAAACTGCTCTGGAGACGACCCGGTTTCACTCATCTCGCGCCATCACTGGCCAGATTAATGATCTGTCTCAGGCTGCGCTCCTCTGGATTGCTGCGCGTCTCAGCTCGCGTTGGGGCGGTGCCAAATCCCGCGGCCTGGGATGGGCAAAAGTGGAGACGAACGTATTCGTTGATGGCCAAGCGTGTACGGAAGACGAGCTTCGCACTGCTCTCCGGGCCCTGATCGCCGATGTGGGAGGCCGGCCTTGATAATCCAGTATGAGATTGAAGCTCTAGCGCCACTGGTGTTTCCCGAGCGTAAGCCTGGTACCCAGTTCAACCGTAGCCTGCCTTACGTACCGGGAAGTGTCATCTTCGGTGCCCTGGGACAAGTGCTGGCGAACCACCCAGATCTGCCCGCGATCCTGCGCGCGCTGCGCTGCCACAATGCCTACCCGGCTTTACCCGGCGACTCCTGGGTTCGTCCAATTCCTGCAACCGCAATCCAACCCAAGGGATCAACTGAGATGGTGCAAGATTCGTTGTACCGGCGGGTGTGTTGGGAACGTCAACAACCGCAGGCGCTTGTCTATGCGCCAACCGACGATGAAGGACGACCTTGGGAAACGGTTGGACAAAAGTTCTACACGCTCCGCGATCAACAACTCGTCTACCGTAGCGTTCAGCAACGCATGCACACCCGGGTTGCAATCAATCGTCAGCGCGGTGTTGCTCAAAACGAACGGCTTTACTCGCTCCTGGCAATTCGGGAAACAGTGCGTGGCTATAATAGCGACCAGCTCATGCCTACCCGCTTTGTTGGCAGCATGACGGTACCCGATGCGTACAATGCCACTATCCTTCAGGCTCTGCAACAGATCACGTACATCGGTGGTCGGCAAACCAGTGGCTTTGGCGCCGTTCAGATCACGCCACGAGAACAAGCTTTCGAACCGGTTTCTGCTATCCGCCAGCGCGTTATGGAAATGACGGAACGCTTCCAGCAGCAAGCCGGAAGGTATGAACGTCTTGGCGGTCGATCCTGGCAGATCACCGGTCATGTCTTCACCATCAATTTGCTGGCTGATACCATCCTGCTTGCAGATGGCTGGCTCCCGACCCAGGAACTCAGCGCCACCCATCTGAAAGCTCTTACCGGAATTGATGCTGAGCTGGTGCGTGCATTCACTGCTACCAAAACTGTCGGCGGCTGGCAGGCGCTCTGGCAACGGCCTAAGCCCACGAACGTGGCAGTTACAATGGGGAGTGTGTATGTATTTGCAACCCAACGTCATCTTACCGACCACGATTATAAGCAATTGGCTGCATTGCAACTTGTTGGCATCGGTGAGCGCCGGCAAGAAGGCTATGGTCAGATCCGGGTTTGCGATGAATTTCACCTGCGTTGAGGGGGACCTATGAGTGACGCCAGCGTCTTTGATCCAAAGATATTGCGACGTGATCTCTTGCTTGAAGCGGCAATCGAACGCCGCCTCGATCTATTGGTGAAACAGGCAAGCGAGACTGCCACTTTGCTGGAAGGAAAGGCGATGGAGAAGAATCAACTCCGCAATTTACAGAACGTAGCGATGACGTCACGCTCACCAGAGGTGATTATCAACTTCATTCGCTATCAGATTGCGCGTGAAGGTAGTAAATGGGGCGAAGGTCAAAATGATTTCGGGCACAAACTGATCTGCCAGATCCGCCAAACGATTAAATCATGGGCTCAAGACGTAGCTAATGAAGTGTTACAGGCGATGAACGACGTTCCTGACCGGGAACAATTGTTTCATCAGGCTTATGTGCGTCTGATACAGTTGTTCATTGGCTACTTGAACCGGGCCTTCTATTACGCTATAGAGGTCAGGGACGGTTTTCAGCATTTGAGGGAGCTAGTCAATGCCTGATGGAACGATCTACTCTTTTGCTGCGCTGCGCAATCGCCTGACTGTGCGCGGCGATCTGGTATCATTGACTGGTCTTCGCATTGGCGCTGGTCGTGAAACTAATATCATCGGTAACGATCTCCCGGTTATCCGTGATGCGTTGGGCAGGCCGTTTATCCCTGGCTCATCCCTAAAGGGATCATTTCGCGCCCAACTTGAAGGCCTCATTCGGAGTGTTACCGAGCACCAGGTGCGCGATTTCGATGCCATCGAGAAGCAGATGCGCAACGGTATCGCCGATTTACCTGAAGAAGACATCTGGCGTCACTCAACGATGATTGAGTTGACGTTTGGTGCGCCGTGGTTGGCCGGGCGACTATTGTTCAAAGATGCGCTGGTTCGCTCTGATTTCTGGTTCAATCAATTTGAGGTACGCAATGGCGTTGCGCTGAATCGCGATACCGAGACCATTGAGCAGGGGTTGCTCTACGATTACGAGGTAGTGCCTGCAGGCACTCGCTTCGACTTCGAACTGGTGCTGGAAAATGGAGCAGACTGGCAGTTGGGAATGGTTATCCTTGGTTTGCAACCATGGCTGCGTGGCGAAATACAGATCGGAGGTTTTCGCAGTCGGGGACTTGGTTACGTGAAGCTCGAGCAAGTCTCGTATACATTCGCTGAATTGCGCCCGGGCGATGCCGACAGTATCTTTACCTTCTTAGACAGCGCTGTGCTTCCCCCTCCTGACTTAGAAACAATCACGCAGTGGAAGCAAGCCTTTCGTGACGAATTGCGGCGCCGCGCGCAGGAGGTACAGCACGATGCATAAAGCCACATTTCTGGAAGGCAGGATTCAGCTCAACATTCAGCCTGCTGGCCCTATCCTGATCAAAGCTGGCGAGACTGGCGGCGCAGATCCGACACTCCCCGATATGGAGTTTGTCCGCAGCTTGGGCCGCGTCTATATCCCCGGTTCGTCATTGAAGGGTGTCATCCGCGCTCAGTGTGAACGAATCTGCCGCTCACTTGATGGCCCTTCTCGCTACGACATCGCTCGTCAACGACGTCTGTCTAACGATTTCATTCCGCCACTGGCCGACAACCCTTTGCTTGATCGTAGCTGTTATCAGGAATATCAGCGAGATGGCGATGACATGCGCTTCTCCTGCGGAATCTATTTCGAAGAATTGCGCAACGAAGAGAGGGATCTGGCCCAAAACACAGCTGTCATTTACCGTCGATCAAGCCTGGTTAGTCAGATCTTCGGTCACACCAGCCTCGCCAGTCGCGTTCGTTTCGCGGACGCTTATCCAGTTGGTGAGATCACAATTGAAGAGCGTAATGGAGTAGCCATCGACCGCATCTATGGCTCAGTCGCTCATGGGCCTTTTAACTACGAAACCGTCGTCGCCGGCTCATTCCAGACCCAGATCACCTTCAAGAATCTGACCCTGGCTCAACTGGCGTTGCTTGGACTGGCACTCCGCGATCTGGCTGAGGGTCGCATCGGGATCGGCTTCGGCAAATCACGGGGACTCGGACGGGTAAACATCAGGTTTGACGGCCTCCGCATCTATTACCCGACCTGTGAAGTAACCAACAATACCCTGCATCTGCTCAACGGCACAACGGTAGCGCCGGCGAACAGGCTGGTTGGGCTGGGTGCTCTTTGCCTCGATCAGCGCTTTCAAGCATACGGTTTGCCTCCGGCAGAGGTTGATCAGGTCGATCTACCTGCTGGCTTAGCCTACCAGCCGGATCAGTTTCTTGGCGTGCTCTTGCAGGCGAACGGTCACGATCAGGTCATCGCGGTTTGGCAAGCATGTATGCCGGCGTGGCGATGGGAGATTGGGCTATGAAGGGATATATCTATCGGATCACACCAGCAACGGCTGCTCAGGTGCGCGATCTGATTACCCGCTATGTTTCTCTTCCTTGCTGGCATTTCAGCGGATCCCATATGTGGGATTTGAGTCCAAGCAGTTCACAGCACCTTCGCCCGCTGGTTAAATCGACGAACATCACGGATATCACGCTCAGCGGCGATTTTGGTCATGCCTTTTCGCCCCAGGCTGAGGTGCGCTGGAAGCGGCTAGGAGATGACGAATACGATGTGCTCATTTTGAGTGAACAAGCACGTACTGTTAATGGTGCGCAAACGCTGGTCGATGGATGGGAAGTTCGTCAGCATACTCCGCGCAGGCTGCTCCAGAGCGGTAATCGCCCGTCTATAGAATACCTGACCTACCACGCTCCTAACGGCGCAGCCCAGTTTATTCGCTATGTGCAGGGATAACTTATGGAAGATCGCAGCAATCAGCATCAAAACCCCATATCAAAACCATACGCTTTTGTACCGCTGACCGAAACCAGTTGTGATACCAGGGTAGCCGGTCACCATCGTTACCAGCGTGATACGCTCAGTGGCACACTTACCGCTACCATCGTTGCCCTTTCTCCGGTTCACGTTGCCTCGGGATTGATCGAACATAAGCCGGGCAAAGCTCAGTATCCCCTTTTTAAAGCTCACTTCCGCACCAACGGCATCCTGGCTATTCCGGGCACTTCGCTGAAAGGATGTATTCGTAGTATCGTTGAGGCGATTACCAATTCAGGTGTGTTGCTGACGAAAGCATCCATAGATAAGAAGTATAAACCTTGCCAATCGCAGCAAAGCGGGCAAATTAAATTAGACTCTGCGCAACACATCTTTGGCGCGCTCGGTTATCAGGGGTTGGTGAATTTTGCTGACGCTCCGCTTATAAATGGAAATGCTGAGATCGTGACATCCCTCCCACTCTTTGCGCCTCGTCCCGCTGCCAGACATATCTACTTTGATAATAATAAGCCGCGTGGACGAAAGTTTTATCTGCACGGTCAACTGGCTAAAGGGAATCTGCCGCTCGAAGCTTGCTCCATCAACAGTCAGTTCCAGTTACGTATGGACTTCATTAACCTAACCGGGGCTCAGCTAGGTGTCATTTTAGTAGCAATGGGGTTAGGCAAACTGTCCTTTTGTCCGAAACTCGGCGGTGGGAAGCCGGTTTGTCTGGGAACGATCAAGATCAGAGAGCCGGTAATCAACTACGACAACCCTTACGCTCGTTATACTGGTAATCACCAGCCTGCATCCGGCCCCGATCATGCTGAGCTGATACGCGAGGCGCAAGGTCTGATCATTGAACATCAAGTACAAAAACTGGCTAACATCTTGCGCTGTCCGAACACAGACCGGAATTGTCCTGACCGAAGTTACTGATAAGAAGGGTTTTCATCCTGGCAGAACAGTTATGATCGATTTTAACATTGCCGACCAGCTCGCCAAAGACCTTGCCACCGCCGAAGTTGACCCCAACGAAGCGCAGAAGGCGCTGGCCTACCTGCGTAGCAAGCGCGATCTGAAAGCGCTGTTTGCCTACCTTGACGCAATTGTCAAGAATGGTAAAGTAGTAATCCGTTCTCAACAGACCAGGAGATACTACGAAAAGCTGAAAGAAGCCTGTCGCGACTACCTGCAGGGAATGAATTATAGTGATGCAGCGCAAACGCTGGGCTGGGCACTGCGCCTGTTGCGATATTATCGTAAAGTTAAGGTTCATGAAACACCTGAAAGTGCTGTCGAACAAACGGAAGTATCATCCACTTCTCCTGTAACCGAGCCAGAACAAACGAACGCGCAGCAAGTTTCTTCATCGGAATCGTTGTCTAATCCTACGTCGGCTGAGAATAGTCAAACAACGCTGAAAACACCGAAGCAAGTGGGAGATGTTTTCACCGGTAAGGTGTTAGAAGCCGATGATGAGTTTTTCCGTATCGAAGTGCCCGGCTATCCAGAGATGTTCGCCCTGCTGAAACGGGAAGCTGGTGTACCTGCATATCGTCCGGCTAAGGACGCCGCTAGAGTGGAAGTTGTGCGAGTTGAACAGGTTAAAAGGAAGATTGTACTGTATGTAAAGCGAGCGCCGAGAGCGAAGAACTGAAAGCGTGATTGCAGCTGACTGATCTTATGTTCAATCAATACGCGTAAGAATTGTTACTAATGAGCAATATGTCCTCGTCTCCAACCGGTCGCTACGAATTTATCGTGCGAACGATCGTGTGTGGCGGGTACAGGACTTCATCCTCCATTTCTCACCTTCACGATGACGAGAGAAGCAGTTGAAGCAGAGCTACAACGCTCACCGGCAACGACGCGAGAGAAAGCCTTTCAGACTATTGTGAAGAAACGAACGATTCACGGTGGCATTCTGGCTGAAGGCGCGCGTTTTATTAAACAGGGTGAGAACGGCAGGGAAATTGGTTCACGCTGGTATGCCAAAACGCTGGCGCAAAGAATTATCAACCTTCAGCAGGTTGCTGACCGGATTGATTTTCGTTGTGATAATGGCTTGAGAGTCATGCAAGAATTTGCCGATCATGATGATGTGATCTATTTTATCGACCCTCCCTATACTGCCGGCGGCAAGCGAGCCGGGAAACGACTGTATAAACATCACCAGCTCGATCACGAATATCTGTTTACTATCTGCGCGTCAATTGCCGGCAATTTTCTCATGACTTACGATGATTCGGAAGAAGTAAAGACATTAGCGCATAAACATGGTCTGCAAATGCGCCTGGTTTTAATGAAAAATACTCATCAGGCAACAATGAAATAGCTTGTGATTGGTCGCGATCTGGCCTGGCTCGATGAACTGCCGGCTACCTGTGATTCCATCGCCGGGCACGACTAGCCCGGCGATGAGATACCTGTGCCGATGATTGCGCAGCCCGCGACCAGATATCTACTTGCGCTGCGTATATCTCTTATCTTTTCTTTGTCGAGTGGGTGGAGATGCTTCAAATCGGTCGCCTGGTCGTTGCCATCAGCGCGGTTTTCACGCTATCAGTATACCAATGAGCGGCGCCGGGTTGATCGCGCCTATGATGCAACCCTCCCGGCAGCCTGATGCGATACCGCCCTCTGACCGCTCACGCCCCCGGCACCCCTACCGTCAGCCGCGCCATTAACCCTTCATTGAGCGAACCGGTCACTGTCGCCATCTGCGTTTCCCAGCCATCGCGGAAGATGCCGTCACGTTCGAGTGAAAGCTGTCCAAGGTTCCGCAGGCTGTTGCCGTAGCGCGAATCGGCGTACACTTGCCGGCAGATGTCTGCGGGAAGCGCCAACTGCGACGTATGCGCGACGTTGCGCGCGCTGGTCGCCTGTTCCAGCGAAGGGTAGATTTCAAAGTGCATGTGCGGCCAGCGTCCGGCATAACAACCGGGAAAAATCGTCTGAAAGACAACCAGGCCCTGTTCGTCAGCCGCCTGCACTCCGCGCAGATAATCTTCACCCTCAACACCTGAACTGTACATCGAGTAGCGACCCGGCGCGTCGCAGTGCCAGAGATAGATTGCATAGCCGGGCAAGGGCGCGCAATCGCCGCCAGCCCGAACCAGTTTCAATTCCAGCCGCAGCGGGATACCATCCGCTATGTTGCCCGTACCAAGGCTGGTGCGAATATCAGAGCGCACAACACCCGAACGGGTCAGGACGTTGAGCGCTGTACCCTGCGAACCATTACCGGGGAATGGGCCGGCTGTTTCCGGAGGAATGGCCTCAACGCATTCGGCAACGGCAACGCTAGTCGGCGCCACTGTCGGCACAGTTGTGGCAGTGGCCGGAGCCGCCATAGTTGGCGCAGTTGTGGCGGTGATCGCTGTGGTCGGCGAAGCGGTTGATCTGGCCGCAGGAGTGCTTGTCGTCGGCGTCGGAATGGCTTCTGCCATCGGCGTACAGCCGGCCAGAAAGGTGGTAATCCCAATCAATCCCAGTCGCAGCAAGCGGCGGCGTGTGAGCAGCGGTTGCTGCATCATTGTCAGATCGGCCTGGAGGCCGAGGTCAAACAGATCACGCTCTTCTGATGACATGATGATCCCTCGCAATCTCATCTTTATCAGAGACTACGCCGCAGTGGCTTCCCTGGACTGCGGCGTAACCGTTGTCATGTGCATTGATAACACACGCTTATGAAGAAAAGAATGAGAGGTTACGAAGAGATCATGAATGCCTCGATGATTGCACCCTACCCTGGCGGATGCTGATCGGAAGGGTGATCTGTATCGGGCGAATCGTCATCTAAAACGGCAAGCGTCTGCATTGGGGGTAGAAATTGGATCACTAACTGCAACCGTCCGGGCGGCGTGCCGATCACCCGCTGAAAGATGGCGCTGGCCTCCGCAGCGAAAGTGCGGCACTGCGCTCGCGTTGGCGGCTGCTCACCACTGTAGAAAACTTCGAGCATGGGCATCGCTGAGCTTCCTTTCCTAGACAAAGCGCAAACTTATCGGTGGCTGGTCGTGCATCTCGAGGACAAAGAGATCGCCACGCTGGGCCGGAATGGTTGCCGCCAGAGCGCCTGAAATTACGATGTCACCGGCCTGAAGCGGAATGCCAAAGCTCCGTAGTTTATTCGCCAGCCACGCCACGGCCAGGGCCGGATGACCAAGCGCGGCAGCGCCGGTTCCAGCCACGGCAGGTCTCCCATTGTGGCTCATCACCATCCCGATAGTGCGCAGATCGCGCGAACGCAATGCTTTACTCCATGGCCCAATTGTCAGTCCACCGTATGAGGTTTTTTGCGATACCAGCGCCGCGCATTCTCTTGATACGGAGCATAAAACTCGGCGTTCGCGCCCAGGGTACCGGTGAAT
>OGCI01000172.1_pt1 | contig 82866 bp, 65 predicted proteins | sample 1570021 | NCBI WGS metagenome assembly OGCI01 (sample SAMN06264664, study PRJEB24512) | hot springs metagenome | isolation source: Hot spring water | place: South Africa: Tshipise | collected 2015-06-21
CTCGATGCGTTTGATTTTTTACGAGTTTCTACGATTCCCAATATTTTGGACCCGGTTTTTGGTTTCTATACTACGGAAGTGATGGCTTTTGCAGATGTTGCTCCTGCTGTTGATACAGATGGTGACGGGGTAGTAGATGAATATGAAATTCGAGTTGCAGGGACAGACCCATATCGTAGAGAGAATACTGTTTTGCCATTGGAAATTCCTATAGAATGGGGAGGTAGTCCAACGGGAATAGAATTAGGTACTGCTTGTAAAGAGGATGAATCTGTTTGTGTGTCTTTGTTTTCGTCTGGTAATAGGACAGGGGAAAGGATGTATAACTGTAGTGTCGATTTACTAATTGTTTCGGACCCTTCCGATGTAGGGGTAGAAGGTTTAAATAAGGGGAATTTGTTTGTTCAATTTTATTCTACTGTTGATGATTTCCAATCGGCGAAAGTGGATTTGGCAAAGATTACAGTTCGTTATGAACCGATGCACATTACGGGGTTGGATGAGTCGCAAATAAATGTTTTCCGTTGGGATGGAACATCATGGACAAATTTAGAAGTTGAGGTTATTGAGAGAAACTTGATAGATAATTTGTTAAAGTTCCGAACAAGGTATCCGGGAGTGTTTGGTATTTTTTCGATGCCGGGTGAAGGTGATGTAAATCCTGGACAGGGAAATATACGGTTAGAGGGGAATCCTACAAGGACGAGGGTGCTTAATTACGGGGAAATTGTGAGAATTGTAGGTGGTAATATAAGGGATAGTAATGGGAATCCTGTTTCGGATGGGACTGTATTTACAGTGAGTTCGTTTTTGATGCAAGTTCTAAATGAAGATGAGGATACAGAGAGTTTAGGTATTCAGGTGAAGGTGAGAGAAGGAAAATTAACAATTGATTTGGAGGCTGGGACAGTTGCCGGGCAAGGTAAGGTTGTAGTTCAAAGTTTGGACAATACGATACGAGGCGAGGTTACTATTGAGATTTTACCGGGACCGCCCGGCTATGTTTCTGAATTGTGGAATATGGGCAGAAATGGAAAGTACTATAGTTTTATTTCTGATGAATGTTTTGATGTGTATGGTAATCGTGTGCGAGAGGGTTTGGTTACTATAGAAATTACGAATGGTGTTGTTATTACACCTGATGCAATGCGTTCTGTTTCAGGGCATCAGGTGAGTTTATCTGATGGCAGAATACTTTTTATTGTCCAACCTGTGTCTGAGGATGAGGTTGCTCATGTGGAAGTTTGTGTATATGATGAAACAAATTCCCTTTTGTTGTTGTGTCAGGATTTTGAGTTGGAGGTGAAAACGCTTCCTGTTTCAAGCGTTTTTTTGTTTGTAGTCGTGATGGTGCTGGCCGGTGGATTTACTGTAATTAGAAAGAGGGAAGGGACACACGAAGGTAAATATTATAGAGTGAAGATGCAAGACAAAAAAGGGTTCACATTGATTGAGTTGCTTGTAGTTATTGCGATTATAAGCATTTTAATGATGATACTTTTCCCAGCATTGTCAAGAGCAAGGGCCCAGGCAAGGAGTGTCTCCTGTATGAATAATTTAAGACAGTTATATCTTGCTAATACGATGTATGCATCAGAACATAACGGTTATTATGTTCCTGCGGCTTCGGATATGTATGATTTTCTATTACCGGGTTCAGAACCGGACCATTTTGGGGGAAGATATAGATGGCATGGAAGGCGAGAAACACCTAATCCGAATACACCATTTGATTTTAGGAAAGGACCCTTGTTTGAATATGTTCCAGAAGGACGAATAAAGGAATGTCCGGAATTTTTTGAGTATCGTGGTATCGGGGATGTTCCTAATGCGTTTGAGTCAGGTTCAGGTGGATATGGGTACAATATGGCATATGTTGGGTCGATGCTCAGCATTGAAAAGGACCCTGTAAAGGCGTGTAGGACGGGAATGCATGAGCGGATGATAGAAAAACCATCAGAAACGATTATGTTTGCAGATAGCGGAATGCCTCAAGAGGGGTATATAGTGGAATATAGTTTTGTGGAACCACCGTTGATGGTAACAGTAGATTATCCACGGGGATTAGAGGGTGTATTTATGTCCCCGTCGATACACTTTCGACACTGGGGTAGAGCAAATGTGCTGTGGTGTGATGGACATATAACTTCGGAACAATGGGAGTGGGCGACGGAAGAAAATGTTTATGGTTCTATAAATCGTGCATGGAATATCGGCTGGTTCGGACCCAAAAATAACTATTATTTTGATTGGGATAAGGAAGAATATAGGACTGATAATTAACCCAATTCTAATCTTTTACAAAATAAGACGAACTAATGAATAAAGAAATAATAGATAATATGTTATCGATGGATATTTTAATTTATTAGTTTGTTGTGGTGTTTCCGTAGGCTTGGTGGAGAGTAATGGCGTCTTTTAGGGCGGTTTGACCTTTTCGGAGATGGTCCATTGCTTTGAAAAGGATACGGGCAGATTCCTGGTCTGCATGGAAACCTGTGGAATTTTCTGCTTCTACAAAATCAATTAAAAATGTAGCACGACGCTGACAAAGTCGGGCTTCTTCTACTTTCTCGTTTTCTATGTTTTTTTCCATAGTTCTTTTTATATCATCAATTAGAGATATTAATGCGTCCATAGCCATGTCTTTCATTTCGGCGGTCCTATCTTGAATTTGTTCAACGCGTGCTTTGAGTTCTTCCTCAGAGAAGTGGTGGCAGGTCTGACAGGCACGGTTAATATTTAAAAGAGGACTGCGGACATGATGGTCACTAACTTTTAAGGCTCCTATTCGCGTATAGGGCATGTGGCAATCCGCACAGGCAACACCGGAACGGGCATGGATACCTTGACTCCATAGTTCAAATTCGGGATGTTGGGCTTTGAGCATGGGTGCATTTGTTTCCGCATGTTGCCAATCTTTTGTATTACTTTCATCATAGTATTCAAGAATTTTATCTGCTTGTAGTCCTTTATGCCATGGGTAGATGAGCTTTTTTTCTTCTCCTTTGAAATAATACTCAACATGGCATTGAGCACATACATAGGTTCGCATTTCCTGTCGGGTTGCCATAGTTGTAGGGTTATAATCGTCAATCCCTTGGGTTTTTTTGTAATTTTTTATACCTTCGAGGAAGGCGGGACGAGTAATTCGTAGTTGCATCGTATTTGGGTCATGGCAATCAATGCAGGTGACAGGATGTTGTAATAATTTTCTTGCCTCCACATAGGGCATAGGGTTCATTTTTTCAAAGCCTTTTATGATATCGCCATCGCCTAACTTTTTATAGGGGACATATACGGAAGCATGACAATGGGCACATACCCCGAATTGGGGTTTTTGCTGTCTCCCTGTGAAAGTTTGGTCGTCAAGCATGTAGGCATGACCTCGCTCTTCACGGAAATCGATAGCAAAGGCATAACCCAACCACATTCGTTTTAGTCTTGGGTCGAGTTCAAGTTTGGATTGGCTAACTACGAAACGGGGGTCGTTTTCAGTGGGGGTATGAGGCAAGGCTTCACTACCGCCGTATTTGGTGCGAACCATATCAACTGTGCGTTTGTACAAATCGTATTGGATGGGGAAGTTTTTGCCCCAAATTTCCGGGTCTTCTGTATCATCTGTGATTTCTACTACGCGAAAGAAGGGATTTTTTGCCTCTTGTTGTTTTTCAAAAATATTAATGAGCAGGGCTGTTATTGCAAATGTGGCAACAGCCATAATGAAAGTAAGGATAACTCCTTTGATTAGGGAAATGCCCGAATGTTTTTTTGACTTTTTCATCATATTTTTTTATCCTTATTGTCAGTAGTTGAAGTGCCCTACATTAAAGTGACAGGTTAGACATTGTAAAGGTTCTTTATGTGCAATATTAGCATCAATGTTCTGAACAATGTCTTGGTGGCAATATCTGCAATTATTTTCAGTTACCTTCCTGTTGAATTCTTTTATCCGTATAGGTTCATGAAAATTGCCCAAAGTAAAGGCTACAGAATGATGATAGCCATTTAGGGCTTTGACATAATATTTTGTAAATAATGTGTGTCCTGTATGACAGTCATTACACACAGCCACAGTATGGTGGCTGGATTTTTGCCATGAGTCAAGAAATTCTGTCATGACATGGCAGTTGGCACATGCATTGGGGTCGTCTGTTAAATAGGAATAGCCCCGTGCATAATAAAAAGTAAAAGAGCCTACTCCAATTAGAATTCCGATGCAGATAGATAAGGGTATGATAATAGAATAACCGTATGTTTTTTTGTCTTTTTTACTTTGTTTCATTTTTTTTATCTATTTAGTATATGACTGCTTAAAACTTCTCCTTGAATAGATATTACAACTTTTTCAACGGGGACGCTTTTACCTGAATATTGCAATCCTGCAAGAACGATATTGGGTAGTGCTTGACAGCAGGGAACTTCCATAACAGGAACTGTTACGGTTTGTATATCATTGTTAAGAAAAATTTCGGCAAATTTTTGAACATATTGTTCTTTGGGGTCAAATTTAGGACAACCTACAAGAACGACATGTTCTTTTAATAATTCGCTATGGAAGTTCGGATATGCAATGGGGACACAGTCTGCGACAACTAATAATTTTGCATTTTTCAAATAGGGGGCTGTTGGTGGAACAAGGCGGATTTGTATGGGCCAGTGGGATAATGTACCTTTTTTTGTGGGGTCCGGTTTGAATTGAATGCTTGGGCAAGTATGAACAGGTTTTTGAGGTTCCTTTATACTTTGGTGTAGTTTGACCAATTCCTCATCAAAGGGTTCTGCTTCTCGTTCTATGATAGATAGTGCTCCAGTGGGACAATGAGGAAGGCATGCGCCCAGTCCATCGCAATAGATATCGGAGACAAGTTGTGCTTTACCGTTTTCAAGTTTTATGGCTCCTTCAGCACAGGCATTGACACACAAGCCACAGCCGTTACATTTTTCAGAATCAATGGAAATGATTTTCCTTTTAATCATTGTAATCTCTCTTATTTTGTATTTTTATAATAATCTTTGTAGTGTACAAAATCAAGAAAAAGATAATAACAGTAAAAATAGTAATCTAATTGTTATTATTCTTCATTTGAAAAATAATTATGATTTTATTCTTTGTTATTAGAGATTATTTGGAAAATGTAATAGAAAATGTTATTTGATTCTGGGATTGAGCAGGGAGTTTTAGTTTTATACGGGAAAGTTCGCCATGTCGGTTGTTTTCTTCGCATTGTTTCTTTAACGATTCAATTTCAAAGGTTCCGGAAGATGTGGATATGGTGATATTTCCGCTATTTCCTTTTATAATAGTGATGTTGTTTTCAATAGAAACAGGTAACCATGTGATAAGTGCTTCTTCGATTTCTTCGCCCTGATTTGAAAATTCAAAACGATCTGTTATGTTTAATCCTTTTTCATTCAAGATGATAGTGCGTTGTGCTTTATTTAATGTTGGGATTTCGTAGGCATTGTGGAAGGTAATAGTTGCTTTATTGGGTTCTTCATAAGTTAGTGTGCCTTTGTATTTTTCTCCGGCACTTTGAAGTTTTCCACCTATAACGGGAAGACTATGACCGTAAGAGTTTGCAAAAACATTTTCGTATCTTTTAGGACTAAAATAATCACGGGAATAAAGTCCTGCGCCGGGGTCGGTCAGGAAAATGGTATCATTCACAGCATAGATAAAACTTCCGACATCATTATGATTGTGCGGTTCATTATTTGACCCTGCTTTGCAAATTATAATATGGGTATTCCCATCAGGGTCTTTGGAAACTAATCTTGCAATACCTGATTTAGGGAGGCAAATGCTTTCAATGGGGATTTCTGTTTTTACTTGTTGTGTGTAAGGATAGGACCAGAGAATATTGCGGACAATATTTCCGAAATGCCAATGGAGAGGAGAAGGATTAGCAAGGCTATGCAGGTAGTCCACATTAAGTCGTTCTCCTAACTTATGATAGATAAAGGGATGCGCAGTAGTGGAAAGTCGGTCATAAGCAGAGAATCGTTCCGCTAGACGGTGTGTAATAAAAGCATGAGGATAAAATTGGGAGGGGGCATCGGAGAAACTCGCAAATTGTCCATTTCCTAAGTAAACCACATAAGGATAGAAAGTAATCTGGTAAAGACGAGGATTTTTTAGGATATTGACATTTCCATCTGTTGCCTCATAAAGTAGTTCTCCAAAACTAACATAATGGGTTAAACCGTAGTTCCAATATGAAATCCCTTCTAAGCAACCCCCATCTTCTGCAAAACCATTTTTTAAGAAACGGGCTAACTGATTGGTTACGAGGGAAATTGCTTTCCGTAAGATGTGTTCATTTTCTTCTAAAATGAGAAAGCATTCACCGATGGAACCTGCGCAAACGCCGGTCCAGTTATTGTGTCCTTTGACCCAGCCAAATTTGTCCTCTGAATAAAAAAGGTAGGGTTGCATAACCCTCTTTTTGATTTCATAGCGAATTCTTTTTTTGATTTCTTCTGGCAATTTCTCTTCTAAAAACAGTAATGTATGAGCTAATTGAGATGCGGTTTCGGCAGAAAAGAGGTCAATATAAGTGTATTTCTCTTTCCGTTCGTGGGCAGGGACGACCCAGGAAGTTTCTTCACAAATTGACCAGATGAGGTCATTAAGCATAGGGATTAATGAAGTGTCATTTTCAAAATATATAAGTAGAGTTACAGCAGAAAGCATAGATCTTTTTAAGAAGTAAAGGTTCTCGTATTTTTTTCGGTCTCCTGTTCTTTTAAATTCCCTGTATAATGTGTAAGTGGTAATAGGGATCGTTTTTTGTTCCTGGATTAATTTTTTTGCCCATTGGATTGCGGTTTTCCCTGGTTCAGTTTGAATAAACGGACCTGTTTCTGTTAGAAACCGCTCTTTGAGTAATTTGTTATGGGAAGTGTTTATAGGGATATTGTTGAAATCTATGTCTAATCCAAGAATGGTTTTGTATTCTACTTCTTGAAAAGCAAAGGAACAAAAACAAAGGATAGTAATGAATAGAAACAGACATGGTATTCTTTTAAATAGAAAACTATTTTTCATAGGGATTTTCCTTTTTTATTTAGTGGTTTGCATTAGTGATATAATATCACTTCAAATACATATAAATGAAGAGTGATAGACATTAGGGTGTAAGAGGTAATATTTAAGGAATAATCCTTTATATAAAAAGTGGAATAATCGATATGAAGATTGTTATAGCAGGAGCGAGTAGAGCCGGTTCGCTATTGGCAGAGATGCTCAATAAAGGGAATGATGTAACTGTTATAGATTATGATAAACAAGCCCTTGATAATTTGACGAGTAAAGTAGATGTTGGGGTAAGGTTGGGTAATGCACAAGATCCATCTACATTACAGGAAGTGGTAAGTAAAGGATGTGACCTTTTTATTTCCACCTTAGGGGATGATAGGGCTAATCTGATTGCAAGTAGTTGTGCCAAGAATTTTGGTGCAGTAAATGTTGTTGCATTGGTTTCAGATGTAGTTTATATTGACAACGCATTTTTATATGAAAATATTTTTGGAATTGACTATTTTCTATCGCCCGACCAATTGACAGCCACAGATATTGCGAGTTTTTCAGAGTCACCGGGTTTGTTGGTCTCAGAAGAGTATGGAAATGACAGAATTCAATTTTATGAGTTGAGGGTTTGGAATCGGTTTAAGGAAAATGGGAAAACTCTGAAGGAAGTAATGGAAGTAATAAAAGAGAAAGTTGTTATAGGGTATATAAAGTCGGGAAAACAAGTGGATATTCCCACAGGAGAGGCAAAGATTAAGTATGGGGATATCCTCGGGATTTTTGGTAGACGGGATGGTATGGCTCGTGCGGTTAAGATATTTACCGGGGATTGGGAAAAGAAAAAAAGAGTTGTTATTTTGGGTGGAACGCAAATTAGTGTGCAGATTGTCCGAGCCCTGAAGGATAAGGTGTCGGTGATAAAACTGTTTGAGAAAGATGAGGAACGGGCTGAGGAACTTTCTGAGATTTTATCTAAATATAAAGTGGATATTGTAAATGATGATCCTTTGAGTAATCGTTCTCAATTGATTGCGATAAAGGATTTTGATGTATTTATTGCACCTACGCATGATGATGAGCGTAATGTAGTGGCTGCTTCGTTAGCAAAAGATATAGGAATCCCGTATGTGGTTAGTGTTATCTATAACAAACAATTTGGTGAAATTGTAGACCGATTTGGAATAGATTTTTCTGTTATCCCGTATAATAGTTTTGTTAATAAAGTGTTACGAATCGTATATCAGAATACGGTGAAACATTTATTGAACATACGAGGGATAGAAATAGCAGAATTTCAAATAACGAATGCCTTTAAGTTTCTTAATTGTCCGTTAAAAGAGATACGGAATGATATTGCCTCTGTTGTAGCGGGTATAATCCGTGATGAACAGCCGATAATTCCAATTGGAGATGATGTCATAAAGAAAAATGATAGGGTGGTTATTGTAGCGAAAGCAGATAAGTTTGATGAGGTGAGTAAATTATTTAGATAAGTATTTCCCCTAAAAATACTTTTAAAGAAATGGTTAATTGCAATGAATTTTTTTCAGTTAGTTAATTATTTGGGAAGACTTTTAACGGGATACGCCTTTGTTTTTCTAGTTTTATTAGTCCCTGCATTAGCATATAAAGAAACCTTTATGATTCCTTTTATTTTTGAGTCTTTTGGGTATATTGGTTTGGTAGGGCTGGCATGCTTTGTTTTGACCAGTTGGAAAACTAAAGATGAGGAAGACCGCTTTTTAATTAAAGAGTCTCTTGCATTGGTAGGTTTGGGCTGGATATTAATTACTTTGTTTGGTTCTTTACCTTTTTATTTATCAGGACATTTATCATTGATGAATGCTATTTTTGAGTCGGTGTCAGGGTTTACAACCACAGGTTCGACGGTTGTTAAAGATATAGAATCTTTTCCTAAGACATTACTTTTTTGGAGAGCGTTTACACATTTTATAGGGGGTATGGGAATTGTTGTTATGTTTCTTGCGGTTCTTCCTTATTTAGGTGCAGGAGGAAGACTGCTTCTAAAATCTGAATCTTTTGTTCCTGATGTTAAGTTTATCAAACCCAGAGTAAAGGAGACCTTAAAACAACTATTACTTGTTTATGTGTCGTTGACTGCTATCCAGTGCGTCCTTTTGATTATTTTTGGAATGAATTTTTTCGATGCAGTATGTCATGCCTTTGCAACATTAGCAAGTGGAGGATTTTCGACCCGGCAAATGAGTATAGGAGCCTATGATAGTTTACCTATAGAGTTAGTGACTATTTTTTTTATGCTTTGTGCAGGAACAAACTTTGGGTTGTTTTTTCTTCTTTATCAGAGGAATTTTCGTGCTTTTTTTCAAAATGTAGAGTGGCGAACATATGTATGTATATGGTTGTTTTCAGTTATACTTATAACGATATGTGTAATGGGGTATCATGGGACATTCTCTTTAGATACGAGTAACTTTGTGCATTATTCGTTTGGTAAAGCTCTTCGTAGTGTAGCGTTTACAGTTACTTCGTTAATGACGGATACAGGTTTTACTACAATAGATTACGACTTATGGCCTCATTTTGCGAAGTGGTTGCTTGTTATATTGATGATTATAGGAGGGTCAGCAGGATCTACATCTGGTGGGCTAAAGATAATTCGTGTAATAGTTTTGTTTAAATTTTTACTGAATAGAATACAATCTATATTCCAGCCGAGGGTAATTAAGGCGATTCATTTAGGTGGACAGGTTATTGATGAAGAAATCCAGAGGGCCGTTTTAAGTTATTTTGCTTTATATGTATCTGTGTTTATTGTTGGTAGTCTTCTTTTATGCTGGGTTGGTTTACCAATTGTAACTTCGATCTCCTCTGTTGCTTCAGCACTTAATGGTTGTGGGCCTGGCCTTGAATATGTTGGAGGATTTGAAGATTTCTCTGCTATTCCCGTTCTCGGTAAAGGAGTTTTGTGTATTTTGATGTTGATGGGGCGGTTAGAGATATACGCTGTATTGGTTTTATTTTTCCCTTCTTTTTGGCGGGACAAGTAGTTTACAATCCCAATTTTGTTCCAGAATGACAATTTTTGTCACTTTTCTGTGTTGATTTCTTTATGTAAAAATAGTGTTATAGAAAAGTATTGTTGTATATTATTGATAGTAAATAGCTTATAAGAATTATGTTTATGTTTTGTTTCTTTATATTTTTGGCATGATATTTGATATATTTTGAATAACAACAATTTAATTTAATAAAGTGCCTTAGTAACCGGGTATTAAGGTAAAGTTTAAAAAACTAAAAAGAAACAATAAGGAGATTGTGTATGAAAAACAAAGGTTTTACGCTCATTGAATTGATGATTGTGGTGGCAATCATTGCGATTATCGCAGCCATTGCAATTCCCAACCTGCTTCGTTCTAGATTGCAGTCTAATGAGTCTGCAGCCATCAGCAACTTGAAGGCTATTGTTGGTGCAGAGGTTGCCTATAACTCTGCAAATGGTACCTATACAGGTGATTTTGCGGACCTTACAGGTGCCACACCTCCGTTCTTAGAAGGCAACTGGGCTGGTATTAAGCAAGGTTATACATTTACTCTTGCTTCTCCAGGACCCAATAATTTTACCTGCAATGCAGACCCGAGTGAAGTGGGTGTAAGTGGAAATCGTTATTTCTATACCGATGCCAGTGGTGTAATCCGTTTTAATACAGGCGGTCAGGCTGGCCCTGGTGACCCACCCATCGGAGAACAATAATAAGTTTGTCTTTAACCCGCTATTCAGTGGGTTGTGTTGGTGCTGAGTGCACGATGGCGGAACCCGGTGACCGCCATCGTGCTTTTTTTTTACATCAAAACAAAAGGATGTGAACAATGGGCACAACAAATCAGGGGATAGTAAAATCTAATGGATTTACTCTTATTGAATTGATGATTGTAGTATCGATAATTTCTGTAATAGCTGCGATTACAATTCCAACCTTAATTCGTTCGAGGATTCATTCCAATGAGGCATCTACCATTTGGAATTTAAGGGCAATTTGTACTGCACAGGTATCCTATCATTCGGCGAATAATACTTATGGTGATTTTAATAGTCTCGTAAATTCATCTCCTAATCCTTCGACACGGTACTTAGATGAGTCATGGAGTGAAGGTTGTGTACGACAGGGATATGTGTATTCTATGCCTCAGGTTACAAATGTTCAGTTTGTATGTTATGCAGTTCCCCAAACGATTGGCTATTCAGGAAATAAGTATTTTCGAATAGACCACACGGGAATTATTCGTTATAGCGAAAGTCAATTACCATCGACCAATGATCCTGTTATTGGAGACCCTCAGTAGTTTTTATCGAGTAATTTTGTGATGGTTTCGAGCATTTTTTCTCGGGGAATAGTAACTTGACTAACAGTTCCGGCCTCGCGATATTGATTTCTGTCTTTTATATTTTCACGGGCTTTTTCGCCATAGTGAAGGTCTTTTATGCATATTTCACCTCTTTTGAGTTCATCCTCACCTAATATGATGGCTATGGGTATGTTGTAATGGTCTGCATGGGATAGTTGTTCGCCGAGGGTTTCTTTTGATTTTTTTCCAAGGTAAACGCTCACTCGCAAATGTGCATTGCGTAGTTCTTGTGCTATAGATAGGGCTTCGGTAATAGGAACTTTTCCAATTCGGGTTATGATAACATCATATAAGGCTTTTTGTGTATTAAATAATTGCAATTCTTCCATTGCACTAATAAGTCTATCGATGCCGATTGACATTCCTGTGCAAGGGATATTTTTATCTGTAAATCGCGATACTAAACCGTCATATCTCCCTCCTCCCATGACAGAACCAATATGTTGAGCATCTTTCAGTGTCATTTCGAATACAGGACCTGAATAATAGTCTAAACCACGGGTTAATGATGGGGAAAAGGAGGCTTCTGTATCTTGTATGTCAAGGGCAGATAGATACTGGTCCAGTTCTTCCATTGTAGAAATTGACTGTTGTGATTCCAGTTGTTCTGATAAATGTTTTTTAATATTCTGGATAATTTCCTTTCTTGTTTTACCTATAATACTGATGAAATTAATGATTTTATCAATGATATTGTCAGGTAAACCAACTCCTTTGATTGGATCACCTGATTCATCGATTCGACCTTCTCCGAGTTCTTTTCTAATATTCTCAATGCCGACTTTTTGTAATTTATCAATTACACGTAATATGTGTTTTTGTGTATCTATATTTTTTATTCCATTTTGTATTAATAATGCATCGATTAGTTTTCTGTTATTAATTTGAACCTGGAAGTTTTTGAAACCGAGAATTCGCATAACCTCTACCATAATGGCAATAATTTCGGCATCGGCAGCGGTGTTTGGGGTCCCGGCGATGTCTATATCCATCTGGAGGAATTCGCGGTATCTACCTATTCCGGGTTTATCGGCACGCCAAACTGAACCGATAGTGTACCTTCGGAAAGGTACCTTTATCTTGTCAGGGTATTGTGCAATAACCCGGGCAAAAGGGACTGTATGGTCAAATCGAAGGCAAGAAGGTTCCCCTTCAGGAGTTTCTAAGAAAAAAATTTCTTTATTAATATTTTCGCCGCCGGGACCGAGCAGGATTTCTTTTATCTCAATTGCAGGAGTCTCGATGAAAGTAAAACCATATTTTTCATAAATGGATATAATTTTCCCTATTACTTCCTGTCGAATTTTGCTTTTGGGTGGAAGTTGGTCTTGAAAACCTTTGAGTAAACGAGGTTCAACATTTTTTTTTGTCATTTTTATGCTCCAATGAGACTTAGAGAATAGTAAATAAAATAGTAAATAAAGATAATTATGAATTGTCAATATTTTAAATGTTTAATATTGTTTTTTCCAATAATGAAACTAAAAAAGATGTGCTGAAGTCTTATATCCAAATTCCTTTTTCTTCTGTTCCCCTTGGGGCTAATTCGACTTTGTAGATGTCGTTTTAGCCCCTTTTGGTTTTGGCAAGATGAATTCTAATGGTGATATCAAGTTTTTCCAGATTTGACTGATTATTTTTTTGTTCTGGAAAGTTTGTCCTTTTTGAATAGCGTTGTAATGGGAAAAACCATGTCGAAGTATTCCCGTAACTGTTGCAAAATCGGGGTTGTTGACAGGTTGTGGAATATTTGGGAAGATGTAATGGGGTTTTGCGATACGAACGGATGAGTTAAATATTTTTTCAATTAGGAGATCCATGTTTTTTAATTTTGCTCCTCCTCCGGAAAGAACAATACCCCGAAGTAGAGATTGGATTAATCCTTTTTTTTCAATTTCTTTTTTTAGGGCTGTGATTATTTCTTCTGCACGACAGAAGATCACACCTTCTATTTTACTGATTGGGACATTTTTGCTAAAGCCATCTAAAACACTCTGAAGGGCGATGGGTTTTGTTTTAAGTTCATTTGAGATTAGAGAGGGAGAAAGAGAAGTATCGTTAACGGGTATGTTTGATTCAATATATTTATTAATAATTTCTTCAGAGATTCCATAATCACAGATAAGTTTATGGGCTTCGTCAAAGGTAATTTTAAATACAGTTGATACATCTTTTGACATAAAGATTGTGCCAAAATCGAAAGTAGATGTATAAATAAGTTTGTGGTCTGAGAATAATATAAGGTTGGTTGTTGTTTTCCCAATATCTATTAGTAAGGTTCCTAATTCCATTTCTTCGGGGGTTAGTGAGCCCATTGCGGTTGCGATGGGATTGTAAATGAAATGGTAGATAACAGAATAGCCGGGATGTAATTCGTTTTCTATGCAGGATTTTAAATTTTCAATAATTACCTTAGGAATGATGGTAAAGTGAACACGAATTTTGAGTTGATTTGCTTTCATTCCGAGAGGCTGTTGGACACCTAAATTATCAATATACCATTCGTATGAATTAACAGAAGTGAGTAAGTCTTTGTCGGATTTTTCAATTTGTTGTTGAGCCTTTTTAAACACATTGTAAAGATGTTCATCGTTGATTTCTTCATTATTAAGTTCAAGTAGGGCTTCTTTTGTAAGAGTCTCTGCCCGCGGTGTGTTAATACCGACAGCAATTAGTTTTAGAGGAGTGGAATTGATTTTTTGTTGAGCCATATTAACTGCTTCACGAAGAGTATGTCGTGCTGAATCCATATCTTGTATAAGCCCTTTTGATATGGCTCCCGCAGAAGGGGCTATTCCGTGACCTATAATGGAAAAGTTGCCACTTTTCGTTTGTTCACCTAAGAGGGCTCGTATACAATTGGAACCGAAGTCAATCGCAAGAATTTGTGCTGGTTTCTTAAACAATGCTTATGCCTCCCTACTAAAGAGGTCTATTGTGTTTAGGGTATTAGAAATGGAATTGTTTTCAATGGATATATTTTCTTCTGAGGTTTGTATTTGTCTTAGTGTTTCTTCTAATCGGCGTACAGTATTTCCTCTTTCTTTAATTTGTTTCTGGAGTTGCTCTAATTGGGTTTCTTTTTCCATCTTCGTTTTTTCAAGAGAATCCATTCTTTGAAGTAAAGTCATGGCCTGGTTTTCAAAATCTCGAATGGATTCTTTTAGCGAAGAGATGGTCTGATTGAGTTCTTCAATCATTTTTTCTGTTGTGTGTAGGCTTTCTTTGTATTGGTTTAAATTTGTGTTCTCTTTTTCTTTTTGTTGTTCAAGTTCGAGAATCTTTTTTTCTATCTCTGTAATTTTATTTTGGGTATTTTCAATATCTTTTTCTAAGGTTTTTTTATTGGTTTCTGTTTTTTGGGTAAGAAATTGTTGTTCCTTCAATTCTTCTTCTATGGATTTAATTTCATTGTGACATATATTAAGTTGTTCTTGTACCTGACTAATTTCAGAAGTTAAACTTTCGATTTGATATTCTGTACTACGAAAGTCAATTTTTACTTTTTCAACCTCTAATTTTGCCATTTCTTTAGCAAGTTCTATGGCTTTTGCTTTGGCTGTTTCGTGAGTTCCGCTAACAATGGCTTTCAATGTATCTAAAAGGATTTCTTTTACTTCATTCTGGGATATTTTATTTATTTGTTGGATAAGGGAATGAATATCCATATCGACTTTTTGTTCTGTTGTTATTATATTTGACTCTGTAAATGGTATTGTTTCTTCTGATGATGACTGAATTTTAGTTTCGTCCGGTATTTTATCTGTTGTTTGAAGTGGAGTGGATATTTCTGTTTCTTCGGACATTTTATAGGGGATGGTATCGATAGTATATGAAGGATTATCACTTTGTATAGCATCGTTAATAGTATTTGTAGCATCTTCAACTATATTATTGTACTCAACAGTTGTGGGTATTTCGCTATGTGATATTTCGATCGTTTCTTCTACAGATATTGAATTAGTAATGTTCTCGGCGGAAGGGAGAATATCCTGTGGAGGAGTATTATCGGAGGGGGAATAGGAAATCGAGGTATCTGCTGGCAAGTATAAGTTTTCTGTTTCCGAGACAGGTGTTCCAATAGGTTCTTCATTGTCATCGACAAGTCGAATTCCTGAATTAGTGAAATCTGTTACAACTTTTTGGTAGGACTTTGTCCATTGTTCAAACATGGGTTTGTTTGGTTTTCCTCTCATAAAATCAGCAACGACACAGCATAGAAGAGAGTACAGTTCAAGTGCCGGTTCTATTGAAAGATGAGACTTGCCGACCCTGTCCGATGAATAAATGATGCGTGCTATGTCTAAAAATAATTGTTCTAAATCTTTTCGTTTATTTTGGGAAGCAATTTCAATGCAATTTCCTAATATAGGCAATGCAGAGTCTACCCAGTCTCTTGAGTTTGGAAATAGTTTTCCTTCTTCAATAATTTTTCTTAGATTTGTTAAAAAGGGTGATATTTTCTTCCCTAATTCTATAATTTCTGTTTCAGTGTTAATTTTTAATCCTGGACTTTCTTCATTCATATCTGTGTTTGTTTGTGACAAAAGAGCCTCCTTTTCTTCTGTTTTTACAGAATCATCTGTTGTGGACGAAGAAGTTTTTTTATTGAAAATGGATTTCCCTTGTGTCCAGAAAAGCCTTGAACGATTTCCAATTCGCACGATTTATTCCTCCAAACAAAGAATCTTGTTTGTCAATACACATTATATAGTATTTATTTAATTTATATAATACTATATATAATATGATAAAAAAAATAGGTAATCAAAAAATATTTTTGATTATTATAAATGTTGGAGGATATTTTGTAATTTTTTCTCTGTAATTGTTAAGTGTGAGAAGTGGTTTAATACGGTTCCGTTTTTAATAATGATAATTTGAGGCGATTGATGTTCTACTTTGAGTGTTTCTGCAATGTAGTTCGATAAAGGACGGGAGTCTACGACATTAATGAGAAAAGTTTTGTCTTTGTACTCTACATGGTTATCGAGAAATGTGTCCGTCTCTTTTTTTGCATTCCATGAGATAGGACAACGATTGCTATGTTTGAGAAAAATTAATAGTTTGTCTTTGTTATTTTGTAATAAATTATCAAATTCTTCTGTTTTTGTAATTTCTCTCATAGGATTTAATATTGTATTGTTAAAGTTTTTCTTTACGGGAAAGCAGTTCAAGTTTCAGACCTATCCATGCAGTTTTTAGCAGGGCTCCTATTCCGCGTTTAAATACACTTTCAAAAACCTGAGAGAATAATTCAAATTTTTTGTGAGAATAGGGATACCAATAGGCTTCCATGCGGTTCCATTGATGGTCTATCAGTATGCTTTTGATATTAGAGAAAGTGTATAGTCCTTGAGCACCACGGTATCTGCCAAAACCGCTATCTTTAACTCCACCGAAAGGTAATCCTGAATTGGCTTGTGTTGCGAGGACATTGTTAATGGAGACATTTCCTGTTACGATTTTTCTTGCGACCCTTTCGGCTCGTTTTTTATCAGCAGACCAAACACTGGCAGAAAGTCCGTAGGGTGAATCGTTTGCCATTTCGATTACTTCTTCTTCTGTTTTAAATGGGGTAATGGTAACCACAGGTCCAAACGATTCATGGTATTGTATGCGATAGTCTCTTTCTACATTTGTAATAATGGTAGGTGGAAATGCATGACTTCCTTTTTGTCTTTCTCCTCCACAAAGGATTCTGGCACCTTTTTGTTTTGCTTCTTCAAGTTGAGATTCGATTTCCTCAATTTGGAAATTAGCTGTCATGCAACCGACATCCAACTCTTTTTCATTAGGTGGGTTGGGAGTGTTTGCAAGGGTTCTTAATTTTTTTACTTTCTCGACCATGAGATTTACAAAAGGTTCGAATATTTTTTCGTGTACGAATATGCGTTCTACGGAGGTGCAGGTCTGTCCACAATTAGTAAAACTACCCCAAATAGCACCGGTAACAGTTCTTTCAAGGTTTACATCTTCAAACACAATCATGGGGTCTTTTCCGCCTAATTCTAATTCGACAGGGATAAGATGTTCTGCGGATTGTTTCATAATTATTTTTCCGACATCTACACTACCGGTAAAGTGAATTTTATCGGGTCTTTTTTCAATCAGTAAATTGGCTGTTTTACGACTGGCATAGGCAATTTGTAGGGCTCCTTTCATGAATCCTGACTCTTCAATAATTTTTTCGTAAAGACCTTTCAGTGGAGTAATTCGAGAAGGTTTTATAATAACTGCATTTCCTGCAGTAAAAGCACAAACGAAAGGTACAAATGATAAATGGAAAGGATAGTTCCATGGAGATATGATAAGAATAACACCTAATGGGTCATATACTATTTTCGATTTTTTCCCCATCAGTAGAATGGGTGTTGGAATATGTTGGTCTCTTAGGATTTTTTCTGCGTTTTTTTGATAGTAGTCAATCTGGTCGACAGAGGGGAAGACTTCAAGGAGTAATGCATCTGTTATACATTTTCCTGTTTCTTTTGTAATGAAATGTGCAATTTCTTCTCGATTTTTGATGATGTATTGCTTAACCTTGTCTAATTCATTGAGCCTTTCACGGACGGACATTGAACTGATAACTTCAAATGCTTTTCGTGCCGTTTTATACATTTCTTCAACATCTTTTTCAGTAATTTCTTGAAATGTATAGAGTAGTTCACCTGTTTTGGGATTTTGTACTTCAACGATAGGTGGAGTTGTTAAAGTTGCTTCCATAGTAAGCTCCTTCTTTAAGATTAATTTTTATTTTAGACTTTTTATAATGGGAAATGTTTCTATATGTTTTAGCCTAATTTACCAATATTTGCCCAGACTTTTTGGAAAGCATGGATATATTGTTCTACCAGCTCGGGTTGGTCTGTTGTGAAGTAAGGTAGAGATATAGCGGTACGGTTTGCTTCTTCACAACCTTTTGGTGTTCCTTCTTTGGGAAGTACCGGCATGTAGTCCCACCATTTGGTTTCACTGAAAATAGGGTAGGTATGAAGGAGTGTCCATTGATATTCAACAATATCTACACCTTCGGCTTTTAATGCTTTAACAATCGCAGAGCGTGAGGCCCCGGCTTTTTTCTCATCAATAAACATTAAATTTCGGGAATAATAAACTCTTTCTGAATCGGGACGGACATATTGAGCCGATAAGCCGGGAAGCTGTGTAATGGTGTCATTTAGTTTTTTCATTTGTGCGACGCCTTTTGTATTTTTTTCTGCTAATGTTTTTAACTGAATATTAGCCAGGATGGCTGCGATGGGATGTATTCTCAATTTACTACCGAAAGCAGTTCCCTGATACTTTCTGTAAGGGCTATCTTCAGGAAATGTCTTGGGAAGGTCGTAATTTCCGAAAGTTACGGAGCGTTCATAATCTCGGATGTCTTTATACATGGCTATTCCGCCTTCAATAGCAGGTAATGGTTTTGTTGTTTGAAGGCTAAAACCTGCCATACGACCCCATTTGCCAATATATATATCTTTTAGTTTTGCTCCGTGAGCATGACTTGCATCTTCAACGACTTCCAACTCATGTTCTTTTGCGAAATCATTAATTAAGTCCATATCACAGGGGACACCGTACCAGTGTACAGGTAATATGGCTCGGGTCTTTGGGGAAAGCCGTTTTTTACAATCTTCGACATCGAGGTTCATTGTTTTAGGATTGACATCGACAAATACGGGCACATATTTCAGAAAACGCATTGGAACTACAGGGAACCATGTGCTGTAGTCCGGGACGAGGATCTCACTGCCGGGAGGTAAGTCGAGTGCAAATAGAGTAGAAGTTAATGCGCTTGTTCCATTGCAATGTGCTTTTACAAATGGGCAATCAAAATGTTTTTTCCATGCTTCTTCAAATTCTGCGATAGGGGAGTAACCTGGGCTTTTAATCAGTTCGGTTACCAGTTGGATTTCTTCTTCTCCATAAATAGGCCATTGTGTTGCATTGGGAGGATGAAGAGTAACTGCTGGAGTCCCACCGTGTATAGCCAAAGTTTCTTTTTTTAGAGATTCAGATGATGGTTGAGCTACGGATTTTACTTGACTTCCTAAATACACTGCAGAACTGATAGTAGCGGTAGTCTTTAAGAATTCTCTTCTTCCTTTATCTTCAAATATAGTATTCATTTTATTTTCTCCTGTATATTAAAAATTTAATAGAAGTATCATATTTTATTATGATAAATATATTCAATAAAGTCAATTGAAATTATAAAATAAATAGAAATACAAAAGGACATAGTGATGGCAGGAAGAAAAATTGTTTGTGCGTTAATTATTTTGATGATTTTATTAACGGGCAGTCTTTTAATAGTCTTTATCTGGTCGGTCAATCGTGAAAATAAAGCAAAGATAGATGAAGCATTTGATTATGTCCTTAATGTGGTCTATTCTGATGGGTTGCATAATTCCAATTCAGATATGATCTGCTGGAGGGGTAGTTTTTATCTAATCCATGCTAATTCACCGTTTCATCTGGGTAGTGTGCAGTGCAAGTTGATATTATGGAAATCCGATGATGGAAATCATTGGGAGAAAATAAAGGAATTTAATTCCCCGGGAGAAGATATACGCGACCCTAAGTTTGCAGAGATCAATGGGCAATTGTTTTTATATGTACTTGTTAATAGAGATTTGTTTGCGGAACCTTATAGAACTTTATACGCACGGTCAAGGGATGGGAGGAATTGGACACCATTTGAACCATTGCAAGGTGACGCTGAAGGTTGGCTTTTATGGCGACCCAAAACGAGAAATTATATAGACTGGTATGTTACGGGCTATTGGAATGAGCATGGAAAGTCCGCTTTATTTTGTTCAAGAAATGGTATTTTTTGGGACCTTGTATCTATAATTCATGAGGGGGATAGAAATGATGAGACGGATTTTGAGTTTTTGCCGGATGATGCGATAATTTGTACTGCCCGACTGGAATTTTCTGATTCGTGGTTTGGTCATACGCAAGGTAGCACTTTGATAGCCACAGCCAACCCCCCCTATAAAGAGTGGACCAAAACAAGAACATCTATAACAAGATTGGATGGTCCTTGTTTGTTTGCTTTTGATGGAAAGGTTTTTGCAACTGGCCGGAGAGATTGTAGTAATAGGGGCCCGTTTTGGTATATAGGAAGCATTTTTAATAGGAAAAGGACCTCGTTATGGCATGTAAGCCCGGAGGGATTGAGATGGTTAACAGATTTTCCCAGTTCGGGAGATACAGCATATGGAGGAGTAGCTATGAGAGGTGGTAATATTTATATGTGTTATTATAGTAATCCTATAACGAAGGATTATCCATGGGTAATTGGTATGTTTGGACAGACAGATATATTTATGATCCGATGCGGAAAAGATGATTTTAAATTATATGTTAATAATAAGATAAAAGGTGGTAAATAGGGCGTTGTATTAAAGAAGACTAACCTTTTTGCGTATGATTTTCTGATGGTATTTATTCAGTTGGATGATTTCTGTAATACCCTGACTTAATAGTAACTCTCGTGCTTTATCTAATTCATATCCGACCTGCTTAATGTTGTGAGAGTCATCAGCAAAAGTAAAGGGGATTTTTAATTCTGCTGATTTTTGAATAATGAGTATATCCGGGAAAATTCGATTAATAGGTTTTCTTAAACCACTGGTGTTCAGTTCCATTATACAATTATTCTTTTTTACTTCTTCTAAAGTTTGTTCAATAATGTTGATTAATTTGGGAGTATATTTGGGGATTTCTTTTTGTTTTAGAAAGCAGGTAATCAGGTCAAAATGAGCTACAATATCGGGTTTTAGAGATGTAATCATATCTTTTAATGTTTTGTAGTAATCTATCATTAAGTTTTCCAGCCCCTGATGTGCTTCGACAGCCTTTTTAAATGTTTCGGGTGAGAAATCGGTCATGTATCCGTTGACCCAATGAACAGAGCCAACAATATATTCGATATTTCCTTCTTTGATTAGTTTTTGGCTGAAAGAAATATATTCATCTGGAGGGACAACTTCAATTTCCAGTCCCTTTAATAATGTAATTTGTGAAGTATATTTTTTTTGAAGTATTTCTAATGTTTTACAGTATGAATAAAAACTATTTATTAAGTTTTCAGGTGTTTTTTGCTTTTCTATCTCTTCAGGGTAGAGATATTTTTTCTGATTTCGAGGTGCATGTTCTGAGAAACCATAAACAGGCATGTTTAATTCAATAGCACGATGGATAATCTCTTCTATAGAACTGTCTGCATGGTCGCAGAATTCATTACTATGTCCTCCATGAACAGAGAAGAACCATGGTTTTATTTTTTGCATATAAAATGTCTCCGTATAGTCCATATAGACTTCTTTAATAAGCTTTATTATGATATGCTAATAACTGGGAGAATAAAAAATAAATACTTATCAGGAGGAAAAGAAATGAGTTTTTCCTTTTTAGTTTTTGAACTGGTATTTTTAGTGACATTGTTGGCAGAAGAACAACCGATTCAGCAAGTCTGTGGTTTTAAGTTTACAGAAGGGCCTTTATGGGTGGAAGAATATGGATGGATATTTAGTGATATACCAGCAAATAGGGTATGTAGATTTGAAAGGAATGAGGTATTATTGAATCCAAGTGGAAATTCTAATGGCCTGGCTTTGGATAAAAAAGGGAACATTCTTCTTGCGGAACATGGTAATCGAAGAATTTCGAGATTGTACAGAGATGGCAGAATGGAGGTGGTAGTAGAACAATACGAGAAGAAGCGTTTTAATAGCCCAAATGATTTAGTAGTTCGTTCTGATGAAACTATATTTTTTACAGACCCACCGTATGGCTTACCCGGAGGTTTGGAAGGACCTAATGCGGAACTCAATTTTTGTGGTGTTTATGAAGTAACGCCCAAGGGTGAAGTATTTCTTATAAATAAAAATTTAAAGAAGCCCAATGGAATTACTTTGTCCAAAAAGGAAGATGTATTGTTTGTGGCGGATACAGAGCAAGATGCTATTTTTAAGTTTGAGTATAAAGGGAAAGATTATCCAGTAGAAGAAATTAAATTTTGTGAGGTATTGTCACCGGATGGGATAAAGATGGATAAGGATGATAATCTTTGGGTTACTTCTTCGGAGGGAGTTGTTGTATTTAATAGTAAAGGGGAGAGGATATATCTAATTAAAGTTCCAAAACACCCGGCTAATTGTGCTTTTGGGGGGAAGAATGGAGATGAATTTCTTGTAACAGCTCGTGATTGCGTTTATTTATATCGTTTGAAAAAAGAAAAATAGATAAGAAAAGGAAAGTAGAAAAATTGAAACACTGTTTATTGATAATGTTATGATAATAGTCCTTTCTGTTTAATAATAATTGTGATTAAATGAGAATATGTTGTTTTAAAGATAATAGAAGGTGTTAAACTTATGATAGATTTGAACAAGATAAAGTCAGCAGAAGTATGGCGTGATAAGAGGGAAGACTTAAAAAAACAATTTTTGCGTTATTTGGGTGAGGATGTACTTATTTTGAGTGACCCTCTTTATGAAGAGATAGAAGAAGATCGTTCCAATGTTTTTGTGCCTCATACGAAAGTTACTGATGAATCTGTAGAGGATGAATTGAAAAAGTATAAAATTGAATATTCTGTTCAAGAAGAAGAACGAATCACTGCATGGGTTTTTGTACTGGAACAGACCAAAAAGGAATCAGTCCCTGCAATTCTTTGTTGTCATGACTATATTCCGCAAGGCAAAGATGAATTTGCAGGTATTGATGGTGACCCTCAATATGCACTTGCTAAGGAACTTGCATACTCGGGGTATCTTACGATGGTCCCAGATTGTTTATATTTTGGAGAAAGGGCGGAACCGAAACGAACAAGAGGTACAGCAAAATCTCAAGAGATTAGATCTTCTAAAATTGTATATCAGGGTAAATTGATAATGGATTATTTAGCAGGATTGCGAGTTTTTGGGACATGGTTTACATCGAATATTACGAGTATTGGTGTGTTGGGAAAAGGATTTGGGGCTTTACAAGCAATACTTTTAACAGCCATAGAGCCGTCTATTCAAGCATGTGTCGCCATAGGCCCTTTGTCCTCATGGAAAGATAAAAAAGATAAGAATAATTGGTTATTCCATAGTAAACATGATTTAATACCTGGACTTTGTAAAGAAATAGAAACAGGAAAAGAGACCTTTGATATAGAGCATATTTTGGCTCTTTGTGCTACAAGTGCAGTTTTGATTATAAATCCTGCTGGTAATATAGATAGTACCGGTAGACAAAAGGCGGGTTTTTCATATATTAAATCTGCAGCGAGAATTTATGATTTGTTAGGAATGCCAGAGGCTTTTCAGGTTGTGCAAAGGAAAACAAAATCTTTTAGTAGTTCTTTTCTGCCTATTATTGAGGATTGGTTTGCTGATTGGCTTTGATGGAGTAAATATTGGAACCTATTTTCAGGAATGAATTAATATATAGGGATTGTTTTAATAACATGATTGAAAATTATAAAAGTAAAATTGATAAGTTAATTCAGAATATAGAGCGTGTATTTTTAGGTAAAACCCATGCCATAAAACTCTGTGTAGTAGGAATGCTTTCGAAAGGGCATATTCTAATAGAGGATGTGCCGGGAATGGGAAAGACAACACTTGCACAGGTGTTAGCACGTTCTATGAATTGTGTTTTTCATCGTATTCAGTTTACAAGTGATATGCTTCCATCAGATATTTTAGGGGTTTCCATATTGAATCCGCGAACAACAGATTTTGAATTTCGACGGGGACCTATTTTTGCCAATATAGTGCTTGCAGATGAGATTAATCGAACTCCACCAAAAACACAGAGCGCTTTGCTGGAAGCAATGAGTGAAAATCAGGTATCGGTTGATGGAAGCACTTATCCCTTACCCCAGCCTTTCATTGTGATTGCGACACAGAATCCTATTGAATATGAGGGGACATATAGTCTTCCTGAATCACAGTTAGATAGGTTTTTAATTCGATTGGAGATCGGTTATCCACCAGCAGAGGAGGAACTTATCATTATGAAGAAAAGGGAGGTTGTTAAGGAAATAAGTGAGTTACCGCCAGTGTTAACTTCGGAAGATATAATCGAATTGCAGGAGCAGACAAAGAAGATATTTGTCGATGTGTCAATAACGGAATATATATTGCAGATTATTGAGCAGACGAGGAGACATGAACAAGTAGAATTGGGGATAAGTCCGAGGGGAACGCAGAGTTTATATGTTGCGACACAGGCTTGGGCACTTATTAATGGAAGAGACTTTGCAACACCACAGGATGTTCGAGAAGTTGCAGAGCCTGTTTTGTCTCATCGATTGATTTCAAAATCGAGGTCGTTTAATCTTATGCATATAGCAGAGGAACGAAAGAAGATTATTCAGGATATTCTTCAGATGGTTCCAATACCCCGTTAATTATGATTTCAGGATTTCCCATACGAACAAGAACGATACGAACTTATTGGTGGGGGGAAGTATTGTTTACAATCCTTTTACTGCTTTCTGCATGGAATAGTGGTAACAATATTTTGTATCTGGCATTTTCTGTGTGTTTTTCTATTGCGGTTTGTGCAGAGTTTTTTTCACGATGGAATTTTAGACCACCTCGTCTGGAGTTTTTGGTTCCGGAACAAGTTACGAGAGGTAGTGAGGCCACGATATGGATACGGTTAGAAAATATGAAGAAGCGGACTCCTTTGTTTGGACTTTCCTTAGAAGGTATAATTGAAGATACACGCGGGGTTAGAACAAGGGTATTCTGGAAGAAACTCCCGATTTTACCGGTAAATCAGTTTATAGAATTTTCATTAGAGCAGGAATTTTCAAGGCGGGGTCGTATATGTATAACAGATGTTATTATTAAGTCTGAGTTTCCATTAGGAATTGTTGAAAAAGAAACATGGTATCGGGTTGACGCGGAAATACTGGTAGTTCCAAAGACACAGTTTTTAAAGGTGCAATCGTTGGGAAGTTTTGCGGGAGGAAGTCGTGTTCCTACACGAACCCTAATTTCCGAATCGGGAGATTTCTATTCTATTCGGGAGTATCAACCGGGGGACGATTTAAGGTATGTTGCATGGAAGATTAGTGCTCGATTGGGTGTATGGTTGGTTCGAGAATGGGCGTTAAGTTTACCCAATCAGTATCTGATTTATTTGGATTTAAGAAGACCTGTTGGTGAAAATGATGAAGAATTGTTTGAAGAGATGATGGATTTTGTTGCTTCGATGTCATATTCACTTCTAATGAAGCAGTTTCGAGTTGGGATTTGGACGGAAGAGGATAAAATTCCACTTGGGCATGGTGTGGGACATTTGAATCTGATATTGAAAAAGTTAGCATTGCTTCAGCCTTCTAAGGATAAAGAAATAGATGATAAGTTATGGAATCGATTTGTTCAAGAAGGAAGAAGTTCAAGGTTATTGTTAATATCTGTCAATCCCGAATTATGGGGTAAACTTTTATCGACGGGTATGAGGGTGGTAAATCCGGATGTTATATCTGCAGGAAGATAGACATAATTTGATACTAAAAATATCGGTGATGATTGTTGTTCTATCGTCGTATCTGGCGTTAACAGCAGTTCGATATTACGGTATGGTTATGTTATTTGTTCCTATTCTTCCGCTGGTTTTAAATTTTTTGGTTGAAAGAATAGTTGAACAATATCCTCGTTATCCCTTCTGGATACAGGTTCCTTTGTGGATTATTAGTATTCTTTTGCCTGTTTTAATTCTGTTGTTAGGTATTTTAGATACTGTACTTCTTTTGACGGGTATGATACAGTTGACATTAGTTGCACGACCGAAGGGAATGAAAGAGTATCTGTATATCATTCTTATGAGTTTCTTTCTTCTTTTAGGGGCAGGAGTTCAGGCTCCGGAGTTTGTTGTAGGTATCTCTTTTATTATATTTGTCTGTTGTATTTTTATATTATTACCTGCGGTCACAATGGTTTATGGCAAAGATAAGGAAGGGAGGAGTATTTCAGTTCCCTGGATACAATTAAAGAAGATATTTCCAGCATACAGATATTATCTTGTCGTTTTTGTTTTGTTGAATATTCTTGTTGGATGGTTTTTTATTATTTCTGGATTTATATTTATGCCTCGTATGGAAGCGGGTATTTTTGGTCGGGATATTGGGAATTTATCTCGAACGGGGATATCTACCAGTGTTTCGTTAAGGGGTGGACAAACTGTTTCAATATCTTATACGCCTATAATGAGTGTTTTTATACCTACAGCAAGTGAAAAACCCCCCATACAACAAAATCAACTTTATTGGCGTATTACAAGTTTGCCAACTTATCTGGGAATACAATGGCGTAGGTGGCCTCTTGAGGATTCTTATGAACCTTCGTTTTCTTCTATTTCTTTTATTGGAATGTTAAGGGCTCTTCAGCAAGAACAGAATAATAAAAGAGGGAGTAGTATTTTCTTCGAAAGAGAAAGGGATATGCCCTCTGTCCAAATAGTGCAGGAGATTTATCTGGATAGTATTCCAGAAGATGGGATTCCTGTATTAGACCGTGTTAGGAATTTCAGTGTCCGGGAATCTGGTACTAATGTTTCTTTGACCTGGGACTCAACGAAGGACTATACAGTGTCTTTTTCCTCGAATAATGTGCGGAGATTGGTGTATAGAGTAGTATCGGACCTTATTCAATGGGATGAAGCACGATTGAGAAATGCACCAAGTAATTACAAGGAATTAATGTCTTCGCGCGATTATGATTTGTTAACTCAACATGATTTATCACCCGAAGTTCAAGCACGAATCCAACGGGTTGTGGAGGGAAAGGAGACTGTTTTTGATAAAGTGATTGCGATAGAGGATTGGTTGTCAGGACCAGAATTTGTATATACCCTTGATATCCCTCCTTTACCGGGTGAGCATCCTATGAATGCGTTTTTTACACAAATCCGGCGAGGGCATTGTGAGTTGTTTGCAAGTGCGATGGCTCTTGCTGTTCGAAGTTTGGGTATACCTGCTCGGGTAGTTTCGGGATATGTAGGGGGGGAATGGGACCCACAAAGCCGTTCTTATATTGTGCGAGAGGGAATGGCTCATTTGTGGGTGGAGGTGTTGTTTCCTAATTATGGATGGGTGCCTTTTGACCCTTCACCTTTGCCTGATTCCAATTATTTTGTGAGGAATCAAATTATAATGCAATTAACGCGTTGGATGTTACGAACACGGATGTTTTGGTATCAGCGAATAGTCGGGTTTGACCGTGGATTTCAATTGCCCAGTTTTGGTTTTGAAAGAATAGGTTTTATTAAAAGTATAGATGATTTTGTTAATCCAGGAAGGAAAATAGCAGTTCCTTCGGTAGGCAGTTTCGTTATCCTTCTGATATTTTTGGGGATGTTATACCTTTTAGGATTGATATGGCAATTGTTATGGAAAACATTTAATTTTTACCGGCTTGAAGTAAGAAAGATATATCTGACGAGGGACCAGCTTGAAGCAAAAAAAATATTTAAGAAGGTAGAAATGATATTTGCACGGAATAGGTGGAGGATTCAGAATTTAACAGTTGAAGAGATAGAAAAAGAATTACCTTACAAAGTTCCTTCATTGGCGATGGAAATTCAGACTTTTTTAGAGGAATACAATTTGGTACGGTTTGGTAATAGTCCGTGGAATAAGATAAGGAGACAATATTGGTGGAAGAAGATTAATGAGTGGAGAAAAAGGAAGTATTGGATTGAGAATAATAAATAGTAGGGTTATTGAATTGGTTGTAGAATCGAAGTGTTAGAATTGTAAAACTATATTAATTATTTTTTCTTATTGTTTATAAAGAAAACGACCTCGTTTGTAATCTGTGTACTGATAATTAAGTCTGTGAAGTTATCCTGATTAAGGTCAGCAGAAGCAATGGCAATAGGTTTGCCGGATTGTATGGGGTATTTTTCTATTATGAATGAAGTGGGAAGAATTATCTCTTTTTTGGGTAATACTACTCCTTTATTTATCATGACAATTAGTTGTTGTCCTTTTCTGTCTACGACTGCAATATCTGGAAGATTGTCGTTGTTGAAATCCGATATGAGCAAATCCATTATTTCGATATTTACCTCAGGATTTGTAGTATTAAAATAAAAAGAGTCGGATAATCGAAAGGAGAAGGGGTTTGTATCTCCATATAAAACTTCAAGAGGATTGTTTACTTTTTTATGCGTAATTGCAATATCTATCTTCCCATCTGCATTGAAATCTGCAAGGGACAACCGATTCGGTTGTGCTCCACGGGTGAGTATTCGTGAATATTCATAAAATTTATATTCTTCGTTACATTTTAAGAATAGTAGTTCTCCGGAGTTAAACATTGTTACAACAATATCGGTAAGTTTATCATTATCAAAGTCATGTATTGCTATTGAACGGGGTCCACCCGGAGTGGAAATTATTTGGTGTAAAATAAGAGATTCCTTTGAATTGCCCAGTAATATAGCGACGATGTCACTACTCCAGCCTGTTGTAATTACATCATTCAGTCCATCTTTGTTTAAATCAGTGATTTCAAGTGAGGTTAGCCCGGGGATCGTGAAGAGAGGTTGTTCATCGCCATCGGTTAGTTTTGTATATTTTAAATTGTCGTCAGGAATTTTTATCGGTGTAACGGTGAAAAGGTTTTCTTCTTTTAAGTTGTGAAAGATTTGAATATCTTGGTTCTTTTTGGCAAGGAAGTTTACTACAATGATGTCTTGCCATTTTAAGGAGTCCATATTGGCGATAGCAATAGCGTATGGGGCGAAATCCGTTTTTAAGGATGGATGGAGTTTAACATAGTTTAAAATGCCTTGTGAGAGAAGGATAGATAGTTCATCGTTTGCGGGTTTTTCCTCTCGTGGGTTTCGCATCTCACCCCGGTCCGTGGTAACAATATCAGGTATGCCATCACCATTAAGATCCGCTGTCGCAATGGCACAGGGATTTGGACCTACTTTTAAAAATTGGGGGTAGAGTGAAAAAGACTGGGGATATAGATATGTTGTTGCAGACAAGAATAATAAAAAAAGTGATATGAATTTTTTAGGGCAGGAGTTCATACAGAATGTACTTTCTGTTTTGCAAATTGGATAGCGAGGTTTATTGCATGATAAAGGCTTTGTTCGCATGCGATTCCTTTTCCCGCAATGTCAAATGCAGTTCCATGGTCAACAGAAGTTCGAATAATAGGTAAACCTAATGTTACATTAACTCCTTCATTCATTGATATTAGTTTCATTGGAATATGTCCCTGGTCATGGTACATAGCAATGACCATATCAAATTCTCCCAGGAACATTCTGCGGAAAACAGTGTCAGGGGGATAGGGACCTGAGCAAGGAATCTCTTTTTTTTGACAGAATTTAATTGCAGGTAGAATAATGTCTACTTCTTCATTCCCAAACAGTCCTTTTTCCCCTGCATGCGGGTTTAAACCGGCAACACCTATATGGAATTTTTGGGGACAGATTTTTTTTAATGCTTCGTAGCCGATTTTGATGGTTTTTATTAAATCTTTTTTATTAAGGCTTTCGATAGCATTTCGTAGAGACTTATGTGCTGTATGGTGTACAACCCTTTTGGTACCTGCAAATAGCGACATCCGATAATGTTTTGTTTTTGTCCAATCGGCTAACATGGTTGTATGCCCATCATAAGGAATTCCTGCTCGGGTTAATCCTTCTTTGGTTATTGGACAGGTAACTATAGCATCGCATCTCTTTTCCATGCACCATTTGACTGATTGGTGAATCCATGCGGTGGCAGAGATACTGTTTTCAGGATCAATCTTTCCCGGGTTGATTCTCAAATTATTGTATTCAAGTTCGATAATACCAATCTTATTTTTTAAGTGTATTGCTTCTTCGGGGCTCTCGATTTTGACAGGTTCTAAGTAGTTTTTTAGATTTCTACAATAATATGTATATGCCTGAATGTTTCCAAGTATAACGGGGAAACATATTTTAAGGATTTCTTTTTGGGTGAGAACTTTGCCAATAATTTCGGGACCAATACCATTAACATCTCCCATTGTAATAGAGATAATTGGTTTTGTTTTCATATAAGTCCCTTGGATTTTAGGTGTGTTGTAACAATTAATTTAAAAATTTTTTTATGTGTAATATTATACTTAAAAATGGAGATGTCGTTTCTTAATAATGAATCAAGACATAGAAAAAACAGGTAGGAACACTTTCTATGTGTCCTACCTGCTTTTTATGCAGAATATTTGAAGGATGCTTTTTATTTTAAGTTAATGCAGAAACGAGAACTCCAATTACGATTGCCACTGCTTGAGTTACAGGAGCTGTTCCTCCGGTGGGTTGATAACGGATAAATTCTACATGACCATCAAGGTATAGTACATTAGACCCGCCGGGAATATGATTGAAATCAGACGGATTTGAGGCTACTTTGTCAAACATGATGGGTAAAGAACTCTGTGCTTTTGAACTTGCAGCAGGATTGTTAATATCTGTAATTAAGAATCTTTCAATACCTTCGCGTAAGCGATAGACTGTGTTGGTTCCTGCATTGCCATATCCGGCAAGTGTGTCGCTGGTGATGTCTGCATCGACAACACGCATTATTCCTGCATTATCTTTTGTTTGGACAGCGGTTACCAGTTCTGGTTTTGCTAATGATATCAATCCATATACTAATTGTGCGGGCGCATTCCCGGAACCGGAAACAGGACCTGCTCCTAATGCGTTCAAGACATTAACCATGGGTGTAATATCTACCATAGGCCATTCATCACCTATGCGGTCCATGACCAGTCCTAAATAGATATAACTTGAATCCATTGCAGAAGCACAGGAAACGGTATCATTTGCATAGTAGTTAATGCACCATTCATCACGGTCAGGATATTTGGCACGGGTAATTGTTTGGCGGTAGTCAGAATCCGATGGACAGAAGGCAATCATAGGGTCGTTGAGATATTCTGGATAGATTAAGAAAGTACTTGGACATAAATCCGCACGTACATCGATGTTTCCGTCAATTTTTGGATAAGCCCCAAATTGAACGGGAGGGAATCGTTCTCCTTTTGCTTCGTTTGCATACATTTTAAAAACAAGTCCCCATTGTTTTAAGTTGTTTTGACAACTGGAACGGCGGGCGGCTTCACGAGCACGAGCAAGGGCAGGTAATAAGATAGCAGCGAGGATACCAATGATGGCAATTACAACCAGTAATTCAATTAATGTAAAACCTTTTTTTTCAACATACGCATATCCTTTTGTTGTTTATGTTTTGCCACGCGCGTAGCATGTTTATTAACATATATAGAGACAGATTGTAATATATCTGGGTTTCATATAATTCGTTTTTTAATGGTAATTTAATTTAAGGAGAAAAAAAATGAAGAAGATAATTCAGAAAGAGATGCTTATTATTGCTTTATTTTGTTTTATAGGTTTTTCAGGATGTATGGTCAAGCCTGTTCAGGAAGGAGAGTTGACTCTGTTATCTGGAAAATTTGGTTATGATGTAAAAGGTCCTTATGGTTTTACAGGAACAATTACAAAAGAAAGTATCGATATGGCAGAGTGGGAGTTTTCAGGGGAATTCATTTTTCCAAATCAGTTATGCTTTTATCTTGGTAAGACAGTATTAATTGCAGAGAGTTATCCTGAACAGATTACGATACGGCTTTATGTGTTGTATTCTATTCTGGGACAGATATTAGCACCAAAAGATAAGGAGGTTCCTGTTCAGTTTAAAATAAAGGCTTCAAATGATGCCCGGTTCCGTGTTTTATTTCATTGAAGTTTTGTAGAGATATTAGAGTGAAAGTGAACCTAACTAAAGAAGAGTTGCGGGTAAGGATATTGTTTTGTCGAAGAATGTTAATACCCGAACGAGTGAGGGAAAAGAGTGAGTGTATTAAAAATCGGTTTTTTTCATTGGCAATGTTGGATGAGTGTGCTAATGTTTTTGTTTATATTTCTGACAATAAAGGAGAGGTAGAGACAAAATCTGTTATCCATACTTTATTTCAAAAAGGGAAAAAAGTATGGATACCCCGAGTGGCCGGCAATGAGTTGATATGGCATCTTGTAAATGAGGATAGGATACAGCAATTAAAAAACAATTCATGGGGAATAGAAGAACCTTTACCAGAATGGCAACCTTCTACAAATAAAGCATTTGAGAAAACCATTTGTATCGTCCCCGGGATTGTTTTTGACCGACGGGGTTATCGAATTGGACATGGAAAAGGTTTTTTCGATAGATTTTTAAGTAAGAATAGACAATGTATTTCTGTTGGATTTTGCTATCGTTTTCAGATGGTGGTATTATGCCCTCGTAAGAGTTGGGATATTCCTGTCGACTGGATTATTACGGAGGATAATGTTTTCCATCCCTTAAGTTCCCTTTAATGAAAGTGGAAGAGATCCTTATGAAGATTGAGAAATATGAGTATGTAGAACTTAGTAAAGGTACAACTTGTTATGAGAGGAGAGAAAGAGTATCAAGTCCTTTTGTAGTGCTTGTTCATGGTTTATCTACTCCGATGTGTATCTGGGATAAGAATGTCGATGAATTGTCGAAATTTTTTTCTCTCATACGATATGACCTCTACGGTAGGGGATATTCTTCGCGGCCAAATGTTCGTTATGATACAGATCTGTTTGTTGCTCAGTTATATGAATTAATACAAGTATTGTCTCTTCCATTGCCGGTAAATCTTGTGGGGTTGAGTATGGGTGGGGCTATAGTCGCAGATTTTACTGTGCGTTACCCTGAAATGGTAAATAAGTTGGCATTTATTGCACCTGCGGGTTTTTTGAAGCGGACAGTTTTAATGAAATTAATGGGGATGTCTGTAATTGGAAAATGTATTTATGAAAGTTTTGGGAAAAAAACTTTGATAAAAGGGGTTCTGGAGACTATTGGTGATTCTATAGAGGATAGAATGCAGATGAAACAAGTGTATGAGGAACAAATGCAGATTCCCGGATATAGAGAAGCGATATTATCAACACTTAGATATGGCCCTATATGTGGGATGGAGGATGTCTATGTTCGTTTAGGTAGACAGAAGCGAGAAGGGTGTCTGATCTGGGGGGAAAAAGACGATGTAGTCCCTTTTTATTGGAGTAAAAAAGTAATAGAATGGGTTCCCTGGCTTATTTTACATTCAATAAAAGAAGGAACACATGCAGTAAATTATCAAAAGGCAGATATGGTAAACTCTATTTTACATACTTTTTTCAAAAGGTAAACAAGAAAGGTATCGTATGAATTTTTCTAACATACTTGAAATTGCATTTAATTTTCGTGAAGCGCGAGTTTTGCTTACAGGTATCGAGCTGGATGTTTTTACTTTATTGGCAGAAAGAGAAATGAATTTACAACAGGTATGTGAAACCTTAAACTCAGAAGTAAGGGCAACTCAGTATCTATTGGATGCAATGACTGCAATGAATCTGTTGGAGAAGAATGAAGGGAAGTATAGAACTTCTGATGAAGGGATTCCCTTTTTAAGTAGGAAGGGTTCGGAATGTATGTTGCCCATGCTGGAACATTATGCCAATCTATGGCATCGATGGTCGCAACTTACAGACATAGTAAGAGGAAAGGGTATTACCATAAAGCCCGTTGACCAGATGAGTGAAGACCAATTAAAGGCATTCATTTTAGGCATGCATGTACTTGCATTGAGAGCGTCAAAACCATTGTTGAAAAAATTAGGACCGATTCCCTATAGAAAAATGTTAGATGTAGGAGGTGCGTCGGGAACTTATTCAGAAGCGTTTATAGAGATGAATCCAGAGTTAAGAGCAACTATATTTGATTTACCGCCTGTGATAGAAATTGCACGAGAACGGTTAAAGGCTTCTCCATATAGAGACAGGATTGACTTTTTTGTTGGGGATTTCTATAAAGATGACCTTCCTGCTGGTTATGATTTTTTGTGGTTGTCTGCAATAATTCATCAAAATAGTCGCGAACAGAATGTAGATTTGTATAAAAAGTGTTATTCTGCGTTAGAAGTGGGTGGGATTTTGTGGATACGGGACTATGTGATGTCTGAAGATAGAACGAAACCGAAACCCGGAGCCTTGTTTGCTATTAATATGCTGGTAGGGACGCAAGGAGGAGGAACATATACTTTCGAAGAAATAAAGGAAGACTTAAATCAAGCGGGGTTTAAAGAGGTGTGCTTCAAGATACATGGAGAACAGATGGATACCGTTATAGAGGCTGTTAAGAGATAGTATTAAAATTGTTAATTACTTTTTTCAGCAAAGGCAGCAGATAGCATGACAGAGATTATAGTGAAGTACAAATAGAAAAACAATGCTTCAGCGGAAGAAGCAGGTTTTGGATAGTTATTGTTCCTTGTGATTTTTTTTGTGTGTTTTGTTTCCATTGTCTTATCCTCCGTGGTTATTTGTTTATCTGGTTTATAAGACGATACAAATGAGATAAAAATTCATTTCTAAAACTATTTGTTTAAGCATGTGAAATATTTTTTGTTGAGAGGAAGAGGGGGGAGTCGTTATTTATTTTGCTGGGATAATCATTTCAGAGTCTGATGAGATATGAGAGGGGATAAGGGAATGTATGGATATTACAGAGCAGATCCCTATAGTGCCAGAGATTATCATTACTAAGTCCAGGCCCGTAATATGTATTGATGAGATGAAAAGGGAGTGTATTGGGGTCTGAAGGAAGTTGAAAAATGATTTTGAAGGAATTTGAAGTATTGTTCCATATTCTGCAATGTAGCCGGCTAATATAGGGGCTATTCCCGCTACTAGTCCATTAAGGGAACTGTTTAATGCTAATGGTGCAGTTGCTTTTCCTCGAGGAGTTGTCAAGAAGATCGTGTTTGTAAGGCACAAATTAATTCCTGCAACACAGATGCCGGAAATAATATGGAGGCCCAGTATTAAGTACCATTGAAGAGTGCTATCTTTTATCTCTGCGGAAATAAACCAGGAAATAACGGTGGTAAAGAAGATAGGGATACATAGATAGAGAAGGGAGCGGTTCCCATATCGGGTAGAAAATTTTTTCCAGAATGCGAAAGAAATAACATTGGCGAATTGATTAAAGACTGTAAGACAAATGATGACTAATAAGGAATAACCAATCCGTTTCATTAAAAAAACAGGTAAGAAAGGATTAGAAAAATTAAAAATAGCGTTCCATATAATACAAAAGAGCATTGTTCTACGGAAATGATTGTTTTCTAAAGATTCTTTAAAGGGTTTCCAGAAGAGATTTTTCTGAAGGGAAGGTGTATATGGGATCGGAGGGTGGTATAGATCACGAATGTTATATAAAGCGAATGAAGAGCCTAACCCCAAAATCCCTGCAAAAGTAAAAACTCCTGAATAACCAAAAAGTAAATAATGAGGATAGTTACTCTTGATGAATTCCAGTCCAAAGGCTCCTGCGAAACTTGCAAGGGCTCCTAATAAGGTCGCAAAAATAAATCGTTGTGTTAGTACATGATAAAAAGTGTCGGGGTTGAAGAAGTCACGAAACCAGGTACTGAATGCACAACCGCCTATATTCGCTGATGAGACATAAATGATATATAAAATAAAAAAGACAGGAAGAACGTGGATTTTTATAAAGAATAAAGGTATTAATCCGCATAAGAGTATGGCTACCCGACTTAGCGTAAGACCAAATAATGCAATAAATTTTCGTTTTGGATATTTTTCAATAAGAAATGTTGCAGGTATTTGTAGCACTTGTGCAAGAGGAATTAATGCGTTTAATAAACCGACAATAACATAACTGGCACCGAGGTATAAGGCAAAGGCACTAAGAAAAGCACCTGTGCTCAAACTTGTCATACCTTGTGCAAGTGTTGCATCAATAACGAAATAACTTTTATTTTTGTCAATATAATCGTTATTGGTATTTTGCAAATCTTTCTCATCCGTAGAAGCAAGTATACTCATAATTCAATATATGGGGGTAATTTTGTTATTATACAATATGTTGTTGTTATAAAAGTAAAAAAAATTAGAATATAAAAAATAGTGCATCAATCGATGCACTATTTTTAATTTCTTTTTTATATGATTATTTTTATAATATTATGCAATAAAAATTGGTAAAAATTACATTTATTTCATAAAATCCATGAAAAGACAAAAAAGTTCCATGAATTAAAGAAAATTGAATTATGTATTTTAAAAAATTCTTTGCTCGTTATTTCCGATGTATTACAGATATACATACTGAATTCTGTCCGGGAATGAATATTATTATAGGTGCTAACGCTCAGGGGAAAACTTCCTTATTAGAGGCAATTCATTTTTTATCGTTAGCACGGAGTTTAAGAACAAATAATGAAAAAGAGTTGGTACAGTATGAGAAGGAAGGATTTTTGTTAAAGGGAGAAGTTGTATACGATGTTATTGAAGCAGGACAAACAACTATTGATATAAAGTGGTTAAAAGGAGGCAAGAGAATATGTGTTAATGGAATAAATCTTGAGAAGGTAAGTGAACTTATTGGAAAGGTACGAGTTATTTTTTTGACGAGTGATTTTTCGGATTTGGTTCAGGAAGGTGCAAGTGCCCGGAGAAAGTTCATGGACATTCAACTTTCCCAAATGGATATTACATATCTTCATGCTTTACAGGGTTATCAGCGGGCACTTCGACAGAGGAATGAGTTACTTCGAAAAAAAGATATTGCCGGTGATGAATTGTGGATTTGGGAAGTACAGATGGCTGAATTTGGGAAGGTTTTAATTCGGAAGCGAGAAGAATTTATAAAAAGCATTAAACATTTGGCCTCAGATATTCATCAAAAGATTATATCAGATGAAAAACTGGAAATTTGTTATGTTCCTGATGTAATGGAAGAGGTTTTATTGAAAAAATTAGAAGAGAATCGTAATACAGATATTCAGAGAGGACAGACACTTCATGGTCCTCACCGTGATGATATAGAGATAAAGATAAATGGGTACTCTGTTCGTCAATTTGCTTCACAGGGGCAAAAGAAAACCTGTGCTTATGCAATTCGTATTTCAGAAATTTATTTAAGTAAGGGAAATAAGTTAGATTTGCCTATTGTACTTGCGGATGAACTGTTTTCGGACCTTGACCCTCAAAGAGGAAAACAATTTTTGGAGACTCTTCCGAGTGAAATTCAGGTTATAATAACAGCAGTTGATGAGAGATTTTGCAGGAGTCTTGAAAGGAGCTTTGAGATGTATAGAATAAGGAAAGGTAATCTTGAGAAGTCGTAGGAATGATCCGAAAAAAATATCTGATATTGGTTCAAACATAAAAAACTCTGAAGTTTTGAAATTAGGTTTTGAGTTAGTGCCTATTTGGAAACAATGGGGTCAAATTGTTGGGGAAGAGTTTGCTCTTTTTACAGAACCATCGGGTTTTCGTAGAGGAACTCTACATATTAAGGTTAAAAATACTACTATAATGCATCGATTAACCTTTGAAAAAGAGCGTATTCTGGATACAATCAAAAAGACTTTACAAAAGGACTTAGTTATAGATTTGTTTTTCGAATTGGATGAAAATGAGTGATATGCGTTTTCTCTGTTAGATTGTTTGAGTTGCTTATTCTGATTCTGAATCTTCTGAATTGTCAGGAGCGTTTTCAAAGAGGTCGCCGGTTTCTTCTTCGTTTTCTTCTGTATAAGAATTTTCAGGCATTTCTTCTTCCGACTCAGTTTTTTTGATGGCTTTATCCGCAGAGGCAATTTTAGCACCTTCACGAAGGTTCATTAGTTGTACTCCTTTTGTATTTCTGCCAATTACGCGGATGCTTCGAACCGGAATGCGTAGCATTTTCCCATCAGTTGCAACGACTACGATATCTTCATCATCGCTTACTGTAAGCATTGTGACAACATTTCCATTTCGTTCTTGTGTTTGAATATTAATAATACCTTTTCCTCCACGGTGTTGGATACGATATTCTTTTACTTCGGTTCGTTTGCCATATCCATTTTCGGTTACAGTGAGGACGGTAAGGTTATCTTTGGCTACGGAGACACCTACGACATAATCCTCTTTATCAAGACGGATTCCCACAACTCCCTGAGCCGTTCTTCCCATGGGACGGACATCTTTTTCGGGGAAGCGTATTGCAAGTCCTTTGTGAGTGGCTAAAAGTACATTGTCTATTCCTGATGTAACGAGTACATTGATAAGTTCATCACCTTTTTCTAATGTGATTGCTTGAATACCTGTGGAACGAGGCTTACTATAAGAAGTTAAGGGTGTTTTTTTGACTAGACCTTTCTTTGTAACCATAAAGAGGTATTTGCTTTCATCTTTTAGGTTTTTAATAGATAGGAATGCAGTCACTTTTTCTTTGTCTCCGAGAGCCAGTAAGTTTTTAATATTTCTACCTCTTGCGGTTCTACCGGCCTCTGGAATTTCGTGAACTTTTCTCCAATATACACGACCTTCGTTGGTGAAGAACATCAGGTATTCATGTGCAGTTGCAGTGAAAACATGTTTAACGAAGTCATCTTCGGGTGTCTCCATCCCCATAACACCCTGTCCGCGTCGCCGTTGTTTTCGCGATGTGGTTTGAGGCATACGTTTTATGTATCCCTGATTGGATACCGTTATAATCATGGCTTCGTCTGCAATAAGGTCTTCAATGTCGAAGTCTTCAATGTTTTCCAGAATCTCTGTCTTTCTCTCGTCTCCATATTTTTCTCGTATTTTTTCTACTTCTTTGCGGACTTCTGCAAGGATATTTTCTCTGCTGGAAAGTATGTGTTTTAATCTTTTGATTTCTTTAAGTAGGTTGTCGTATTCCTCCTGTAATTCTTTACGCTCTAATCCTGTTAACCTTCGTAATGGCATTGCGAGGATGGCTTTTGCTTGTTCAACGGAGATATCTAATTTTTTACATAATTTTGTTTGTGCTTCTTCAGCATTTGCAGATTTTCGAATTAGGTTTATGACCTCATCAATTTGATCGATTGCTTTTAACAGACCCTCTAGAATATGGGCACGGCGTTCTGCCTGTTCTAAATCAAAACGGGTTCTTCGTTCAACAATTTCGGCACGGTACTGGACATAATGCTGAATCATGTCCTTAAGATTTAATACGCGAGGAATATTATTTACTAATGCGAGGAAATGAATCCGTGATGTGTTTTGTAATTGTGTATGTTGGTAAAGTTGATTTAACACGACTTGAGGATTGACATCACTTTTAAGTTCGATGATTAAACGCATCCCCTCACGGTCGGATTCGTCTCTAAGGTCTGTTATTCCCAAGACTTTATTGTTTTCAACTGCTCTTGCTATTGATTCGATAACGGTCTGTTTCGTAACCTGGTAGGGTATTTCTTCAACGAGTAAACTTTTCTTTTTTGTTTTTTCTTGAGAAACGACTTTAATTCTTGCACGAAGTTTGACCTGTCCAGTGCCTGTACGATAAGCCCGACGGATACCTTCTTTACCACAGATAATGGCTCCTGTTGGGAAGTCTGGTCCGGGGACAATTTCCATAAAATCGTCGAGGGGGGCAGAAGGGTTGTCGATATAGTAAATAATTGCATTGCAGATTTCTGTCAGGTTGTGAGGGGGACAATCTGTTGCCATACCAACCGCGATACCATAAGAACCATTAACAAGGAGATTTGGGAAACCGGATGGGAGAACAATAGGCTCGTCGAGACGACCGTCGAAATTGGGTCGCATTTCGACTGTGTTCTTTTCTATATCGGTTAACATTTCTAAAGCGATGGGTGTTAATCGGGCTTCGGTGTAACGGTATGCTGCGGGACTGTCTCCGTCAATGGAACCGAAGTTTCCTTGCCCATCAACCATAGGATATCGCATGTTCCAATCTTGTGCTAAACGGACAAGTGCATCGTAAACAGCCTGGTCTCCGTGGGGATGGTATTTACCCAAGCATTCACCGACGATGGTAGCGCATTTTCGGTATGGGCGATTGGGTGTTAGTCCTAATTGATGCATCACATAGAGGATTCGTCTTTGAACGGGTTTTAATCCGTCACGAATATCGGGTAATGCCCGGCTTACAATTACGCTCATTGAATAGTCAAGAAAAGCGGATTGCATTTCTTGTTCAATAGGGACTGGCTTTATGTTTTGATTCACCGCCATGTAATTTCTCCTAAGGTGTTTTGTATATCTGTTAGAGATTAAATATCAAGATTTTGCACTTCAAGGGCATGTTTTTCTATGAAGTGGCGACGGGGTTCTACTTCGTCACCCATTAAAATGGTAAAGATTTCTTCCACAGAACTTTCATCTGCAATTTCTACTTTTAATAGGGTTCTTTTTTCTGGGTCCATCGTTGTCTCATAGAGTTGTTCTGCATTCATTTCTCCGAGACCTTTGTAGCGTTGGACAACAAGATCCTTTTTTCCTAATTCCATAAGGAAGTTTCGTAATTCCATCGGAGAGTCTGTTTCAAAAAGTATATTATTGTCTCTATTTTCTTTACTAAAGATCCGGAAAGGTGGAGACCCGAGAGCATTTGCAGACTCATGCCAGTGAAGATAGGAAGAAAAGTCGGTGCTTTTTATAAAAGCGATATCGACCTGGTTGGGAAGTCGTGTAATTTTGCGGGTCGTATCAAGTTCTGTGTTTTCATTATCACTTTTTGGGATGATGGATGTATTTATAATTTCTTTTTCATCACCAAGAAGTTTTTTCCATTCTTTTTGTGTGATTGATTCCGGGTAGATTATTTTTTCACGAGGTAGTTCTTTTATTTTTTGCAATTCTTCAAGAGTTACGCCATAGATTTTATTTAATCGGTTAATGACTTTTTCGAGATTTCGGATAGCTTCAATAGTTTTTATAAGCGTTCGAACCTGTATAAGTTTTTCTTCATTGGTTACTTCTCCATTACTGGATACAACCCGGACATTTTCCATAACTGTTTCGAGTATAAAGGATTCAAATTCATGTTCGGAATGGGTGTATCTTGATTTTTTGCCTTTCGAAATTCTATAAAGGGGAGGGAGTGCGATGTACAAATGTCCTTTCCGAATGAGTTCGGATGCATATCGAAAGAAGAAGGTCAATAGCAATGTTCGAATGTGGGAACCGTCAACATCCGCATCGGTCATTATGATTACGCGATGGTAACGAAGATTATCGAGTGTAATTTCTTCTTTTGTTATGTCAATACCTAATGCCCTAAGTAAAGAAGCAATTTCTTTATTTTCAAGGACTTTGTGAAGACGACTTTTTTCAACATTGAGAACTTTTCCTCGCAGGGGAAGGATAGCCTGATATCGACGGTCTCTGCCTTGTTTTGCTGAACCACCTGCACTATCACCTTCTACGATAAATAACTCGCATAGTTCAGGATTGCGTTCAGAGCAGTCCGCTAATTTTGAGGCTTGTCCCAATGTGTCCAATGCGGATTTTCTACGAACGCGTTCTTTTGCTTTACGAGATTCTTCTCGTGCTTCTGCTGCTTCTAATACTTTGTCTGAAATTTGATTGGCTACACGAGGAGTCTGTTCGAAGTATTCTTGTAATGCACTGTAAACGATAGAATTGACAAGTCCTTGAACTTCGCTGTTCCCTAATTTATCTTTGGTTTGCCCTTCAAATTGGGGATTTGGATGTCGAATAGAAACAACTGCGGTTAAACCTTCACGAGTATCATCGCCTGCAACAGAGAAATTTTTCTTTTTATTTAAGTTGTTCTTATCTATCCAATCTGTAATACTGCGTGTTAAACCGCTACGGAAACCTGTAATGTGGGTTCCACCGCCGGGTGTGTGTATATTATTGGCAAAACTGATGACCTGTTCATAATAAGTCTTTACATATTGGATAGCTACTTCTACTTGTATATCATCTTTGCTTTTTGAAATAAAAATAGGCTTTGTGTGAATGGGATCCTTTCCTTTATTGAGATGTTTAACAAATTCTTCTAAACCGCCTTTGTATTGGAGGGTTAGGGGTTGTTCATCAGACCGTTCATCTGTAAATACAATTTTAAGTCCTGCGTTTAAGAATGCCAATTCTCTGAGACGATTGACTAAAATCTCGGATTGAAAAACGACATCTTCAAAAATATCGGGGTCGGGTAGAAAGGTAACGCGAGTCCCTGTTCCCTTCGCATTTCCTCTTGTTTCGAGAGGTGTAACAGTCTTTCCTCGTTCAAATGCCATGTAATAAATTTTGCCATCGCGTTTGACTTCAACTTCCAGCCATTTGGATAAGGCATTGACGCAAGAGACCCCTACACCATGGAGCCCACCGGAAACTTTGTAAACACTGTGATTGAACTTTCCACCAGCATGGAGAACGGTTAAAACAACTTCTAATGCAGACTTCCCTCTATGAGTTCCATCTTTCATAGGGTCTACAGGGATCCCTCTTCCATTATCAATGACGGTAACGCTGTTATCGATGTGAATTGTTACATAAATGGTATCCCCGAATCCCGCCATGACTTCATCAACACTGTTGTCTACGACTTCGTAAACAAGATGATGTAATCCTCGAATTCCGGTATCACCAATATACATTGCGGGTCTTTTTCGAACTGCTTCCAGTCCTTCAAGAACACCAATTGCGTCGGCAGTATATGCATGAGAACCATTTTCAGCCATGTGCTCCACCTTTCTTTATATAGTAGGAAAAAGTCTTTACTAGGCAAGGAATTAAGTGAGAGTATTATATCAAATTATGGGAGTTGAGAGCAATAAAAAAAGGAAAGAATTGAGTAAGAGATTGGAGGAAAAAACAAAATTTTGAGATAGTAATAGAATAGTTATAAATAGATATTAGATAGAAGTTTATGAAAAAATGGTGGGCGATACTGGACTTGAACCAGTGACCCCTTGCATGTCAAGCAAGTACTCTAACCACCTGAGCTAATCGCCCACTCAATCATGATAGTAAATACAAATTATATCAATCTATTGTTTTATTGTCAAATTGTGTATATAAGAAAAAAAGTTCTAATTTTTTGTTAAGTCAACAGGTATTGCTTTTACATTTTCTTTGTCTACTTGGAAAGGATATTTATTTTCAGGGAGAACTTTCACCTGTGTACAAATGCTGTAAGGGTTTCCGAAAGAGCCGGGAAAACGAACCTCGATGTAGTATGCAGTCCATCCTGTCTTGGGTTGGGGTAACTTTGTTTTGACTTTTCCTTTACCTTTTAGAGGTGTGCTTACCCATTTAGATTGTCTAAAATCACGATTGTTCGAGTCTGCTTTCCATAAGTATGCTGTTCCTTGTGGATTATTTTCCCATTTAACTGTAATTGTATTTCTTTTAGAAATTTCCCATGAAACGGAAGGAAACAATTTGTTTTCTTTTATCATTAAGAAAAATTCGGCTAATGTTGCAATCCCTGTAGGTGATGCATCGTGTCCGGTGTTGGCTTGATAACATAAATATTTTGGAGGGGGAAAATCGGGGAAATAAAGATTGGCAGAATCTACGGTCCAATAGGGGTCATTGGTGCCAAGGATAAGTAGTTTGGGTAGGGTAAGTGAATTTCTATAACTATAAGGGTCCACAATGCTTAGTAGTTGTTCTCCTTTGGTACTGTGCATCCGGTGGGGAATTTTTAGACGGGTGTAGTCTTCAATTTCACTGCTGAAAGTTCCATAGCATTCTAGTTGATGGAACATTTGTCGTTTCATATTTAATACATCAATGACGGCGGGTGCGATGGCGACGACACGCGGGTCTCCTGTTGCGGATGTGAGCCATGTTGTCCAGCCTCTTTTAGAACCACCTGTAAGGACGAATCGGTTGATTTGGTGATTGTCTTTCTCTTTTTGAACTAATTGGATAGTATCCATAGCGCGGATAGCACTTTTTACCATAGGGAGTAAGAGGGGCCATTCTTCCCCTTCTCCATTTAAGTATTTATCATAAGTATAGGCAATAATTTCGTCTTCATTTCTTCCATCGAAAAGAGGTTGATTAGGAACTTGTGAAAGAACAGCGATGACAGAATTGGTTTTTTGGGCTACCATTGTAGCAATTTTTAATTCTAAAGAATTTAGGTTGGGTTCTTTTTGTCGGTTTGACCCTCCACTAATGATGAGCATCGCTATGTCTGAATCTTTTACTTCAGGCGGACACAATAAAACGAGCCAGTGTGTCCAGACAATGTTTTGCCATGTCTGTGATGTGAGTTGGATTATTTTTACTTTGCAACCTTGAAATTCTTTTGTGTCAACAAGTTCGTATGAATATGTTGGGTCAGGTTTGCTCACATAACCTTTTAAATCAGCATGGGATGAGGATAATGTTAGAGTAAAGTTTGTAAGCAAGAGAAGCGAGATAATAAGTATTCTGGCTTTTTTCATAAAAAGTCTCCTATTCAAAGGTTTAATTAACTTTGTTAAGTAGGTTTTTATAAAGACAAAAAATTACTTGAAATGGTTTCTCTTATGGAAGTGTGAAAGGTCTTTAGGAAGGATATTCTCTTTTTTAAATCTGCCCGGAGTGATGCCGTCTTGTTCAATACTTTTCCGAATTCGTAAGTAGGATTCGTAACGGACAAGAGGGATGTCGCCTCTTTTTACCGCATCACGAACAGCACAGTTGGGTTCGTGTATATGGGAACAGTCATTAAAACGGCACATAGCAGAGAACTTTGATATTTCGGGAAAATAATAATCGAGGGAGCGAGGATCTATGTCCCAAAAACCGAGGGAACGAATACCGGGAGTATCTATTAATTTTCCACCATTAGGAAGACAGTAAAGGTGTGTGTTTGTAGTGGCATGTTTCCCTTTTTCTGTTTTCTGGCTAACTTCAAGTGTTATTGCATCAATATCAGGGCAGATGCATTTGAGGAGGGAAGTTTTCCCTACGCCACTATGTCCTGCTAAAACACCGACTTTGTTTTCTAATAGATTTATAATTTCCCCAATTCCTTGTTTGGTAACGCAACTGGTTAGAATTATTTTCAATCCAAGGTTTTTATAAATGTTGATTTCTTCTGGGAGTGTTTTATTAAGGTCTATTTTGTTTAGAACAATTACAGGTTCTACCTTTCCATTTTCAGCAATTATAAGAAATCTGTCTATAAGTCCGGGTTTAAAAGAAGGTTGTTTAACAGAGGCTACAATGAATAAAATATCGACATTGGCAGAAATAACTTGTTCGGGAGGTCCTTCTCGGTCTACAGAAAGTCGGCTTAATTTTGATTTTCTTGGTGTAATTCCACGAATTATAGGTTCTCCACCTTCTTCATAATCAAGAAAAACACGGTCTCCGGGGACAATAAGGCTGGAGTCTTTTTCTCGCAGTCGTTCGTCGATTTTGCACTGTATTTCTTTTGTGTCAGTTGAACTGTCGAGAATGACGAAAGCCCATTTTTTGCTGTGAGAAACTACAGTTGCGTTGGGTTCAAATATTTCGGGCAATTTTGTATCGGATAAATTATCTGGCAGATGGACTTCTGCTCGTCTTAGACGAAAAGAATCTTTTGAGAAAGCCTCATCATACCGGCTTTCCCAGTTTTTGATGCGGGATTGTGATCGTTTGCTTTTTTCTAATTTTTTCTTTTTCACGATACTTGTTAATTTAAACAGAAAAACTGTGTAATAATTTGAACCCCCATTATACAGATATTTTAAGTATTTTTTAAAGATTTACTTTTGTTTATGTTATGTTTTTTTGTTTTATGTTCAGGTTTCGTTGATATATGTGATTTGTTTCCTGTGTATGAGGGAGTACAGACTGTTTTCATCTTGCAATTAACAAAGGGTAGGAGATTATCATCAGGTAAGGGTTTCTGAATAATTTTATCTAAAGTCCATTTTCGGAGGGTGGAAGTGAGGACTATACGGACTTCATACATGGCTTTATGAAAAGCACATACGCAGTCAATGTCATCTGTATCTTTACAATAATCTCCTAAAATTTTCCCTTCGCACGCTTCTACAATTTCAAGAAGAGTGATTTGGTCAGGGGGCATGTTTAAAGTAAATCCTCCGGAAGGTCCTTTATGAGCATTGAGAAGTCGGGCTTTGGTTAAGAGAGTCATGATTTTGGAAAGGTAGGAAGTAGAAATGTGAATGTGGTTGGTGAGTTCGATATGGGAAATAGGTTTTTTTTTATTTTGGAGGGCTATATAAGTTATCGCCTGAATTGCTGTAATGGTTGTATTACTAAACATATTGCAATCCTGCCGTGTTATATTGCGGGAACAGGTATTTGTATACCTGTTCCCTTTTTTTATTTATGATACAATCTGAAGGATTTGTTTTACATCTTCGTGAGCGTTTGTCCCTATAGGCTTTAGGTTATAATTGTCTTGTAAAATTTTTAAGACATTTGGTGTTATAAATGCAGGGAGGGCCGGTCCCAATCGAATGCCTTTTACGCCTAATGATAGTAAGGTTAATAGAACGGCGACCGCTTTCTGTTCGAACCAACTAACAACGAGAGTTAGAGGTAAATCATTTACACCACAATTGAAAACTTTTGCCAGAACAAGGGCTACCTGGATGGCACCATAGGAATCATTACACTGGCCCATGTCTAATAGACGGGGAATCCCTTCTATCTCTCCATAGTCAAGGTCACGAATACGATATTTCCCACAACCTAAGGTAAGGATGAGAGATTCTTTGGGTGTATTTTGTGCAAAGTCGGCAAAATAGTTCCGGCCGGGTTCGGCCCCATCACAACCGCCGATAAGAAATATATGTTTAATTTGGCCTGTTTTTATTAAATCGATTAATTTATCGGCAACGGAAAGTATATAGGTCCAGTGAAAACCAAGCGTACTTTCTTTTATTTCTGTGGGTTGTAGAGAACCTATTTCAAGGGCTTTTTTAATGACAGGTGAGAAGTCTCCATCTTTTAAGCGTGGGGCACCTGGGACGCCCGTGCAATGGAGAGTAAAAAGTCGGTCAAGATAGGTATTATGATTTGCGGGGATAAGGACGCAATTCGTAGTAACTACAATAGGTCCCCCAAATTTTTCGAATTCTTTTCTCTGAAGTTGCCATGCTCCTCCATAATGTCCTACTAAATGAGGATATTCTCTTAGTTTAGGATACATGTGGGCTGGTAACATTTCCCCATGTGTGTAAATTTTAATTCCGGTGTCCTTTGTTTGTTCCAGTAATTGTTTCAGGTCCAATAAATCGTGTCCTGTAATTAAAATTCCGGGTCCTTCTTGAATACCTTCTTTTACCTTTACAGGTGATGGGTTTCCGAATGTCTCAACATGAGCATTGTTGAGCAGTTCCATAGTTTTTAAATTCATCCGTCCACATTCAAGAACAAGTTCTAACAGGTGGGCCATGTCAAAGTTAACATTGGTCATGGTTGCAAATAAAGCGCGTTCAATGAATTCTTCTATTTCGGGATCTGTTTTTCCCAAACGACGAGCATGATGTTTGTATGCAGACATTCCCTTTAACCCATAAAGCAAGGTTTTTTGTAAGGATTCCATATCTGCATCTTTTCCACAAACACCTTTTTGGGTACAACCGGTCCCGTTTAAGGTTTGTTCACATTGGTCGCAAAACATGTTTGTCATATTTTATCTCCTTAGTTATGTTTTAAAAATTAATATATAACAGATATATTATATCTAAAATATATATTAATGTCAAATCGAAAACTAATGTGTTTTTTATGGAATATCAGGAGGGTTGGGATTGTTATCAATGACAAATTTAAAAATGATTCAAATCACATATAAGAAAGGGAAACAATTATGAGTACTTCAAGAAGAGAATTTTTATTAGCAAGTAGTTCCCTAATTACTGCAAGTTCAATTATTGGTGCACCTGTATTTGCACAGCCGGGCAGTGGAAATTCTGAACATAAACTTCCAGAATTACCTTATGCGTATGACGCCTTGGAACCTTATATTGATGCGAGGACTATGGAACTGCATCACTCCAAGCATCATGCGGCGTATGTTAAAGGCTTGAACACAGCGGAGAAGGCTCTTGAGGAAGCGAGAGCCAAAAATGATTTTACTTTGGTTCAACACTGGTCAAAACAGGCGGCTTTTCATGGAGGGGGACATTTTTTACATAGTATGTTCTGGAAAATAATGGCACCCCCCAGTAACGGAGGTGGTGGAAAACCTACAGGTGAATTGCTGGAATTGATTGAAAGGGATTTTAGTTCTTTTGATTCATTTCAGAATCATTTTTCTTCAGCAGCCAATGCAGTAGAAGGAGGGGGATGGGCTTTGTTGCATTATCGCCCAGCAGATAGTAAGTTAATTGTTCTCCAGGCAGAAAATCAACATAAGTTATCACCATGGGGCGTATTCCCGGTGTTAGGCATTGATGTATGGGAACATGCATATTACCTAAAGTATCAGAATAATCGGGGCGAGTATGTTAAAGCATGGTGGAATGTTGTAAATTGGGAACAGGTGGCAAAGAATATAAATGCTTTAAGAGGAATTGCTTTGTAATTGTAAAAAAATAATATACAAGATAGTAATAAGAAAGCCCACTCATTTTTGAGTGGGCTTTCATTTTATATGTTAGTTTATTTAATAGATTTCTATAGGGTTTGTGTAGACCCAGGGAACCCATTTTTTATTCAGGTATAACTGTGCTTCTACCCGGTATTTTCCATTCTCTGTGGGTTTCCATTCAAAATCTCTACCCTCATGTTCCTGTATAGCGATACCATGGCGATAAATGATAAATTTACAGGGATAAGGGGAAGCCATTTTTAATGATAAATTAGAGGTTAACGGGATTTTTTCTCCACTGACCGCTTTCGTATTTCCATCTTCAGCGAAGAATACAAAACCTGTTGTTTCTGCAAGCATCTCGAAGCCGACAAAAACCCGACCTTCTTTTAAGGCTTCCAGAATGGATTGTTCGGATAGTTCATGGGTAAGAACATGTGTAGAGACATAACGAACCATGAGGGGATATGGATCTAATTGTAGATGGAACAATGTTTTTCCGGGTTCTAATTTGCCGAAAAGAATACGCAGTAGAAGACGGGTAAAGATGTTTAGTTTATATTCCCCCATTTTTTTAGGACTGGTGTCTTCCACATATAGAGTCCCCTGTGGTGTAATTTTCCCAATGAAACCTGTGTTTTGGTGACAATCGTTTGCAGAAATTCCTACTATTTTCCTGCTTATGTTCATTTCATCCCATCTTTTTATAACATCTGTTAAAGGACTGAAGATACTTCTTAATAATTGTTCATGATATTTGTTAATGTTAAGTAAAATATCTGGCACAAGCCTATAGATTAAATATTTTTTGTCCAAACTTTTGAAGTTTGTATGTATGTTATAGATTTCCATTCCCACAAGTTCTGGTAATTGCCATTCCCTTGGTTCTTCTGAGTGAGCGAAGAAAAGGAGGCCTCCTTTTCTCTGAATTTCTTTTGCGAGAGTTTCGGGGTCTTTATTACAGTCGAGAACGGTATCTGGAGGTAGTCCCCATGGCATAAAGCCGTAGTTCATTTCATACCCGGGGATAAAAATGACGCCATCGTGTTCTCCTCGCCATTGTTTTGAGTAATCTGCTTTTCCTTCATCACAATGGTCGGACATACAAATAAATTGGCGTTTTTCTTGTTTTAATGCCCTCAAGATTTCTTCAAAAGGGACTTGACTATCATGGGATAATTCAGAATGGCTATGGCATACACCGGCGTAATCGTTCCACCCATCATCGTAAATAGGTGGTTGGTATTGTTTTCGTAATTCCTCCCATGCCTTTTGTTCGCGTGGGAATTCGACATAACGATTGTAAATTGCGTGACGGAAAAGAAAGAGAAAAGCGATTAAAATCAAGAGGATTAGGATTGATATACTATATAATGTCCATTTTAAGGTTCGTTTTAAGATAGAAGATGTCATGAAAACTTCCTTTGATTGAAAATTAGATGTTTACGGACGAGATTTGTGAAAATTGCTTAATAGTATAACATAGAACGAGAATGGATTTGTCTGTTATAGGAGAAGAAGTATGAAACATAAGGGTCCATATATATATGAATATCCCCGACCTGCTGTAACGGTAGATGCAGTTGTTTTTAGAAGAATAGGTGGAGATTGGGAAGTTTTATTGATTAAACGAATGAATGCACCTTTTGAAGGATATTGGGCTTTACCGGGTGGTTTTATTGACGAAGAGGAAACATTAGAACACGCGGTGGAAAGAGAACTCTTTGAGGAGACTTTATTGAGAGGTGTCAAATTACAGCAATTAAAGGCTTTTAGTAATCCATATAGGGATCCACGAGGGAGAACAATAGGTGTAGCGTTTGTGGGGATATTGAATGATATAAATGTAGAAGTCCGTGCAAATGATGACGCAAAGGAAGTACAATGGTTCTCATTAGATAATCTACCTGATTTGGCGTTTGACCATTCAGAGATAATAGATTGTGCAATAGAATGGTTGGAAAAACATATTTAGGTTAGAATTAGTTTTTATAGGAGTTTATATGCAACATTTTGAATTGGCACCCTGGTTTGAAAGAAGAAATCTAGCTTTGTTGACTGATTTATATCAGTTGACAATGATGGCAGGGTATTTCAAGGAAGGACGGGGCAATATCCCTGTTACTTTCGATTATTTTTTTCGTAGTTTACCACCCCATTCCGGTTTTGCCATCTTTGCAGGTCTGGAATCTTTTCTACTTTATTTAAAAAATTTGCATTTTACAGAGGACGATATTGAATACTTAAAAAGTTTGAAAATTTTTGATGAAGATTTTTTGACATTTCTTCGTAATTTTAAAATACATTTAAGAGTGAAGGCAGTTCCGGAAGGTACTTTAATTTTTCCTTTTGAACCGGTAGTGCAGATAGAAGGACCTCTGTTGGAAGCCCAACTGGTAGAGACTGCATTGCTTAATATTTTGAATTATCAAACGCTGATAGCAAGTAAATCAGCGAGAGTATGTTTATCTGCGGAACCCGACCCTGTAATCGAATTTGGACTTCGTAGAGCACATGGACCGGATGGAGGAACCAGTGCATCTCGTGCTGCGTATATTGGGGGTTGTGTAGCTACATCAAATGTGATGGCAGGTAAAATATATGGTATTCCGGTTACAGGGACTCATGCCCATAGTTGGGTGATGAGTTATCAGAGTGAGTTAGAAGCATTCCGTGCTTTTGCAAGGCTATATCCCAATCGTTGTGTCTTGTTAGTAGATACCTATGACCCGATAAAAAGTGGGATCCCCAATGCGGTCCAAGTGTTCAAAGAGATGAGGGAACAAGGAATTGATGTAAAGCCAGCGATTCGTATTGATTCGGGTGACCTGGCTCGTATTAGTAAGGTGGCATATCGAATGATGACAGAGGCCGGTTTTGAAAATCCCATGATAATAGGGTCAAATGATTTGAACGAGGATTTGATTGCAGATTTGAGAAGGCAGGGAGCCAAGATTAATGCGTGGGGAGTAGGGACACATTTGATAACTTCCTATGATTGTCCTGCCTTGAGTGGCGTTTATAAACTGGTAGCCGTGTATCGGGATGGAGTATGGGAATCGCGAATAAAGATTACCGGGAATATAGAGAAGAGTACGGATCCGGGAAGAAAAATTCCCGTTCGATACTATACAGATGATGGGAATCTATTGGGGGATGTTATGTATCTCGAAGGAGAGGGGTATGTAGAGAATGGTTCTATACAAACCCGTTCACGACTGTTTCCCCATATTCCACAGAAGTTGGAAGGGGCTAGTTTTGCAGAACCTTTATTAAAAGAAGTTTTTTGGGAAGGAGAGATTTCAATACCTTTGGAGTCTGTACAGAATATTCGTGAGCGGGTTCGCAAACAGGTATATGCTTTATCAGAAGAGTATAAACGGCTTCGTAATCCAGAAGTATATCGTGTATTTCTATCGCCTCGTCTGGGAGATTTAAAGAATCAGATATGGCAAAATCCAGAAGCAGGAATTGTTTTTCAATAGGAGATAAAGAATGAGACTTGTTAAAGTTGGAACATCGGCAGTTTCGGTAAAGGTTGGTGATTTCAAACGAAATACTGAAAATCTTTGTGAGGTAATTGAAACGGCAAAGAAAGAAAATGTGCATTTGTTAGTAACACCTGAGCTGGCAATAAGCGGTTATAGTTTAGAAGACCGTTTGTTTTGGAGTGATATAGTAGAACATAGTTGGTCGTCGTTGCTTCGAATTGCGGAGCATACAGAAGGGATAGGGGTATTTGTTGGGCTTCCCGTGCAAAAAGAGTCTTATTTATTTAATGCGACTGCTTTTGTTTGCGATCGAAAGATACATGGTTTAATATTGAAAAAGTACTTACCGACATATCAGGTCTTTTATGAGGGTAGATATTGGTCTTCCTGGGAAGGGGGAACTACAGAGGTTCATGGGATACCTGCAGGGGACATTATATTTGAGTTACCTTATGGATTGGTTTCTGCTGAAATTTGTGAGGATATATGGTCTTCTCATTCTCCCTCGGCAGACCGTGCAATCCATGGGGCGGAAATAATTTGTAATTTAAGCGCTTCTCCGTTTAGCCCGCTTAAGAATCAATTGCGAAAACAATTGGTATTAACTAATGCTATGCGAATAAAGGTTGTATATATCTATTCGAATTTATTAGGCTGTGATAATAGCCGTCTTATTTTTGATGGGGGAGGGATTATTGCCACGCCGGAAGGTTTGGTTGTTAGCGGCCCTATCCTTTCAAACAAACGATGGACACTTACGACAACAGTAGTAAATTTGGATGAAGTAACAAGAATACGGAAGGAAAATTCTACATGGAAGGCCGAGGCATTACAATCAGAACGGGGAGAAGTAAAAAAGCGAGTGGTTGTGGAGTTTCCGCAGTTTAAGCCTGCTTTGTTAAAAGAATGGGTAGATACATTGCCACGAAGTTTTTATATACCCGATAAAAAAATAATAGAAGAAAATCAGATAGAGAATAATTATTTTGAACAACTTTTTTCTGCATTATCGTTAGGACTCCGTGATTATTTTGAGAAAGTGGGGTCCTTTGATAAATTTTTGGTAGCGTTATCCGGGGGAAGGGATAGCGCACTGAGTTTGTTACTTGCAGTAGAGGCAGCAAAAAAATTAAAGGAAGGGAAGTACTCAGATAAATATAAAGAAAGAGTTGCATGTATTTATTTACCTCATAAAGACTATAGTAGTTCGGAGACAAGGAAAGCGGCCGAGTTATTGACCAAGGAACTGGATGTGCCATTTCAGGTGGTAAGTATTCATGAAGAAGCGGAGATTGCATATAAAAAGGCTATTGAGATTGTGGGGGGTAAGGAGAAAGTAAAGGGAATTACACGACAGAATTTACAGGCGCGAGTTCGTGGGGCGATGATGTTGAATTGGGCTAATAATGTAAATGGGCTTTTATTAGTTACTTCAAATTTGAGTGAATCAGCAGTGGGATATACCACAACAGGTGGTGATAATGAAGGAGGTTTTTCTCCGATAGCAAATGTTCCGAAAACAGTTATTTCAGCATTGCTGGAATACCTTGCAGAAACACGGGGAATTCGTGCATTGGATATGATATTAAAGATACCACCTACGGCAGAATTAGCACCGAATCAAACAGATGAAGGAGACCTTATGCCATATAAGGTTTTAGATGAACTTATTTATTTGTTTGCCCGACAGCGACTTTCCCTTGTTGATTGCTGGAAAATTTTATGTTTAAGGTTTCCTGAGTTTTCTCCGAAGCAACTTAAAGTTTGGACAGAGAATTTCGCAAAGAGATTTGTTGCAAATCAATGGAAACGAGATCAACATCCGGTATCATTAAAGGTTTTAGAACCTGATTTTGACCCGAAAACAGGCTTTCGTTTTCCTGTAATACAAAGCATCGATGCAGAATTAGAAAGATTAAGAAAAGCAAAGTTTTAGTTTATTTTATCCTTTTAATCTGTCCTTGTGTTATAAAAAGAGGATAACCTTTTTTTAATGGGAGATTTAAATATTTGTTTTTACTATTTTCTAACACAATCTCACCCATGAGATTTTGAATTTTGACAGGTAATTCTGTAACGTGAACCTTCAAACATTTATCTTCTTTGGCTGACCAGAGAGTAAGGGTATTCCCCTGTTGAAAGGCTATGATGTTTTCTCCAAAGTCTGTTCGTATTTGGATATTTTTATCTGCTAAATTTCTACAAATATTAGCACATGCTCTTAATGCAGGTTTCTGTGAGAAGTCCTGTCGAATAACTCCGAAATTAGATTCAAAATAAAAAAGGTCATCCCCATCGTTGCGGAAGTCATACCAACTTATATTCTGTACATCGCCCGAAGCGATAGCAGATAGGTAACATCTTGCAAATAGTAATGCCTGGTCTCGTTCTGTGGTCACATCTTTCCATAGATGGGTACTCCATCCCATTTCTGTAATCCATACGGGACGGTTTTGGACCTGTTGAGCAGTTTTTTTTAGTTCACTGATGAATTTTACTTCATCTAAATTTCTTCGGTAAGGATGGATCGTAAGAATATCAAAGGGTGTGTTTGCTTTTAGACAAAAGTCGATGAAATCGTTATCAATTCCTGAGGTAGAAATGGCCAATACTTTTGCATCTGGATCGGCTCTTTTGATGGCCTCATAACATTTTTTTACTAACTCGGGATATAGTTCTTCAGGGCCTTGCCAGAAAAAGATATTCGGTTCATTATAAATCTCCCAAAATTTAACTCGGTCTTTAAAATGATTTACAGTAACTTCTGTGAATCGGACGAAATCTTCAATCCCTTTCAGGGTATAAGGTTCGGTCCATGAGGTCCAATAACACAATAATCCATATACGCTGATACCATATTTGTTGGCTGTGTTTACAATAAGGTCGTAGTATTCGAAATTAAATTTTCCGGGTTCTGGTTCAATATGTTCCCAATTAAATTCTTCCCGTGTCCATTTAATTCCGGCTTTGGATGCAAGTTCGGCAGCTTTTTCTCTATTTTGTTGGTCGGAACCATAGCGATACAAGTATAAACCCATGCCCCATGGAGAATTGGGCTTTAATGTGGAGTCTAATGGGACATCAATTTCTTTAGAATAGGTGGAAACTGCAGAAAATGTTTTTCCATCGTTTCTTTTAAAAGTCCAATAAACTTCAATGAAATTTTTATCTTCAGGCATTTGTATCGGAATTTCTAAATAGACACTTTGTGCCGATGGGGGGATGGTTAATTTTTGGGAAGAAGAACTTAATGTTTTTTGTTCCCAATCTTTTAATTGAATGGATAGTTCTCCGGAGACTTCTTTGTTCAGTAAGTTTGTAAAGGAGCAAGAAGAAAAAAGTTTTTCTACAGTGTTTTTATAGGTTTTAGAAACGAGGATACACTCCTGATGGGATGGGATATCGGTTTCACAGATAAAGGACTGAATTTGTAATTGCAAAATGTCGCTTGGACATTGAGCCTTTTTTATTTGAAGTTGCCCGAATCTTAGTGGTGTCCTTACCTTTCCATCATTTTCACCAGAGTGGAATTCCCAGTTTTCCGGAGGGGCATTAAATTCGATAGTTTGTTCTCCGTACTGCAAGATGCAAACTTTTCTCTGGAAGTATTGGAAATGAGACACCAGTAGGATTTCCAGTTCACTTCCTGCAGAACTTGCCCAGAGTTTTAAAATGAATTTTTTAGGGGTCCCGTATATAGATAAAGAGGGATGGTTAAAACTAGCGGAAAAACCTTTCGTAAAATCAATCTCCCAAATAGGGTTTTTGAATGCAATTCCGGCAGATGTATAGATAATAGATAGAAAAAGGTTGAGTCTGTAGATTAATAAACTCGTATTGAATAGTTTGAACAGGTTCCTCTGCTGTACATTTCCACAAAAGGATTAGTCCTAAAGCGATTACAAGTTTTGTTTTTAACATTTTTTATCCTCTACAAAGTTCATGTTTAATCCAAAACATATACTTTTGAATAAACTTATAATAACAAAAATTTTTATTATTAAACTATATGAATGTTGGTTGGGTTTTTTTAATTAGAGAAAGTATTAAAAATATTTTGATATGTTTTTAAGAGTTCCTACAAGGATGTTATTTTTGTTTTTTACTACTTACAAAAATGAAAGTTAATTGTGTTCTTTCTTTTTTAATTTGTTGTTATAATTCACTGTTTATGATTATATTATCGTAAAAATAGATGTTGGCATAATTTTTGTTTGTTGAATATTAGTTTTTATACAATTTAATAAACGAAAATAGAAAGTTGAAAATATTATATTTTTTGAATTTTAATTTAAACATATTATTTGAGATTTAAGTAATATTTAAGTATAATTAGTAACAATTGGTGTTTTTACTGGTAACATTAGAGAAAGTATATAACTCCGATGGGAGGGGTTATATTATACCTAAACAAATTAACATTAAAGGAGTTAAAAATGATATTAGCAGACATCTTAAACATTATTGTAAGTGTGTTCGTCAAGTTTTTTGCCGAATGGCTCATTGGTCAGTTGTTATCACTGTTCGGTGCAACAACATCCTAAACCACTAACAGAAGGAGAGTAAAATAATGGATTTCAATTTAATCTTAAAAGAGATAATTGTAAAAGTAGTTAATTATCTGGCTGGTTTTGTCAGTAAAGTTATAACAGATTTCTTTTCTGCTTTAACAGGTAAAGAACCTGTTGATTAATTTTTTTTTTGAAAATCTTATATTTGGCACATTGTGTAAATTCCACGATGTGCCATTTTTTAAAAGAGATTTTTTATGAAAAGAAGAGTTTTTCTGCAACGGTTATGTACAGCAATTCCATTGTTTAAAGGAATAGAATCAGTTTCTTCAGGAGAAGCGGGAATTCAAGAGGGAGAAAAGATAAACGAGCAATCAGATGCAAATAGTACAAAAGAAAATAATATTTGGAGGAGGTTTTTTGGTTTTAATTTGCTAAATTACTTTATGGTTCATGGGAAAAAGCCATTCGAAGAGGAGGAATTTGCCCTTATTCATCGCTTAGGATTTAATTTTGTACGATTGCCAATGGATTATCGTTGCTGGACCGATGAGAAGTCTCTATATCAGGTACGAGAAGAAGATTTAAAAGAGATAGATAAAGCCATAGAATTTGGAGAAAAGTATGGTACACATGTTTGTTTGAATTTTCATCGTGCACCCGGGTGGACAGTAGCAAAACCGGAGGAACCAATGAATTTATGGGAAGAGGAAGAGGCACAAAAAATTTGTGGTTACCATTGGCAAATATTCACTAAACGATATAAAAACGTTTCCCCAACAAAATTGAGTTTTAATTTGTTAAATGAGCCGGGAACTATATCTGCAGAAAAACATAAGACAGTTATAGGTAAGTTATTAGATGCTATTCGGAGCATAGATGAAAAAAGGACGGTTCATTGTGATGGAAGATTTTGGGGGGCTTTGCCTCCTATTGAACTTTCTGATTTAGGAATTGTTGCTAACTTGCATATGTACCAACCTTTTCCAATTACCCATTATAAAGCATCATGGGCTGGCAAATGGGAAAATGTTCCTGTTCCTGATTATCCTTATAAGGAGGGGGAATTTATGTGGAATAAAGAAGGTATTCGAGAGAGAATTATAAAACCATGGAAGAACCTTGAAGATAGAGGGGTCCCTGTTTTTGTTGGTGAATTTGGAGCATTTAATCAAACTCCTCATAGAGCGGTAATGCTATGGTTGGAGGATACCCTGGATTTGTTTGGAGAGCTGGGATGGGGATGGTCTATGTGGAACTTTATGGGTGCCTTTGGACCAATTAATTCTGGTAGGAGTGATGTCGTATATGAAGATTGGGAAGGACATAAGATTGACAGGCAAATGTTAAACTTGCTTCAGAGGTTTTCAAGTAAAAAGTAGTTGGTTAAAAATCTATTTATGTAAGTGGGCTATATAACAGGATAGAAAGGAAAGAGAAATGGAGAGATTATTTTTTATGCGAGTATATACCTTTATTCTTCTTATTATCTTTTCTTTTCCAATGTATTCGGAAGATGTTCCCTATTATCTTGATGAAGATTGGGAATCATTAAGTCCCAATTGGACGGATGGGGTTATAACATCTATTGTTGCTGATAATAGCGGCAATTTATATTGTGGAGGTTCTTTTACCACGATAAATGGTGTGTCTATAAAACGAGTAGCCCGATGGAACGGAACGCAATGGCAGACGATGGGGGGTGGTTTTGATAATGGTGCGGTAGAGAAAATGGCTATAACAACGGTAGGGACGATTTATGCTGTGGGTTCTTTTACCCGTTCGGGAATGACACAATTGAATCGAGTTGCGAAGTGGAATGGTTCAAGTTGGACTGCTGTGGGCAGTGGCTTTAATGATGTCGTATATACAGTAACTGTGAGGAGTGATGGGGTTGTCTTTGTTGGAGGGAAATTTACACAATCGGGTTCAACAGCGATAAATCGGATCGCATATTGGAATGGTTCCCAATGGGTAGAACCGTATTCTGGTGTCAGTGGAGGTCTTTCTCCTTATGTTTTATCTCTAACATCAGATTCTGCTGGAAATATTTATGTGGGAGGACAGTTTCAGTATGCGGGGGCATTTTCTGCCTCTAATATAGCGAAATGGGATGGAACACAATGGTCTTCTCTTGGCAGTGGTACTAATGGACCTGTGTATTCTCTGGCTGTGGATGAAACAGGAAAGTTGTATGTTGGAGGGAATTTTACCAGGGCGGGAGGAGTTGATGTAAATAATATTGCAATTTGGAATGGTTCATCGTGGAGTTCTTTGATGGGGGGAGCGAATGGGATAATTTTTTCAATTGTGCCGCAAACGGCACAATCTGTTTTTATAGGAGGTAATTTTTCTTATGTGGGGGGAGGGGTGAGTTCTAATGGATTAGCATGGTGGTATTCTAATAACTGGCGAAGTGTAACCTCAGGAGTAAGTGGTTCGAATAAAGAAATCAGGGGGTTAATATTAGATACGCAAGGGAATCTGTGTGTATGCGGAGATTTTTATATGGCGGGCGGAAATATAAGTTATAAAGTTGCGAGGTTAAAGCGTCCTCCTGTGTTTACCTTAGTTTATACGGCTGGTATAGGGGGGCGTATCTCTGGAAATTTGATACAGAGTGTGATGCGTGGGAACAATGGAACTGAGGTGATAGCAGTTCCTGATAGCGGGTATCAGTTTGATCGTTGGTCTGATGGTTTATTGTCGGCGAACAGGGTGGATATAAATGTAACAGAGAATAAGAACATAGTCGCATATTTTATTGTGTTAAGCGAGGGTTATTTTGAAGGGGAAGGGAGTATGGAGGGAGTCTCAGAGGGAAGTGTAGAAGGAATTTCCGAAGGGGAAGGGTTCGTGGAAGGTATAATGGAAGGTATTCCAGAGGGAGTTGAAGAGGGGACGATAGAGGGTGAAGGGAGTGTAGAAGGTATTCCAGAGGGAGTTGAAGAGGGAATAATAGAGGGTGAGGGAATCATGGAAGGTGTTCTTGAAGGTAATTATGAAGGGACGATAGAAGGTGAAGGGAATATAGAAGGAGAGATGAATTTTAGAGCATGGATAGAGGGGGATACATATATTCATAAAGTTGTAGGTGAAACACATACTTTTTCTGTTTCTGTTGAAGGCTCATATGGAGAGGTTTTTTATGAATGGTATTATTGTAAAGATTTCTTGTGTTTAAATCCTTTGAGAATTACAAATGTAATTGGTCAGGAGTTGAGTTTGGAGGATTTGTCTATTGAGGATTCGGGCTGGTATTGGTGTCAGGTGTCGGACTATCGGGATGTGGTAGAGACACAGAAAGTTTATTTGTATGTCTCGTACGGATTAAGTGTAGGTATCGTTCCATTTGTATGTATTGTACTTGTTGTATCTTTTGTTTTTACACTTCAAAGAAACAAAATGTTTAGTAAATGTGATAAATGCTCTTATTGAGAGTAACAACAAATATAGATGGAGACTCTTGTATGGGAAGATATTTTCTTTTGAGAGTATGCCTATTGTGTATTTTACTGCTTCTCAGATTGATCGCCAATGCGGAAGTGGATAATTCTTTTTGGGAATTGAAGGATTTTAAAATTTTCCTTATTGGAGATGAAAAAAATGAAGTATTAAATAGTGCGGTTCGAGTTCTTCTTGAGGAAGTTGAGAAACGAACCCATGTTACTTTAGAAAAATCTCAGGGACTTTTTCCCAATTCGGACTGTATATTATTGACGGATATTAATTCTCTAAAGAAATCAGATGTTTTTAAGGAATATTCAGAATCTTTTGCAAAAGACAGATTGCATGGGCTTAAACCCGAAGGTTTCGTTATCCTTAGTGAACAAGTTCAAAACGGGAATTTTAGAATTTGGATTATAGGATGTGATAAGCGGGGAATTTTATTTGGTGTGGGGAAATTATTACGAATGATGATTTATTCTCCGAATTCACTGAAAATAAAAACTCCTTTGGATATTATAGAAGTTCCTGTATCCCCTATACGAGGGCATCAATTGGGGTATCGAGCAAAGGCAAATTCTTATGATGCGTGGACTGTGGAACAATATGAACAATATATACGGGAATTGACATTTTTTGGTGTTAATAGTATTGAGAACATTCCATTTCAAGATGAACGAGAAGCATCTTTAATGCCTGTTTCCCGGAAGGAAATGAACCGTGCTATAAGTGAAATATGTAAAAGGTATGGGTTGGATTACTGGGTTTGGACACCTGCAGATTTTGATTTGAAAGATAAGGAGAAACGGGAGAATATGCTGAAAAGGCACGAGGAATTATATAAAGATTGTCCTGCTTTAACGGGGGTATTTTTCCCGGGAGGGGATCCGGGAGATAATTCACCGGAATTGGTTATGCCATTTTTGGAGGATTTGTCAAAATTATTAATTCCCATACATCCGGATGCGAAGATATGGTTATCATTGCAAGGGTTTTCAACAACACAGGCGAAATTTGTTTTTGATTATTTAAAGAATAAAAAACCTGAATGGATGGGAGGGCTTTGTGAAGGTCCTTCCAGTCCTCCTATAGCATATTTGCGACAGAATTTACCAGAGGAATACAAACTGCGAATGTATCCGGATATAACACATAATAAACTTTGTCAGTATCCTGTGCCCTGGTGGGATATTGCATTTTCGTCTGTGATTGGGAGGGAAGGAATTAATCCACGACCTATTCAGTATGCCTATATTCATAATTGGTTTCAACCTTACTGTAATGGTTTTATTACTTATTCGGATGGTGTTCATGATGATATAAATAAAGTGATTTGGAGTGCAATGGGATGGAATCCTGAACAGAAGGTTCGTGATGTATTAATTGAATATTCTAATGTATTTTTTAGTACGGATATTGCGGAATTGGCAGCGGAAGGAATTTTAGCGTTGGAAAACAACTGGCGTGGGAGTATTGTAGATAATGGGGCGATTGAAGGGACTTTGAAGTTATGGCAGGAGTTAGAACAAGAAGCCCCAGAGTTGCGGGACAATTGGAGATGGCAGATGTGTTTGGTTCGTGCTTATTATGATGCTTATATTCGGAGAAAGGTGATTTATGAGCAAGATCTGGAAGAAGAGGTAAATCAGATATTACGCGATGTAGAAAAAATAGGAACCGAAAAAGCAATACAGGAATCGATGGTTATTTTGAATAGAACAATAACAGATCCTATTGGAATAGATTTGAAAGAAAAAATTATAGATTTATATGATGCATTATTTAAAAGTATAGGCTTGCAATCGAGTGTAGAGAAGTATAAAGCCAGTGGAGGAGAAAGGGGAGCCTCGTTAGATTACATTGATATTCCTTTAAATAACCGCTGGTGGTTAGAAGATCAGTTTAATGAAATACGACAATTAAATTCGGAGGGAGAAAAGGTAAATCGATTAAAGGCTATTGGTTTTTGGGAGACTCCTGGATATGGTTCTTTTTATGATGATGTTGGGAATACAGCGAAATCACCTCATATAAAAAGGTGTGAGATTCGTTATACAAATCCTGCGGAAGAGGCATGGCAAGAACCTACTTTATGGTGGTTTGATAATGGTAAGAGTAGAAAACGAATTTCATGGTTGAGTTCATTAGAACATGGCGAGGCTTTATACCAAGGATTGGAGGCTGGATCTCAATATATACTTCGTATTACAGGTTTTGGAAAACCACATATTATAATTGATGAGAGGAAATTAGATAGCCTTGACGAAAAGGGAATAGAATTGGGTGAGTTTAAAGAGTATGTTGTCCCTTTGGATTGTGTTGAGGATAGAGAAATTACTGTGAAATGGACACTTCCAGTGGACGATTTAAAAAAGAATTGGAGACAGCAATCCCGGATTTGTGAGATGTGGCTACTAAAACAATAGAACGAAATTAAGTGTAAGTGGATATATAATTATAGTATTATTACCTTGTTTGATAGTGGAAAAAAGGAAATTGCCTATGTTTGATATGAAAGAAATTATTAAGCAGACCGGAAGTGATGGGGACGATTATCTTTATATTACACCCACTACGATTATAATGTGGTTTATCGGTTTATTTTTGGTAATATTTGCAGCTATCAATGGTTTTTTTTAGTTACTAAGATGCCTATATTTTTCCCCTCGATATGAATCTTTTGTAGAGTTATCTTATTGCTCAGATAGATGAAAAACACAAAAGGACTTTCCTTTCCTTTCCTTTCTCTAAATTCGATTTGTTTTTTGTAGTTGTGAAAAACAGTTTTTAATCTAACTACTTTAGGATGATGTTTTGTTCCATTTTTTGTAGTCGTATTATTAAAAATCCTTAAATTATTTATACAGGGGCTAGATGGTTGGAAATAATTTGTAATGATGTAGTGGTTTAATTGTATTTAAGGGTAAATTATATAGGTGTTTAATATAAGAAGAAAGGGACAAAGAAGTGAAAAGAAGATTGTTGTATGTTGATTGTTTAAGGGGTTTTTTTATTGTTTATATTTTATGGCTTCATGCGTTTAATGCGGTTGTGTATAACAACAATCCACAATCGATTGAAAATGCAAATCCATGGATATTTGTTGTTTTTGCTCCATTAGTTATTTTAGCTACATGGGCTCCTATTTTTGTCATGTTATCCGGGACGGCCCATGCCTATACAATGCATCAAAATTTATTGAGATATAAAGATGTAAGTCGAATAACACCTGAATTAAATAGATTGCTTCTGGGTGGGTTGGTGAATTCTTTTCTTCTTATTTGCTATTCCTTTATCAATATGATTTTTTTTCATCATCGCATGCCGTTTAATGGTCGTTTTTATGAGACCTTAATAACGGGGCTTATATGGAAGGGAAATTTCCCTGATTTTTCGATAGATATTCTTTTTTATACAGATGCATTGGGCAATATAGGAATAAGTTTGTTTTTCCTTCATATTACTTTGTATTCGCTATGGCAAACGGGCGAATTGTTTGACCGTAGGTACACCTTTCGTGTGTTGACGGGTATTGCTTTAACATTGTTGTTTATTTCTCCTTCAATACATCGTGCATTGGACGGTATTTTTTATCAGGCAATACAAGAAGAACGATGGGGTTTGGCATGGCTATTAAAATTTTTATTGGGTTCTTTGCCCAATATGGCCTACGGTTATTTAGGGGCTGTGTTTGGAATAGCACTGTCTGAAAGGATCGAATTGTCAAAGATACGGAGTTATGGATTTGGACTGGGAATCTCTTTTGTTATATTAGCAGGAGCACTAATTTGGATTTATGGATTAGCGCCTGTGGAATTTGCCCAATCCCCTCTTCCTTTAAAGATACAGGTACTCGATATGGGTCTGATGCTTCTCCTTGTTGCATATTTGATTGGAGTTATGGAGTATACAACTGTGGATAGGCGGGAATGGTGGATGAGACATACGACAGTACTCCGTCGGATTAGTATGGTGGCCCTTACAATATTTTTATTGGAAGGGCCTGTGGCGGTCAGTTTAGGTCGGATTTATATGTGGATAATAGGTTCACCAGCAGAGTTTCCTAAGAATCCCGTGTTCATTATACCTTTTATTTTATTGGTATTGTTATTCTGGTATGGTATTGTAAGATTTTGGGAACGGTTGGATTTCAAGTATGGAGCGGAATGGTTGTCTGTGCAGATTGTGGGTTGGGTAAAACGAAAGAAATCTGTGCGGTTAGACCCCTCTCATACTTTATACTTGAAAACAGAACTTCAGGGAAGCCAGGAAGAATAAATGCTGTTGGAAAAGACCGGTTTCTGTTCTATTAAAATTTTGTAGTTAAATTTTTGTTAGAGGGGATAAAGTAAGTACCTGTGGGTAATGTTATGGTATTTGGGGGATTGTATTAATAAGACAAAGTTCTAATAATTCTGTAAAACTTTAATGCGTAAAAAAAGACTGAATTTTGTACTATTTATTTAAATACTATTGTTCTTCGGTGTCTAATTCTTCTTCGATGGGTTCGGTCTCTTCCGTAAGAATTTCTTCCGGAGGTAGTTCTTCCTCTTCAATAGGTAGTTCTTCATCTTCTAAAATGGGGATATCAGAAACACCGAAATCGTCCATATCTTCATCCTGAGCATAACCTTCGGGAAATTCAATGTCCCCTTCATCTTCAACAAGTCGTGGTTTTCTTCGTATTTTGGGAGCAGATGTGATCTGGTCACTGCTTATGCCAATGCGTTCTAATTGAACATCATGACAATTGGGACATTTAAAGTTAAATTTTTGGGCACCCCATTCTACAAATTTTTTTCCACATTGAGGGCAAATGTATTTAATTGTTGGCATAGAAGAAAACACTTTCCTGATTTTTATTTTGTTTTTTTATATATTCCTTTTTTATAAAGTAGCGAAAAGAATATCGCAACTGAAGGGTCATTTTCAACCTCCGGAAAGCCATTTTTTTGTTTATTTGAAAATTTGAGAAATGGGGAATAAAAGGGTATAATTATATAGTGAAAAAACATTCACTATATAGTAAGGAGTATGTGAATGAAATCACGGATATTGCATGTGGATATGGATGCCTTTTTTGCTTCCGTAGAACAGGCGGAGCAGGTGGAATTTCGGGGAAGACCTTTAGTCGTTGTGACAAAGGTAAATAGTCCGAGGGGCGTTGTATCTTCCTCTTCTTATGAAGCGAGAGCGTATGGTATTTCTGCTGGGATGCCTGTGGGAGAGGTCCGGAAGAAATGTCCTCATGTGGTTTTGGTTCCGGGAGATTATGAGAAGTATGTGCATGTTTCAGAACAAGTGGTTCGGCGGCTTGAGGAATTTTCCCCGGAAGTGATGGTTGCATCAATTGATGAATCATTCTTAGATATTACAGGCTCTGTTCATCTATTTGGCTCGGAGGATAAACTGGCAATAAAATTGAAAAATATGTTATGGAAAGAGATGGGACTGCCATGTACGGTTGGGATTGCTTCTACTTATATTGTTTCAAAAATGGCCGTAAAGCAAGCAAAGCCTGATGGGTATTTGTCTGTTCCATCCGGAAGAGAATTGGATTTTTTGTCTCCTTTACCTGTTCGGAGTATTCCAGGAGTGGGACCTAAAGCGGAACAAATTTTTAATCTTTTGGGGGTATATACAATAGGTCAAATCTGGCAACTTTCTTTGGAGGAATTGGAAAAAATATTCGGACAGAGTTATGGTTTTCATATTTTTCAGTGGTCAAGGGGTTATGATGTAGAGAGGTTTACTCATACAGATTTACCCCGTGTGATTTCGAGGGAAATTACCTTTGATAAAGATCTGGTTTACTGGAGAGATATTGTTCCACTAGTTGTGAAACTTATGGAAGCATGTACATATGAGTTGAGACAAAAGAAGATGGAAGCCCGAAGAATTGTTTTTAAAGTTCGTTATGCAGATTTTATTACAAAAACATTTTCATATTCTTTTCCTCGTCCTACTTTTTTTGATAATAATTTTATTCCCGCTTTATTTAGTTTAGTAGAAAAAGCCAAAGAACGAAGATACCAGGTGCGTCTGGTTGGAGTTATGCTTTCGGAATTAACATGGACAGTGAGACAAAGTAGTCTTTTCTATTTATCAAGAGAGGAAAGAATGAATCGAGTTTTAAGAAGTATCGATGTTTTAAGAAATCGGTATGGTTTTTCATATGTTCATTGGGCATCTGCTTTAGGTGGAGAGAGGTAGGCAATCATCAATTAAAAATTTATTTATATTTGTTTATATTTATAACAATATAAACAACTATTATTTAACTTATAAATATATTTTTATATTTATTTATATAGTTATATATTTATGTATAAATGTTTCCAAATGCGGAGGCTTTTTGTTTTTTAAATTATTGCAATATAAAGATTTAGAGAATAAAAAAAATGTTTCTTGAATTTTGCTTTTTTACATGCTATATTTATCTTTTGTTAAGAATAAATTTTATTGAGAATTTCGGGCTCTGGGGAGCTCCTGTGTTAGTGAATTATATTTGAAAAGGAAGAAGAAGATTTTTGTAGGAAAGGAAGATTTTTTTTGACGAATTTTTATAGTGATACAAAAGATATGAATTCTGTTGCTTTACTGTTGTGTCGTGCTCTAAAGATACAGCAGGAGGCAAGTGATTTTGGGTTTGAATGGAATAATGTTACAGGTATTTTAAATAAGATTCGTGAAGAATTGGAAGAGATTGAGAGAGAGGTATGTACTCAGGATGTAGAGAAATTAAAAAAGGAAATAGGTGACTTATATTTGGTTTCATTGCATCTGGCTCAATATCTTAGATTAGACCCTATGGAGTGTCTTTTTATTTCTTATGAAACATTTCGGAATCGGTGGGAAAAAGTTCAATCTTTGATTACGGTTCTTCCGGAGGGTTCAGAAGAAAGACTGGAGTATTTAGAAGGATTGTGGAGCCAGGTGAAACAGGAGGAGTAGGTGAACTTTTTTATCATGTAAAAATTTGTTGTGAAGAATAAAAAGTTTAATAGATAAATTAAGAAATTTTAGAAGGAAAGAAGATATGTCTTTTCAAACAGAAGAATCTTTATGGATTCGGGTTTTAGACCATCTTGAAGGTATATTAGAACCTCATATTTGTGAGCATTGGTTTTCTCATGTTTCGTTTAGTGGATTTGATGGAGAGCGTATTGTTCTTTCTGTCCCTAATGAGTTTTTTCTCTGCTGGTTAAGGGAACGCTATGGGGCCGTTTTGGACGATGCTGTTCGTCAAGTATTTCAAAAGGAGGTTCCGATTGATTTTTGTATCCGGCCGGAGGAAAATTCAAAAACTGTAGCGGAAAAAGATGTTGTAAAATCTGTGAAAGCGTTACCTGTGGAGAAAATTGAAAGAAAAAATAGTTCAATACAAAGTACGGGACAAAATGGATTGCGGTTAAATCCAAATTACACTTTTGAAAATTTTGTGGTAGGTCATGGAAATGAGTTTGCGTATGCGGCTGCAAAGGCTGTTTCAGAGAGTCCTGGTAGAAATTACAACCCGCTGTTTATTTACGGTATGACAGGTCTGGGGAAGACCCACCTGATGCAGGGGATTGGACATCAATTGCTTCGTAGAGATAGTTCTAAAAAGGTAATGTATGTCACATCGGAAGAATTTACAAACGAATTAATTATGAGTATATCTGAGGGTAGTCAGTCAAGGTTTCGGGGCAAATATCGCAAAGTAGATATATTGCTTATTGATGATATTCATTTTATTGCTGAAAAAGAAGCCACACAGGTTGAGTTTTTCCATACCTTTAATGAGTTATTCGACCAGCATAAACAGATTGTACTTTCGTCAGATAGAAGTCCTAAAGAGATGCGAGGAGTAGAAAGCCGACTGGTATCGCGGTTCGAATGGGGATTGGTAGCCGATATACAACCCCCTGATTTTGAGACGCGGGTTGCTATCTTAAAAAGTAAGATGATGCAGAAAGGATATGAGTTAGATGATGTTATATTAGAATATATAGCAAAGTCTGTTACTTCCAATGTGCGTCAGTTGGAAGGGGCTTTAACAGGGGTTATTGCTTTGATGAAACTTCGGGGAAATGGCTCTATAACATTAGAGCAAGCGGAACAGGTTGTTCGGGATATAGAAGACCGAAATCAAGTCCCCTGTATTACTCCCGAATCGATATTTCGGGCTGTGGCTGAAGTGTTTGATGTACGTTTAGTTGATTTAAGGGGAAGATGTAGGAAGAAACAGTATGTATTACCCCGTCAAATAGGGATGTATTTGTGCCGGTTATTAATTCCCAGTCTTTCACTGAGCTATATTGGGGAGTTATTTGGAGGGAAAGACCATACAACAGTTTTGCATTCCTGTGAGAGAGTAGAACAGGAATTGCAGAAAAAAGGTGAAACTTATCGATTGGTAGAATCGTTATTAAAGAAATTAAAAGGTGAATAAATTCAGGAAATATCAATATAAAAACTTGAAAAATTGGAATAAAATTAATTATAGAAGTGGTTATTGACTTAATGAGATAAATGTGCTATAATAGGGCAATTTTTTACGGTTTATAAAAGGTCTGTTTTTAAGATAAACAATTATTATTAGATAGAAGGATTTGATGATGGCGATTTTAGATTTAGTTTTGTATCCGGATGACCCATTAACATCCGTTGCGGAACCTTTTGACCGCATTACATCCGATGTGATGGATTTAGCTCAGGATATGTTTGAGACAATGATAGCCTATGAAGGAGTCGGTTTAGCTGGACCGCAGGTAGGAATTCCCAAACAAATTATGGTTGTGCACGAGCCAGAAACCAAACCTATGTGTCTCATTAATCCGACTCTAATTTTGCAAGGCGAACGCATTGAGGGAGAAGAAGGGTGTTTGAGTTTACCAAAAATTTATGCTGTAGTACCTCGTGCCTCACGGATTAAAGTTAAAGCATATAGTCCACGGGGGAAAAAATTAGAATTTGAAGCAGAAGATTTTTTAGCCCGGATTATTCAGCATGAATATGACCATTTGCAAGGAATGATTTTCTTAGATCGTATTGATATTATTACTCGTGAAGAAAAATACCAGGAATGGTTTGAAATTCGAAAGAAACTTTTGTCAGAAGTACAGCAGGGTTAGTAATTTATTAAAATAAATAAAGGTTAATGGCTATTTTTTTCAATGCTTTATAATAATGAGTTGTTTGAGACTTTAGTTAATGCATTTCGTAAATTACCCGGGGTGGGAAAAAAAACGGCCGAAAGGTATGCTCTACATATTTTATCTTCCACTGAAGATGAAGTAAAAGAGTTCGTAGAAACGGTTTCCCAGATGAGAAAAAAAATAAGGCGTTGTCCGGAGTGTCAAGATTTTAGCGATACAGAACCATGTGCTATATGTGCATCATCGGAGAGAAATGGTGAATTGCTTTGTGTTGTTGAAAAGCCTTCGGGAGTGATGGCCATTGAGCGTTCAGGGGCCTATCGTGGAAAATACTATGTTTTGAATGGACTGTTAAGTCCGTTGGATGGGATTGGTCCAGAAGAATTAGGGTTGTCGCAATTATTTAAGAAGGTAATTTCAAATAAGGTCAAAGAAATTATTATTGCCACAAGTGCGACAAGTGAAGGGGAAGCGACTGCATTATATATAGCACATCAATTAAAACCGTTGGGGATAAATGTTACCAGAATTGCTCATGGTGTTCCTATGGGTGCGGGACTTGAATTAACAGATGATTATACTTTAAGGCAGGCTATGGATGGTCGAAAACCTTTAGATATATGAGAGTATTATTATTTTTAATTATTTTTTGCTAAAAATTACACAGGATATTACTAGAAACGGAACGAGAAAGCGAGTAGTTATTTTTTTATTAGTGATATAAATAGTTTATTTCACAAGAGATGCGAGTTGGGTTCTTAGGAAGTTCTCAAAGTTTTTTAAATTCAAATTACCGACTAATGCATTCTGGTTTTTATCCCAGACCAATTTACCTTCTAATATCATTCCAAATTGGCTTTTTAAGTAGTCCTGGATCATTGGAATAGCCATTCCTGCGATAAATAACTCCATTTGTGCCTGAGCCTCAGGTTCTGCCTGTATGATTACCTTTGTATCGAGTTCGTCAGGGATTGTCTTTGGGTCGATAGTAATATTTATTTTGCGAAGTTTTTTTGCAATTTCGTAAATCATTTTTGCAAATTGGTTATTCTTTAATTCGTCTTGCCAATTGGTTTCTTGGGCATTTAGAATACATGCGGTCCATACAAGAAAATCCCCGTTTGATAAATCCAGTTGTATTTCACAAAGATGTTTTGATTGTGAATCCAATTTCTTTGTTGTTTTATTCTCAACTTTCCAATCTTTCAAGACCTGTTCTTCTACACCCTCGGGTATTTTGATAGAACCTGATAAGGATAAATAACCTCGTTGGGGAAATTGCAGTCCATTTTTGTCCCATTCGATTTGATGGAGTTCTTTCCATGGCTGTGCACTTTGAAGCCATTCATAAGCGATAGGGCCGAGTCGTTTTTCATTGATGGACAGGGTAAACGATACTTGATTTTTTGCAAATTCTGTGCGAGCCCAGAATCCCAATTCGTAAGGGAGTGCCATGGGGATGGTGGTTTTAGGAATAGGTATGGGTGTGTTTTTTTTGAGTTGTTCCCAGGGAAGCACTCGTTCAAGAATAGGTAGTGCGGGGGGAACATGAAGAATTATCTGACAGGTTGCAGAGTTCGGAAAATTATCTGTTAGGGGGCTATATGGTGCACGAGTTAGACCATAACTTTTAGCAATTTGCCATGTAATAATTCCTACGATGAGTAAAAGCACGGCTATCAAAATAAGAATAGAAATTAAACATCCTTTTTTAAATTGTGGGCTCATAGATATTTCCCTTTATTTCAAGTATCTAAGTTGAAAATTTAACTCGAAATGAATATACATTTTACAGAAGTTATAGATGGCATTCCAACTTCTTTCTTTCAGTCAGAGAAATTTCCAAGGGCTCTCTTTAAGCGTGTTTCAAAATCATAAAAGCGAACATCCCAACGGAGATGTTCTGTATTGGATGTTTCATTAATTTCCAATTGAATAGGTGAAGGAAGTTGCAATTGTATCCATTCTTTTAAGGTAAAAACACTTTCTTTTATCTCCGTAGTTTCAGCAAGTGATAGGGGGGTTATAAAAAGACTTCCGCTTATAAGATTATCTTCAACAAGGTTTACATGAAGATATATCCATTCTATATTGTTTAATGCACGATACCATGTAGATAGATATGTGTTATTCAAGCGAGGAAAACAACGGACAAGGTTTTCAAGGATGATGATTGCATTTTGTTCTCGATTTATCCAGAGAAGTTCAAGAAGATATTTGTTTTTTAATAATTTTGGAGGAGAAACAAAGTTATGAATACCTGTTGTTGGCCATGTTTTCTTCCCATAAACAAAACCCTCATTTATCCACAGGTCTTTTTGCACATTGGAAGATAGAGGACTTCTCCAGTCTATAAAGCAAAACTCATTTAGAAAACGGGAGGAGTTGAGTTCTTCAATAAAGGCTGTGCTGTTTCTTTTTTCAAGAAGAATAAGTCGAGATTCGAACCCTGTTCCGGGAATATAATCGAAGAGAAGTGAAAATTCTCGAGGGAGATTGTGGAACCAATCTAATCGTATGGGGCCGGGTTGAAGGGATGAAAATCGTGGAATTTGTTTTATCCATCGAGTTGCAGTTGGTGCTAATTTCCGGATGTATTTTTGTGCTTTATAAGGCTGGAGGATAATGTAGCCGGATGTTGAGTCCTGAATATACCGGGGATAGATAACAGCCCTTGAAAATAAGGGATACAGAAATGTCCAAAATATCCATAAGAGAAGGGGTGATAGGAGAAGAGCAAGTAGTATGTAGGTTTTTTTTATTTTATTTAGAAATGTATTCATGATAAAACCTTTTGTGGACTATAATAACATGCTGGATATGTATACAAAGGATGAAAGTTTTGTTTTAGGTAAAGTTTTAATGCAGGATTTCCAAATTGAGTCCATAGAAAAATGTTTTTAATTCCTCTATGAAACAATACCTGACACCATTTCTGAAGCAAAATTGTAGCGATTCCTTGACGCCGGTAAGAAGGATGGACTGCTAAATGAAAGAGTGTTGCGCTTTTATTTCCTGTAAGATTTCCTAGGATGATTCCTACACTCTGCTCTTTTTGTTTGTATTGGAAACCTGTTGGAAAAGATGTGTTGTTCTGGATATAGATCAGGTTTTGTAAAAACTCATATGCATCATATGAGTCATATATCTCAGGATGGAGATATTTCCATGGGATATGTTCGTAGGCAGATTGCAAACACGAGATGATGGATGAGAAATTGTTTGAAGACAGAGGATGGATATTCTTATCTTTTATTTTGGTAAGGTGGTCCTTATCTTGCTCTTTAACCATTATAAGACGGGGGACAATTTGGAAGGATAGGGGACATAATATTTCAGGTAGGTGAAGATTTGGAATCGTAGGGATGTCAAAAATGATTTCTTGGATGTGGTGGCTTTTCCAGAATCGGACAAGCCCCTCCATAAGTCTGTAGAATTCTTCAGGATTATTTCCTTTAAGATATTGCAGTAGAATTATCTCACGGCGGGTATTGGTAGTATTACAGGAAGAAATAATTAGAGCAGAAGGGTTCTTTTCAGGAAAAGAACCTAAAAGACATTCTATATTGTTTTTTTTTAACAATTGGAGATAAGTTTCTGGATTGAGTAAGGGTAGATATTCATCTAGATATTTTCCAAAGTAATGGGAGTATTCCTGAATGATATGTTTTAAAAATAAATTAAAATTTTCAGGAAGGTCTTTTGTTGGTGTTAGTATCATCCTTATTCTTTCTATAACTCTTTTATTTTAACATTTTATATATGATAAAATTTCTTTATCTTCTATTGTAAACTTTATTTGATAAGGAAAAAATCATGCGAAGTGATATTTTTAAAAAAGGTTTTGAAAGAGCTCCCCATCGTTCTTTATTATGGGCAACCGGTAAAATAAAAGACTCTTCGGATTTTAGCAAGCCTTTTATAGGTGTGTGTAATAGTTTCGTAGAGATTATCCCGGGGCATGTCCATCTGAATATATTGGGGCAGATTGTAAAAGAAGCAATCACTGAGGCCGGAGGGATTCCCTTTGAATTTAATGTTATCGGTGTAGATGACGGAATTGCGATGGGACATGGAGGAATGAAATATAGTCTTCCTTCTCGTGAACTGATTGCGGATTCTCTGGAAACTATGGTAAAAGCACATCCCTTTGATGGGTTGGTATGTATTCCCAATTGTGACAAAATTGTCCCGGGGATGTTAATGGGGGCCGTCCGTTGTAACATCCCGACGATTTTTGTTTCAGGAGGACCTATGCGAGCGGGACGGCTAAATAATGGTAAAATCGTGGATCTAATAAGTGTTTTTGAAGGTGTTGGGACTTATAAACAGGGGAAATTAACAGATGCAGAGTTAGAAGAATTGGAACGAAATGCATGTCCCGGTTGTGGTTCCTGTTCAGGGATGTTTACGGCAAATTCAATGAATTGTCTTTGTGAAGCGATTGGTATTGCTTTACCTGGCAATGGTTCCATACTCGCAGATACTCCGGAAAGGAGGGAACTGGTACGCAAAGCCGGAGCACAGATTATCAAACTTGTTGAAGTAGACCTCAAACCGCGAGATATTATTACGCAGGAAGCAATTGATAATGCATTTGCCTTAGATATGGCGATGGGAGGTTCTACCAATACAGTATTACATACATTGGCCGTAGCCCATGAAGCAGAGATAGATTATCCTCTTGAAAGGATAAACGAGGTATCTCTCCGAGTCCCAAATATCTGTAAAGTTTCTCCATCTTCACAATATCACATGGAGGATGTAGATAGAGCCGGAGGAGTATCTGCGATACTGGGTGAATTATCTCGTAAAGAAGATACTTTACACCTTAATTGTAAGACAGTGACCTTAAAAACACTGGGTGAGAATATAATGGGTTGTCGGTCTAAAGATACGGAGGTAATTCGGACATTGGAGAATGCGTACAGTCCCACAGGTGGCTTGGCTGTTCTATTTGGTAATTTAGCGCCGAAAGGGTCTGTTGTAAAACAAGCTGGAGTAGACCCTTCCATTTTAAAACATACAGGTCCCGCTGTAGTTTTTGAAAGTGAAGAAAAAGCCATGATGGGTATTTTAAGTGATAAGGTGAAGTCAGGAGATGTAGTTGTAATTCGTTATGAAGGTCCTAAAGGCGGCCCGGGAATGCGGGAAATGTTGGCTCCTACATCTGCTATTATGGGTAGAGGTTTAGGAAATTCAGTAAGTTTGATTACAGATGGTCGTTTTTCAGGTGGAACTCGTGGCGCTTGCGTGGGCCATGTAAGTCCGGAAGCGGCTGCTGGTGGACCTATCGCCTTAGTTAAAAACGGTGATATGATTGAAATTGATATTCCTGCAAGAAAGATTAATTTATTAGTGGAAGAAGAGGAGTTAAACCGAAGAAAGGCACAAGGGCCTCTACCTCCCGACCGTAAACTTACAGGGTGGTTAAAAAGGTATCAAAAGTTTGTTACCAGTGCTGATACAGGTGCGGTATTAGAATGTTAAAAAGTTAAGAAATTTTATTTACCAGAGATGCAGAATTTGTTATTTGTTTTCCTATTTTGAAGGTATTTTTTTATAAATATAGAGAAGTTGTGCTGGAATTCATTACATGGGTTGTAAATAATGGATATTTTGAGAGATTGGTATGATTTTTTTAAAAGAGGATTTCCATGGAGTCGGAAGAGAGAAATCCTTACAGAGGAGGACTTGAAGAGGTTAGAACCGTTTGCTCAAAGACATAATATATCGTGTTTAATTAAGAAGTTGTCGGATGAATCTTTGGTAAAAAAAGAACATTTCCGGTTTGCAATATTTGGTGATACACGGGGGGATTATCGGGTAGCACGGGATATAATCCTTTCTATTGCAAAGGAGAAGCCTTCATTTGTTTTGATGACGGGGGATATTGTCCGGAGAGGACGTGTAGAAGAATATTTGGCCCATCATTTACGGATGGCGGAATTAGTCTATCCTATTCCTGTAATCCCTGTTCCCGGAAACCATGAGGAAGGACCGGATCGTCAATATACTGCTTTCCGGAAAATATATGGAACAGACCAGTTTTGTTTTGATTTTGGTCCTGCACGTTTTATAGGTTTCAACAATAATTCTTTCTGGTCTTTTACCCGGGAACAATTGAATTTTTTAGAAAAACATCTGAAATCAGACAGAATAAAATACCGTTATGTTATTATGCATAAGCCTCCGGAGAATCTTCCTGTTTTTGTAAAAACGGAAGAAGGAAGGGGAGTACGACGAAATACACAGAAGTTTTATAATCTAATGAGAGAAAACAAGGTTACAGAAGTTTTTATGGGGCATGTTCATGGTTTTGTGTCGAATATTATAGATGGGGTACGATATACTATAACCGCAGGTGGTGGAGCACGGTTGGAAAACCGTTTGAATATAGAACATCAAATACACCATTATCTCTTGTATGATATAACTTCAGAACGAATTCAGTGCGAACGAATAGAATGGATAGAAGGAGAATGGAAACGGGTCTCTGTAGAATATATGTAGCAAATGTGGACTCGCAGAGGATTGTTTTTAGAGAGGATAAAACGGAATACGATATTCAACGGGAGTGGCTGAAATATATAAAATCTGATAATGAATGGCAAACAGAAGAAGGACATCGAGTTCGTATTCTGTCACCGGGACACCACAATGTATATGGGGGACCGGATTTTAAAGATGCTCTTATTGAGATTAATGGGTTAGCTTTTCGGGGTGATATAGAAATTCATCAAAAGGGAGGGGATTGGTATTATCACGGTCATAATAGAGATGCGCGGTACGACCGTGTGCTATTACATGTTGTATGGTCCCGAGATAAAAATGTTGTTCGGGCTATCACTTCGAAAGGAAACATAATTCCTACTCTGGTTTTAAATAGATTTTCCGAAGATAGGCAGGAATGCATTATAGAAGAAAAAACGCAAATCAATAAGAATTCCTTTTTTGAAATTCCACCCTGTCTTGTGCATATCCAATTTGATTATGAAATTTTTGTTTGGGTTTTGTCCCAGCAGAGGATATTAAATAGAATAGAGCAAATGCGAAAACGGTTTTATGAAGTATCATTGGATGAACTTGCTTATGAATTTCTCTTCTATAGTTTAGGTATGGGGACGAAATACGCTTCCCTATATATGAAATTAGCACAACACATTCCCTACTCTAAGGCGAGAGATATATTAAAAGAGGACCCAAGGATTTTAGAATCGATTCTTTTGCATGCATCAGGATATCTACAAAAAGGGGTCGAATTGAAAAATCCTTATGCTCTGTTGTTGGATGAAATTCGGAAGGAATATAAGGGTGATTATCCTTTAGTAGGGAATCTTCAAGGAGATAATCTTTTTCCTGTCGGTTCTGTTTACCCTAATGCCAATCCGGCTTCGCGAATGGCCTGTATGGTAAGCCTTTTGTCAAAAGCAGGGGATTCTTTGTCTGAGTATTTGTATACTATATTTGAAAGAAATACCAAAGGGAATTCTTCCTGGTTTATATGGGAAGAGTTTTTTCGTGTTTATCACTATTATTGGTCCTACTATAATACATGGGAGATGAAGAGGAGTCGTGTTCCTCACATTCTTATAGGAAAAGAACGAGTATATTCTATTCTGGGGAATGTCTTACTGCCTTTTTTCCTGTTCAGTATTCAGGAAGGGCTTTGGGGGCAGAGGGAAGAGCGTATATGGGAGGTCTATTATCAATTGCCGGGTGAAAGTAATCACTGGCTGTTAAAAAAGATGCGTTTTCATGCAGAGTTTTTATTCCCAAGGCGCCCCCTTAAATTTTTCGAACAGCAAGCATTGATTCAATGGTATAAGACAGGATGTTCCCTTCATCCTCGTTGTGTAGATTGTCCATGGAACATGATGGGAAATAAGGCGGATAGATAGAAGTTTTATTATATTCTTTTTCTCTTATATAATTTATAAGATAATAATGGGATGTTGGTATTACTATTTTGTAGAATTTATTTAAATGACATTAGGGATTGTCGGGGTACTCCAAATATTGGGTATTTTTCATTTTCTGTAAAAGCCGTTTTTTTCTTTTAATTATCTGTGTATTTTGAGGCTCAATTTTTAAAGCCTGTTCTGTCCAATAGAGGGCTTGTTCGAATTGTTTTTGTTGATGTTCATAAAATTTTGCTAATTCAATATGTGGAAATGTGGTTTCTTTATCTTCTTGGGCCCAGAGAAGGAGAATCTGTTCTCGTTCTTCTATCCTGTCCATTTTTCGATAGGCCTGGGAGAGCATTTTCCAGCATTCGGTTCGTATAGGGTAATAATCGGTTTGTTGTAATAAGTCTTCAAGTGTTTCGATTGCATCGGAATAATGACCACATTTCATTTGCAATCGTGCCAAAGCACAACGGTCTAAAATTTCATCAAATCCCTGTCCTTTTGGAATTTGAATGCGTAGTGCAATCCATGCCATAAGTCCTGCTAATGCTAAAATGTCCTGACGGTTATGTTCTAAAATACGGGGTATGTAGTGGGAATTCCCTGTTTCAATGTAATTAAGCCAAAGACGAGGAATGAGGGCTCCTGGTATGTCTCCCCGCCTTTGGGTATTCAAAATAAATCGTTCTATGGTGTTCAGTGAGCAATCGCTTAAACGGCGATTCCAGAACCTTCGGGCTACATGCATTAAGTCAAAGTGGGATAGTGTCTCCCCATGGAAGGGGAGACGATTCATACGATAGCGATTTCGTAGGAGAGGAAAATCGAAACATTTGCTATTATATCCAATAAAGAATGACGCATTCTGGATTCGTTCATCGAGTGCCTTTAATAAAGCGGGTTCATCATCATAATCTCTCATAAAAAATTGTTCCAGATAAAAATCATTCCCAACAAAATAACCAATACCGACAAGAAAAGCAACAGTTCCTGTTCCCCCAAAACATGAGGTTGTTTCTGTATCGATAAACAACGCTTTTTCAGGATCAAATTTCTCTATCTCATTTCCTGCAGAGGAAATTTTGGCTTCATGGGTAGAAAAAAGCAGTGCATCGGAAAGGAGTACCTCGCCATAGGAATAGGGATGGGGATATATTTTGGAAAAATGGAGGCACAGGCTCGTGTCATAACTGATAATTTCTCCTCCAGTTAATTTACTTGATGTCTGTAAAGGATGTTTTTCAGATACATAAGAAGGTGAATTATTAGAGGAAATTCCTAATCTTTCCCGTAATTTTTGGAGTAATGAGGATGTTTCGCTGGTTTTGGAAGGTTCTAATGCAGAACTTTCTGGAGGGGTTGTATTTTCTGTATTTTGGCAAAGTTTTTCTTTGTTTGTTTCTTCTGTGGGAGGCAGTTGGGATGCTTTTATCAATCCCAATTTTTCCACCAATTTATCTATAGAAATGTCTTTTTCCATATTCAAAATGAATTATTTAAAAGTTTATTCCATTCTTTTTTGCTTTGTGCTAAAACTCGCGCTAATTGTAAGGCCTGCTGTTTTCCTGAATGGCCCACTTCAATAGCAGGTCCAACACAACTTGGACAGCCATTTTTGCAGGGACAGTTTTCTAAAAGAGACAGACCTCCCTGGATTAAGTCATAATGTTGGTGAAAGATTTTTTCACTGAATCCTACCCCACCGGGGTAGCGTTCATATAAAAAAAGTGTGGGTTTTTGAGATAGGGGGGCTTTTAACATGGCATGAGCGCGGATGTCCGATGGGTCACATAGTACCTGGACGGGTGCTACCTGCCGTAGGGCATTTACGAATGAAACCAATGCGTCGCTTAAGTTTTCTACAGGTATTTTTGCTTTTTGTATAAGAGATTCGGACAATTCCATCCAGTATCCGAGTGTGTGCATGGTTTGTTCGGGAAGGTGTATTTCTCCCCAGCCTACATTTTCGTGTGTACCAAATTTAATTTTTTTGTATATAGTAGGTAGCCATGTAACTTTTATTTCCCCCCATACGCAGGTATGTAAAGGTTCTTCTTTTTTTTCACAAATATTGATTACTCCCAAATCCACTTTTAACTCTGCATCGGTGTAGTAATCTGTTTCGACAGAGCGGGCATACGCCTTACGGTCTTCTAAATCGAGATGTTCAATAGTATAAGTTTCGCTCTGGTGCATATAAATGGCATTTTCATAGATTTCAGACGGGGCAGAAAAATAATCCACTTCTCCAATAACCCTTCCGTGGTTTTGAGAGTCCAGAATGACGACATTACCGGGAGCTGCGGTTCGGAGACTAATGTCTTGGGCGGGATAGGATTCGGCACTCCAATGCCATTGTTCTTTTACTTTGTGTAGAATTCGCTGTTCCTGAAGAAACTCCAATATGGTTCGGGTAGAATGTGTATCGATACCAAAAACTTCACCTTCAACAAAGGGCAGTTCAAATGCAGAACATTTTAAATGACTGGTCAGAATATATAGATTGTTGGGATCCAAAGTAGCACTTTCTGCGTTTTGTCCGAAGAAATACTCTGGATGATTGATAATAAACTGGTCTAAAGGGGAACTGGATGCGACGAGAATAACAAGCGAAGTCCCCTGTCTTCTACCGGCTCTTCCTGCTTGTTGCCAGGTGCTGGATATACTTCCGGAGTAACCTACCATAATACAGGCATCTAAGGACCCTATGTCAATTCCTAATTCCAATGCATTGGTGCTTACCACAGAGAGGATTTCCCCTTTTCGTAATCCTTCCTCAATAGCCCTTCGTTCTGTCGGAAGATAACCCCCTCGATACCCGCAAACACGCTGGTCACTGATGTTCATACGGCGAGCCATATCTTTGAGATAGGTTGTAACAATTTCTACTTGGAGCCTACTACGAGCAAATAGGATGGTTTGTATATCTTTGGAAAGTAATTGAGATGCAATGCGCGTGGCTTCTTTGGTAGATGATTTGCGAATGCCTAATTCGGTATCAATCACAGGGGGATTATAGAAAAGGAAATGTTTTTCACTTCGAGGAGCTCCATTACGGTCAATTAAAGTTACAGGGGCTTCAATCAATTTTTCAGCCAGTTCTTTTGGGTTGGCAATAGTCGCACTACAACAAATAAACTGGGGTTTTGAATTGTAAAATGCGGATATGCGTTTTAATCTTCTTAATATATTCGTTAAGTGACTTCCTAAAACTCCTCGATAATAATGAATTTCATCAATGACTATGTATTTCAAATTTTCAAATAAGTGTATCCATATTGTATGATGGGGGAGTATTCCTGTATGAAGCATATCGGGGTTGGTTACAACTATTTGACCCGCACTTCGTATTGCTTGTCTTGCAGTAGTCGGAGTATCTCCATCGAAGGTGTAAGTTTTAATACCTAGATTTAATGTATCATTTAGTTCTTTTAATTCATGAACCTGGTCTTGAGAAAGGGCTTTGGTCGGAAATATATATAAGGCACGGGAATTAGGGTTTTTGAGTATGGACTGTAATACGGGGAGATTGTAGCAAAATGTCTTTCCGGAGGCTGTCGGGGTTACAATACACAGGTTTTCTCCTCGAAATGCAGATTTTACAGCTTCGGCCTGGTGTGTATACAATCGATAAATTCCTCGACAGGACAAAGCGGAAATCAGTCGTTCGTCAAGACCTTCAGGGAATTCTTCGTATTTTGCAGGTTCCGCGGGGAGAATTTTCCATGCAGTTAAATTTTGCTTAAAAGAAGAATTATTCTGTAATTGCTCGATAATCTGCGAAATATTCATGGATACATACAACCTTCCTTTGTATTCATTTTATCAAATTCAGTTCTGGGAATGTTTTCAGGTTTGTAAACAATAATTAAGAAGGTTGCCAATGTCTTAAAACGAACTGGATCGCCTCTTCCTGCGTTTTGAGAATCCCTTCCAATTGTGCATTTTCAACCTCATTTAAAATGGTTCGAAACAAAGGTCCGGGAGAAAAACCCAATGCTATCAGGTCTTGACCTCGAAGTAAAGGTTGGTCTTTGGGAAGATCTGTGAGGAATGTTTCGTAATCTTTCTTGATTTGCTGGATGGAGGATATATTGCCATGACTGGTCTGGATATCAATGTGGACGAGTTCTAATAGTAACGGAAAAAGTGGATTTTTGAATAGTCTTTTGCGGGTGCTTTCCCTCATTTGGTTGTATTGAAGTAGAGTCATGTGGTTTTTTATCAACCATAGGGTGTCTTCAATTTCTGACCGGGAGAATTTAAGCCGTCCCATAACTTGTTTTGCTATCTGAGCCCCGATGGCTTCATGTTTTGGAAATCGGATACGGTCTGTAAAGGTAATGGTTTGTTTTTTCCCAATATCGTGTAAAAGAACGGCCATGGCTAACACCGGAGATGGATTTTTTAATTGTTTGAGTGTTAAAAGGGTATGTGTGAAGACATCTCCTTCGGGATGGTATTCGGTATCCTGTTCGATACCTTTGAGAGTAGAGATTTCTGGAAGGATTTCAGAAAGTAAGTGGGTATGGTCAAGGATTTTAAATGCAGAGTAGGGGTTTCCCTCTATTAAAATTTTTACCAGTTCGTCACGAATTCGTTCAGCCGAGACTTTTTGTATCCCGGCATGAAGCTCTTTCATAGCTTTCAAAGTGTTTTCCTCGATTTTGAAGTTAAAACGGGCACTAAATCGTGCCGACCTCAAAAGACGAAGATAATCTTCCGAAAAGCGATGATAGGGATCTCCAACAGTTCGAATTACCCCCTGCTGAATATCTTCCTGTCCTCCTACATAATCGATGATTTGATTCGTTTCTGGATTGAGAAACAGAGCATTAATTGTAAAATCTCTTCGTTGAGCATCTTCTTTTGGGGATGTGAAGACTACAGACGAAGGATGTCGACCATCTAAATAGGGACCATCTGAACGAAAAGTAGTTACTTCATATTCTCCCTCATGTAATAAAACGCGAACAACCCCAAAATGTTTCCAGAGTGTGATTGAGTGGGGAAAACAACGATGGACTTCTTCTGGCATTGCATTTGTGGCAATATCGTAATCGATGGGCTTTCTTTTCATAATCAGGTCACGAACACATCCTCCTGCGAAATAAGCAATATAGCCCTTTTTGTGAAGGAGACTACATATTTTTCGTGCTCCTTTTTCTAAAAGTTGGTATTTATCTTTTTGGGGATTCATAATTTGTTTTAATTAAAGGTTTGATTTCTTGAATAAATCCATCCGACAAGAAACAGAACAAAAGCAGATATAGCGAAACTAAGTATTTGATATATTTCGGACGAGATATATTGAAAAACGAAGAAAGTTCGTAAGAGGGTAACGAATAAAACGCAAAAGCCAATCCAGCGGTATAAAGACTCTTGTAAAAGCATACCAAGGAAAATAATAGATGAGCCTGTAGCGAGCCAGTAGAAGATTAATACATTTTTAGGAAGACAGATGAAGGCAAAAGATAGGTGGATAATTGCCAGACTCCCTATAAACATGATACGAATAACAGTATCTGGGAGGTTTTTTTGAT
>OGCI01000174.1_pt1 | contig 82376 bp, 75 predicted proteins | sample 1570021 | NCBI WGS metagenome assembly OGCI01 (sample SAMN06264664, study PRJEB24512) | hot springs metagenome | isolation source: Hot spring water | place: South Africa: Tshipise | collected 2015-06-21
AAGGGTCCCGTGGGTTCGAATCCCACTCTCTCCGCCAGTACGTTTCCACCAAAATTCCAAAATGGTGCCAGGCACCATTTTGGGGACTGTGGCGGAGAAACGCGTTTCAACGCATCCCGTAGCGTTTTTCAAACGCGACGGCGCAAAGTTTTCCCACGATTTCGACAAGCCGCCACGACATGCGTTTAGCAAAATGGATGGCGCTCACATATCTCGGATAGGTTATAAGAAATTCGTTTTTCTTAATCCCTTTTAAAATCGCCGATGCCATCTTGTCCGGTGAAGTCGCAAGCCTTCTTCCAAGTCTCCGCACGGATTGGTCAAAGCCGACGATTTCAGCCGTGTCTATTATCCGCGTGTTTATGAAACCCGGACAGACAACGGAAGCTTTAATACCGTACCGGGAGAGTTCCCATCTCAGCGCTTCTGTCAGACCGACAACGCCGTATTTCGAGGCGACATAAGGAGATTGGAACGGAACGGTGAATATCCCCGCAGCGGAAGCTATATTTACGATGTGACCACTTCTCTTGGAGATCATTTCGTTTACGAACACCCTGATAACGTTAACGCATCCGAAAAGGTTTGTTTCAACTACCCATCTCCACTCATCGATGCTGATATCCTCGACCCGCGCCACGATCGCGACCCCAGCGCTGTTTATGATGATGTCTGGAAGCAGATTCCTGCTTTCAACTTCGTTTCGTATCTCTATGAGTTTCGTAAAATCCCTCACATCAGCAGAGAAACTTGCGCATGCGCAACCCATGCTTTCGGCGATTCTTTTAACTTCCGAAAGACCATCTTCATCCAAATCCAAAAGAACGAGATTTACGCCCTCCGCGGCTAACTGTATTGCTAAAGCCTTACCAATTCCGCTCGCCACGCCTGTTATCAAGACTGTTGAGCCATTGATGTCCGTCATGTTTGCTCCTCCCATTCGAAAAGCGAAAAACAAAGACCCTCCCAATGGATCAATTGTTCATGATGATTCTCGCAAAGAGGTTCGGCCCGCTGCTAATCTTATTTGTTAAACTTGTTCGAGTCGGTCTGCAAGCGTGAACTCGAAGCAAGCGCCGTCGTCGTTGTAAGCGCGAATTTCCCCGCCGTAAGTCCTCAAAATTCTCCGTACGGTTGCCAGGCCCAAACCAGTTCTTCCTTCTTCTAAACCGTAAAAAGGTTCAAATATCTTTTCAAGTTCATCAGGTTCTATTCCTGGACCGTTATCCCGAATGAGAAACTTCTTCAAAGTTCCGGGCTCGGCTTCCAAACGCCGTATAACTATTTCCCCATCATCGGGGGGAACGAACCTGACCGCGTTTGAAATGAGGTTTGAGAAGATTTGATGTATGTGTATCGGGTTTGCGTGAATGCTGCCGAGATCAGAATCAATCCTTATTCGGATTTTCCTTTCATCTATTATCGGTTTCAAATCCAGTAATATTCCTTCAAGAACTGTATCTATTTGGACTTCCTCAATAAGGGTGGTCGGTTCATCAGATTTTGCGATTTCGAGCAATTCGTCGATCATCTTTATTGCGCGCTCTGCACTGGAAACGATGATTTTCGAGGCTTCAATAGCCATGTCTTTCTTCTCAGGCGCGCTCGGATCATCACAGATCTTGATAAGAGTTTCCGCCGCTGTTCTGACTGTGGTTATAGGTGTGCGAAGGTCGTGGGATACTGCATGGGCGTAAAAGTCGAGTTCCTCGTTGACTCTCCTTAGTTTCTTTTCTTGTGCTACTCGTTCGCTGATATCTATGCCCAACCCGAAGAAATAGTCGAGCGATCCATCCTGCTTGAAGACCGGAATACCGCGCCATTCTACAATGAGTGTTCGCCCATCCTTTGCAATTACTCGGTTAACATTGCGCGTGGGTTTTCCTGAAGCGGTTAACTCATAGAAAACTTGGGCAAGCTTACCGCGGTCCTCCGGGGGCACGAATGTATTAAGGTAGTCACTTCTGCGGACTTCCTCCGCATCATATCCCAGTTCCCTTAGCATCGTCTCGTTCATCATTCTCGTTTTCCCGTCTGGGTCAATCGCGACAAAGAATACAGGCAATGAGTTGATTATCACCTGATTGATTCTTTTTTCTTCATTGAGCTCATTGATGATGAGATGCTCCTTACACTTTTCTTTTATCAACTCAAAGATTTTTTCAAGCCCTTTTCGTTTGGAACTCGTTCCCGCGAGCTCCTCGGGCGCAACGTAAAGCGGGTTTCTTTGAACTGTAAAACCAAAGGCAATGATTGGGTGAAGGGTAATGAGTTCGATTAGCAGCCACGAAGGCAGGGCAGAGCTGTCATAACAGCACATGGTAATACAACCGTTCCTCTTAAGAACAAGCTCTTTTCTGGCTTCGTATTTGCTCACATCCTGAGGTTCTAAACTGTCGAAGAGTGTCTGGCTCAGTTGGTCAGCAATTCTTAACGCGGTATAGCCTTGCGAAAACGCGTTTTCGGTTTCCTTGAGAAGAAACCCGAGGATTTCATCGGCGTTTAGGCCGCTTCCCCTGGATGAGATTTCGGAACGTGTCAGGACACTTACCTGGCCTCTTCTGATAGCTTCGGAGGTATCCGTTGAATTTTTGAGGCGCTCGATGATGCTTTGCGAGCTGCAGTCATCAGCTACGCAAATTATTTTCTCGTTTGAGGTCAAACCGGGTTTGGCAAAATCAAGTATGGCAGAGGAAAGCTCGCTTGCATCACTATATATTAGACAAAGATGGTCTCCTAGCTTAAGCTTTGAGATATCTCCGCCCACTTTTTCTCATCCTTGCGCTTCTTTGTGTTGTGATCTGTGGGGAAGGCTGAAGGAAAAAATGGTACCGCCGCCCCCCCTTGGCTCGTTCCAAATGTTACCGCCGTGCGCTTCAATAATATCACGCGCCACGTAAAGACCCAAGCCAAGACCTGGAGATGAGTGATGAAGCGGTTCCTCTATCTGATAGAAGCGCTCGAACACCCTGTTTCTCTTATCATCAGGTATCCCGACCCCCCGGTCGAGCACTGAGACTCGAATTTCCCCTGGATGGCTTTCAGTTTCAACCAAAATCTCTGTCTTTTCAGGCGAGAAATACGCGGCGTTCTCCAAAAGAATAATCAGAACTTCGAGAATCCTGTGAGGGTCAACCATGACTTTGGTTTTCGGTGGGATATTGACATTGAATTCATGCTTGAAACCTCTTGCCTTCATCTCCTGAACGGCGGTCTGCCCGATGTCAAACAAGTTAGACTCTTGAGGTTTAAGTGGCAACTTTCCGCTTTCAATACGCGAAACCTCGAGAAGTTCTTCACTGAGATGAGTCAGACGGTCAACCCCCTTGACGATTGTCTTGAGCATCTCTTCACGGTCATCTTCGCTTAGGCGTTGCCAGAGATTTTGAAGGCTTGCGGTATATCCTTTGATGACTGTTAAGGGATGGCGGATTTCATGGGAGGCAAGATCAATGAAGTTTCTCAAACTTTCCTCTCTGAGAAGTCGAGCGTATTCAGAGGATATTGCTTGAGCAAGCATTCCCATTATCTCTATTTCATCTCTTGCCCATCCGTGGGGATTGTTTCTGTAAGCGGCCAAGCATCCTCCGACTTCCCCATCGACTATCACGGGGAAGAGCAGACAAGAGCGGAAATCAAAGCGCTGTATTATAGGATCGCATGATGCGATTTCGCTTTCAGGGACATCGGAGATTGACATCGGCTCACGCGCATTTCTTCTGATGAACTCATAACACAGGGTGCTTTCTTTGCTGGGAATTGTCATCAAGCCCTCTTCTCCTGGTAGAGAGGAGAACACCGTGAGACGGTCTCCGATCAGGAGTTGAAATGTTACAAGGTCGCAGCCCATTATCTCCTCGGCAGTTTTTAAGATGAGTTCCATATTCTCAATGACGTCTGGTCCTAACTCGAGGTAGAGCCGGTTCAATCCCTCCCTTTGCTCCCTGATACGCTTGGTTTCAGTTATGTCCTCAGCGGTCACTATGTATCCAAGTTCAGAATTGTCTTTGTCGAGCAGAGTCAATGTTAGAAGTACGTCCATTACATTGCCCTTCTTCCCCACACACTTTGTCTCCAGCTTTTGCACTTCCTTCGTTGAGTAAAGATCTCTTTTTCCTACACCCACGGTTTCGTATTCAATTTCTGATGGGTAAAGCATGCTTACGCTTCTCCCAACGAGTTCTTCCTCTGAGTAACCGAGCATTTCGCATAGTTTCTTGTTGACTTTGATTATGACTCTCTCCGGGGAAGCATGATAGATTCCAACTGGAGCAGAGCGAAATATACTTGCAAGTTGTGAGTTCCTTATCTGAATTTCACTTTGCATTTCCTTTATCTGGGTGATGTCGAGCGCCATTTCAAATCTCACATCCCTGCCATCAAGTCACATGATAATGAGGTCAACAATGTAGTAATCCCGATTGAGAATCGGATTGTGATACTCCCAGTAGTAGGGTTGTCCAGGATTTTTGAGGATTATGTGATTCGTGCAAAAATCACATGGCGAGTCTCTGCCCTGGAACTCTTTGTAGCAAATTCCGCCTGTGGGGTCTTTGCCGAAACGTTCCTTCAACACTTTGTTGCAGTAGAGGATTTCGTAAGTAAAAGGGTCGCTTATATAGATGATTTCATTGATGCTTTCGAATATAGCAAAGATTTGGTCGAGCAGGCGGCTTGCCTTTCCAGCGTTATTTTCGGCATTGGTGATTTTTTTCTCACTGTCGGCAGGGTTCTCATTCTCTTTTGCCCGTTCTCGATCAGGGGCCAATAAAACCTCATTACTTTAAGTGTTCTATGATTTTCATACAAGCGCCTTTGTTGTGCTTATATCGGGCTACTTTATATTTCCCATTCACCTTTCAGGTTAATGCCTTGTATTTAGGGTAACTCAAAAATTAATATCGCACAATGCGCTCTGATGGTTTGGGTATGTCTTTTTAATCTTTTTAATTTACCCTTCAGGGATAGAATGCAACCGCCTTGAGCGACCCGCGTTTTCAATTTTGCGTGCTCAATTTATATAACGTAAACATTTGTGAAGAGGCGCAAGCCGAGAGTAGATTGACAGCCAACCGTGAAATCAACCTTTCGTTTAGAGAAACAGGCCAGAAAGCGATTTAGATTTTATTTCTAGATGGGAAAAAATCACGACCTCCAATTCAAAATCAAAAATTTCTTAAGTATTTACTTCCGCTTCGGGAAACGATGAGCAAACCCGAGCCGGACTGAGGGGGGTTCGCTATATCGTGCGGGGAGACGCTTTGCGGTAGCGCTTCTGGTACTCACAACAAAATCATCGCGAAAATGAAGTAGATTAAAACGCTTATCACGTCTTGAAGCGCGGTTGCTAAAGGTCCGCTGCCGAGCGCCGGGTCTCTCCCCAAAGCTTTGAGGGTTATGGGGATTAAGGAGGCGAGTACCGATGCGATTGTGCTTGCCGCAAATAAAGAAAGCCCGACGATAAGGGCTATTGTGTATGAGCGGCTTATCAAGAATGCTCCCGCCCACCCGAAAGCGCCGAGCATTATTCCGAGAATCAGGCCCACGATCAATTCTCTGAAGAGATATCCTGCGCTCTTTACCCGAGCGATCGCAAGCGATCGAACCGCGATAGCTTCCGCTTGCGTTCCCACAGAATCAGCTACGTAGGCGATTACCGGCACGAAGAAAGCAACGGCGACATTTTCCGACAGGGTGTGCTCGAACCTGCTTCCTATATAACCCAGCAAAAGACCGACAGCGGAGCCAAAGATTAGCCACGGGGCGCGGGAACTTACGACTTCCGTGTATCTTGATGTTGCAAGTTTTAAGATGTGTGAACCGCGCCCGCGCATACCGGATCCAATAAGCGCATCCTCAAGGTGCTCCTGGTGCATAATGTCAATTATCTTTCGCGATGTGATGGCTCCCAGGAAGGAGCCGCTGTGGTTGACCACAGGAACGCAGTTTACATCGTGTTCTATCGCCATGATTACGGCGGTCTCCTGGTCCGCGTTGGGATTAGCCGTCACTTTTGGTTTCTTCATAAGCTCGCTCATTTTCGAAGACAGTTGCGCCTCTGAGAAACTCGAAAGATCAACCATTCCTTCGAGTTCCCCATTCTCGCCTGTAACATAAACATACTGTATGTCATCCCAGGCGCTCTGGCGGACTAGCTCAAAAACATTTTCCAAGGTCTCTCCTTTACCTGCTGTCAAAACTTTTGTTGACATGATGCTGCCTATGGACTCATCAGGGTAGAAGTTATTTGTTTGTTGAGGCATCAGGACCCTCCCCGGACCGATTTAAGTCGCGATTCGCATTCAAGGGCTTCGTCGGTTCTTGAGGATACCAAAGGTTGCAAGACATTCATAGCGCAACTGTCGGGTGCTGGAGCGCCTGCCTTAATCAGTAAGAGGAAAGGCATGACTGACGTGCGGACCCTGTGGAAAGAAAAACCAAGCTCTTAAGATGCCGAGCAAGCCCGAGAATTGCACTCGAGAGCTAAGCTAACAGTATCTACATCTTGGATAATCAGTGGATGAGATTCTTCTTTTGTCGATGAAAGTACGGGATTTTTCGGCGAATCTTAGGTGAGCTCGCGATGGACATAATTGATATAAACCCGAAGAACAAAACGAGCGACGCGCCTGCGCCCAGGCCACATATGTTTGTCACCGTGAATCCTCCAAGAAGCTTGCCTTGCTGATTGTCGAGATTCTTAACCACCACGTCGTATTTACCTCTAGGTGCGCCTGAGAGATTAAGCCTGCATGTAATTTTTGTTTCCGATAAAATATTGACATCGTTGGCTTTGATGATTGTTCCACTTCGCTCGAGTTGGACGCTTGCTCCAGGGTAAAAGTTCGCGCCGTTTATATCTGCAATTTCAACGACGGTGTTTTCAACCCCGGTTTGAGGAACTATCGAGGCTACCGTCGGCTGGGAAACGGGTCCTATGAGGAAGGGTACCTCGTTGGAATCCCCGATGCTACCTTTTATTTTGACTGATACGCCCCCCGGTGGCGCGGAAGGAACCCTGCATTCTATCCTTTCATTTGTCCATGTGAAATAATCGCTTGCCTGAACGTTTCCAAACCAGACAGACGATGAACCCTGTGCCGCTCCAAATTCGCTCCCGTTTATCGAAACAACGGCGCCGGCAACAGCAGAGGGAGGCGAGATCGAAAATATCGTTGGAAGAACCTCGAAATTTGCAGGGTTGCTCGGGGTTCCCTCCCAGTCGTAAACGATGATTGGGCCGCTTTTGGCTCCCAGTGGAACTTTTGCCTCAATGCATTCGTTGGTAAACGTGACTTCCGATGCTTCGGTTGAGCCGAAGGTTACGCGCGCGTTTCGTCTTTTTGTCCCGAAGTTATTTCCGTTTATTGTCACCGTGGCTCCAATCGGAGCTGATTGCGGGTTCACAGAGGACAAAAATGGAGAGTCAGGAATAATGTCCCCAGTTGTCCAGGCTTCCCTTACATATCTTTTGACAAAGTCGTAACTTAAGTAAACAAAACCTCTGCTCAGCCCATTCCATGTTATCCCCCATGAGTTGACCATTTTGAAGCCTCCCCTGTGATCGGGGTCTGCTCCGGAAGGGTTGGCGTTATCGTCATATCCCGTTATGCAAACTGCATGCCCCCCGACGAAGGGGGAAGTCTCATTGTAGTCGTAGTACGGTCTCGGAAGATTCGCTCCGAAATCAGGGAAATCCGAATAAATAGGTATTCCCATAACGAGCATTTTTCCGCTCGCGATGAGCGCTTTGGCGTTTTCTATCGGGTTTGGGGGGTTATAAGGTCCGAACCACCACTGAATCCACAAATAACCCCACCCTTCCGGAATCCGGTAAGGTTTTGCGGCTTCAAGATCCGCAGCCGTGGGTTGAGTGGTCCAGTCTGAATCGTCATAGGGCATCTCTTCTATGTCGACATCCCCCTTGGTCTCCATCAGATAGAACGCGCTGGAAATGAAAGCCCCGAGATCGAATCCGCCGTTTATTTGGTTATACACAAACGAAGGGCTGAACTGATACCAGGGATTGGACAAATCCCAACTGGTATGCTCTTGTTTCTCGAGCCATGTCTTGTAGTAGTAACTTGTAGCCCAACCAACACAGCTCCCCTGTCTCCCTTGGTCCCCGACAGGTGGAAGGTCCGCTGATAAATCAACGCTTGAGGGAAGGGCTTTCAACGCTTTCGGCGCGACTAACCTGGGATAATCTCCCGGAGGGGTAGGTTGATACCCTAAATAGTGCGTACCGTCTCCTTTTACAGAAGTGAGACTTGATGAAGGACTCGGCACCTTTATCTTGGCATTTAGCGGGTCGGCGCTTTCAGCGCCCGCTTTCGGAGGAAGCGCGGTTAACGAGGCGAGAAGCAGAGAAAAAAGCAAAAGTAGCATGAGTTCAATCGCTAGAATTCGGAGCATGGAGCTTTGAACAGCGTGATTTGTTCTGATTCTCTCTTTGCCCATGGAAAGCCTCCCCATATCGGATCTCGTCTTCTCGGAAATGTTTGGTGATTATCTCTCATTATGCGCTGTTGCTCAAGTTATTTATGAAGTCGTTGCGCCTTTGTTTTAGAGAATCTTTTGGCTCCGTGCTCGATTTTCATCTAATTATCACGGCGAAAACCATCTTCAAAAAGCAAGGCTGCTGTGTTTCTGATGATTTATGTCAAAAACCGGGGCGGGCATGTAGGGCAGTGCTACGGGGAGTGTAACCCACCTAGAAAGCCCATATCCCCGCTTGCTCTGTTTTCTGGACTCCCCTTCGGTCACGTTACCTGGTTGTTAGCAATTTCCTGAATCAACTACTTGCATTTTCATGTGCCTATATAATGCTCTTTGGATACATGTCACTAAGGGATGGAAGTCTGACTGATAGACGGAGCTGCCATCATGACTGAAGGAGAAACATTGGGCGCGGCATATAAATAAGACTAAAAGATTGAATAGCCCACCGCCGGTCTCTGCCTGCTCGCAAATATTGTCTTTTGATGTCCGGGCGTTTTTCTTGGTATAGGGTTCATGAACTTAAGTTCCACTCGTGCATCAGCTTGGAACAAGTATGTTTCTGGGCGGGCATTTGATAAGAAATTCGACAATTTTGCCGTGTTCAAACCTCGCTCTTTCTTGCGTATATTGTGTTGATTCTCATGAAAAACCATAATGGCTACCAGATGTTGCGCTCCGCGGTGGGTTTGGAGGAATTTGCTTGTACTATTTGACAAAAGGCTTTGGCGTGTTAAAATTATAAGAACGGTGATTTAGAAAGCCGTTATTTTTTTGCTCCAAAACATATATCCCCATGCATGAATCCCGCCTTTGATACCTTGATCAGTCGGGCGAAATCACCCAAATGGGGGATGAGATTCTCATACTTAATGCAAGTCCTTTTTCCCATTATGAGGTATTTCTGATTGCCTTTCCGGGGACGAATCAAGAAGTGAGAGCCGAGGCAAGTATTATTAGACCTCATAGGTCTTGCCTCCTCTTCGTCCTCGGATCTCGTCTGAAGCGAAGGGCTTGCCGAAATAGGCTCAGAAAATTTTCCCCAGGTGGGGTAGGAGGAAGCGTACCTGCATCAAACCTCAGCACCGCCTACCCGCCCGCCTATCCCACCTGCCCTCCCCTAAAACTCGAAAAATACTCGGTTTGCCCAGTGCAGCTATTTCGGTTATTGGGCTTTGTGCACCTTAATGAAGATTTCATAACAGAGCGGGAAACCCGTTTCCTGGAAAAAATCCCTCATCGCTCTTATTTCTGATGGCAGGAAGTTGTTGTCGCCGCCGGCGCTCACACGGGGAAATTTTTCAGATTGAGGCAGCAGTGGTCCTTCATGTTTCGAGCTCTACCCAGTATCTCGAGAGCTATATTCTTGACCTGAAGGGGGTCGCCGAATTGTCTGTGCTCGTTGGTCACGACGGCTGAAGCTATCCTCACGGTTTTTCCCTGTTTTCTTCTCTGTTGGGTAGCTATTTCAGGACATAGCTTGCCGAGGACGGTGTCAAACCTGCTCGTTACCTCTTGAAAAATCTGACTGACTCGCACCGGCACGGTCAAAACAACGAAATCATCCTCACCGATGTACCCCGCAAATTCCTCACTCTCTATTGTGACATCGCAGAGGATCTCAGCGAGCGCCCTAATTAATTCGTTGCCTACCTCTATTCCGTATTTTTCGTTGACTACGCGCAGATTTGATATATCAAAATACATGAAGGCAAAGAACCTGCTTCTCTTTTGTATTCGTCTCCGCGTCTCGTCGTAAACTTGCGCTTTCCCCGGGATTCTTGTCAGGGGGTCAACAGGCATGCTGCTTTCTAATCTCGAGAGGAGATTTTTTATCCGCGCGAAAAGTTCGTTCGAGTCGATTGGCTTTTGGATGTAATCGTCGGCGCCGATCTCGAATCCTTTGAGGATGTGATCGGTTTTTCCGAGCCCGGTAATTACTATGACGGGAATGAATTTGGTCGGCGAAGCGCTTTTAAACTGTCTGAGGATTTCCCACCCATCCATGTCTGGTAGCATTATATCGAGGAGTATTATGTCCGGCTCGTTGACAAGCGCTGAGGCAAGACCGGTCTCACCGTCAGGAGCTACGATGACTTCGTAACCCTCAAGCTCGAGACTGACCTTGATTGTTTCAGCGATCGAATATTCGTCTTCGATCAGAAGGACTTTATTCCTTTGCATCGTTTTTCATTCGATTTTGCTTTCGTTTGGTGGAAAACACACTGCTCAAAGCTTGGCACAATAACAAATTTTACACCTGCACTAATATTGCCGCTAACCAGGAAAAATGACGGGGCGGTCGTGGACTCTTTGTCGATGTCCGGATAATTGATACCCCGGATGTTGCTTGGGTTATAAGAAAGGCGCTCATTTAAATCAGACCTGCCCGTGAGAGTAACGCGCTGTCGGAGAGAATGTCTCTGATCGGTCCGTCGGCGATGATTCGACCGGATAGAAGAATGACGGCGCGGTCGCAGATTTGCGCTGCCATATCGAGGTCGTGCGTCACCACAAGTTTTGTCCCTTTGAGCGTTTTAATCAATTCGGAGATTTCTCTTCTTCCCCTCGGGTCAAGGTTTGCGCCTGGTTCGTCCAGGACAAGGATTTCGGGTTCCATTGCCAGTACGGTGGCTATTGAAACGCGTTTCTTTTCACCAAGGCTCAAATGGTGTGGGGACCTATCCTCCGATCCAGACATTCCTACCCATTCGAGCGCCCTCTTTACGGAAAACTCGACAAGGTCTGGGGATATGCCCATATTCAGCGGACCAAATGCCACGTCCTCTTTAACCGTGGAAGAAAACAACTGGTCGTCCGGGTCTTGGAATACGAGCCCCACCAGGCGCCGTATTTTTCGGATGTTCTGCTTGTTGACTTCAAGCCCGTGAATTTCAACCCTGCCCTTTCCTTTCAGTATGCCGTTGAGATGGAGCGTAAGCGTTGATTTTCCAGCTCCATTCGGTCCCATAAGCGCAACTGATTCCCCTTTCCTCACGGTCAGGTTTATCTCCTGGAGGGCCAAAGTCCCGTCGGGGTATACGTAACTCAAGTTCTCCACTCTTATTGCGATCTCACTTTTAAGAGATATTATTTCCAAATTCTCTCCAATTGCGATTTTTCAAGTGTGCCCTTTCGAGCATGAAACATCAGCGTTTTGTCTAATTGCGCTCGCGCATAACAAAGTGTCGAACATTGATGATACTGGTAGTCAAGTAAGCGGGCAAGTTGAAAACTTCATTACCAGAGCAGGCTAATTCTTGCGGAAACTGCCGTAAGCGTAATGAGAGTAAGAAAAACTACGTCCGCGCTTTTCATTTTTCGGTCGTGATAGCGCGGGAATGTTCCCTCAAATCCTCTCGAGCACATCGCCTGATAGACCCTTTCTCCTCTCATGTGACTTCTGATGAAAAGCGAGGCAATCATTTGTCCTATGGTTTTTGCCTGCCAAATCCATCTTCCCCGGAAGTTTCTCGAATCTCTCGCTCTTTTCATGCGCTCCGCTTCGTCGACAATGATGAAAACGTATCTGTACATAAAGGAAGCCACTGTGGTAAAGAAACTTGGGACCTTTAGTCTTTCAAGCGCGCGCATCAGATCGGGGAAGGGTGTTGTTGACGAAAGAAGGATCAAAGCGATGATCGAGATAAGTGATTTTACGCTCACGTTCCAGACTGTGATAAGACCCTCTTTCGAAACCTTGAGAAAACCTAACTCTAAGATGGTCATACCCTCTTTCGTAAACGGTGTGACCAAGGCCACGATAAGGATGAAAGGAAAGACCACGAGGGCTCTTGATATGATATGAGAAGCCGGGACTCTGGAGGCAGTTGCGACGATAAATACGATCCCCGCGTAAACGACAAAACACCACCATGCTTCTGGAGGCGTTGAGACGCAAATCACAATTAATGCGAAAAGTGCAAGCGCCTTTGCTCGCGGCTCAATAGAGTGAACCGGGCTTTCAAGCCTGCTGTATTTGTCTATATAGTCATGTTTCATCAGCGCTTGTTGTCTTGGAGCGTTTTGCCAGTTTCCTTAAGGCTAAGGGTATCACACCTATCATGACCGCCACCACGGCCGTTATTATCACACCTATCAGTCCCGAGAGGCTTGTCGCGAATTTTTCGTTCTTGACTTTAGGGAATTGATAGTCAGGGATCGGTGAGTGCTTCCAGGCCGGCTCTGTCTCTTCAGCCTTATTCAGGAAACCCTTGTCATCCGCGACGCGCTCCAGACCATCAGGGCTTTCGCTTGCGTAAGGCGAAATGAATATCCCAAGTATTAGCGCGACCGCAAAGGAGGCTACTATGAAGGCTCCAAGGCTGATTTTCATCTTTCTTGACATCGTAGGTCCTCCAGACAATCAACTCACCCCCTCGCCTGCGTAGGGAAGCGATGGCGCTCCTGTGAAAGATGCCACAAGATCAGGTCTCAGTTGTAGGACGATTGCCACAACGACCGTGGTTATCAGGGCTTCTCCGATGCCGATAATGCTGTGAACACCGACCATAGCAGGGAAGACGACCTTAAACGGTACCGTGCCGGAGAAGGCGAGCTCAATGGAGCAAGCCGCAGAGGCTACCACGACGGAAAACCAGGCAAAGAACGCTGACGAAAAAAGAAGCGACCTTCTTTCCCCGAATCGGCTTAGCGCTTTCTTCGCAAGTATTAAGAGGTAATAGGACAGAAAACCGCCTATTATCCCCATGTTGAAGATGTTCGCGCCGAGGGCGGTCAGGCCACCGTCGGCGAAAAACAGGCACTGAACAAGGAGCACCACTGACATCACGAGGAATCCCGAGAAGGGTCCGAGAAGGACCATCGCGAGAACCGCCCCGAGGAAATGACCGCTCGTCCCCCCCGCCACAGGGAAATTAAGCATTTGAGCGGCGAAGATAAACGCCGCCGTAATGCCGAGAATGGGAATTTTTTTCTCGTCGAGCTCTTCCCTCGCTTTGTAAAGAGCATAGCCCAAAGTACCCGTGGATGCTACGTAGGTGACTATGGAATTCTTTGGATCAAGAAAACCATCGGGTATATGCATTATTCTCGCCTCCTTCAAAATAAAAAACAAAAAACCACGAATGTCCGGTTTCATTCCGGATTCAGACCATCGTGGTCAAGTATGCTTCCCTTATTCTACTTTTTAACTCGTTTGTCTTTTCGACTCATCGGGTCTTCTTGACCCAGTAATTTTTACCATACGTAATCTGGGATGGCAAGCGTTCGCGTCAAGACTAATGCAGGTGCGTATACCGCGCTTTTCTTGAAGTGTGAATAGAAGCTAACTCTGGTTGGACGATTGCTTCACACAAACCAAAAACAGCCCCCCGGAAGAAAGAGAGTTAAGCGCTTTTTTGGGCCAAATTAGTCTTGTTTACGCAGGAATATCTCGTGACCTACTAAATCCACTCGCTCTATTTTCGCGGTGATGAGCCTTTGCTCGCCGAAAAGGTCAGTGAGGAGTATTTTTTCGCCTTCAGGGTGGAGAGTCACCACGTTCTCCATGATGACTTCTTTCTCACCGTCTTTGACTACGAAAACTATTGCCTCACACATCTTGCGATTCCTCCCCTTCGACCGGTAGCCCGTAATGTTCCCTGACCATGTTGATCGCCTCTCTTATAAGCTGCTGCAGGGGTTTTTTAACGGTTCCAAGGATATCAATTGGCGGGTTTGATAAAGGAAGAAGAATCTTCCTTGCCCGAGAGGAAGCGATGGCTGTCGCGATTGATGGGGTTACCTCGCCCATCATTGAGTTGGGAACCACAATTGACAGTGAGCCCATCACAATTTCCGCTTCGTTGATTGAAACCGCTATTGCGTTCTCGCCCGTTGCTCCGCGCGTGGCTTTAGCCTTCATCATATTTCCCGTGGCTATCGCGTTCGTTCCCAGCGCAATTATCTCGGCTTCCTCGGGAAGTGATTGCCGCAGCAGTAGAACGATCTGAGTGCCAATGCTTCCGCCCATGCCGTCAACTACAGCGATGATCAATTGCTGCCTCCTTCGTACGGTTTTCGGGCACCGGTCGACTCGAGGTAACCCTGAGCATTCATGGCTGCCTGCGCGCCTTCCGCAGCGGCGCATATGACCTGTTTTCGGCTGCCCGACCTTACGTCCCCCGCGGCGAAAACACCAGGTGCTGTCGTTTCGAGTCTGTCATTGGTCTTGACATAACCGTTTTCGTCAAGATCCACTTCCGCGGGCAGAAAACCTGTATTGGGCACGTTTCCCACGTAAAGAAAGACTCCGGAGACCGGTAATTCTTGCTTCTCGCCGGTAAGATTGTTGAGGATGACGGCGGAGCTCAGGGTTTTCTCTCCTCTCAATTCCACAAGCTCGCTGTTGAAGAGAAACTCTATCTTCGGGTTTGCCCGAGCCCGCTCTTCCAGGTACTCGGATGCGCGCAGTTCCGACCTTCTGTGAACCACTGTTACCTTGCTTGCGAATGAGGCGAGGTGGAGGCTTTCCTCAATCGCGGCATCGCCTCCTCCAACCACAATTATTTCGCGGTCGCGGAAGAAAGGGGCGTCACAGGTGGCGCAGTAAGATACCCCGCGACCGGTAAACTCAGTTTCTCCCGGAATTCCGAGCTTTTTGGGAGATCGTCCAGCGGTTATTATTGCAGACCTTGCCTCAAATGATTTTGCACCCGAAACCGCTATTTTTTTATCACCTTCAATGAGGAGCTGTTCAACACCCTGAAAACTGAGTATCTCAAGACCGAATTTCTCCGCCTGCTCTTTCATCCTCTCCATTAAAGTGGCGCCTTCTATACCGTCCGGGAATCCTGGATAGTTTTCGATCAAAGGTGAGAGCATAGCCTGTCCGCCAACAGTCTGCTGCTCTAACAGCATGGCTTTAATTCTAGCGCGGCAAAGATAAATGCCCGCAGTGAGTCCCGCGGGTCCACCGCCAATTATCAGAACGTCCGTCAAAGAAAGACCCCCTTTTCGATTAAGACCCGGAACGCTTTGAATCATTTTAACATCTATGCCGTGATGGGGCGCGCGGGAACGTATGCCTTTTGCGCGCGGGAGAAAAGGGCTTGTATGTACCGGCAGAATGTTTGCGTCAAAACGTCTGGCACGTCTTGAGCGGGTTGAGCCGCTTCAAAGACATGAGTAACAGCCGGCGTGCCCGATGAACGGTCGGTCCATACCTTAGCCATCGAGTTGATTTTTTGGAGGTTTTGGTGGTTTCAAAATTTTTTCCTTACGACCCTTTTAAATCTGCGTAAGACGCCTTCGAAAGATAGTCTTATTCTTGAGATTTTGAACGCGAACCTGGCCGGGTGCGCTGTTTTATAATTTTTATGGTTCTTATGGTGGGAATAACAATATGCTCGATAGGTATTTATCAATTCTTAAGAAAAAGAGTTACGCGCTTCATTGGCTGAGTGCCTCGGTGGGCTCGGGTCTTGAGAACGTTTCTCATTTTAGCGAGGAAGAGCTGTGGGAGGCTCATAGAGAGGGCATGATGAGGCTCGAGCGGCTGAAAAAATCCTCGACTGAGGAAAAGCTCGAGGAGCCCGGCGGTCTAAGCCTGCTTGATGTAAAGGTGGAACTTTCAAAAAGGATGCTCTCATCATGTCGTTTCTGTGAGCGTCGCTGCGGCGTGGATAGGACCGCCGGCGAGAAAGGGTACTGCAAGGTGGCGGCTGTCTCCCGTTACAGTTCCGATTTTCTCCATATGGGAGAGGAAATCGAACTTGTCCCGAGCCACACAATCTTTTTCTCTGGCTGCACTTTTCACTGCGTCTATTGCCAGAACTGGGATATAGCTATGCATCCTGAATCGGGGAGGATCGCTGAGCCGTCAATGCTTTCAGCGGTGTTGATCGAGGGTATGTCGCAGGGATCGAGGAACGCAAACTTCGTTGGCGGGAATCCGGACCCTAATCTACACACCATACTTGAAACCGTGAAACTTGCGGGTTACCACGCGAGATTCCTTCCGATGGTATGGAACTCCAACATGTTCACCTCTCTTGAGGCGATGGACTTGCTTGACGGCGTCATGGACATATACTTGGGGGATTTCAGGTACGGGAATGACGAGTGCGCCAATAAATACTCTGACGTTCAGGGATACTTTGAGGTTGTTTCGAGGAATTTCATGCTTGCCTATGAAAGAGCGGAAGTCATGTTAAGGCATCTTGTCATTCCAAACCATCTCCAGTGCTGCACTTTTCCCATAATGAAGTGGGTGAAGGAAAACATCCCAGACGTTTACTTCAATCTCATGTTTCAGTACAGACCCGAGTACAAAGCGCCTCTTTTCCCGGAGATAGACCGACGGCTTACATCAGAGGAGATAAGGGCGGCAGTGGAAATGGGGAAAGAACTCGGGATAAGGATGATGTGAAGCTATTTTTTCTCCGATTCGGTGTAGATTTTCACTTTCACGCTTTTTACGCCCATGTCTTTGAAAAGCTGTATGATGGATTTCTCCTGTTTGAGGGTAAAGGGATTTACCTCCCTTCTCCTGACCTCTTCCATGGGGATGTTGACATCGAATTCGACATGCGAGTTTTTCACGACCTGCGAGATTCTATAATGCGCGCGATGTCCGGGTAGATACTGCACGAGCATTATTATGAAAACGACCAATGCCACAAGAAGGAGACTTATTATGTAAACGATAAGGCTTATCCTGATTCGTTCTTTCCCCTCCCGGCGCGCAGTTTCCGAATAAGCAACATCTTCTTCCCCTCTTTCGGTAATCATTTGAATACCCCCTTTCTGACTATTGTTGGGCGCCGGATAGCTGATAGTCCCTCGTGAAATCTTTTCACGGGTGGCTTTTATGTGCTTTATTCTTTTTATTTCTTGATTTCTATGTCGAACATGTTTCAGCCTTTCGGGCTGATAAACCAAATTTGCAAGACTAATAATAATTTTTTTCCGGGGTATTTATAAGCCTGGTTTCGGGTTCGTTTTGATAAACGGTCGAGTTCGGATTGTAAAAGTTATGTTAAAAGAAGATTACCGGGAACACATCCGAATTATTTTGGTCTAATAATTAAGTGAGAAAGGGCAACATAGAGCCGATTCTGAGCGCCGAAGACGATAGGAAGAGGTGTGTTAGAATCAATTTGCCCATTGCCCAAATATCATCAAAGAAAAGGCGGGTGATTTGAGGCATGGATGATTTTACTTCCGGCGAAAAGTACGACAGTCAGACTCCGCGGGCCTACGGGTCTGGCGCCGGGGAATTTTATCCGGGTTCAACGGGGAGCGTTAAGCCGTCGCCTCCTGGAGCCCGGGGCTCGAGCCCGGTCCCGCCGCTCTCCACGGGCTCTTACGCGGGAGAGGGATTTACAGGCGGTCCTTCGGGCTTTCCCGGGGCAAGCGGCAAGCGCCAAGGGCGGTGGAGGTCATTTGCGATGTCTTTTGTCGCGGGGATTGTGGGCGCGCTTCTGGTGCTTTTGTTGTTTCCCTGGGCGTTCGGGGTTAACCCCGCTGACATAATCACTGGACGGCTTCGGAAAGCTTCATCCGGCGGGAGTTTAGTGGAGTCGGAAAAAACGGTGAAGGTTGTTAGTCCGGCGGGCGGTCAGATGACGGTTGCCGAGATCGCGAAAAAGATAACGCCGTCTATCGTGCATATCGACACAAAGAAAGTTCAGAGTTCCATTTTCGGTTTCGAACTCGGCGTCCAGGAAGGAACTGGTTCCGGCGTGATATACGATTCAAATGGATACATCCTTACCAACCACCACGTGGTCGGGGATGCTACCGAGATTAAAGTTACTCTGGCGAGCGGAGAAGAACTTGATGGCAGGAAAATAGGGTCTGACAGAGATAATGACATAGCGGTTGTGAAAGTGGACAGGTCAAATCTTCCTGCGCTCGATATAGGAGATTCGGACAGTCTTATAGTGGGGGAACTGGCTGTAGCGGTTGGAAGTCCTTTCGGGTTTGAACAGAGCGTTACGAGTGGCATAATAAGCGCGTTGCACAGGAATGTTTCAGTGACCGTTGACACTGGCGAAACGATAGTGCTCACGGATTTAATCCAGACTGACGCGGCGATAAACCCGGGGAACAGCGGAGGGGCTCTTTGCGACTCGAATGCGAAGTTAATTGGGATAAATACATTGATCGCCTCGCAGTCCGGGGGGTCTGAGGGCGTTGGTTTCGCGATACCGATTAAGACAGCGAAGAGGATAGCCGACGATATCATCGCGGGGCGCCCGATTTCCCACCCATACATTGGCATAACCGGTCAAACCGTGAGCGAGGAAATAGCGAAAAAGTATGAGCTCCCCACGACAAGCGGAGCATATGTGACATCGGTATTCCCGGGGGGACCCGCGGACAAGGCTGGAATAGTTCAAGGGGATATTATCGTGGGGGTTGACGGCAAGCAGATAAAATCAATGGATGACCTTATTGCCGAAATACGAAAGAGAAATGTTGGCGACTCCATGCTTGTTGAGTTCTACTCCGGTAAAAACAGGAAGAGCGCCCGGGTAAAACTTGAGGAAAAACCAAGAACGCTTGAATGAATTTAAACCGCGCCAGTTTTGACAGCGAGAATCATAGCCGAGGAGAAAGGCGCGCCTGGTCCGCCGCTTGAATCTTGACTGATTATTGTTAAAAGGTTGAATGCTTGGGAATCCTGACTGATACGGAAAACGCATGAGAGACGTAATAATTGATCTCATCGAGAAAGCCATAGGGGAGGCGAAAAGTAGAGGGATTCTTCCCAATGTGCCCGTTGCGAACATAGAACTTGAGCGACCGAAAAGGAAGGAGCACGGCGATTGGGCAACCAACATCGCTTTACTGGTTGCCTCACGCGCCAGTAGGCCCGCGCGGGAAATCGCTGAAGCGATTGTTGAATGCATGGAAAAAGAATCACAAATCCTTACTCAAATAGATGTGGCTGGTCCAGGTTTCATAAACTTTCGATTGAGCCCCCGTTTCATAAGACGTGTTCTTTTCGAGATTCATCAAAAGGGTTCGGATTTTGGAAAGTCATCGATCGGTGGAGGTCGGAGGGTTCAGGTTGAGTTTGTGAGCGCAAATCCTGTGGGTCCGCTCCACGTGGGTCACGGCAGATGGGCGGCTCTCGGTGACGCTCTCGCTAATGTTATGGGTTATGCGGGCTACAAAGTTGAACGCGAGTTTTATATCAACGATTACGGCAGCCAGATGGAGAAGTTCGGGCGCTCGATCTGCTCCCGTTACCTGGAGCTGGTCGGGAAAGAGTATCGTTTTCCGGAAGACGGATATGCCGGTGAGTATATAAAGGATATCGCAAAAAGAATATACGAAGAACACGGCGACGCTCTTGCGCATCTGGATGAAAGGCAATTAGTTGACAGACTCATTGAAATGGAATACCCGCGGATGCTTGAGAGCATTAAAGGAACACTAAAAAGGATGGGTGTGGAGTTTGACGTTTGGTTCAGCGAGCGGGAGTTATATCGGAGGGGCGATGTTGATGAGACTCTGAGTATGCTCGAAGAGAAGGGGGAGGCTTACTGGCATGAGGGCGCACTCTGGCTTAAGACTTCCTCTTACGGGGACGAAAAGGACAGGGTTCTCATAAGAAGTAATGGGGAGCCAACCTACTTCGCCTCTGATGTAGCCTATCATCGCGACAAGATGGAGCGCGGATTCGATCTTGTTATCAACATCTGGGGGGCTGACCACCACGGCTATGTCCCTCGTATGAAAGCTGGGATGAAGGCTTTGGGATACGACCCATCAGCTCTTGAGGTTATATTGGGACAGCTCGTCAAACTTTACAGAGGAGGGGAGCCTGTGACGATGTCGAAAAGGACGGGCGAAATCATTACCCTTGATGAGCTACTTGACGAGGTCGGCGTTGACGCGAGCAGATATTTCTTCCTGCAGCGCTCGAGCGACTCACATTTGGATTTTGACATAGACCTCGCAAAGAAGGAATCGCCTGAAAACCCTGTATTCTACGTTCAGTACGCGCACGCAAGAATCTGCAGCATTTTGAGGTACGCGAAAGAGGTTGGGGCTGACGATTCTGTTCCAACGGAAGAGGAATTGGATTTGCTGAGCACCGAACCGGAGATGGACCTTTGTAAAAAACTCGGGGAGCTCGAAGATGTTGTTGAGTTTTGCGCGGAGAAAAGGGCGCCCCACAGACTTACCGGGTACGCTGAAGAGCTTGCCGCTTTGTTTCATGCTTTTTACAGAGATTGCAGGGTAATCAGCGATGACGCGGCGCTAACAAGAGCCAGAATTTTTGCGGTTAAAGGGGTCAAACAGGTTTTGATGACGGTGCTGGGCATGCTCGGCGTCAGCGCTCCAGAGGAAATGTGAGGAAGATGCGCTTCGGTTATCACGTGAGGGTTAAAGAGAAGCTTGCCACCGCGTTGGATGAAGGCTCGACCGCCGGCTGCGATACCATCCAGATTTTTCCTGGTCCTCCTCAGCAGTGGGGAACACCGAATGTCAGTCGTGAGGATATTGAAGAGTTCAGGTCCCGAAAGGAAGAAACAAAGATAGATCCGGTGACAATCCACTCGATATATCTCGTAAATCTGGCTGCTCCTGATGAATCAATATACAGAAGGTCAATAGGGTCTCTGGTTAGCGCTCTTAAGAGGGCGGATGAAATAGGAGCTTACGCGGTCGTAACGCATATCGGAAACCACAAAGGTAAGGGTGAGGTTTACGGAATTGAGAGGATTGCCTCCGCTGTGACATCTGTATTTGAGAAGTTCAAAGGAGAAGCAATGCTCCTTTTGGAGACAACCGCCGGCTCAGGGACTTCCATAGGGCACACTTTCGAGCAATTTGGAAGCGTGTTTTCAAGCGCGGGTTTTCCCGAAAAACTTGGTTTTTGCCTGGACACATGTCACGTTTACGCGGCGGGTTACGATGTTTCATCTGTCGAGGGACTCGAAAAGACATTGGGTGATATAGATAAGAATATGGGACTGGAAAGGCTCAAACTGCTGCATCTTAACGACTCCCTTGGTGGTCTCGGCTCCCGAGTTGACCGGCACGCTCACATCGGTGAGGGGAAAATTGGTCTGGATGGGTTCCGGAATATTGTCAACCATCCTCTTTTAAAAGAACTGCCGGCTATCTGCGAGGTGCCCTACGAATCTAACGGCGGAAAGGACATTGCCCTGCTCCGCTCGCTTGAGAACAAGTAGCCTTCTCTCGCTTAGAAGTTCTTCAAGGGAAAATCAGTTGAATTCGTTTGGTGGTCAATTTTTCATGGCGTTGAGTTGCGCAAGCGCAGGATTTCGGAAGGATTTTTTCCCCGAAAGAACAGAAGAGGAAAAATTTAGCTGGTGAAAACCGGAAAGACCTCACCTCATTTCATCAAAGCATTACCTATTCTTCCTCCGAAACACTCATTTCGTGGATTTCGGATAGCCTCTCTAAAGCCGCCTCGCAATTGACAAAAGCGGTTTTGAGGGCGGAGGCGACATCCTCCAGTCTTACGGACACGACTGGCATCCCCCTGTTTTTGGTGATGTTCGCCCAGTGTTCGGCTGCTCTGGCTTCGTTCTTGATCCGTTCGGACATGCTTCTTAGTGCTGTCTTGTAAGGCACGAAATCAGGTTTGCCCATGTGCACTGCACACACCTCCGGTACCATGCTGGTGGAAGCTCTTGACCCACTTACAAACTGATGCGGGGTTCCTTCTAGTTACCTTATACTGTAAAGGAAGGCAGTTCCCTGCTATTATTCTATAAATATAGGGTTGAGGTTTGCTTTTCAGAATTAGGAAATTTTCGATTTTCACCAGTGGGAGGGCTTTTTGGACTACTTCGAATATAAGAATGGGGTCTTATATTGCGAGGATCTTAGAGTCTCGTCTATCGCCGAAAAGGTGGGAACCCCCTTTTATCTGTATAGCCATAACACGTTGAGGCGTCATTACCGCGTACTCGATGAGGCTTTTAGCGAAGTCCCGCATATCATTTGTTTCTCCGTGAAGGCAAACAGCAATGTCGCGATTCTGAAAGCGCTTGCCAACGAGGGCGCGGGCGCTGATGTTGTCTCTGGCGGCGAAATTTTCAGGGCTTTGAGGGCGGGAATTGAGCCCTCGAAAATCGTTTTCGCCGGGCTCGGCAAGACTGTCTCGGAGATTGAATACGCGCTTCGGGAAAAGATTTTGATGATAAACGTGGAATCAAGTGATGAGCTCATGCTCATAAACGAGCTCGCGCAAAAGATGGGCGTTGTGGCGCCGATCGCTTTAAGGGTGAATCCCGATATTGATCCGCAAACTCACCCCCGCATCGCGACAGGCTTGAAGGAGAGTAAGTTTGGAATACCACTTGCTCAAGCGATGGCCGAATATGAGGTGGCAAGCAAGCTTCCGGGAGTAAATCCAATAGGAGTTCATCAGCATATAGGTTCCCAAATACTCCAACCTGGACCTTTTGAGGAAAGCCTTAAGAAAATAACAAACCTGTTCAACAGTCTGAGGGTTTTGAACGTGGATATACGCTACATAAACATCGGCGGGGGCTTTGGGATTCAATATACCGAGGAAGAACCGCTCGGTCCGGACAGATTCGCCGAAGCCATCATTCCCATCGTGAGGGAAAGCGGTTGCACGATCATACTCGAGATAGGCAGGATGATTTGCGGTAATTCCGGTATCCTGGTTACCAGAGTCTTATACAACAAGTCAAGCGGTAGCAAAAGGTTCGTTGTCGTTGATGCTGGAATGAATGATTTGCTGAGGCCGAGCTTGTACGGGGCGGAGCACAGGATTGAGCCCGTGGTAATTCGTCAAGGGGCTCCTGTTGTGGAAGTTGATGTCGTAGGTCCAATATGCGAGTCCGGGGATTTTCTTGCAAAGAACAGAAAACTGCCGAAGGTCGAGCAGGGCGACTTACTTGCCGTGTTCACCGCAGGCGCCTACGGTTTCACCATGGCTTCGAACTATAACTCTCGCCCCAAGCCTGCGGAAGTTTTCGTATCAGGGGACAAAGCGTTTCTAATAAGAAAAAGGGAAACATACGAGGATTTGGTGCGCGGTGAGGCGGTTCCCCGGGATCTCGAACCGGCGTGATTTTGTGCGCTGACACTGTGCCTGATTTCACATGTTTGCAGTTAACGGTCAATAGCTCTAAAATCGCACATCATTTACAGTGACCCCAAGCCTCTTCCCGCTTAGGCTTTCAATTATAGGAATCAGGCCGGGCGGAGTATTTTAACAGTTTGTTTTCTGGTTCACTGTGTTCATGACGGACAAAACCTCTGTACTTGTCGTTACGGGCTACTTTGTAAGGGAGGTTTTTCATGAGCGGCGCTGTTGTCTCTATTGTGAGGATTGGCGATGACTTAAGGAGCGCTGCACGGAGGGTTCTCGATAGCGGCGGAGTTTCCGAACTCATAAGATCCAGACCCCAGGAGGTATATATCAAGGTCAACGCGGTGGATTTTAAGCCTTATTCCTTCACCAGCCCGGAGGTCGTTTCGGAGGTTATTGATTACTGCCATGAGCACGGCGCGAAAAAGATATTCATAATGGATAACTCCACACAGGGAAATATCACGAGACTTGTGTTTGAGATAAGCGGTTTTACAAGGCTTGCGGATTCAAAGCGGGCGGAGGCACTCTACCTTGATGAGGGTAAGCGCTCTGAGATAATGCTGCCCCGGATGGGGTACAGCGTGAGGGTTTCGGAAGTGGTCAGGCGTATAATCGATAACAGACCCCGTGTTTGCTACATAAATGTTCCGAGGCTCAAGACCCATTCAATGACTGTTTTAACCGGCGGAATCAAGAATCAATACGGCTTTATTGACCATCATGACCGTTCGGTTGACCATAACTATCTGCTACACAAGAAACTCGCCGACTTGTATTCGGTGATTCAGCCTGACTTCACTCTTGTAGATGGCACGGTTGCCACGATATACGGTCATTATCCGCCCGTCGCGCTTCATGATAAGGCATTGGTGCCCTTAAACATACTGATTGGTGGAAGCGACACGCTTGCTGTGGATGTGGTGTGCGCGAGAGTGCTTGGTTACGAGTTGGAAGAGGTTCCACATCTTTTAGAGGCTGCTCGGGCAGGACTTGGCGTGTATGACCTTAAGGATATCAGGATTGAGGCAGATCCGCTTTCCGCTTTTAGGGAAAAGTATCCCTACGGAATTTTCGACAAGTTTCCGCCAGATGTGAGAATAATAAGGGGTACGGAAAAGAACTGCCTTGAGGGGTGCAATGCCAATACGCTCGCGCTTCTTCAGGTGCTGTGGCTTGATTTCGGGGGAAAAGGAGGCTTTACGATCTTGATGGGAAAGGGCTTCAACCTAAAGGAGGTCGAATCGGTGGAGGGAAGAGCGTTTCTTGCCGGTAAGTGCGCTTATGAAGAGCTGGGTTCTTATCTTGAGAAGAAACTTGGGCGGAAGAATGTTCTTTTCACGAATGAATGCAACGACCTTGCTGGCATAACCGCTTCTCTCACCAAACTTATGGGGGTAAGCCCGTTAAGGATGGTGCCGCTCAATCCTTTGAAATCATTTATGCTCCTTCTTAAGGCAAGAATTCACGGTTCAACCGCGAGAATCCCACCGCTTTTTTAACGAAGGGGCCACGCTGGTTTTACGGTTTGGGAGAGTTGAATTGAGTGAAAAAAACATGCGACTTAAAGAAAAAGCGAAGGAAGTGCATCTGCGCCTTAGCAGGGCTTTTGGAGAGAAGCTTGTATTGAGCGGCAGGAGTCTTGTCCTTGAGCTAATTCACGCGATCCTTTCTCAGAATACCTCAAGAAAAAACTACAACCTTGCTTATGAAAGGCTTGTTGAGAGGTTTCCCACCGCTGCCGAGATCGCCAGCGCGGATGAGCGTGAAATCGAAGAAGCCATTAGACCAGGGGGTCTTTCGAGGCAAAAATCTGCCGTGATAAAGTCGGTTCTTAATCAGTTGGAGAAGATTGACAAAAATTATTCAATTGAGTTTCTCAAAGATTTGCCGGTTGACAGCGCAAGAGCTTTTCTTACTTCCCTCGGCGGTGTTGGACCGAAGACCGCCTCGGTTGTTTTAATGTTCGGCGCCGGGAAAAAGGTGCTCCCAGTTGATACCCACGTGTTGAGAACGGCTAAGAGGATCGGGCTCATAGGCGCAAATGTAAACACAAAGAGGGCTGAGCGGGAACTGGAGGCTCTATTTCCGCCTCGTTTAAGACCAGAGGTCCACCTTAATCTCGTCAGGCTTGGTCGTGAAATTTGCAAAGCTCGAGCAACCCTGTGTGAGATATGCCCGGTAAACCCGTGCTGCGATTGGTATGCTTCATCATCTTTGAGTAAAGTACATTCGCAGTCCAAAAATTGGGGTGAGTCTTTCAGAAAATTTGGTTAGTTAGTTTCCCGTGAGGTGTTTTAAAGCGGCTCGAGATTTGCAACCCGCAAGCGCTGTCGTTTCCTTGGGGGATACTGCTGATGATAGAATAATCGCTATAATAATGTGGTTTTTGCATCTGGGAGAAATTTAACCTGCTTTTTGTGTTTGAGGGACCAGCCTATGTCGTGGTTTTTAGAGCTGCTGGAAAAACTAAAGGGGAGAATAGCTTCGCACGCGCTTGAGTATTTCTCCGGGGTTCCTGAAAGACTCTACGGAATAAAGGCGATAGATACCGTAAGCAAGGAGATGGAGTCAACCCTCGGAATGCTCATATCCTGCTTAAAAGGTAGCTCTCGCTCAAAGATAATTGAAAAATGGGAGACTATCGGACGCGAGTCATCGGAGCATCACTATTCCCTTTCCGAGATACCCGATATTCCCGGCGCGCTGAAAAGCGCCATCTGGCACGTGGTTTTCGAAGAGTGTGAACGTGAGGGAAAACGGTTTTCCGAACTGATAGATTCGATGATGGATGTTGATTCATTGCTTAATGAGTGCTGGGCGGCGATGATCGAGAGTTACTTCTCGACCAGAGACATTGAGTTCATGACGAAGAGCGCGAAAATGGAGGCGCTGATCTCCCTTTCGCGCGTTCTTTCCTCGGAAAAGGATAAAGAGAAGATTTATTCATACGTCACCGAAAGGGTGGCGGATATTTGCGGGCAGACAAGATGCACGCTTATGGTGGTTGAAAAGGGTGACACGCCATGCCCTGTTTCTTCCAATTTCCCCGAGAGCGTTCGTATGTTGCAATCCGTTCCACTGGCGAGACTCAAACTGGTCCTCGATGTTGTTTCCAAGGGTGAGCCCGCTCTCCTGGTCAGGGGTCCGCAATCGAGGCAGGAGATAAATGACCTATTAAGGGCTTACGGGGCGTCCTCGCTTCTGGTGATTCCCGTGAGATCTGAGGACCGAACTCTCGGCATACTACTGCTTGACCAGGTAAGAGAGGGTGAGTTTTCAAAAGAAAGAATTGAGCTTGCCAAAGTGGCTGCTGATCACGTAGCGCTCGTTTTGGAAAAGAACCAGCTTTTGATTGAGGTAGATTCCATGCTTAAGCAGCTTGACGCGATCAACGTTGTCGCTAAGTCTGTTTCGGAAAAACTCGGGCTGAAGGAGCAGCTTGAAACCTTTTTGGGCATCGCTTCCACGATTCTCAAGGCTTCAGCCGCGGTGATTTTTCTTCCCGAGGAGATGTTTAACAGCCTGCGCGTCGCCGCTTCTTTCGGCGAGATTGAGCCGCCCCAAGGGATGGCGTTGAACAGGGTTGCCGAGTGGGTGCTTGAACACGGAGAGTTGTGCGCTCTTGATCCCGAAACAATCCAGATGAGATTTGATAATCTGAGCATCGGTTCTAAAGTGTGCGCAGCTGTGCCCCTCATGGTAAGGGACAAACCTGTTGGCGTGATGGCGGTCGTCCGCGGTGAGCAGGAAGGACCTTTCCACCGAACGGATCTCGAGGTTTTTTCCAATTTTGCTTCGCAGGCGGCGGTGGCAATAGAGAACACCCAACTTTATGAAAGACTTCAAAACATATATCTCGGGATAATAGCCTCCCTTGCCGCCGCGATAGAAGCGCGGGACCCGTATACTGTCGGTCACTCCGCTCGAGTGACTAAGTATGCCGTGGCGACCGCCGAAGCGATGGGACTTTCTGATGACGAGTTAGAGGAAATCAGGCTTGCCGGTCTTCTGCATGACCTGGGCAAGATAGGAATTCCCGATGAGGTTCTCAACAAACCTGGACCTCTCACTGATGATGAATTTATGCTTATCAAAACGCATCCCGCCCTGAGCATGAGAATCTTAGAGCCTCTCCCGCATTTAGGAAGCATAGTGCCGATAATTTACAATCACCATGAAAGATTCAACGGTTCCGGTTATGTTGAGGGAAAAGCCGGTGATAGCATTCCGTTGGGTGCGAGAATAATCGCTGTGGCGGATGCTTTTGAGGCAATGACGTCAGACAGACCCTACAGGTCTGCCTTATCAAAGGAAGAGGCTATAGCCGAGTTAAGGAAGGGCTCTGGCACACAGTTTGACCCGGAAGTTGTGGATGTATTTTTCAAAGTCCTTGAAGAGAGTTCAAAAACGCTCTCGGAATAGAATGGCTTGCATGTCCAACCTTTTCTTGCCCGTGATTACCATTTTTGTTTGTTCGCTTCTCTTTGAATGACATTCCTCATGCGTTAAGCCCTCATTTTTAGGTTATTATCTTTGTCGGTAAGCGATGTCCCTTGAAAGGGGTGAACCGTTTTGAAGATTGCGATTAGTGGAAAAGGTGGAGTAGGAAAGAGCACAATTGCTGCTGGCCTGGCCAGGAGTTTCGCTCAGGAGGGCAGAAAGGTTCTGGCCATAGACGCCGATCCGGACGCTAACCTTGCCGTGTCCCTCGGCATCTCTCCCGATACCGCGCTTAACATCATCCCGCTTGCGGAGATGAAGGATGTTGTGGAGGAGAGAACCGGCGCGAAAGTGGGCACTTATGGGCAAATGTTTAAAATGAACCCGAAAGTGGACGATCTCCCGGAAAAGATATGCGTGAATCACGAGGGCGTAAGGCTTTTAGCTATGGGGACGGTGAAGGAGGGGGGAGGCGGTTGTGTTTGCCCGGAGTCAGTGCTGCTTAAGGCACTCATGAGGCATATTTTGCTGGACAGAGATGATGTTGTCGTGATGGATATGGAAGCCGGCATTGAACACCTCGGCAGGGGAACGGCTGAAAGCGTTGACGCGATACTTATTGTCGCCGAGCCGGGGTTGAGAAGTATTCAGACCGCTCGAACCACGGCGAAGCTTGCAAGGCAGATAGGCGTGAACAGACTTTTCCTCGTGCTTAACAAAGTCGTGGATGATGGCGAGGCGGAGAAACTTATCGAGGACATAGACGGAATAGAATATATCGGGATGGTTCACTTCAGCGAGAAGGTAAGGAAATCCGATCTTCAGGGAAAGTCTGCCTTTGACGTGGACCCTGATTTCGTCGAGGAAATCGAGAGCATAAAGGATGAGTTGAAACAGAGACTTGAGAGGGCTGTGGGATGAGTTCAAAGGGTTTTGAGATAATCCAGATTGAGCGGATAGCGCCTGATATATATGACGCAAAGGTCACCGCGCCCGCCGTGACACTGAGGGCGAAAGCCGGGCAGTTCGTAATAGTCCGAGTGGATGATAAGGGGGAGAGAATACCACTAACCCTCGTGGATTTCTCAAGCGATGATGGCATCATAGAGCTTATCTTTCAGGTTGTGGGTACTACCACAGACAAGTTCTCGCGCATGAAAGCTGGCGACTGTTTAGCGGATGTGGTTGGACCGCTCGGGCATCCCACTTTGGTCGAACGTTTCGGACGGGTAATTTGTGTCGGCGGTGGGGTTGGGATCGGAGCGATCTATCCTATCGTCAGGGCGATGATCGAGGCTGGAAATGACATGGTGGTGCTACTTGGGGCGCGCGATAGGGAGCGCTTGATACTTCTTGAGCGAATAGAGCGTCTCGGCGTCACTGTGAGAACAGCCACCGAAGATGGTTCCGTTGGGGTCCGCGGCTTAGTGACGGAAATTCTTGCCGAAGAAATCCGGTCAAATTGCCCTGACAGGGTGATAGCGGTTGGTCCGCTTCCTATGATGAAGGCGGTTTCCGATTTAACCAGGGACTCACGTATTCCCACTGTTGTTAGCCTGAACGCTATCATGCTCGATGGCACTGGGATGTGCGGGACGTGCAGATGTGAAGTTGGGGGTAAGACGAAGTTCTCTTGCGTTGATGGTCCAGAGTTTGACGGCCATGAGGTTGATTTCGAGAACCTCGCGGTAAGGCTTTCGGCATATAAAGAGGAAGAGACGGTTTCCTGGCAGCGCTTTAAATTTCACGCAGGCGACTAAATGAAAGGAGGAACTTTTCCTGGAATTTTCAGGATTGATTGAGGGCAAAGGGAACAGAGAAAGTAATGACGCAAATCCGCGCGTTAGGTTTGCCCCGAGTCCGACAGGAAGACTTCACCTGGGATCGGCAAGAACCGCGCTTTTCAACTGGCTTTTCGCGCGCGGATCAGTGGGAACCATGGTTTTGAGGTTTGAGGATACCGACCGCGAGCGCTCAAGGGTTGAATACGAGAAGGATATTCTGGATTCCCTCAAGTGGATGGGTATTGATTGGGATGAAGGTCCGGATGTCGGGGGTGAGTTCGGACCTTACAGGCAAAGCGAGCGATTGCCCTTATACAGGGAGTACGCGGAAAAGCTTTACGAGGCGGGCATAGCTTATCGGTGCTTCTGCGCGCCCGAAGAAATCCAAAGGCGTAAAGAGGAGACTATCCGGAAAGGTATATCCTGGCGTTATGACAGGCGATGCCTCACCCTTGACGATGCTTCCGTGCGCAGATTCGAAGAAGAGAAGAGACCTTACGCTCTGCGGTTTAAGGTTCCTGAAATGAGCGTAAAAGTCGTTGATTTGCTAAGAGGCGTGGTGCAGGTTGATTCATCAGAGATTGACGACTTTATCATAATGAGGTCAGACGGAAGCGCCGGATTTCATCTTGCCGTGGTCGTTGACGACATCACAATGAACATAACCCATGTTATAAGAGGGGACGACCATCTGACTAATGCAGTAAGGCATGTGATGCTTTTCGAGGCTTTTGGAGCAAAGCCCCCCGTGTTCGTTCACCATTCCCTGCTTATGGGTCCCGATGGAGCCAAGCTTTCTAAGCGGCACGGCGCCACTTCAGTATCTGAATTCCGGGAGCAGGGATACCTTCCTCAGGCGCTGGTGAACTACCTTGCTCTCTTGTCCTGGTCTCCTGGAGACGAAAGGGAGATATTTACGCTTAATGATTTGGTACGGGAGTTCCGGATAGATAATTTATCAGCGAGCAAGGCCATATTCGATTTCGATAAACTCAACTGGCTTAACCGGCAGCACGTGAAGCTCCTGTCCTCGGAAGAGCTTGCGGATGCGGTAATCCCGTTTATTGAATCCGCCAACCTCTTTGAAATTTTGAACTTGCCCAGGGAAAAATTGATTATCGCCGTTGAGTCAGTGAGAAACAATATCGAAAAACTCACGGATGCAATCGAACCGATCAGGATTTACACGGCCAAGCCGGGCGACTTTTCCTCCAAAGCCCTGGAAGAACTCAAGCGTTCTCCTGACGTCAGGCGGGCTCTTGAAATCTGCATCGATATTCTCGGCACCGAACGTGAGGCGGACGAGAGCGCGGCCGAAAAGATTGTGGAAGGCATGAGGGAAAGCGCCGCTTTAAAAGATTGGAAACCCAAAAGGATACTCTGGCCGTTCAGGCTTGCGGTTACCGGTAGCACGGTTGGGCCGGACCTCAAGTTTCTAATCATGTTCTGGGGACCGGCAGGATGCGCGGAAAGGATAAGAGCAACGCTTAAGGTTCTTGATAATTTAGGGATTTAAGTTATTGGCGTGGATCGAAAAAAATCTTTGGAAATTGGGGTCAGCGCGAATATTTGAGCAGTTAAGGTGGTGTTGATGGCCGCAAGAAGGAGTGTTTGGGATATTCTCAAAAGGGGTTATGAACTTGTACGCATGGACATAGAAGCGGTTAAGGAACGCGACCCCGCGTCTCGAGGGACCCTCGAGATAATTCTTTCATATCCGGGACTGCACGCCATCTGGATGCACAGGATCGCTCATTTTCTGCACGTAAAAGGTGTCCCGCTCATTCCGCGAATGCTTTCGATGCTTACGAGGCTGCTTACGGGTATCGAGATACACCAGGGCGCGAAGATTGGCGAGGGCTTTTTCATAGACCACGGAATGGGGGTAGTCATAGGGGAGACAACCGAGATCGGAAAAAATGTCACCATATATCAGGGAGTCACGCTCGGTGGAACCGGCAAAGAAAAAGGTAAGCGGCATCCGACAATCGGGGACAATGTCGTAATATCGGCGGGCGCGACTGTTCTCGGTCCGATCAAAATAGGTGATAATTCGAGAGTGGGAGCTGGGGCAGTTGTGATTCAGGACGTGCCCCCGAACTGCACTGTGGTTGGGGTTCCCGGAAGGGTGACGGTCAGGTCGGGCGAAAAGGTGACAGCCATAGACCTTCATCACGAGAATTTGCCCGACCCTGTGCTGGATATGTTCAAAGCTTTGGAAAGAAGACTCGACAGGCTCGAGCACAGGATAGATGAACTTGAGAAAAAAGCGGAAAATAGCTCTTGAGGCAGAAGATTTGCGCTCAAGTTGGGTTTGAAAAAAGTGGAAGAAATGAAAAGTAAGCGGTCACTGGGAAAGGCGCTAATCGCGCCGTCGTTATATAGCGGGAGTTCAGATGGCTATATACATCTATAACACTTTGACGAGAAAGAAAGAGGTCCTCAAGCCCAGGCAAGACGGGAAGGTGGCAATGTATGTATGCGGTCCCACGGTTTACAACTTCATTCATCTTGGGAACGCGCGGACTTTCCTAAACTTCGATGTCATAAGAAGATATCTTATTTACTCCGGTTATGAAGTGACGTTCGTGCAAAACATAACCGACATAGATGACAAGATCATAAACAGGGCCAAGGACGAGGGCTTAAGCCCGTCGGAAATAGCCGCGAAGTACACCGCTGCTTTCGAGGAAGATATGAAGGCTTTGGGTGTTCTTCCGCCTGATATTGCCCCAAAGGCGACAGAGCACGTGGACGACATGATAAGCGTGGTATCGGCTCTCGTCGACAAAGGCTACGCCTACGTCTCCGGCGGGGACGTCTATTTCGAAGTCTCCAAATTTCCGGATTACGGAAAACTCTCCAGAAGGGAGCTCGAGGAACAGCAGGTCACCGTTCAGTTTGATGAGGAACTCGAAAAAAAGAGGTCACCACTTGATTTCGCCCTTTGGAAAGCGGCAAAGCCCGGCGAGCCTTATTGGTCAAGCCCCTGGGGTCCGGGAAGACCGGGATGGCACATAGAGTGCTCGACTATGTCCATGAAATACCTCGGAGAGGATTTTGATATTCATGGGGGCGGACTCGATCTCGTTTTCCCTCATCATGAAAACGAGATTGCTCAGGCGGAGGCGTACTCGGGGCGGAGGTTTGTAAGATACTGGATGCACAGCGGCATGCTGAACATAGATCAGGAGAAGATGTCAAAGTCTTTGGGCAATATCAAGCTTTTGAGAGAGGTCCTCCGGCAACACAACGCGGATACTGTTAGGCTCTTGATGCTCCAAACGCACTACCGCAGCCCCTTGAGCTTCAGCGATGAGAGCCTCGACGAATCGGCTGCTGCGCTCGACAGGCTAAGGACCTGCGTTTTCAATCTCAGGGACGCGGTAGCACGAATCGGGGATGTCGAAGATAGTGATTTAAGTTCCTACGAGGAGGAAGTGCTCAGGCGCGTTGAAGGAATTAAGAGAGAATTTAAGGAAGCGATGGATGATGATTTCAACACGGCGCTCGCTGTTGGTGCCATATTCGGGCTGGTCAGAGAGGCGAATTCATTCCTTTCTCATGCGCTGAAATTTAAAAGCCCAGGCTCTAAGAAAGTGATGGAGTTCTGTTTGAGCGCGATAGAGGAACTCACCGGCGCGCTTGGTCTTAAAGCGTTCGAAGCGGTACAGGTATCAGCCGGAGAAGGTTCGATTGAAGTGAGCGCACTCAAAAACACCGAAGAGATTGAAACTCCCAGGGTAGAAAGCCTCGTGGAGCTGCTTCTCGAGGTAAGGCAGAGCGCGAGGGAAAAGGGTGAGTACGAGATCGCGGATATGATTCGCGGAAGGCTTTCCGAAATGGGAGTTCGAGTGGAGGATTTGCCGAGCGGTTACCGGTGGCGTCTCGAGAAGATTTGAAAGATGTTAGCGCACCGTTCGTTTGACTTCAGCCGCGTGGAGAGCGGATCCGATTGGAAGAGTCTGAAAAGGTAGAGGGAAAAAACTCGGTTCTTGAGGCGCTTCGCGGGAAGCGGCGTATTGAGAAAATCCTGGTAGCCAGCGAGGCGAGAAAATTTGGCGCTCTGAAGACAATAGTAGACCTCGCGCGGAAGAAAGGAATACCGGTCAGGGAGGTTTCGAGGCGAGAGATATCAAGAATTGCCCCTTCCGAGCACAACCAGGGGGTTGTCGCTTTTGTGTCGCCTTATCATTACGTAATGCTTGAGGATCTGACACAGAGCCGGATTGAAGAAAAGCCTTATCTTTTTCTTACTCTCGATGGCGTGGAGGACCCCCGAAACTTTGGTGCTCTCTTGAGGGTCGCCGAAGCCTCCGGCGTCGATGGAGTGATAATAGGCAAAAGAAGGTCAACTGGCGTCACCGCTACAGTTGTCAGGACATCGGCAGGGGCTGCTGAACACGTGAAAATAGCGAGGGTTGCAAACGTTTCAAATTCTCTTTTGAAGCTCAAGGAAGAAGGGATTTGGATTGTCGGTGTTGAAGTGGGTGGAAGCATCCCCTACTATCAGGTGGATTACACGAAGGATACCTGCGTGGTTTTAGGCGGGGAGGGAAAGGGACTACGAAGGCTTACCGCACAACAATGCGATGTTGTTGTAAGAATACCCATGCTCGGCAATGTCGAGTCTTTGAACGTTGCGACCGCCGGGGCGGTCGTGTTGTTTGAGGCGGCAAGGCAGAGGGCATCTAGTACGAAGCCAGCCTGACATGTGCCGCCTGCCTCTGGACTTATATTGATTTTCAGGTCCTTTCTGGGGGCTTGGGTTCTGATTGTGCATTCAATCATTCTTAATCCTTGTAAAGAGCGCCTCTTATTTTGAGATTCCCCTTCAAAAGTCATCCGCTTTTAAACCCGGTAAATTATTGAATTGAAGACCTCTAAACCCGCTTTTTATGGCGATTTATCTTGACTGTTCACCTAAAGGGGCGAAAAATATAGAAAGAAAGAGCATTTCACAAAGGCGGCGAGACCAATTACCGGATTTGGCGTTCTTGCTCTAAATCACGCAGTCTCTCGGAGGTGAGAGGACTTGGTTGGGGCGCGGGTAATAGAACTTATCAATTACCCTCGCTTAAGCGACGAGGAGCTTGTAAGACGCGCTCAATCCGGTGACAGAAGAGCGCAGGATGAAATCTTCACCAGATACGCCGATATGGTGAGGATTAAAGCGGGGTCGTACTACCTCATAGGGGCTGACCAGGAGGACCTTGTCCAGGAAGGTCTCATAGGTCTATACAAGGCTATACGCGATTACCGAAAGGACAGGGAAGCCTCTTTCAAGGCTTTCGCTGAGTTGTGCATCACAAGGCAGCTCATAACTGCCGTGAAAACAGCGACTCGCCAGAAGCATATGCCCCTTAATTGCTACGTGTCGCTCACAAGTCCTCTGGGAGATTTCGAGGAAGAGGATAGGGTCCTCATGGACCTGATTACCTCGAATGAGACTGTTGATCCGATCGAAGTAGTGATTGGCGACGAGGAGGCGGAAAGCCTGCAAAGGGATTTCATAAAGATGCTTTCCCGGCTCGAGACCGAGGTGCTCAGGCTTTACATGGAGGGGCTCTCATATAAAGAGATTGCAAGAGACCTGGACCGGCAGGTAAAATCAATCGACAACGCTCTTCAGAGAATTAAACGTAAAGTTGAGCAGCACCTGAGGTTCCGCGAGATGCTTTCAGAGGGCTCATGCTTAAGACAGGTGAGCAGCGTGGCAGGTTAGCCGGCGTAGCTCAACAGGTAGAGCAGCGCACTTGTAATGCGCGGGTTGGGGGTTCGAGTCCCTCCGTCGGCTCCAAAATATATTTATCAAAGAAGACAACGGTGCTTTGCACCGTTGTTGATTTTATGTTGGTATACTCTAACGAGACGTTGAGATCATTATCCCGGAGCGGATTTGCTCACGCGAGGAGGGAAGGAAATGTTAAGAAAGAAGCGATGGGGAATAATAGTCGCGGTTGTTCTAATGTGCTTTGCGTTGCTTCTCGCTGGATGCGCCGAAGGCGAGAAAGCAACAAAAGAGACAGAAAAGAGCGCAACGCCGAAAGAAGCCGGTGAAGAGCTCCCGGAGGAGACTCTTCCCCCCGTTAAATCGCTTTCCGATTTCCCTGACGGGCAGGATGGCGATAAGGTTGAAGCAGTGATCAGAACCGAGAGGGGCGACATCGTTATACAGTTCTTCCCCGAGGTCGCTCCCGTGACAGTGGCGAGCTTCCTTCACCTGGCGAGAACCGGATTCTATAACGGAACGCGCTTCCACCGCGTTGAACCCGGGTTTGTCATCCAGGGCGGAGACCCTTTGAGCAAGAATCCCGATGACCCTTATGTCGGGACCGGGGGTCCGGGATACAGGCTTCCGCCGGAATTCAGCGACAAAAAACACGAAACAGGGACTGTGGCCATGGCGCGAGCCGAGGACCCCTATTCAGGCGGGAGTCAGTTTTACATATGTCTTGCCCCTCAACCGAGTCTCGATGGACAGTACACGGTGTTTGGTCAGGTTGTCTCAGGCATGGATGTCGTCAATTCCATACAAAAAGGCGATCTCATAAAGGAAGTGATAATAAGACCCAGGTCGAGTGGTTAAAACGGGTGGGAAAAATATTTCATATACCCTTCCTGCCCTACGGTTGGGTTTTGGTTAAAGCGCTTGAAGGGCGCGTCCGAGAGGCGTTTTGAGACATGAAAAGAGCGTGCAAGGTCGCGGAGTTTTTCGAAGGGACAGAAGGTCCGGCAAGAAAATTCATTGAACTTGACAAGGTCACGGTGGAACTCGACGGTCGTCTTGTGCTTAAAGACATTACCTTCACCCTACGGGAAGGCATGTTCCTCGGCGTTATAGGACCTAACGGAGCGGGAAAGACAACTCTTTTAAGGGCGATACTCGGCATGGTTATACCCGTAAGCGGCAGAATAAGGGTTCTTGGCATGAAACCGGATGAGCTTAAGCACGAACTCCACCACATAGGATATGTTCCGCAGCAGCTGCGTTTCGACCCTCTTTTCCCGGTTTCGGTTTTCGACGTGGTCTTAATGGGAAGGACTTGTTGCATCGGCACGCTCCATTTTCCCACGTGGAAGGACAAAGAAGCGGTCAAAGAAAGCATCAGGATGGTCGGTCTTGCCGGTCTTGAGAAAAGGCCCATAGGTCAACTATCGGGTGGTCAGCAAAAGAGGGCTTTTCTGGCGCGAGCCCTCTGCCTGGAGACAAGAATTCTCTTACTTGACGAACCGACGAACGGGCTGGATATTCCCGCGCAGATGCAGTTCATGGAGCTGCTTGCTGACCTGAAGGAGAAAATGCGCCTGTCAATCGTGTTCGTAAGCCATGATGTGAACATATTGGCGAAGTACGCGGATGAGCTGATTTGCATAAACAGGAGCATGCACCTGCATGGCAGACCCCAGGATGTCCTCGGAAGCGACCGCCTTGCCGAGGCTTACAGATGCGAATTCGAGTTTTTGGTAGGTCATCCGGTTTTAGGTGACCCCCTTTAAGCTTTCTTGACCCGAAATCGGGGCTTGAGTAGAGAGGGAATATGAGCGGTGTAAAGGTGATTAATGCTCGGATGACCGCGGTTGTTTTATCGGTGGATTAGATGCTCGCTTATGGTTTCGGACAAAGGGCACTCATTGGTGGTATATTAATCGGCATTACCTGTGCGACACTGTCCTTTTTTGTCGTGACAAGGCGGCTTGCTTTCGTAGGTATGGGGATATCTCACGCCGCGTTCGGTGGGGTGGCGATAGGGATAGTATCCGGACTGAACCCGGTTTTAACGGCGGGAGTTTTTTGCGTTTTGACCGCCCTGTTCATTGGATGGCTTACGCGCAAGGGAAAGATTTACGAGGACACCGCGATAGGTATCCTTTTTTCAGCTGCGATGGCCGGCGGCGTTCTGCTTGTAAGGCTTGCGAACGCCTATAATCTCGATTTGATGAGCTATCTTTTCGGGAGCATACTTGCTCTATCTTGGGCTGATGTAATCATTCTGGCGGTGATGAGTTGTCTTGTGCTGCTATTTCTTGTTTTCTTCTTCAAGGAAATCCTCTTCTTCATCTTTGATGAGGAGACGGCCACCGCAAGTGGGGTGCCCGTGAGATTTGTTTACTACGGGCTACTATTATCGCTTGCTATCACGATAGTTATTTCAATCAAACTCGTTGGGATTATTCTCGTTTCGGCTATGCTCGTTATTCCGTCTGCGACGGGTATGCAGACTTCGAGGAACTACCGATTTGTCATTATCGTGTCCCTTATTGTCTCCGTGCTGTCGGTTATCACCGGGCTTTACCTTTCCTCGCGTTTCGACCTCGTTTCCGGCGCCTCAATAGTGCTTGTCCTCTTTGGTATCTTTCTTATAAGCCTGATTTTTTCTCCGAGGCGGAAATATGTTTTGAGGGTTTTTAAGAAGGAATAAGAACATGAGACCGTCCTCCGCGAAAAATGATTTTATTGAACTTGCGCAAGGCTTTTGCAAACCCGGACTGGTAATAATAGCGGTGTGATAATCTAACGGGCGCTCGGGGTCGCTTATTTAAAATTTGGGTATTTTAAGGAGGATGCAATGTTTTCTCTCGAGGGAAAAATAGCGGTAATAACTGGTGCGGCATCCGGTATCGGAAAGGCGACCGCGGTAAGGTTCGCGAAGGCGGGGGCAAATGTCGTTTTGGCGGATACACAAGACGCCTCGCATGTCGCCGAAATGACAGGCGGTCTTTTCGTGAGAACCGATGTGTCCTCCGAATCCGATGTCAAAAATTTAATGGATAGCACCGCGGCTCGGTTTGGGAAGATAACCACCGTCATAAACAACGCGGGGATTGGCGGACAAGCCGTACTTGTTGAGGGTATAGAGGAGGAACCGCTTGATAACTGTCTTTCGGTCAACTTAAAGGGTGTGATCTGGGGAATAAAGCACGCTGTGCCACACATGACCGAGGGCGGCTCCATAATAAATACCTCATCCTACGCGGGTCTTTACGGTACTCCCTCTTACGGAATGTATGTCGCCACGAAGGCGGCTGTGATAGGCATTACCAGAACAGCCGCTCTCGAACTTGCGCAAAGGAAAATACGGGTCAACTGCATTTGCCCGGGCACCTGCGAGACCCCCATGATGGAAACGGAAAAGGCAAAAATTGAGCTTGCCCTGACATCCTACCTCCACCCGCTTGGGCGGGCGGGAAAGCCCGAGGAAGTAGCGGCTCTCTACCATTATCTGGCGAGCGACGAAGCAGCTTTCGTGACCGGTCAGGCGATTAGCATTGACGGGGGAATGTCCGCCGGACCGAGCCTGAACGTGATAATCCCGCTTTACGAAAGGGTCACCAGCGAAACGCTGAACATAGATGATTTCAAGTAATTAATTAAACGCGAAATGCGCTCGTAACCTTTATATTGGGTGGCGTGACGATTGAGTTGATTGGATTTTTGTCTTGTTTGACGGGGGTGTATGAGAGTAAATCGGGGTGATGGAAATGGCCGAGATTGACGGAGGAGAGCTTTTATTAAGGTGCCTTGAAAAAGAGGGGGTAAAGAGAATCTTCGGGATCCCGGACAACGGTTACAACACCGTCATGCTTCATGCGAAAGACCATAACATCCGGTGGATAGCGCCCAGGCACGAGGCTGCGGCGGTTCACATGGCCGAGGGTGTTTTTAAGACCACTGGGGAGATACCGGTGGTTATGTCCGGCGCCGGACCGGGGACAGCGAATCTAGTTTCGGGAATAATTTGCGCAAGAGAAGAGGGCGTGCCGGTCATCGCGATAACCGGGCAGAGAAGAAGGGAGGTCATCTACCCTTCATGGCCGGGTGTTTTTCAGGGCACCGACCAGTATGACATCTTCAAACCGATTACCAAATGGAATGCCGTCGTTCATGACTGGTCGAGGATTCCCGAAATCATAGCAAGAGCTTTTCGTGAAGCGCTTACTGGCAGGCCCGGTCCCGTTCAGATTGATATCTCGGAATCGATTTTTCACGAAGTGAGGGAAGATAACACGGTGAGGATTTTAAAGCCGCATCAGTACAGATGTGAGAAACCCGAGATCTCCTCAAAGCAGGTGGAAAAGATTGCGCAAATCATTAATGGGGCGGGGACCGTTCTTCTGATGGCGGGAACCGGGGTCATTAACTCCGGAGGTACGGACTCGCTTGTAAAGCTTGCCGAAATGCTCAGCTGCCCCGTTATAACCTCGATGGCCGCAAGGTCGGCTTTCCCCAACGACCATCCAAATTTCCTTTTCGGACTTCAAAGAGGCGGGCTTGCCGCGAGAAGCGAGGCGGAGGTCGTTCTGGCGCTCGGCACGAGGCTCGGCGAGCTCGACCTTCCGTTTGACAAATACTGGGGCGACTACAGTTCGCAAAAAATTATCCAGATTGACATCGATCCAAGGAGTGTCGGGGCTAACAGGCCGATTTACATGGGCGTGGTCGCCGACGCTAAAAGCGCGATTGACGCTCTGATCGATTATTTCGAAGAGCGTGGGGTCGAGAAGAAAGACAGTGAGCTTATCAGAAAGTACAGGGAACTCGATGAGGCGCAGATGCTTGAGTTCGCGGACATCCTGGAGCAGTACAAAGGCGAACGAATACACCCGGCGCATTCAGTCATAATTGCCCGTGAGGTCTTCCCGCCTGATGCGATAAACGTGGGGGATGGTGGGAACACAAGTCTTTTCAACGCCATATTCACAAGTTTCACTCGACCGAGAACGAGTCTCGGGATCTTTGAGTTCGGACATCTGGGAACGGGGATTCCCTACGCGATCGGGGCGAAAGCGGCAAACCCCGACAAGGAGGTCTATGTGATAACAGGGGACGGCGCTGCGGGATTCAACTTCATGGAGATCGAAACCGCCGTTCGCGAGAACATCAAAATAAACGTAATAGTTCATGCGGAGGGTTCGTGGTGCATGGAGGAGATCGGTCAGATCGCCACTTTCGGTGACCCATCAAAGGTGGTGGCATGCGAGCAGTATCCGGTCAGGTGGGATAAGGTTGCTGAAGGGCTCGGGGCATACAGCGAATACGTGGAGCGGCTCGATGAGTTAAAGGGGGCTTTCCAGAGGGCGAGGGACGCTTCTAAAGCCGCGGTGGTCTGCGTCAAGACCGACAGGCAGGCAAACCTGATACCACCGGCTGCTGATATCTTCAGCCAGGTGTATACGGGTCCGCAGGAATGAACGTTTAAAATATCGAGATTTTTGTCTCACCTTTCCTGTCGTTTTCGCTTTATTCGGTTAGGGACGTCGTGAGCCTAAAATGAGAGTTGAAAGGGGGAAGCGGGTTTTCTTGTCTCCTGGATAAAAAGAGATGATTTTTGAGAGGAAAAATTTTGGGCAATAGAACATTTCTAAGAGTCTCTTGCCTTTTCGTGGCTGTAAGCGTTGCGTTGTTGTTTCAGTCCGGGCTTGCAAGTTCTCAAGTTTCGCCAGCCGCGCCGCCGCGCTCAAACGATGTTCGCGCAAAGCGGGTACTGAAAACAGCGGGAGACCTCCTCCAAAGGATACAGAGAGCTTGCGAGAAAACGCGCGGGAAATTGATAACCAGCGTGACCGCCCCCCTGCGGCTCGGAAGCGCCCTTGAAGTGCAAAGCATAGAGGGGGAGGTTTATGAATACATAGTTCCTGTAGTCGATTTGGACTTTAGGACCCGGCTTGTAATAAGTGTTGACCCGAACGGAGAAAAATGGCGATGGTTTTCACAGTGGGGTTCACGCGAAGATTTTCCTCCCGTCTCCGCCAAAGAAGCTATCGAAAAGGCGAAAACCTTCTTGCGAAAGGACGGCATCAAGGGCGAGTGCGAGGATGCAGAAATGGTGCTTGCCCCGGATAAGACCCTTTACTGGATGGTAAAGATTCTTGCCAACAGCAATGGCGGAAATCCGGATAGAGTTTACGTGCCCGTAATAAGTGAGGGAAGGATTCTTCGTGCTTCCGATTCTTGCCAGGTGGCAAAATGGGCAGAAGACTCCTGGTCCAAAGACCGGTCTTCCCCCGGTTCTGAGAGCCCCGCTAAACCATCTTATGGCAAAACCGGTCTGGTTGACGATGACCTTACCTCTATTTTAGCAGGCTCAAACAGCGGGGGCGAATCAAGAAAGACAAAGGCTGCTCCTCTTAATTACGAAATACCCGATGTGCCTCATTATTATCAATCCACGAGTTACTGGTGCGGTCCCGCCTGTCTGCAGATGCTATTTGATTACTACGGCGAAAACGTAAGCCAGGCGGAGATTGCAAAGGTCGCGAACTCCAATTCTTCATACGGCGTTTACAACTCGGACCTGGTAAGAGCCGCGCACTTCTCGTCTAAGAGCACCGCTATACAGGACCCTTCCTTGAAAGGGTACACTTCGCGCAAGACTGGGTACGGGGCAAATTACGCAAGATGGGCGAACGGCACCTCTCTTTACCCCAGTCGCTATACAGATTTGAAAAATCTCATTGCCAACAACTTCCCGGTCCTTATTCTCACTGACTATAATTCGGGGCTAAACTCCGGACATTTCAGGCTTGTCAAGGGATACAATGACAGCGTTGGCTACTTCACGGTTCATGATCCCTGGTATGCTGGCGCATACCAGGGTCCCAACGTGCACTTCAATCAGTCTTTTCTCGTCGATGACCTATGGCTTTATTCATCGCGCTGGGGAATGATAGCGGCGCCGTGGAGGGTTCTAGTGAGCAAGCCCGAAAGCGTTTCAGCCGGGGACGTTTTCACCGTTAAAGCTGACGTGAAATATCTTGGTCCAGCGCCAATGGATGGGAACTATGCCGTCTCATCGGCTACTGCCAGTATCACCGCCTCCTCCTCTGTCTACGCGCTCGTCTCAGGTTCGCCGTCTGTTTCTCTTACGAAAATAACCACCACCGGTTCCGAGGATCAGGCAACATGGACGCTTCAATCGCTTAAGAAAACCTCTACCGCAAACATTGGCGTCAGAGCAACCGGGACCATCAACGGCTTTTCCTACAGTTATCCTTCCTATCAGGATGAAATCGGGGGGTACGGCGCGAAAGGGGGATCAAGCACAACCTCAGGAAAGAGCGTGTGGTACCTTGCCGAGGGCTCGACCAACTGGGGATTTTCAACTTACATATCTATTGTCAATCCAAACACACAAGACGTCACCGTGGCTGTCACCTACATGACTGAATCCGGCGCCGTGACGGGACCAAAGTTTAAGATGCCTGCCAAAAGCCAGGCTACGGTTGACCCCGCTTCCACGCTCGGGTCTGTGGACTTTTCGACCAAGGTGCGATGCGTTGAGGGAAAGACAATTGCCGTTGACCGTTGCATGATCTGGCAGGCAAACGGCGCGACCAGATCTGAGGCGCATTCTTCAATAGGGGTTACCTCCCCCTCCAAAGTATGGTATTTGCCGGAGGGCTCATCTTCCTGGGGTTTCGAATGCTGGCTTCTTATCCAGAACCCAAACTCCAGGAAAGCTTTGTGCGAAGTCACCTACATGATTGAGGGCGGGTCGCCTAAGAGTTTCAAAAGAGAGATACCGCCAAATTCGAGGAAAACGTTCAGCATGCTTCAGGACATTGGTAAAAAAGACGCCTCGATTAAGGTAAGTTCTGATGCGGGAGTCATCGCGGAAAGAGCAATGTATAGAAACTCGAGGATATGCGGGCACGGATCGATCGGCGCGACGAGTCCCGCATACAACTTTTTTCTCGCTGAGGGTACAACCAATTACGGCTTTACAACCTATATCCTTGTGCAGAATCCATCAAGCGAGCCGGCGGAGGTAAACATCACCTACATGACCGAATCAGGTCCGACCGCTCATCCGGCTAATCCCATTTTGATGCCCCCGCTATCGCGAAAGACCGTAAGGGTAAACGATTTTCTTCCCCCCGTGGATTTTTCAACGCGGGTGTCCAGTAATAAAAAGATAGTTGCCGAAAGGGCGATGTATTGGTCTGCCGGCGATGGCGGGGGAGAAGCTTGCCACGACTCGATAGGATTGAGCGCTCCGGCAAGGGTTTTCTATCTGCCAGATGGTGACACCACCGGGGATAAGGAGACATACACGCTGGTACAAAACCCGAATTCTTCCGAAATAGTTGTTGAGGTCTCATATCTTACAGCCACTGGCAAAGGAAACGTCACGCTTGAAGAGGCAATACCGGCATACTCGCGGAGAACTTTTATTATGGCAGACATAATCCCCAATGGAAGAGCCGCAATCGTTGTCCGCTCCAAGACCTCGGGCAAAAAAATTATGGTTGAGCGCGCCATGTACTGGAACAGCCGCGGTGCCGGGACCGACACTATCGGCGGTTTCAGCGACTAACAGTTTGCTTCCTTCCAAAATAGACGCTCATTTTTTCAAAAGAAGACTTAACCTCCCTGCTTGAAATTGATAGTATCCTTTTTCAGGCTGTGGGTGTTTTCACCGTAGGCCCTGAAATCAGTTTCGCGAAAGTGATTCTGTTGCGATAACGGGGGTCAGGTGAGATGTTCGGGGATTTTGACGGTGCAATAAAGAGTAATATCGAGATTTCCGAGCGGGGACCGATATCAGACAAGGTTATGCCGCTAAAGGAGGCGATCCAAAGGTTTGTTATGCCTGGAATGGAGCTCCATATCGGGCACTGCTACGCAAGACCGTGTGCCGCGATACACGAGTTGACACGCCAGTTCTGGGGAAAGGATCCTCAGTTTACCGTTAGCACGCTCGGGTTTACAGGAGATATGGTCATAATGTTTGCGGCAGGCTTGATAAAGAAAGCCATCGCGACTTTCTTCGGCGACTCATATCCGATGCCGGGACCAAACCCCGTATATCAAAAAGCTTACAGGGAAAATCTGGTCGAGATGGAGAACTGGACCATACTCACCTTTTCGCTGAGGCTTCTTGCTGGTGCTCTTGGAATGGAATACATACCGGTGAGGTCGCTTTTTGGCACGACCATGGAGCGGGAAAACTCTGAGTCTTACAAGGTCTTGGAGTTGTCTGATGGGGAGAAGATCGGGTTTGCCAAAGCGCTCACTCCGGACATAACGTTTTTGCATGGTTGGGCGGCTGACTCTGCTGGAAACGTGGTGTGTGCTCCTCCTTACGCTGAGGGACCCGCATCAGCGCGTGGTGCAAAACTGGGCGCGATAGTGACCGTTGAAAAGGTTGTCTCGCCCCAGTTCATAAACCGCTACAGCCACTTTGTTAAAGTTCCATCATATCTCGTACTCGCGGTGTGCCCCGCGCCTTTCGGCTCACATCCGGCCGGAATGTCGAACTACGGTTTGGAGGAAGAGTTCACCGGATACGAGGTTGACAGGGATTTCCTAATTAATTTGAGAAAGCAGTGCAGGGATGAGGAGAAGTTGAAGGCGTGGATAGAGGAATGGGTGCTTTCATGTTCCGATCACGAGGAGTATCTGGCCAAAATCGGACACGAGAAGATATGGTACCTTAAGGGAAAATCCGCCCAGGACGCATGGGAGTCGGAGCTGACCGACGCTTTGCCCACCATGAACGCGGGCGCGGATTTCAATCCAGTGGAGATGATGGTCGCGGTGGCCGGGCGCCTGATCGCGAAAAAAGCGCGGGAAAAGGGTTACAGAACCATACTCGCGGGCGTAGGCGCCTCCAATCTTGCTGCATGGATCGCTTATTACCAGCTCATGGAGTCGGGCTTCGACGTTGACCTCATGGCTGAAGTCGGCTTTTACGGCTACAGCCCCCAGCCTGGTGACCCGTACATATTCAATCTTCGCAACGTTCCAAAGTGCAGGATGCTCACCGACGTGAACGACGTTCTCGGCTCACTCGTGGGGGCTCCAAGCAATAAGTGCATCGGATCACTCGGGGCAGGGCAGGTTGACGTTGAGGGAAACGTGAACTCAACCGCGATACCAGATATGAAACTCTACCTTGTCGGATCGGGCGGAGCGGCGGATGTCGCCGCCGGCGCGAGCGAGGTGGTAATTTTAATCGAGCATTCGAGATTCAGGCTTGTTGAAAAGGTTCCCTACGTGACCTGTCCAGGTGATCGCATAAGCGCCGTGGTTACAACCCGGGGTTTGTTTGAAAAACTGGATGGCGAGCTTGTTTTGACGGGTTACTTCGCTTTACCCGGTCTTGAAGAAACCAAAGCGGTTGAAATGATTAAAGCCGAATGCGGATGGGAACTTAAAGTGGCGAACAATCTTGAAAAGATTGTGGCACCTTCCCTGGAGGAATTGAGAGCCGTACGGATTTTTGATCCGCACAAATTTTTCCTTGGGAAGGGCGAGGAAAAGTAAAGTCGGCTTAAATTCATCAGCGTTATCAGCTCTCCTATGACAGAACTCGGATAAGTTTCCATATTTAATTCGCTCCTACTGCTTAGATAGGCTCACGTTAAGATTGGGATTGGGCGCCGCGCGTTACACCATTATCGGTGTTGGCGCGGCGTTTGGTTCTGCACTATTCCCCAGCTAAAAAGCGATTTTGAAAACCCGCTCTTTTGAATCTTTTACTTCTTTTCATGCGGAGAACCTTCAATACGGGTTTTCCTCGGCGCTTCTTTCGGAAGAGCTTCTTCGCGGGGCTTGCCATTCGTTTTCAAGCGCTTCTTTCTTAAATTAACAACGCCGTATGAGTCATTTGAATGTCACTTGAAGCATTTGACGAACCGCTCGAATGAACGGTCGTAGGTACGTTCTACGTCGGCTGGAAAAGCGCACGCCGGGAGCTGCCTTTTGGAAAGATGATATTTTATGCACTCGCAGCACTTACCCTTGCGGCTGCATGGTTCGTAGGTGCAGTTGCAGAAAGACATGTTCTGCTCGATGTTCGGACACTCGCTCACAGGCTCCTCCTTTTAATCTCCCTCGGTTTTTCCCCCTAATTCAGCTCCTTGATGACTTTCTTTTAATACATTTCGGTAAATATTATTACAGGATAACTTATAAGCGGCTTGGTATATATGAAATTGCAATAAGAGACACCATTGTTTACGGAGACTTGGTTATTATAGCGAAAAGACCTGGTTACAAGCCGACTGAAATTACTTGGCGTAATTCCTGAATGCCTGCTTGGGAAATTTTATAAATAATCCTCGCTGAGAATCTTTGGCTCTTTGTCACTGAGCTCGTAAAGCCTGACGCTTCGGTCAATCACCAGCCAGGTTTCGTTGGGTACATTATCCTCATTGCCGACCGTCCAGCAACCGCAATTTGCGATCAGGACATCCATATCCGGAATTCTACCGATACCCGGTCTGTGCGTATGACCGAAGACGAAGCAGTCAGCGTCGGGCTGTTCGAATAGGGGAAGCAAGCCTTTAATTTCGTCGTAGTTTTCGCGGATGAGGCTGTCGCGAAGCGGTGATTTAAGCATCTTTTCCGATCGGAATATTCGGGCGAAAAAAGACAGCAGATGATAAAACTTAAGCCCCTCGATGACTAATTCCGGTACCCACGGCATGACCGACATCGCGCCGCAGAACGGTATGTTCGCCATTTCTATATCATGCAGGGTAACTTTTGCCCTTCTTCTTTTCATGATGAACCGACTGAGCCAGAAGGTGCGGAACCACCCTCCTTTTGTGGCGTAGAAGTCCAGATGGTGCCCGTGCGCAAGAACCACTTTCCTACCGTTCATTATCCGCACGATGTAAGGATAAACCATTGGGAAGTTTTCACCCGCTCTCGAGTCGATCCCGCTTAAAACCGTGTCCCCGTAAGCCCTGGCCGGCATGAATTTTGGAGTCTTGAGCTTGCCTTGCATGATGCTCATGTCCATCTCGAGTCGGAATGCGTTCATAAACATCTGATGGTCGTGGTTGCCGGGGACGTATATGAATTTCTTTACGGCATCTAAGCTCGTGATTTTTTCGATAAAATATCTCGCGCATCTCAAAGCGGGCATGGGAGTTTTTACCCAGAGGTCAAGAATATCCCCGAGTAGAACGAACTCATCAATCTCCCCGATGCTGGAAACCGCTTCCGCGAATTTATCGACGCGCTTTCTGTTATCAAGGAGCTGGGTTTCGTCGCCGAAGTGAGTGTCGGATATGATGAGAAGCCTTTCCACTTCGTTTTCGATCAGACAATTGAGATTGCTCGCCGCAAGGTTTTGGTTTTCGTAATTGCTCTCTTCGCGTCTTTGATTATTAATGTTCATATCAATATCACGCTCCGAATCATGCGGCTACATTAAGAATATCGAAAAAACGATTTAAGTTTCTTAACGACCTTTCATCCGGGTAACTTGTTAAAAGGGTTTTATAGCGTTAGCATGCGATAAAGGGAGCGCGTTTGAAGAGAAATAAGAGTTTCTTCGCCATTCATCTAACGGAATGTTTTTGGAAAAGCCTTAAGAGCGCATTTTGTCTTTTCTGAAAGTTATTTGTTAAGTGAAAAGCAAGCTCGGCATGTTACTTTATAGGAAATCGTTTAAATTTCTTCCACCAAGAAGGGCGCTACTGATATTTTTTGTCTAATTTTTACAGCCATCGTTTTAGTGATTTTTTCGCAAAATCTAGCGCTCTGTCAGGATTACAGTTTCGAGGTTCCCAGACAGGAGGTTACCGCGCGCATCAATCAGGATTCATCCCTGAGCATCGAATATCGCATTACCTTTCGTAATACAAGCCCTCGCGTTCCCATAGACATTATCGATATCGGTATGCCCACTCAAAAATACATTCTTGAGAAGTGCTAGGCGTTTTTGGACGGGGAACCTATATCTGATATCAGACCGTCAACCGTGGTCTCTCCCGGGGTCGAGGTTCATCTCGGAAATAAGGCGATTGAGCCAGGGGATGAGGCTGTTTTCGAGTTCAGCGGGATAGTCCCGCAGATGGTGTTCCAGGATAAGCGCCGCCAAGGTTACGCGTCGGTTAAGTTTAAGAACACCTGGTGGGATCACCGTTACGCCTACGGAAAATGTTATCTTCAGCTCAGCATTCAGTTTCCCAAAGGGGTTAAACCGAACGAAACTATCTATCACGGTGAGGAAAAGCCGCTTTTCACCGTTTCGAGTCAGGGTATAACTTTTACCTGGATTCATCAGGATGCTTCTCCAAGCCAGGGTTACCTGCACGGCGTCTCTCATCCCAGCCGTATACGTGACCGGAGTTTATCCGGAACAACCTCTCCCTGATTACACTCCGCCCCAAGCTCCTGGTACTTACGGCATGGAATATGAGTCGTCAGGGCCTAAGGATATCTTTGTCGCGGTGTGGTTGTCCGTATTCCTGGCCTTGATGATAGCAATTATCACCAGATTGCGGTATGTCCCGGTTGCCGTTAGGAAGCGGGGGAAGAAGCTTGCCTACATCCAGCCGAAGTTGTCTGTGGAGGGCGCCGGTCCCGCGAAAGACGTTTTACCCGTTGAGTACGCGGTGCTTGACCGCCAGGACCTCGACAGGATTGCCGCCATTGTTTTTTTCGAGATGGTTTTATGCGGAGTTGTTGAGATAGCCGGGGTAAGACCTTTGAGATTGACGAGGAGGGAAAAACCGTTGGGAGGTTTTCCCCCTTACTTCATTGATTTTGCCGAAGCTATACGCGAAGACGGAGAAGTGTCCTCTGATGCTTTACGAAAAGCGCTAACGCTCCTTATAGAAAACACGGAGGCAAAAGTCACGGGTTTTCACTTAAGGACACCGTTGAGAATTTCAAAGAACGGATCTCAAAAGCCTGGCTTGAGGTAAAGGCAAAAGCGGACCACTCGGAGAGGGTTTCAGCTTTCATGAGAAATTTACCAACCTTAATCGCCGATGCCGGTTTCTCGGAGAAGGTTAAAGATACTTTAGGACATGGCTCATACCCTCTTAGCGGAGAGGCAATTGACACGCTCAGGCGTGCGGGTTGTCTTGAAGGCTCTGAACTTGGCTCAATTTTGGAAGAGGGTAAGATTGAGGGAAGCAAGCTAGCACATCGTTTAGGCTCCTCATTTACTGGAATCCAGGACGGGCTTTTCCTTCTTACCCGAGACATGGAGGAAGAGGTATTAAAAATGACCAATCCGGAGGAATACCAACGTCAATTGAGGTACAGAAGGTATTACGCAACGCGCTATGTTGGCGGCTCTGGATGCGCCTGCGCCTGCGCTGGAGGCGGTCGATAGAGGTAGAGGAAACTTCGCCCCGTTTGAGTTTTTAAGCGTTTAAGTTTTTACGCTGGGCACCAAAGGTTTGTCGTGAAGGATGGCTAAAGGGAAATTCTCAAGGATAAGAAATTTCAAAGGACCTTTCAGGGGGCTTGAGGAAAGGCTTTCAAAAGCCGAGGCGATACCTTCGGGTCTTTACCATTTCACCCTTGATGAGCAGGGCGTGCCGAGGCGCTTCCATTTGAGAGTGGAACCTGACGGGAAGGGTCTTTTAACGATTGACGCAAGCAGAATAATCCATTTAAACGAAACCGCCACAGAGTATGTGAAATTGATTTTAGTGGGCGCAGATGAAAGGACGGTTGTTAAGCGCGTGCGTTCCCGCTATGCGGTTGACAGAAACAAGGTGCTTCGGGACCTAAAAGAGATTCGAGAGAAAGTATTGATTCTTGCGCATGACTGGAAGATATGCCCGATAACTTTTTTGGACTTAGACAAAATCGAGCCTTTCACCACGCCGGTCAGCGTCCCCTACCGGATGGACCTTGCCCTCACTTACAGGTGTAACAACAACTGCGCCCATTGCTATGTGGAAAGACCCCGAAACTATCCAGAGCTCGACACCCAATCCTGGAAAAAGGTTCTTTCAAAAATCTGGGAAATAGGCATTTTCCATGTGGTTTTCACTGGCGGTGAGGCGACGTTACGAGATGACCTTGTTGAACTGATAGATTACGCCGAGAACGTTGGGTTCGTGACAGGTCTTTTAACAAACGGGCGCAGGCTTGTCCAGGACTCCCTAATGAAAGGCTTTCCGAAGCGGGGCTTGACCATGTCCAGATAACCCTCGAATCGCATCTTGAAAACGTACACGATAAAATGACCGGCTGGAGGGGGGCGTTTGAGGAGACCCTGGAAGGGATTCAGGTAGCGGTGGACTCCCCCGTTTACACTATCACAAACACCGCAATTACTTCCCAAAACAAAGAAACCATCGTCAAGACAGCGGAATTTCTTTGCGGTCTTGGTCTTGATGGTATCGCGATGAACGGGATCATATATACGGGTGGGGCGAGGGACGAGAGGTTAGGCGTTTCCGAAAAGGAGATGAGGGAGATACTAAAGAGGGTCCTCGATGTTACCAGGCGCGCAAACGTAAGGTTTATATGGTACACGCCCACCAGGTATTGCGAACTTAACCCTGTCTTGCTGGGACTTGGCCCAAAACAGTGTACAGCGTCTAAATACAATATGTGCGTGGAGCCAAACGGTGACGTCATTCCCTGTCAGAGCTCTTATAAGGTAGCGGGAAACATGCTTGCGGATGACTGGGAGTCAATATGGAATAATCCGGTATCCTTGTATTTCAGAGACCGGGAATACGCTCCAGAGGAGTGCAAGGAATGCGAGTTCTTTCCTCTCTGCGGGGCGTCATGTCCGCTTTCATATGAGAGCCGTTGCATACTCTGCTTTGAAAGCAAATCGTCAGGCTAAAAGGTTTTCCTGCTCGGAAACCTGGATGCTCCTTTTTTAAAGTTGTCATGTGGTTAAAGGAAGCTCGCAGAGGGTCATATGTTTAGGGTTAGGCCGATGTTTGAATCCGCCGAGGAAGCAAGCCGCTTTTTCGCCCACCAGGCTTTGCGCACTTCCGCGATAAGAAGGGAATTATACAGGAGAGCCGGAATCCAGAGGATGAAATCCATACTTGATGCCGGTTGCGGCACCGGCGAGATAACCTCTCAGTTAAGGGAGATTACCACCGCTAACGTGACAGGCGTTGATATCGAAGAAATTTTTATAAAGTGCGCGCGATCTAACTATGGGGGTGTTGATTTCCGTTGCTCTGACTGCGCTTCTCTACCCTATGAGGATTGTTGTTTTGACATGGTGACATTCCACTTCTTCCTGATGTGGGCGCAAAAGCCATCTCGGGTTATCGGGGAGCTTTTGAGGGTTTTAAAACGTGGGGGAGTTCTGCTCGCGTGCGCTGAGCCGGACTACGGGGGTATCATCGAATACCCTGAAAACCGTGAGTTCAGAAAGGCGGAAGAGGAGGCTCTTCGCGCGCGCGGCGCTGACACGAAAATAGGCAGGAAACTCGGATTTCTTTTAAGGGAAGCGGGGCTGAGCGTGAATCAGGGCGTTTTCGCCTCGGTAATTGAGGGACGGCAACTCGTTGAAGATCTCAGGTTCATGAAAGATTTCTATTTAAGGGATTTCACTCAAATAATGGATGAGAAGAGAGCCCGAACGTTGATCGAGAAAGAGATTAAAATTGCGGCGCGCGGAAAGGTGATGGTAACCCCCCCCTTTTTTGGGCGCTCGCAAGAAAGAATTAGACGAAATGGCACATTATTAATTTTTGCCGGTTACAAGGTTATGCGGTTTTGGCTTTCCTGAACTGCGGTGGTTTACTTTCTTCTGACCAATGGAATCTCGTATTTAAGGATTTTCGACTTAAGGCGGCTTTGTTTGCGTTGATCCTTTTCCCTTTTCAAACGCGCCGGGTGCTTTTATCAAATTGCCTTATTCGGTTGTAAGTCGCAGAAGTGAAGATACGGGAATTGATTCTTCTCAATGCTTATTTGCGCAACTGGTGTAGTCTGGTCGTTAAGGAGTTTTTCAACTCAATAGAGACCGCATGGATGCGGTCGCATTATTTTAAGGATCACAAAGGGAGCTGTTGGAGATGAACGGACAAAAAAGTGACGAGGCTTTTCATTTTAGCCCGAGACCGAACAGAGCTTCAGAAATAAACTGGTTTCACTGGGGTATTGAGCCGTTTGAGCGCGCCCAGAGAGATGGAAAACTCATAATCCTGTCCATATCCGCTTCGTGGTGTCACTGGTGTCATGTGATGGATGAAACAACCTATTCTGACCCCGACGTAATACGGAAGATAAATGAGAATTTTGTGGCGATAAGGGTTGACAGCGACAGAAGACCGGACATAAACAGGCGTTACAACCAGGGGGGTTGGCCAACGACCGCTTTCCTTCTGCCGAGTGGCGCTGCCATCGCCGGTCTGACTTATGCCCCGCCTCAGTATTTTTCCGCACTGCTTGATAAATTGAGCGCACTTTACAAAAGCAGGCGGGAGGAAATTGAGGTCTGCTCAGTGATAGTTGAGGAGGAAACAAAATCTTTTCTGGATGCTTTCAAGTGCGGGGGCAAGATTACGGATGAAATTTCTGATTGGATGGCGTCCGTCATAGAAAAGGACGCCGATCCGGATTTCGGCGGGCTTGGGCTTGAGCCGAAGTTCCCACCAACCGGCGCTCTGGAATTCTCAATTGCGAGGTTGGAGCGCCAGAAGGATGACAGGCTGCAAAGATTTGTGGTTGCCACGCTAAACGCGATAAGACTCGGGGGATTGTTTGATGAGGTCGAGGGAGGTTTCTTTCGTTACTCCACCGTGAGGGACTGGTCAAAGCCTCACTATGAGAAAATGCTCGAGGACAACGCCGAGCTTCTGCGGATATATCTTTCTGCGTCCCGCCTTCTTGGAAATCCGGAGTATGAGCAAACCGCAAGAAGGGTTATAGAGTATTGTCTTGATAAGTTATACCTCAAAGATGTTCCTGGATTTTCAGGAAGCCAGGACGCGGATGAGGAATATTACCTCAAAAGTTTTGAGGGTAGAAAGGCTTTAAGCGCTCCCGCTGTGGATGAAACGCTCTTTGTTGACGCTAACTCCCTTATGATTTCGGCTCTCTCCTACGCTTCCGTTGTGCTTAATATGCCTTTCCTTCTTGATAGAGCCATGGAGATAGCTGATTTTATTTGGTCCAATGGCTTTCATCCCTCAAAAGGACTATGTCACTACTTCCCGCCCATTACCCGCAGTCCTAAAATGTGGGGGGAGGCGAGGGATCAGGTCTTTTACCTGAAAGCCCTTGTCGACCTTTACCAGATTACGGGCCTGAGAAAATTTTTCGAAAGGGCCCTTCAACTTGGCGGTTTACTGCGCGATTTGTTCCTGACGGAGCATGGCTGGATCGGTGAGGCTTCTTCCGTCAAACGCGAGGAGGAAAGCGGGAATGATAAGTTTGACGAGGGGTTAGGCAAGGCTGAAGAAAAACTGAAAGGAGAGCCTCACGAGAATGGACCGTGCCTGAACTCTTGCGCTCGCGGGAACCTTCTATCCTGCCTGCCGGTTGATGCGCCGGATATGAAGGTCAACGGTATCGCGATCATCGCATTAGGCGCTTTGGACTGGCTTGTCCCTGTTGAGTTGACCCAGAATGAGGGATATGGCTTCGAAAATACAGCTTACGGTATCGCTGATTCACTTAAAGGGGCATACGAGCGGTTCTCGCATTTCGCCGCCTGGTATGTGATGGGCGTTCATAATCTTATCAAGGGGCGAATCGAGGTAAGGATTTCTCCGGAAGCCGGACCTGATGAGGCAAGCGAACTCATCAAGCGGTTCATACAAGTATTTGATCTGGCTACCGTCATCAGGCGCGAGAGAGTGGATGATTTCATCGAGACTGACTCGAAAACCCGCAGACCTCTTGCGGTGATATGCGCGCCTGGACGGTGTGTCCCCGTTTTCTCCATATCGGAAACTGAGAAAATCATGGAATCATTACGCACCGATTGAGGTTATGATAATTGGGATTCTGAGCCTGTCGAACTACCTTCCGGCGTGTCCGTGGAAAACAATTACCCATATTTTATTTATCAGCGCAAAGTTGCAAAAAAGCTCCTCTTCGGAATTTCTTTTAAGGGTAGATATTAGTTATAGAATAAATCCTGAAAGACATTACCGAAAAGGAATTGCCTTAACCGGGAAGATATAGGGTGGATGTTGGGTTATGCAAGGATGAGAGGCGTTTCGAGCCGCGGGGTTGAAATTTGAGTTCGCTTGAGATTGGAATCGTAGGGTTACCTAACGCTGGGAAGACCACGCTTTTCAACGCGCTTTCGAGGGCCGGCGCTCCTGTTGCCTCCTTTCCCTTTACAACCGTTGAGCCAAATGTAGGAGTGGTCTCGGTTCCTGACCCGCGCCTTGAAAAGGTTGCTGATCTTGCCGGTTGCGAAAGGCGCTATCCTGCCAGCGTGCGTTTCGTTGACATAGCGGGACTTGTGGAGGGGGCAAGTCGCGGTGAGGGGCTTGGGAACAGGTTCCTTGCAAGGATCAGGGAGGTTGACGCTGTTGTTCATGTGGTCAGAGCGTTTGACGCCCCGGACATCTCCCATGTTGCAGGAAATGTGGACCCTGTAAGGGATGCCGATCTTGTTGATAATGAGATCAGACTTGCGGATCTCGAACACCTCTTAAGGCTTATTGAGAAAGCGAAAAGGGACGCCAAAAGGGGAGATAAGGATTCTACCGAGCGGCTTAACGACCTTCTGGCGCTTGAAAAACTGGTTGAGGAAGGAACAATCGACCACCGCGACCCTTCTGTTAGAAGGCTTGCCGATAATTTTCGCGGGGAGGGCATCCTTTCCCTTAAGCCAACGATAATCGGATTAAATACTGGTGAGAATCAGGATGCCGCGCAATTTGTTGAAAGAATGGAGCGCTGGGCGGCACCCAGAGGGATCCCGGTAATTCCGGTCTGCGCCAAGATCGAGGCTGAACTTGCCGAACTTTCTCCGGAGGAAGCGCTCGAGTTTGAGAGAGAGCTCGGGATTGAAGAGGAGAGTCTCGCCCGGGTAATTCGCGCAGGTTATGACATCCTCGGGCTTATAACTTTTTTCTCGATCGACTCTGGGGAATGCCGCGCCTGGTCTGTAAGGCGCGGAACGACCGCACTGAAAGCTGCCGGGAAGATCCACACCGATTTTGAGAAAGGTTTCATCAAAGCGGAGGTCGTCCATTATGAGGATTTCTTAAGGTGTGGAAACTTCCACAGGGCGAGGGACACGGGCTGTCTTCTGATCGAGGGCAAAGAGTATCTCGTGCAGGATGGGGATGTGATCCATTTCAAGTTTTCAAAGTGAACGATTCGCGGGACACGAAGGCTTTTTAAAAGCCAATTGCCGATTTTTTGGTTCCCCGCTTTCTCCCGCTTTAAGCTCTTTATTTTGCTAGGAAGCTTTTGTATAATAATTTTGGTTGCATTGCTTAAGCTTTCTGGTTCGTTCATGAACGATTCGCGCAAGGCTTCTATGATGAATAAGCGAAAGAAACTGTCGACTCCGCATATTGCCGAATTTTCAGAAGTCTCAGACGATGCGTTGCTCGCCCGCATTCTGGGGGGATGTTATCCCTCACCTCGGAAGTTAGATTTCGCAAGGCGCCTTATTGACAGCGCTGGCGGTGTTGGCGGATTTTCCGATATCGATTTTACTGAACTTTGTGAATTTGAGGGCGTTGGACCTGCCACCGCTTCCCGGATACTCGCCGCAGTCGAGTTCGGCTCGAGAGTGCTGAGCGGAAGGAAAGAGGGCGACAGGCTTAACTCGAGCAGGGTGGTATTCGACCGCTTCTATCCGTTGTTTGTTCGGGAAAGCGTTGAGGTCTTCGTTTGCGTTTTGCTTGACGCAAAGCTTCGGGTTATCGCTGCGAGGGAAATATCGAGGGGAACGCTCACCGCAAGCATAGTGCATCCGCGAGAGGCTTTCAGAGAGGCAGTGCGGAAATCGGCTTCCGCCGTCATATTCGTTCATAATCACCCGAGCGGTGACCCTGAGCCCTCCTTCGAGGACGTGAGAATCACAAAAAGACTTTCTGATGTGGGGGAGCTTCTCGGCATTCCACTTATCGACCACATAATCATCGGGAGCGCCTCCTCTTATTACAGTTTCGCGGATTCCGGTCAGATAAAAGCCGCAGACCTCAAGGGCTCCAGATGCGTTTTCTTGAGATGAGCAGCGAATTTGTTAGGATTATTGAACGCGAGTTTGTCGCGTTTGTGGTAAGACGATTCAACGTGTCACGAAGATTGAGCAAAACGGCGCTCAGGACTCAACATGAAACATCTTGATTATTTGAGGCTGGCAAAAGAGATCATGGCGCACCCGAGGGTAGCTTTCAACGCATGGTATTTAAAGAGAAGAGGCGTTGCGATGGGTGAGAGGGTCTGGATTTCGGGCTGGGTTGACCTTGTTCTTGCCGGTGAATCCACGCTTTCCCTTGGAAATGATGTCTTCATACCGAGAACAGTACAAATTCGCGGAAACGACAGAGGTCGGATAATCATCGGCGACAGTGTTTCCATAGAGTCTTGGGCCAGGCTTGCGGTGGCGCACGATGCTACCTTAAAAGTGGGAAACAGAGTCGGGATCGGTCCTTACAATATCTTTAATGCATTTGACGACCTCACGGTTGGCGATGAGACGATGTTCGGTCCTTTCGTGAACATAAACTGCGCGGACCACGGGATTGAACTCGGCAAGCCGATGAGAGAACAAATGGGTACATACGCTCCAGTCACCATAGGGCGCGACTGCTGGCTGGGGGCGCTGGTTGTCGTTTTGAAAGGGGTTACAATCGGGGATGGAGCGGTTATTGGCGCGGGGAGCGTGGTGACCCGCGACATTCCACCTTACACAATCGCCGCCGGCGTTCCCGCCAAAGTTATCCGGGAAAGAGAGTGAAGAAGCTCAGTGAGGCGCAAGTATTTCAAAGGACCGATTCCAAATGGCGTTTCCATGTTGATATCATCACCGGACCGAACCTTATTTACAATCATAAACTGCACGAAAGGAACTGTTCTCGCTCAAAGAGCCGAGGTCGCTTCCGCTTTTCTCACCCGACTCCTTGGTCTTGCCTTTAAAAAGAGCCTCGATCCTGGTTCGGGGATGCTCTTTCCTTTTTGTTCAAACGTTCACACTTTTGGCATGCGCTTTTCCATTGATGTGATTTTTATTGATTCCTCCTTAAGGGTTGTCCGCGTTATCGAAAGCCTTTCTCCGCGAAGGTTCTCCCCACTGGTCAGGGGTTCTTTCTGCGTGGTTGAGGTGGCTGAAGGCGACGCTTTCGAAAGCCAGACAAAAGGTGGGGATGAGCTTATTTTCGCACCCGTATGTGAAACCGCTACAAATGAGCTGGGTAGTAATCTGGTTTGTCCCGATTTTTCGGAAAGAAAGCGCTAACGCCTCATTGGGTCGGTCGTGTTTTGACGTTCTCACCACACGAGGTTTTCCGGCTCCTCCGGATTCTCGTTTTGAGTTATACTCGATATCTCGCCCGAATGCAATTTGACGACGGTATCAGCCATCTGGGCTATCGCGGAGTTGTGAGTCACCACTATGAAATTGCAGTTTTCCGCGGTTGCAATATCCCTCATGAGCCTGAGGATCATTTTGCCCGTGTCATAGTCGAGCTCACCTGTTGGCTCATCGCAAAGTACCACCGGCGGACGTTTTGCGAGCGCTCTTGCGATCGCCACTCGCTGCTGTTCACCACCGGAAAGCTGGCTCGGGAAATGGTCGGCCCTATCACCGAGCCCGACTTTATCGAGAATCTCAAGCGCCGAGCCTCTTTTTTCGCGGGGAACCAGATCGAGCGCCAATTCCACGTTCTCGCGAGCGGTAAGCGTTGGTATCAGGTTGAAGAATTGAAAGACAAAACCTACCGTTTCTCTTCTGAATGACGTAAGCTCTTTCTCGCTCAAGCGCGAGATGTCTTTTCCGCCCACGACGATCCTTCCGGATGTGGGGGTGTCTATTCCGCCTATTAGATTTAGCATGGTGGTTTTTCCTGAGCCGCTCGGACCGAGCACCACGACGAACTCGCCACGGCTAACCTTTAGGCTGACCTCTTTTAACGCGTGGACCTCGACCTCGCCCATCCGGTATGTTTTTGAGGCTTTATCGAGAAGTACGGTTATGTTGTCTTCCAAGACCTTACCCCTGCCGGAATAACCTGTCGCTTTCTAAGCTATGAAACCTATGAAACCGGGTCTCTAAGGATTTTAACATTTTAAACGGAAAACAAGAGAAAATAGACCCCGAGGGATTAGCCTGGTTTCTTGCAGGACATAGAATGAGCGCCTCCGAAGGCGGAAAGAAGAACGAACCCTGACCCACAGCATTTCATTACCTTTATGAATTGCCCGAATATGACTGTTATGAGCATTTATTTCATTTTCGGCCCAGAGTCCTATAAAGTCTGGTGTCTTGACTTCCGATACAGTTACAGGAAAGACATCCATGGCGGTGGTCGAATTGGAAGACAATTGCAAGATTCTTCTCGTAAGCGGAACGAACAGCATGGTGAAAACTGTCGTCGGTATGCTAAATGAGATCTGCGGTGGCGGGTTGGATATTGAGCATAAGAAGAACTTTTCGCAAGCGAAAGGGCGGCTCAAATCTTGTAGTGCTCATGTTGTGCTTCTTGATGGCTTAGATTTGAAAGCTTCATTGAGTCAGACAGTGAGACAAATAAGGGAAATTTCGACAAGACCTCTTGTCGTTGTTGGGCCAAACGATGAGGCGCTGGCAATCAAGTGCATAGGGGCTGGGGCTGACGATTACATTTCCGTTTCGGAATTGTCCCCCTCTTTGATTAAAAGGGCCCTTGATTTCGTGATCGCCCGCTCAAAGCGAAATGAGAGCGGATTTTTATACGGTGATGATGATTCGAATTCCAGGGGCAATTCGAGTTTTCGTGAGCATATTGACATGATTGAAATGGCTGCGCATGAATTGAGGCACCCCGCCACTGTGATTAAGGGCTACCTGACTCTTTTGAGAGAATACGGTGAGGCGATTGACGAGGAAACGAGAAAAGAGGCGGTCTTGGGAATCGAGGAGGCTTCCAACCGCCTCACCCGCCTGATTAACACGCTTCTTGATACGACGAGAATTGAGAAAAAACAATTCCGTATTGTTAAGAAGCCAGCAAGACCCAAATCGCTTGTCTTGAGAGTGATCTCTGAAGTGCGTACGCACGGCGTGGGAGTTCCCATCAATCTGCTTTATGCGGGAGAAACTGAATTCATAGAAGTTGACGCCGAAAGAATCAAGGACGTCCTGGCGATTCTTGTCGATAATGCCGTCAGGTACACCCCTTCAGGTGAGGAGGTTGATATATGGATTGAGGATGCACCCTCGGAGGTCATATTTAACGTGGCTGACAGGGGTCCAGGCATACCCGAGGAGGACAGGGATAAGATTTTCGAAAGATTCTATCGGGTGGAGGGAAAACCTTATGATTACAAGCCAGGGATAGGGCTCGGACTTTTCATCGCCAAGAATTATGTCAGCGCTCACGGTGGTTGGATTAAGGTTGAGCCGAGAGATGGTGGAGGATCTGTGTTTTCTTTCGGTGTCCCGATTGCCGCGGGTGAGATTCACGAGAAAGAGGATCCGCTGGGAAAATTGCTTCGGAGGCTTGAGTCGTAAATGGAGGAAACGAGTAAATACGAAAGTGACAGGAAAATAAGAATCGTGGTCATAGACGATGACCCAACAATCGTGAAAGTCGTGAGGATCATCCTTCAGACCAACGGTTTCGAGGTCATCGAAGCATTGAACGGCGCTGAAGCGCTTGACCTTGTGGAAAACGAATTGCCGGACATCGTGCTTCTTGACATCATGATGCCGGAAATGGATGGATTCGAGGTTCTACGACGCCTGAAAGAAAATGAAGCCACAAAGGAAATTCCTGTTGTTTTTCTCACCGCCAAAACTGGTGCCGAATACGTAAACAGAGGTGTCGAGATGGGTGCCTCAGAATACATCATAAAACCATTTTCACCCGCCGCTCTTATCGCCAAAATAAACGAGCTGACCGACTCGGGTAACGGATAGCTCCTTTTTTCGAATCGCTCTTGTCGCAGGCAACCCGGTCAGTTTCACTTCCTTGCTTCCCCATGTTAAGAGCCTTTTCAGGCGCGTCAACTGCTAAAATGTGAGAGAAAAAAGCAAACACGCCCCTTTTTTAAAGCGAGCTGCATATATTTGTTTGAGCGGGGGGATACGGGATTGCCGCAAGGGTATGAAGAGCTAAAGATAACAAGGCGCAAGGGTGAAAGCTCGGAGGCAGCCTCGGACCTCGTTGCGCGGGAATCCCCGCTTGAGATAGTTGTTAACGGTGAGGTTCTAACGACGCTTCTCAGGACCCCGGGGGATGATTCAGACCTTATTTTGGGTTTCTTGTATTCCTCAGGCATAATTGGCGGGATTGAGGATATCGAAAACCAGAGGAGCTTCGCTGGCGAAGAAGGCAAAAAGCCTTTCATTTATGAAGGCGATTTCCCCTCTTTTCTCCACTCATCAGCCAGTGCTCGCAGAGTGGAGATAACCCTTCGGTCTCGTTCAACTCTGTCGCTTGTCAGCTGGAATAGATTTTCCTGGGATTCCGGGATGTTGTCCCGCGCCGGGAGATTGGCGGCTTCGAGAAGAAAAGACCCGGACGCGCCGATTCAAGCCCTTTTCGATGCTCGCCTGATTATTAAACTCGGAGATGCGATGAAGGAAAATCAAACCTTATTCAATCTCACTGGCGGGACTCACGCAGCGGCTATTTTCACGAAGGATGGAAAAATCATCAAAGTCTTCGAGGACGTGGGCAGGCATAACGCTATAGACAAGGCGATTGGCAACGCCTTGCGCGCCCGAGTTGATTTATATGACAAGGGGCTCCTTTTGTCCGGCAGGGCAAGCTCTGAGATGGTGATAAAAACCGCCGTTTCCGGAATACCGCTACTTTGCTCCGTGTCGGCGCCTACAAGCCTGGGGGTTGAGCTTGCCGAGAAGCTCGGTCTGACGGTAGTGGGTTTTTTGAGAGAGCAAAGATTCAACATTTACTCGCACGAGTGGAGGATTTCCTGATAGCCAATGTACTGTTGTCTCATTTTAGCGGGTGGACGGGGAAAAAGGTTTAAGGGAAACAAGGCTCTCTTAAAGGTAGGAGGCAAATGGGTAATCGACATCCAGATCGAGGAACTTAATCCCCTGTTTGAAGAGTTTCTCATTGTGACAAATAGCGAGGATTACGGTCCCGTTAATTTTTTGGAGCGTGAAGGCGTTCGCGTCATTGAAGAAACCGTCAGTGGCCAAGGACCACTTGGCGGGATTTTAAGCGGTCTGGAAGCGTCGCGCTACGATAAGAACTTCGTGATTGCATGCGATATGCCTTTCGTTAGAAGAAACGCGGTTTCCTATGTGCTGAAAAGACTGGACGGTAGCGATTGTGACGTGTGCGTACCCCAAACCCCAAAGGGTTTGGAACCTTTATTTGCCGCTTACAGAAAAACATGTATTCCCGCGATCAAGGAAGAGATAAAATCTGGAAATCTGAAGGTCACCGGCTTCATGCATCGGGTGGTCGTGTGCGAAATAAGCTGGGAAGAATTGGAAATTTATGATCCAAGCGGTGCCATCTTTATGAACATAAACACGAAAAGTGAACTTGCCGAGGCGGAGAGGCTACTCGAGGGTTCGGGATGAAGGAATTCAAATTCCTCGCGACTGGAAGTACCACAGCATGGGACCTTGTGAATTACGTTTCTGATTCTTTGGAATACTTGCGAATTCCTTATACCTTAGAGGTTGAAGAGCAAATCGGAGGGGACGCGGCAGTCATAAGGGTAAGTTTTTCGGACAGGGACTCAGCCGGGAAAAATGGTGAACGGTTAAAGGGCGAGCGCTCCTCTCAGGAAAAGGAGAATGTTTATGCTGACGCTCTTATGGTTTGCTGCCTTCGTTTTGAACGAGAGAAAGGCGCGCAAACTCTGCGCGATGGTTTTGAGGGTCCTTTCGATTATGTAATTGTTGAGATATCAAGCTCGGTTGACGGCGTGATTCAGATCGGGCTTGAGAATTTCTTAAAGGAATCCGGCTCAAAGAAAGTTCTCTTTTGGTCGGACCAAAAGGAAAAGATTTGCGCTTTTGAAAAAGTGTTTGACAGGGTATTACGCGGGATATTTACGGAATCGGAGGTTGCGATAATGCCTGAAGACATCCCCGAACAGTTGGTCGATAGGCTAAGAAACGAGGCCGTTGACCGGAAGTTGACTTGCACGAGAGCGCACGAAATAGCGCGGGAGCTGGGTTTACCGGTCAGGGTTGTGGGAAGGGCGTGCGATATTCTTGGTATAAAGATAGTAGAGTGCGAGCTCGGATGCTTTTAGCCCTGCGGTTCGGGCCCGGAGAGCATACACGTTTCGGCTTACCGAAGGACGAAGTGAAAACGGCTAGCTGTTATAATCGATATTCATCGTATAGTCCAAAAGAGTAATTCACATACGTTTTTGACGTCGCTTACAGAGGTCATGCAATACCAAAGGAGGCAAAATGCCCTTGGTGAAACTACAAGCCACTCTTGCAAAGGCAGCCGGTGAGAAGGAGTTCGAAGTTCAGGCCAGGCAAGTCTCCGAGCTTCTTGAGATTGTGGCTCGCCGGTACGAGGGAAAAGTTGACAAGTATCTTAAGAACGCTATCGTCCTGGTAAACGGGAAGAACGTGAATTTCATTGACGGCAGGGAGACGAAACTGAAAAGACATGATGTTGTCTCGATATATCCGCCAATTGGCGGTGGCTGATTTCGCAAACCGAAAGGAGCCGCTCGGCGGTTTTGATATCCATAAATTTGCGGGTTATACGGTGTTACGCCAATTTTTAAAAGCGTTTGAATTTGATAATTTACCTGGAGATTCGTAAGGGGTGGTTTACTTGCCCGAACTGTATAAAGAGCTCGGATTGAAAAGAGAGGAATATGAGGAAATAGTGAGATTGTTAGGCAGAGAGCCTAACAACGTTGAACTGGGCATGTATTCTGTCATGTGGTCCGAGCATTGTAGTTACAAGAGTTCCAAGGTGGAATTAAGGAAACTGCCGACTAAGGGACCCGGCATAATCTTGGGTCCAGGCGAGAATGCGGGCGTGGTTGATATAGGGGATGGGATAGCGGTGGTTTTCAAGATGGAAAGCCACAATCACCCGAGTGCGGTCGAGCCGTTTCAGGGTGCAGCAACCGGCGTTGGCGGTATCGTGAGGGACATTTTCACTATGGGGGCTCGCCCAATCGCGTGTCTTGACCCGCTGCGATTTGGCTCTTTGAAAGAACCGCGGACGCGCTATCTATTCGAGGGGGTTGTCGCTGGAATAGCCTCTTATGGAAACTGCATCGGAGTTCCGACTGTGGGGGGTGATTTATACTTCGAGGAAGCCTATCAGGAAAACCCTCTCGTGAATGTGATGTGTGTGGGCATCATGCCGAAGGAAAGGCTTATCAGGGCGAGGGCTTCCGTCCCCGGGAGCATCGGGGTCTTGATTGGATCAAGCACGGGTCGGGATGGTATCGGCGGGGTTAGCGTACTTGCCAGTCAGGAGTTTGACGAGAGGAGCACCGAGAAGCGTCCGAGCGTCCAGGTCGCTGATCCTTTCACCGAAAAACTCGAGATCGAAGCTTGTCTTGAGATGCTCGAGAAGAACCTCCTTTTGGGACTTCAGGATTTGGGCGGTGCGGGCCTGACCTGCGCGACTTGCGAAACTGCGGACCGCGGGGGCTGCGGTATGGACGTTGAAATCTCGAAGGTTCCGTTAAGGGAGCCTGACATGGAGCCTGTTGAGATTATGATGTCTGAGTCGCAAGAGAGAATGTTTGCGATCTGCTCGCCCGAGAATTTGGATGAGGTTCTCTCGATATGCAGGCGCTGGGGGCTTAATGCCGTTCCCGTGGCTGAGGTGACAGAAGGGGATACGTTAAGGGTGCTCAAAGACGGGGAGGTTGTGGCTGAAGTGCCCGCAAGTTCGCTCGCGAAAGGACCTGAGTATAATCGACCCGCCAAAAGGCCAAGGTACCTTGACGATGTAAACACTTTTGATTTCTCAACCCTTGCTCTACCTTCCGATTTAGGGCAAGTCCTTGTGGCTCTTATCTCCTCGCCCAATATATGCAGCAGAAGGTGGGTATTTGAACAGTACGACCACATGGTCCAGGTTAACACAGTGGCTTACCCGGGTAGTGACGCGGCGATTTTGCGGGTGAAAGGCAGTAAAAAAGGTCTTGCATTGAGTTGCGACTGCAACGGACGCTATTGCTATTTGGACCCGTACGTCGGAACCCAGATTGCGCTTGCGGAGAGCGCGAGGAACGTGGCGTGTTCCGGGGCAAAACCTGTTGCTATCACTAACTGCCTGAACTTTGGAAGCCCTGAAAAACCGGAGATATTCTGGCAGTTCAAGGAGGCTGTGAGGGGTCTTGCGGACGGGTGCGAAATACTCGGAACGCCGGTGGTCGGGGGAAATGTTAGTTTTTATAACGAGTCTTTCGGTGAGGCGATTTACCCCACCCCGATAGTGGGTATGCTCGGTGTCCTTGAGGATATAGACGAGCGGATTCCTTCCTGCTTTACCCGCGAAGGGGACCTTATAGCCCTGATTGGCGTGACCAAAAATGAGCTCGGAGGAAGCGAGTATCTCAAGGTGATTCACGATGTCGTGGCGGGACCTCCTCCCGAGATTGATTGGGATTCCGAGAAGGCTTTGATAGATTTCTTGAGGTTGGCGGCGAAAAGCAGGGTTATCTCTTCGGCGCATGACTTAAGTGAGGGAGGGCTTGGAATAGCCCTTGCCGAGGCGTGCGTTTCGGGTGGCATAGGCGCAAGCGTTGAAATTGACCACCATCTTCCTCTCCACGTATACCTTTTCAGTGAGTCTCAAGGCAGAGCGCTTGTAAGCTTCAACCCTGAGAAAAGAAAAGATTTAGAGGACATTGCCGACAGGAGCGGTGTCCTGTTTACTCTTATTGGCAAGACAGGGGGAACCCACCTCAAAGTGGCGCAGGCGTTTTCCATCCTGGTGGATGAACTAAGTGAGCTTTATTACACTTCGCTTGAAAAAATGCTTCACGGTGATTTATGACACCGTGACGTGAGGGAGGAACGGAAGAGATGGAGAAGCTTTGCGCCTTTGGGAGATTTCAGACACTTCGGGAAAATCACCCAAATCCGTGAGTTCTTTCAGGGATTCTTCCTAAGATATCTTCCACCTTTTTAGTCACTGAAAGGTGGTTTCTGCTGAAAAAAGACGGCGGTACTGATTTCCCTTACAATTTGAACTTTGTTTTTTGAGAAATATCAGGTTTTCCAGGCATCATAAGAAATATAATAGTTTCTGGAGGGCAGAAAGATTCAGGCGTCTTTTCGCTGGTAAAGGAACAGGAATTATCGAATCACGGAAATGGGAAAGATGAACGATCGCCTCGAGGAGGCATGCGGCGTTTTCGGTGTGCGGGCCGCGGATGAGGATGTGGGTCGCGTCACTTACTTCGGGTTGTACGCTCTTCAGCACCGCGGTCAGGAGAGCGCCGGTATAGCGGTTACCAGTGGTGAGGGAATAATTGTTGTTAAGGACATGGGGCTTGTCTCCCAGGTTTTCTCGGAAAACAGTTTTGAAAACCTAACTGGGTACATGGCAATCGGGCATGTGAGATATTCCACTACGGGCTCTACCTACTGGGAAAACGCGCAGCCCACATACAACATGAGCAAGTTTGGTCCCATATCGATTGCTCACAATGGAAATCTGGTTAACACTGATGAACTTGTGGACTGGCTCTCCTCGCGGGGCGTAAGCCTTACCGACCTTAACCCAAGAATGAAAACTTCCACTGATTCCGCGATCATAGGGGGGCTTTTGAGCTGTTCGGGCGCTGACTCTTTGGAGGAAGCGATCGGTGAGATGTTTCCCCGTCTCAAGGGCGCGTATTCACTTGTGATCTTAAGCGAGAAAAAACTTTACGGAGTGAAGGACCCCTATGGCATAAGACCCCTCTGCATCGGTAGAAGGGATGGGGATTACTTTATTTCGAGCGAGAGTGCGGCTTTGGACGTGGTTGGGGCTAAATTCATGCGTGAGATCAGCCCCGGTGAGCTGGTTAGCATTGACGAAAACGGCGTCTCGTCAAGATATTTCACCGAGCCTCAAAAGCCTTCGCTGTGTATTTTCGAGTTCATTTACTTCGCAAGACCTGACTCAATTCTCTATGACCGGCTTCTCTTTGACGCGAGGAAGGAAATGGGTGCGCACCTTGCAGAGGAAGCCCCGGTTGATGCCGATATCGTCATACCCGTTCCGGATTCAGGCGTGCCAGCGGCGATTGGGTTTGCTGAAAAATCAGGAATTCCCTACGGGGAGGGGCTCATAAAAAACAGGTATATTGGCAGGACTTTTATCCAGCCCACGCAGTCGATAAGGCAACTTGGTGTAAAGTTGAAACTCAATCCACTGCGCCCGATCATCTCAGGGAAAAGGCTTATCGTGGTTGATGATTCTATTGTCAGGGGAACCACGAGCAGACAGATCGTATCGATTCTTAAGGAAGCGGGAGCGGCTGAAGTTCACATGAGGATAAGTTCCCCGCCAATCCGATACCCTTGCTTTTATGGGATAGACACCGCGGTGAGGAGCGAACTCATCGCCTCGAAGCTTGATGTTGAGGAAATAAGAAAATTCCTTGGGGCTGACACACTCCATTATTTGAGTATGGAAAACCTGATAAAATCGTGCGGTTCGCCAAAGGAGAAATTCTGCACCGCCTGCTTTGATGGAGCATACCCGATAGAAGTGCCGTCCGGTCTCAAACTATCCAAGTTCAGGCTCGAAGAGGAGAGCAAGGTTTGAGGGTCGCGACGCGGGCTGATGTAAATAGCTTGATTGGCCAAGAGCACTCTGATTTGTTCTTTGCTTCGGCTAAAGCGATAAGCCTCAAGGTTTTTGATTTTTTGTGACGCTTACCTTTCGGGATAACTCTTATGAAGCGTAAATACATGCGAAATTTGCCGGTCCTATAGGAAAAGAGGCGACATGGCGGAAGAAAAGACATACAAATGGGCGGGGGTTGATATAGAGGCGGCGGATCAGGCCATCTGCAGAATAAAACAGTTGGTTGAAGAGACTTTCCGCCCAGGCGTGCTCTCTGCGATTGGTGGCTTCGGGTCGATGTTCGAAATCGACCTTGCAAAGTTTGAGCGACCCGTTTTGGTCTCATCGACCGACGGCGTGGGTACCAAGATAAAACTCGCTCAAATGCTCGGCAAGCACGACACTGTTGGAATTGACCTTGTGGCGATGTGCGCGGATGACGTGGTGACATGCGGGGCTGAGCCGCTCTTTTTCCTCGATTACATATCGACTGGCAAAGTGGTGCCGGAAAGAATCGCCGAGATAGTGAGCGGAATAGCGGCGGGATGCAAGAAAGCGAACTGCGCGCTCGTGGGTGGCGAGATCGCCGAGCACCCCGGAGTATTGCTTGAAGAAGATTATGACCTTGCCGGTTTTTGCGTTGGGATTGTGGATAAGGACCGCATAATTGACGGATCGAGAGTGGAGTCTGAGGATAAGATAATAGGAATCCTTTCGTCCGGACTGCACTCGAACGGATATTCGCTTGTAAGAAAGTTGCTTTTCGAATCGGGTGATTTCAATCTGGACGACCAGCTCAAGCAATTTTCGAAACCGCTCGGGCTCGAACTGCTCACGCCTTCTATCATCTATGCGCCTGTCATTTTGAAACTTGCCTCTCAGGTTGAGGTAAAGGCTGTGGCCCACATAACGGGCGGTGGCATGACAGAAAATCTACCGAGGGTAATACCTGAAAACACCGACGCTCTGATATATCTCGGGTCATGGCCGATTCACAACATATTTACCTTCATCCAGAGGGTGGGGGACATTGACCTTTTTGAGATGCTTCGAGTTTTTAACATGGGCGTGGGCATGGTTGTGATTGTTCCGCCTTCCGATGTGAGGAAGACGCTCGAGATCCTAAGTTTAAGCGTTTACCGCGCTTTTGAGATTGGCGAGATTGTCGAGGGCTGCGGGAGAGTTCAGTATCGTTAATTTGATTTACTCGTTCTTGAGCCAACGCGAAAACGCTTTGGCCTTTTTGGAATTTGCCACCGCGGGTTTGGATTGGCTCGCTTGAAGGGCTCGCGTCTTTTGATTCTTTTTGGATTTACGCAAAGCTAAAGCGCGTATTATGGCGGGAAAAGGAGCGCTTCGGTGGTGAGCGAGGAAAAGAAAATCAGAATCGCTGTTCTCGCTTCCGGATCCGGCACGAACCTTGAGGCTATTGCCAGGGCGGCCGAATCTGGCGAGATACCGGTTGAGATTTCGCTCGTATTAAGCGATAACCCCCAGGCCTACGCTCTTGTGAGGGCAGAGAAGCACAACATACCCACAAAGTGCTTTCTCATTTCAGATTTCCCGAGCAGGGAAGCGTTCGACAAAGCCATTGCCGATGAGCTGTCGGCTGCGGGAGTTGAACTCGTTGTTCTTGCCGGCTACATGAAACTTGTCGGCGGCGAAATACTATCAAGGTTTAAAAATCGCATAATGAACATCCACCCCGCGCTTCTTCCCTCCTTCCCTGGGACGCACGGGGTTAGAGACGCGCTTGAATATGGAGTTAAAGTGAGCGGCGTAACGGTTCATTTCGTCGATGAGGGTCTGGACACTGGACCCATAATCTTGCAAGAGGCGGTGCCGGTGTATGACGGTGACGACGAAGAGACGCTGCATCAGCGGATACATCAGGTCGAATACCGGCTGTACCCGCTCGCGATTAAACTTTTTGCTCAGGGTAGGCTCAAAGTCGAGGGCGGAAGAGTGAGGATAATCCCCGCTGAGGATGAATAGCGCTGAATTCTCTTCGGCGTAATTTGTCAACGCCCTTTCTAATCCATATCTGTGTGCTCTTTCGCATTTACAAGACCGGCAAGGCTTAACGCCTGATCCTTGATTTCCCGCCTACACATTTTTTGCCCATTTTGAATGAAGCCATCACGCGAAAACCGCTTGTCGGTTGTTTTCAAAAGCGCCTGGGAGATTTCGCTTGAGTAATTAAGCATGTGTCATTTAGTAAGAAGCTCCACTGTTGTATAATTGCGCTTCAAAAGGGATAGTTATCTGCGCCCGAAAATTTTGGGAGCTTGCGTTTCCGAGTGACGGAAGCAATATATCCCGAAGGTGATAATCTCTTTAGCGATAAATCTTCAACGCTTTAATGGTATGAGGAAAAAATCTTGGCTTGCCGATTGCCTGAATTCATGTGCTCGCTTTTTGACAGAGGTATCACGTGGCTATATTAGCATGCGGACTCATACGCTTACGTAATGCGCCTTTGCCGGAGGACTCAAGCTTAAGAAGATAACGGTCGGATCAACCTAGTTGCACGAAGAAAGGGGTGTGGTATGCCGAAGATCAAAAGGGCAATCATAAGCGTGTCCGATAAGAAGGATATAGTCTGGTTCGCGAAGGAACTCTCCCTGCGCGGTGTTGAGATTATCTCGACCGGAGGAACTTACAAACTTCTCGGGCAGGAAGGAATAAAGGTTATCCCTGTGGTTGAGGTCACGTCCTTTCCGGAGATGCTCGATGGCAGGGTAAAGACGCTCCATCCAAAGATCCACGGGGGAATTCTCGCCGACAGGAATAAATCTGAGCATTTAAGGCAACTCGATTACCAGAAGATTCAACCTATAGATATGGTTGTCGTGAACCTTTATCCATTCAAGGAGACGGTATCCAAACCAGGTGTCACGAGGTCTGAGGCTATCGAGCAGATAGACATTGGCGGACCGGCTATGGTTAGAGCCGCGGCGAAGAACCACGAACATGTCGCTGTTGTGGTAAATCCTCAGAGGTATCCCGAGATCATCAGGGAGATGAAAGAGAGGGGTGGAGAAATAAGCATTGAGACCCGCAGGCTCCTTGCGGTTGAGGCGTTCCGCCATACCGCTGAATATGACAGGATGATATGGGAATATTTATCCTCTGAGGTTTCAGGCTCCGATGCAGGGGTTTCGGAAAGCTCTCCGGGCGAACTCGAGGAAGATGTCCTATTTCCCTCGCGTCTCGAACTCACCTACGACAGGAAAGCCATCTTGAGGTACGGCGAAAACCCGCACCAATCTGCGGCTCTCTACTCTGAACGTCCGCCCATAAGCGCTTCTTTGGCCACTGCGCCTCAATTGGCGGGTCCCCAGATTTCCTTCAACAACCTGCTTGACGCGGACGCCGCCTGGAAGTGCGCACTTGAATTTTCTGAACCAGCTTGCGTGATTGTGAAGCACAACAACCCGTGCGGTGTGGCGGTTCACCAGGACCTTTCACAAGCGTACAGAAGGGCTTATGAATGCGACCCCGTCTCAGCATACGGGTCTGTGATCGCCTTGAACCGTAAAGTCACGGAAGCTTGCGCAAGCGCCATGAAGGACTTGTTCATCGAGGTGCTCGTGGCGCCCGGTTATGATGATGACGCGCTCGAAATTCTCAAAGAGAAAAGGGATTTGAGGATTATCTCGCTTGAGGGATGGGGTTACGAGAAGTGCGAAATGCGTGATTTCAGGAAGATAGACGGCGGTTTGCTCGTACAGGATGCGGACAGGGACGAATGCGATCGAGAAAAGATGAAAGTGGTCACCACGAGAGAACCTGATGACCGCGAATGGAGAGACCTCCTTTTTGCGTGGCGCGTATGCAAGCATGTCAAGTCAAATGCCATAGTGCTTGCCCGTAACCTCGCGACCGTGGGGATTGGGGCTGGACAGATGAGCAGGGTTGACGCCGCGGCGATCGCCGTTGAAAAGGCGGGAAGCGACAGGGTGTCTGGGTGCGCCGTAGCAAGCGACGCTTTCTTTCCTTTCCCGGACGCGGTTCAAAAAGTGGCTGAAGCGGGAGCGGTCGCGATTATCCAGCCGGGAGGCTCAATCAGGGATAAAGAAATAATTGAGATATGCAACCGCTATCAGATCGCGATGGTTTTCACCGGTATCAGGCATTTCAGGCATTAAGGGAGCATTTAAGGAGAATTCCTTGACGGAATAAACTCGCGCGAGTTTTGCCCTCATCGGCGCTTGAGCTTATCTTGTCGCTAGAGGGTCTCCATTTTGGATAAATTCTTGACGGCACTTTTTCAATCTAATTTTTGCTTTTGATGAAGATTTCTTTTGCGCGCCACTAAAACAAACCGTAGATTTCCTTTAAAATATTGGCGGGCCAGTAGCTCAGTTGGCAGAGCACCGGACTTTTAATCCGGGTGTCGGAGGTTCGATTCCTCCCTGGCCTACCAGGTTTTCCCTACAGTTCACCGAAAAACAAAGCCTGAATTTTTTCCCGCCCTGCGCCGAGGTGCAAGATCTCGCGCGCAATTTCTTTTCTGATGCTCAATCTGTTCGATTGACTCTGTTTGATCGATTTTTCATGGGTTCGAGGCTCTCTTTTCCTTTCAAATCGTTTTCGTGGATATCCGTCGACTCCGCGCAATCCAAGCTTCATGATGTTGGGGCGTTAGATTTAATTTGGAAAAGGTTTATATGAAACGCTCATCTAAGTATCCTTGAAGAAAGCGGGGCGTTTGGATTCTTTGGCGCACTGAGAAGCCCATCTTTCCAAAAATTCTCTCTTCTCTTATCTCAAAAAAGCAGGATAACATTTGTTGCGAAAGATTAACGTCAGAACAACGTATTGATAAGGTTTTGGGCGGACGAAAGTGATAGAAAAGTAAGAAGTCCTTAGTCTTGCCGGGAATTGAGCGTAACGGAATTGACTCGAATCCGAAATCTCAGCGATTTTTTACGTGTTTCACCTTTTCAGCTTATACATTAACAAACGTGGAAACCCTATGGTCAGAGTGAGAAAGGTGTGGGAATCTGTTATCACGCTATTCTTGCCCGCGCTGATACTTGCCAGTTTTGGTGGGCCGCTGCCGCGTTTTTAAAAAGTGTGAAAGCCCGCTTTTTGAAACTAAACATTTCCTTCTGGAAAGGAATTGTACACTTGCGGTATTCCGAAAAAATAGACAGGGACAAACATACCCTGCGGGTGACGAATTCAAAAGTGTTCATCTCCTTATTTACTGAATTGCTGGACCGCAGATGTCTACGCAAGCGTTTTGCTGAAAAGTAGCGGGTTCTTTTGAATTTATTGCGCTGTTTTATAGTGGGGATATCTTCTTCGAGCACGAAAAAATTAAGAGCCAGCCTGCTGGTTTGGGAAAATGCACTCCCTTAGGGTTGAACGCACAGGAAGGCGCTCTTTTCTCTTAGTTCGATGTTGAAAGAAATCTTTTAGGTTTGCGTTTTCTCGTTTGATAAGAGCCTTTTATGGTTTATAATCCTTCCCAATAAATCCGCTAAGAATCGTTCTTGTAACTCCAAGGGAGGGCATATGGGTAGTGTCAAGGACCTCGTTAAAATTGAAGAACCCACGGATAGCCAGACAGGTATAGCGCGCTTCATTTTTTCCGACCGTTATTCGGTTTTCGACTGGGGGGAGATGCCTGACCACATACCCGAGAAAGGGAGTTCGATTTGTCTGGCGACGGCTTACTTCTTTGAGGAGCTTGAAAGAAGGGGCATTCGGACCCACTATCTGGGTCTCGTGGAGAATGACCGCTTGGTAAGGCTTGACGAGTTACAAGGTCCATCAAACGCGCTTCAGTTTAAGGCTGTGCGCGTTGTGCACCCGAAGGAACTCGAAGGAGGCTATGACTACTCGATTTACAAGCGGGAGAAAGGCTGCTTTCTCATACCACTTGAGATAATTTATCGGAACTCACTTCCGGAAGGCTCATCGGTTTTCAAAAGGATCAGGGAGGGGAGCCTTGACTGGAGGAAACTCGGGCTTTCAGAAGAGCCCAAGCCCGGACAGATTCTCGAAAAGCCGATACTTGATGTCTCAACAAAACTCGAGGCGAGCGACCGCTACATGACATGGGAGGAGGGTCAGCAGATAGCGGATCTCAGCGATGAGGAATTGTCGAAACTTAAGGAAACGGTCCTCGCGGTTAACGACCTTATCACCGAAAAGACAAAGCCGATGGGACTTCTTCATGAGGACGGGAAGGTAGAGTTCGGCTTTGACGAGAAAAGGGAGATTATGCTTGTTGATGCTCTCGGGACGCTTGATGAATGCAGGTTTTCATACCAGGGCATTCCGGTAAGCAAGGAGATAGCGAGGATCTATTACAGGAAGAGCGCCTGGTTTAAACAGACCGAGGAAGCGAAGAAAAAGGATGCGGTCAACTGGAAGGCGCTTGTGACGGGCAATCCAGAACCCATGCCGGAAGAGCTTGTGGAAGGTATTTCGCTCATATACAAGGCGTTTACAAACGAGCTAACGGGAAGGGAATGGTTTCCGGCTCCCAGGTTAAAAGACGTGCTGGAAAAAGTGAAGTCGATGCTACCGGATTGAAAATCTTCAGGTTTTTGAAGAATTACCGATCGGGGAAGAGCCCAAAACCTTGCCTTAAATTTGTATCGTTTTGCTTCCGAGCTAATTCAGGAAATTATTTTCTCCCTGTAAAAGGCGCCCAGTTTCGATATCGCTTCATTGCTCTCGGGAACAAACGGGGAAAATATCTGATAGACATGAAACATACCGCGGGCGATGTCCAGCTTCACCTCGACCCCGTCCCGCGCTGCTCGTTCAGCAAGTCTTCGTGAATCATCAAGCAAAGCCTCAATAGACCCCACTTGAATGTATAGCGGTGGAAGCCCTCTTAAATCCGCATGAACGGGGGACAGAAGGGGTTCCCTAAGGCTTTTGCTGCCCGCGTATCTCAGCGCGTCCTTCCGCAAACCCTTAACGCTAATCATCGGGTCTCGCCAACCCACTTTTTTGTAACTGGCGCCGCTTTGCTCAAGGTCTGTCCAGGGCGAAAGCAGCATCACCGCCGCGGGAAGAGGCGCTCCCTGGTCTCTCAGGGAGATGAGCGTTGCCACTGCCAGTCCTCCACCAGCGGAGTCGCCCGCAATCGCGGTTTTTTCCGGCCTATATCCCTGTTTAAGAAGCCAACGGTACGCGGACACCGCGTCTTCAAGAGCCACTGGAAACACATTCTCAGGGGCGAGGTGGTAGTCGATAAGCAGTGCCCGGCATCCGGACGCGATCGCTATGCGTGATGTCAGGCTTCTGTGACTTTCTATATTTCCCAAGACGTAAGCGCCGCCGTGAAGGTAGAGCAATGCACAGTCTTTCGCCGCGTAATCAGGTATTATCCATTCGGCGTCCATTCCTGGCAGATCAGCCTTCTCGCATCTGACGCCGTCCACTTTTTTTGCCAGGCGCGGAACAAGTGTGTTGAACAAAAACCTCCTGTATTTTAGTGATGCAATATTGGTTAGCATCATTCCTCTATACAGGCGAACCAGGTATTTGGCGGCTACCGCTTGAACGCTCGGCATGTGATCACCTCACTTTAAGGCGGAAGACAGGATGCAAAATTATCACACCCGAAGGAACTTGGGCAATCTGATTTACGCAACACCGAAAGACCTACGACGGTGCTCAAAAATTCGTTTTCAAGGCGTTTCAATCCGCGATTATGTTTTTTACGTTTAAACAATAAATTGTAGGGGTGAGAATTTCCAAATGAATGGATTTTCACCCCATGCGGTTCAGTGATATAGCTATGGGATGTCGGAAATTGTTCTAACCCGCGCATGCGCTTTTGAATTTTTTGTTTTTTATTTTCTCGGCGAGATGTAAAATTAGATTCACCAAAAAGATTTAATTCTTTCTGCGGTTTTCAAGTGGGATACAGTGCGGTGCCGAAGCAAAGCGGTTTTTAGATTGCTTAGATTTTCTGGTTATGAATTCCCTTAGGTCTTTGAAGGCGTGCGCTTTTCGAAAAAGAAAAGCCCTTTAATTGCGGGAGGTGAAGCCGATCATGCGGCGGTTTTATAAGATTCTTACGGTCTTATTGATAGTTATCGGGTTAGTTTTGCCGTTTGCCATTCCTCAGGGTGCCTTGGCCGAGGAACCCAGTACTGCTTCGTCATCCCAGGCTGTCAGTGTCCCCCCGCCCATCCCCCCAGCGCCCCCGGATGCCTCGTCGAGCGACGCGGTCCCCGCGCAGACAAGCGGCATTGGGTTGGATGAACTTGAGCCTGGTGACCTTCTCATATGCCGACAGGAGATGTTTCTTGTAATCTTCGTTTTTTATACGCACCTGGGTATTTACGTTGGAAACGGGCTTGTTGCCGAAGCGAGGCTTGATGGGGTTAAACTTTATCCGATATCCGACTGGGCCTACCCGAAAGAGACGTACGTGCGTTACTTGCGCGTGAAGACGAGCGAGGAGAAACGCCGTCAGGCTGCCGCTTGGGCTGTGGCTCAAACGCAGAGAAAGCCTCCGCCGTGCTACGCACCCTTGCCCACGAGAAACGCAAACCCTTCAAAGAGAACATGGTACTGCAGCGAGCTTGTTTGGGCTTCCTATTACTGGCAGGGTGTTGACCTATTCACCCGCGGAGGATTTGGACCTTCACGCGGGCGCTGGGTCACGACAGACAGGGTCTTCCATGATGACGATGTGTATGAGATAGGTTCGCATACCGAGAGATTGCCCTATCCCGGCTGGCCCTTGTTCTACCCGCGTATCATCTTGTAGGGGCGCCGGCCGCTCGATAGATATCGCTCCAGGCTAATAGTGGGAAAGAATTTCAACGCCGGTGCAGGTCACCGGTGTTGAAACTTTCTCAGGCGGGTTGTCCAGATTGTCTCTATTCGCGGGTCATCCTTGTTCCGCATTTGGGGCACTTTCTTGAAAAGCACGGAATCCCTCTCACGTGCGGCTCTCTGGTTCCGCATGATGGACAAATGCAGAACCCACCGGGTCCGCTTCCAGGCTTTGCGCCTCCCATTCTTCCTCCCCCTCTTCCAGCTCCTGGACCTTGCCCTGTCGGACCGGTTCCGTCTCTCAAAGGCATCTTTCATCCTCCTCTCGTTCGCTTGCTTTCCGTCCCGATTCGGTAGCGTGAAAAATTGCTGATTTCGCCATCGAGACCTAAACGTCAGTGTGAAAATCAGAAATCCGCATCGGGGAGCCTTTCGTCTTTCGATAACCCCCTTGCCTCTATGCTGGTCGAATCGATAAGCGTAAGCGTGTTCTTCCAAAGGCGTTCTATGGCTTGGGCGGCTGGACCGGAGTGTCCTTCAACGAGTATTTCCCCGCGCATTGTTGCTGAGTTCACCTCTTCGTCGAATGGAATCTCCCCAAGTAGCGGAACAGAGTTTTCATCGCAGTATTTCCGTATTGCATTGGAGAGCTCCGGGTTAATATCTGATTTGTTTATGCAAGCAGCCATCCACACGCCGAAGTGGACGGCGAGATCGTGGACGCGCCTGAGTCCTAAGATGCCGCTCAGTGTCGGTTCGCATGCCGCCAGCGCAAGGTTGCTTCCGGCTATTGAGGCGATGACAGGGCAGCCGATTCCTGGCGCACCATCCACGATGAGCATTTCGGCTTTGCGTTCATCCCCGATTGAAAGCGCGATTTCCTTCACTCTGGTTACAAGCTTCCCGCTCGTTTCGCCGCCGGGTTTGAGGAGCGCGAATACGAGAGGACCCTTTTCGGTTTCCGAAGAGAATACTTCTCCTGTTATCTCGGGGATCAGTGTTATTGCGTTATCGGGGCAGGCGAGCTCGCACACAGCGCAGCCCATGCAGGAGAGTTGATCGACTTTGAGTCCTTTGATGGCGCCGAATGAGCATGTTGTCTCGCACACCATGCACTCGGAACATCTCGAGGAGTCGATTTTTGCGATACTAATGCCGGAATACTCTTCCTTATCCACAATGCTTGGGCTCAAGAGCAGATGCAGATTGGGGGCGTCAACGTCGCAGTCTGCCGCGACCGCGCTTTCGGCAAGGCTGAAAAAAGACGCACTCACCGTTGTCTTTCCTGTTCCTCCTTTGCCGCTCAGTATTGTCAGTTGAAAGAGCATCTTCTTTGCACCGTCCGAAAGATGTGTTCGGTGTGCCTTTTGAGGTGTTCATCATCGACCAAGAGTTCCCCGCGACTTATTCTTTGCGCTACTTCTCGAGAGAAGGGTATTCTTCCCAGAATCTCAAGAGACGAGGCACTGCAAAAATCGTCTATGATTTCGTCATGCCCGTTTGACCGGTTAGTTACCACACCATGGGGAATTTCCAGTTTTACGCACACCTGGTGGGCAAGCTCGAGATCGTGTTTCCGGAAGGGGGATGGCTCGGTCACGAGCAGGCAATAGTCGGATCCTCTTACTGACTCAACAAGCGCGCAGCCGGTTCCTGGCGGGCAGTCAATGATCACCCTGCTATTCTCCTGGATGTTTTCTTTAACATTTTTAATCACTCGAACAGGGGAGGGCTCACCCACTTCAAGCAACCCCTGATAGAACCTGATTGAGCCCGATCGGCCCTGCTTGACCGAACCTATTTTTTTGCTTTCGAAGGTCACGCACCTCATGGGGCATGAAAGGGCGCATCCCCCGCACCCGTAGCAGAGCTCCGGGAATACGAGCACATCGTCTCTGAGAACCGCAAGGGCGTTTCTCGGGCAAATTTCTGAGCACTTCCCGCAGTAATCGCATCTTTCTTTGTCTATCCGGGGGATAGGGGTTTCTACGTCCGTTTCAGACTCCCACTCGGGTTTCAGGTAGAAATGGGAGTCCGGGTCCTCGGCATCGCAGTCAAGAAAGAAAATCTCATCTTCTATTGATGCCAGATGGGCAAGGTTGACCGCGAGAGTGGTCTTTCCCGTTCCGCCCTTTCCGCTTCCGACGGATATTACCAAGGTCCACCCCCGCGGCGGGGACCTGGGGGACCACCACGACAGCACCTGCCAGGACCAAATCCGCCTCTTCCGGGACCATACCAGCCTGGACCTACTCCGAGTTGCGGGGTCGTTGTGGCAGAGCCGGTAGCCGATAGCTTGCCCGCTTTGTAAGCCTCGAGAGCTTCTGCCGCACTGCCAGCAGCACCTGTGTAAACCCTTATTCCCGAAGCGTCCAGCACCCCGAACGCGTTAGGTCCAATCTGTCCGGTTATGACGGCGCTAACACCTTTGTTTGCAATCATCTGTGCGGCGGCTATTCCCGCTCCGCTTGCTGCCGATACGTTTGGATTTGGTACGTATTCGAAATCATCGGTTTCAGTGTCAACTATCAAGAACCCTTGAGCCCTCCCAAACCTCGGATCAACCGGCGATGATAGATCATTGCCCTGTACCGATATTGCTACTTTCATTTTCCCTGGGATTCACCTTCTTTCATTGTTGAGAAATACTGTTCTGCACTGGGAGAGGAGTGGTCAAGCCCATTTCGGTCCTCTCCCCGTGCCACCACGACCGCGACCCGAGGCGGATGGCCCTCTTCCGGCGCCAAACCCACCGTAACCACCAGGGACGGTGGCGCCCGGTTGGGAATAAACGAAAGCACCGCGCCTTTCGAATCCGCGATCACCTTCCGCCCTGTGAATGTTTCTGCTACCGCACTTTGGGCAAGTCATCTGGCGTCCGGAGACCCCGGTGCCATATGGAACCTCAAATGTATGGTTGCAGTCGTAGCACGTGAATCTTCTGAGCGCTGGGATATTCCTCACCTCCCTTTGCTCTTCATTCTCATAAAGTACCCTTTAAGGCAGTGCCACTTTCCTGTTTAAGCGATTCTGATCAGGAAATCACCTTATCGACTCCAAATCCCACTGATCGAAGGAGTCTGTTATCGTATTCAGCGCGTTTTTTCAAATCTGGTTGCCTACCATGAACAACCGGCTGACTTGTGTACCGACTTGTATCAATTCGTCCGCGCGTGCTTCCCGGGAGCAGACTCCCAAATTACTTTTCCGCGGCACGCCTTTCGGGAAATCGTTTGTTTTCTCCCCCTTTGATGTGTTCCCTCGTCTTTACATTGACTTACCGCATGAAATTCCATCTCCAGCTTCGCCGCAGGTGCTAAAGCCCCCCTCACAGGGGGTTGCGCCCGATACCAGATTGCCCGAGAGAAAAGCGCTCAAGGGCGTCTTCAACCGGACCCTCCGCGCCGCTCAAAACCTTGATTCCCGCTTCCTCAAGATGAGACATCGCGCCCCCTGCCGATTCCACCCGCGATGAGAAATTTCACATTCTTTTCAGCGAGCATTTTCGGCAGAGTTCCACATTCGCGCGGGGGCGTCTCAAGTATTTCTCTGTTCTTGATGTCGCCGTTTTTAAGTTCGGCAAGCATTACTTTCAAAGCCCTGCCGAAATGCTCGGCGACCTTTCTGCCTGACATGACGATGGCAACATTCGTGGTGTATATGGAATTGACCTCAACCTTTTCGACAGGCTGTTTCATCCCTTCTTTCAGGTAGAGTGTTTCGAGAACTCTCTCCATGACGCGCTCAACTTTTTCATTTCGGTATTCTTCCATTTTTCCAAAGTCAGAAAAGAGTGAAATTTGCTCGTCGATAGGGATTCTGCCTATTAGTGAGGTCCCGAGTCTTTTGGCAGTTTCTTCAGCGTGACTTTTCCCAAACAACTCGGCTTCTCTTCCGCATGAGGGGCACGTAAAATAAGCCATATCCTCAACGACCCCTATTATTGGAACGCTTAGCGCAAAAACCATTCTCACCGCCTTACTGACTATAATTCCGGCAAGTTCCTGGGGGGTGGTAACGAGTATCGCCCCGTCAAGCGGTATCGATTGCATGACTGTCAAGGGTACGTCCGCTGTACCTGGTGGCATGTCAATAAGCAAACAGTCGAGAATTCCCCATTCCGCTTCCTCGTAGAACTGCCTGACCGCCGAACTGATCAGGAGCTTCTCAATATAACGGCATCATCCCCGGAGGACAGGATGAGGTTCATGGAGATGACTCTTATTCCTGAAGGGCTTTCTGGTGGGATAAAGCCTTGGTTGCTCGGGATGGTCTGTCCCCTGACGCCTAAACCCTTTGGTATGCTCGGTCCAGTTATGTCGGCATCGAGAATGCCTACCTGATAACCCCGCCTGCGAAGGCAGCAAGCGAGAAGCATCGCGAAAGCGGACTTTCCCACTCCGCCCTTGCCGCTCATGATCGCTATTGTAGAACCTATTTTTGTCCCTTTTGCTGTATTGAACACAGGTAATTTGGATGTGGATGATGGGCGTTTTGAATTCGACGCGTTTTCGCAACCGGAACACTCCTTCTCTTCGAATTGTCCCGGCTCATGCGTTTTCTTGTTTGACGTTCCCTTCACCGAACACTTACCTCCTAATGCCGTAGGCTTTTACCAGCGTGGTTGACAAAGACCCACTGCCTCTTGCTCGAGTTAACGACCTGCCAATTCAAGCTCTGTCACTTTCCACCTGGCGGTTTCTCAAGCTGAACCAAGCGGATTTAACGACGGTTGACTGTATAATGGGCATATGCCAATAATAATTTACAACCGTTCAATCTCTAAGTCAAGCGGATTGCGTAAAGAAGAGCGCCTGAGGCTTCTTAATACAAAGCCGACAGTGCCTTTTTGCATGTTCGCGCTGGTGCCGAAGGCATGACCCCTCAGGAAAGCACTTGTTTTACATGGATGAAGAAGGGCAACGTTTGAGGGAATTTAAGAATTTTTTTGAATTGGTGCGAATTGCGATTTCCAGAATTTTGTGACGCTTAGATTACCAGGCGCTAAGAAAAACTTCGCTAAGCGTAACTATTTCAAAACCCCTTGTTCTTAGACCGTCAATTGCCACCGGTAGGGCATGAACGGTGTTTGCTCTATCGTGCATGAGGATAATTGCGCCGTCTTCTGCTTTTGAGACGATGTGGGAAGCTACAGCCGAGGGAGATTTTCCGCTGCGCCATTCCTGGGGGTCAATTGTCCAATAGATCGACAGATATCCTAGCGAGTTGACAAGCCTTACAAGCGAAGAATTCCTGTCTCCGTAGGGAAAACGGAAATAGGGTTTTGTTGAAAATCCTGTCGCCTGTTGCACCGCGGAATCGGTTGAAGACAGTTCCCAGGAGATGCGGGAAGCGGAAATCCTTGTAAACTGTGCATGGGTCATGGAATGGTTGGCGATTTCATGCCCCTCATTTGCAATCCCCTTGATTGCTTCAGGGTAATTACCCGGAAAACCTCCGGTCACGAAAAAAGTGGCGTTTGCATTCTTCGCCTCGAGTATGTTCAAAACAAGCGCGGTGACATCCCCGCTGCTCTCGGCGTCAAACGTCAGGCAGACACACTTCCTTTCGGGCTGTCCGTGAATTACTTCGCCCCCGCCTCGTGCGCCCGCAAGCGCAATCTTATCCACGGTCCGCCACCTCGGAGCGAAATAGACGGGACGCTCCGCCACGATGCCCGTGCCGTTTATGGATCTAACGCCGATTCCTATATCCCCGCGAACGCCGGCTCCTCTACCCGCGCCTTCTTTATCTCCGTGGACACTAATCGTTTTTCCGCTGAAGGGCTCAACCCTGGCCTGCTTTCGCTCGATGCTTCCGTCACTCCTATAGTAAGTAAGGGCTATTTCCGAGGGTTTACCTTGAGAGTTCATTAAACACAGATATGTATCAAAGCCGTGCCTTGTGCATCCCTCCGCGAAAAACCACTTTTCTGAGGGCTTTTCCGCCCCGACAACGCAGTGAGCGCCAAACCAGAACGGCCCGTAATCGAAATAGATGGGACGCTCCACAACGATGCCAACGCCGTTAGTTGAGCGTATCCTTATGCTTACGTCGCCTGCCTGTTCGCTCTGTCTTCCCGTGCCGAGTCCGCTTTCATGAACGGGGATTGTCATTCGACTTTTGCCTCTTACGATGATTCCTCTTCTCTTTTCTTTGATGCCGTTTCCGAGGTAGTAGTCGATTTTTGCAACGGCGTATCTTTTTTCCGGGTT